>OIWQ01003205.1_pt1 | contig 15176 bp, 13 predicted proteins | sample 1587571 | NCBI WGS metagenome assembly OIWQ01 (sample SAMEA3888910, study PRJEB22519) | human gut metagenome | biome: human gut; feature: human-associated habitat; material: faeces | place: Denmark | collected 2010 | reverse complement strand
TCGGCAACGTGTTCCTGGGCGTTATCCTGTTCCACACCATGTTCATCGTGGCGCCCTCTGCCGGTACGAAGATCACCGGCGACTCCATGATCGGCGAGTACTTCCGTGTGTTCATTTCCTACGCGGTCATCACCATCGCGCTGGTCATGTACGAAACCAAGAAGCGCAAGTCCCAGAGCCTGATGGGCCAGATGCTGGCGCAGGCCCAGAAGGACGAGGAGGAGGGTAAGACGGCATGAAAGCACGCAGACTGATTATCCGAATCGCCGCCGTTCTGGTGCTGGTCGTGATCGGCGTGATCATGAGCATCATCGGCCGCGGCCATACCATCTATCTGGACAACAAGACGCTGGAGTACGACGGCCAGACCTACAAGGCACCCTATAAGGTGACCATCACCGTGGGCGGCGAGGAGCTGACCAAGCTGTACGACAAGGAGCGCGGCTCCACCACCTGCCTGGGCCAGACCTTCACCGTGACGCTGACCGTTATGGAAAAGAAGAACGGCACGGAGGAGACCCAGACCTACAAGATCCCCGTCCCCAAGAACATGGACGGCGTGATCCTCAACATCCCCGGCTATCTGGCCGGTCTGCCTCAGGAGGCGTACATCACCGAGTTCGTTCCGGCTGTGACGGAGGAGCCCGTTGACGACGAGGTTCCCGGCGGTGAGGACGACCTGATCCCCAGCACCGATGGCGATTCCGCGATCCCTGATATGTAAAAATGCTTCGATACAGCCCATGCTGCCTGCATGGGCTGTATCAGCCATTGTGGAAAAACAAGCAAAACGGAGGTAAATATTATGGCTGTATTGTCCGGGCTGAAGCCTGAAAGAGTGTTTGCGTATTTTGAGAAGCTCTGCTCCGTGCCTCACGGCAGCGGCAACACCAAGATCATCAGCGATATGTGCGTGGGCTTCGCCAAGGAGATGGGCCTGCGGTACCGTCAGGAGCCCTGCAACAACGTCATTATCTGGAAGGACGCTTCCGCCGGGTACGAGAACGCCGCGCCCATCATTCTGCAGGGCCATATCGACATGGTCTGCGCCAAGACCGACGACTGCACCAAGGACATGACCACCGAGGGTCTTGACCTGATGACCGACGGTGAGTGGGTCTGGGCCGACAAGACCTCTCTGGGCGGCGACAACGGCATCGCCGTGGCCATGATCTTGGCCATTCTGGAGGACGAGACGCTGGCCCATCCTCCCATCGAGGCGGTGTTCACCGTGGACGAGGAGGTGGGCATGGACGGCGCCTTCGCGCTGGACTGCTCCGACCTGAAGGGCAGGAAGCTGCTGAATCTGGACTCCGAGATCGAGGGCGTGTTTACCGTTTCCTGCGCCGGTGGTATGCGGGCCGACTGCCATCTGCCCGGCATCATGGAGCCTGTGGCCGGTATGGCGGGCTATTCTATTACGCTGGCGGGCTTGCAGGGCGGCCACTCCGGCGGAGACATTCATCTGGGCCGCGCCAGTGCCAATCAGGTGATGGGCCGCGTGTTGTACAGCGCCATGGAGCGCTTCCACGGCCTGCGTCTGGCGGCGGTGTCCGGCGGCCAGTTCGATAACGTCATCTGTTCCCGCTGCGACGCGGCGGTGGCGATCCCCGCCGGAAAAGAGGCGGAATTCGAGGCGTTCATCGCGGAATTTGACGCCATCCTGAAGAACGAATACGCCGGCTGCGACGACGGCATCACCCTGAAGTGCGCCAAGGCCGATGTGACCTCCGCTGTCAGCGAGGCTGTCACCAACACCATGCTGCATACGCTGCTGGCGCTGCCCCAGGGCGTGCAGGCCATGAGCGTGGACTTCCCCGGCCTGACCCAGACGTCTCTGAACATGGGGGTGCTGAAGCTGGAGGACGACGGCCTGCACATCACCTTCTCCATCCGCTCCAGCATCGCCTCCCAGAAGGAGATGCTGGCCCAGCGCGTCCACGCCATCGTGGAGTTCGCCGGCGGCACCGTCACCGAGCGGGGCAAGTACCCCGGCTGGCAGTACGAGCGCGACTCCCAATTCCGGGACATGGTGCTGGAGGCCTATCACGACCTGACCGGCAAGGAGGGCGTGGTGGAAGCCACCCACGGCGGTCTGGAGTGCGGTCTGCTGATCGAGAAGATCCCCGGTCTGGACGCTATTTCCATGGGCCCGGAGCTGCACGACGTTCACTCTGTCCGCGAGCGGCTCAGCGTCCCCTCTACCGAGCGGATGTATGAGCTGCTGTGCGAGGCGCTGAAGCGCAGCAAGTGACCAGACACCACAATATGTAGTATATTCGCCCTGCAAAACGGCTTGTTTTGCAGGGCGAATGTCTTTTTAATGCAATTTCTGCAAGATGCCCGCCAAAAGTGCTGGCTTTTACAGTGGTAAAAATGTGAATGGCGTTGCGCATATTGTGCATAAACGCGGGGGTTATTCCGAAGAAAATGAAAGAAAACACATGAAAAAATGCGTTGTGTGAAAAAGCTGCAAAAAATAAAATGAATTTCTTGCCGATTTGACTTGCAAAAAACAAAATCTGGGAGTATAATACGCCTGTTGATACAATTTGGCCGCGGAACACGGCACATTAAAATGAGGAGAATTACCATGAAAAAGTTTTTTGCATTGATCCTGGCGCTGGCCATGGCTCTCAGCCTTGTGGCCTGCGGCGGCGGCACCGACAACGGTGACGGCGGCAGCAACGGCGGCGCGACCACCAAGATGCGCTTTGTTACCGGCGGCGAGTCTGGCACCTACTATGCTTTCGGCTCCGTCATCGCCCAGCACGCCACCAACAACGCCGGTATCGACGTGGTGGGTCTGGTGGGCAACGGCTCCCAGTCCAACGTGCAGGAGCTGCAGGACGGCAACGCCGAGCTGGCCTTCTGCCAGTCCGATGTTATGGCCTATGCCTATAACGGCACCAACATCTTTGCCGATCACGGCAAGGTGGACTGCTTCTCCACTGTGGCCGCTCTGTACATGGAGCAGGTGCAGATCGTCACCGTCGACCCCACCATCAAGACCGTGGAGGATCTGGCCGGTAAGAAGGTCTCCGTGGGCGCTGCCGGTTCCGGCGTGTACTTCAACGCAAAGGATATCCTGACCGCTTACGGCCTGGGCGATGTCAATGAGAATGACGAGTTCACCCAGATCAACGCCACCTATCAGTCCTTTGGCGACAGCGCCAACGACCTGAAGGACGGCAAGATCGACCCGCCTTCATCGTGGCCGGCGCTCCCACCACTGCTGTCACCGATCTGGCCACCACCAAGGACGTGCATCTGGTCAGCCTGGACGACGAGCATATCGCCAAGCTGCTGGAGACCTCCGATTACTATACCAAGACCGTGATCTCCAAGGATGTGTACGGTCTGGACGAGGATGTGACCACCGTGGCCGTGGCCGCTGTGATCCTGGCCCGCAACGATGTGTCCGAGGATGCCATCTATGCCCTGACCGCCGATATCTTTGACAACGCCGCTGATCTGGTCAGCAGCCATGCCAAGTATGGCGAGCTGAGCCTGGAGTTCGGTTCCTCCATCACCACCGTGCCTTATCATCCCGGCGCTGCCAAGTACTTCGCCGAGAAGGGCTTCACCGTCCAGTAAATTCTGAACGGCGCGTTAACGCGAAAACGGTTTATCGAGACTACGGCAGGCACGTCCTGCCGTAGTTCTCGCTGTTCTCTGGCATAGCATCCCCCAAAACAACATCAAGGAGATCCACTATGAAGCTATTCAAAAAACGGGTCGATGAGGCCCCGGCAGTCGATACCGCCGCTGCTGGCGGCGAGGATATAGCCGCCGATCTGGACGCGGTGATGCGCAAATATGACCGCGAATCCAACACCCGTATCTGGGAAGGTCCGCTCCGCTGGATCACCGGTGGTCTGATGGTGGCGTTTTCCCTGTACTGCATCGCGATGACCCTGTGGTCCACCGCTCTGCCGGAGACCCGCCTGAGCCTGTTTCTGGCCTGTATCGTGTTCATCGGCTTCCTGACCTACCCCATTAAAAAGGGCCACGTGAAGGTCAACTTCATGCCCTGGTACGATATCGTGCTGATGCTGGTGGGCACCGGCTGCTTTCTGTATTTCGCCTTCAACGCCATGACGCTCATCAAGCTGGCCACCCGTATCGAGCCTATCCACGTGGTGATCGGTGCGGTGGGTATCCTGATCCTGCTGGAGCTGTGCCGCCGCTGCGTGGGCCTGCCCATTCTGTGCGTGGTGGGCGTGCTGCTGGTGTATACCTTCTACAATCAGCTCAGCTGGAACGCCGACTTCTATCAGGCGCTGAAGAACATCATCTATAAGCTGTTCTACACCACCAACGGCGTCATCGGCACCCCTGTCAACGTCTGCTATACCTACATCGTTCTGTTCATCATTTTCGGCGCGTTCCTGGAGCGCACCGGCATCGCCAACTTCTTCATCAGCTTCGCCAATCGCGTTGCCGGTTGGTCCAGCGGCGGCCCCGCCAAGGTGGCGGTCATCTCCTCTGCCCTGTGCGGCATGGTGTCCGGCTCCTCTGTGGGCAACACCGTTACCACCGGCTCCGTCACCATCCCCATGATGAAAAAGACCGGTTATAAGCCGGAGTTCGCTGGCGCCGTCGAGGCGGCCGCCTCCACCGGCGGCCAGATCATGCCCCCCATCATGGGCGCTGCCGCCTTCCTGATGGCGGAGTATATGGGTCTGCCCTATGCCACCGTGGCCGTCAAGGCCATCCTGCCTGCTGTGCTGTATTTCACCGGCATCTTCATCGCCGTTCATCTGGAGGCCAAGAAGCTGGGCCTGAAGGGCCTGTCCCGTGACGAAATGCCCGCATGGAAGGATCTGGGCCGCAAGAGCTATCTGCTGCTGCCGCTGATCCTGCTGGTGTGGCTGGTGTCCAGCGGCGCAAAGACCATGCAGTTCTCCGCTGCCGTGTCCATTCTGGCGGCAGTCGTGGTGGGCTTCCTGAATAAAGGAGAGCGCCTGACCCCCAAGAAGATCTTCGAGGCGCTGGAAGCTGGCGCACGCGGCGCCATCACTGTCGGCGTGGCCTGTGCCGTGGCCGGTATGATCGCCGGCTGCATCACCGTTACCGGTCTGGCCTCTATCCTCATCAACGGCATCGTGGGTCTGGCGGGCAACGCTCAGATCATCGGTCTGGCGCTGACCATGGTTTGCTGCATCATTCTGGGCATGGGTGTGCCCACCACCGCTAACTACTGCATCATGGCGTCCACCTGCGCTCCCATTCTCATTAAGATGGGCATTCCTGTGGTAGCGGCCCACTTCTTTGTGTTCTACTTCGGCATCGTGGCGGATATCACGCCGCCTGTGGCGCTGGCTGCCTACGCCGGTTCCGCCATTGCCAAGTCCGACCCCATGAAAACAGGCGTCAACGCCACAAAGCTGGCCATCGCCGCTTTCATCGTCCCCTATATCTTCGCGTACTCTCCCGCCCTGCTGTTTGAGAATGTCTCCGGCTGGTGGGAAGTGACCCAGATCTGCATCAGCGCCCTGTTGGGTATCTTCGGTATCGCGGCGGCCCTCAACGGCCACCTGTACAAGAAGGTGCCCTGGTACTTCCGCCTCCTGCTGGTGGCGGGCGGCCTGGGCATGATGATCCCCGGCACCCTTACCGACGTGGTGGGTCTGGCGCTGGTGGCTCTCGTCATTGTTGTGCAGTACTGGTCTGCCAAACGCGAAAAAGCGATTACCGCGTGATCTCCTTTCCAAGCAACATTCCCGCTGCCTATAGACAGCGGGAATGTTGCTTTCTTATAAGCTAAAGCGGCAGATAGAGAGCTTTTGAAAGTGCATAACGCGTATTGTGCAAAACACCAAAGCATGGAAGAAATTAACTTGTAAGAGAAAGTTGTGTGAAAACCGCATAAACGGAGAGAAACGGAAAGAAAAATAATGTTTTTATTTCTGTTTCGACGTGAAACGTCACGAAAAAATATTCTTATGCAAGCAATAAGAAATACTTATGCCTCAAGAACAACATATTTCTGGCAATAAAATGAAAGCAAATTGCAGAATAGCTGTAAAAAGCGGATTTTGCAAGCCGTTAAACGAAAAAATGTTTTTGTGCAAAAAAACGGAAAAATCACATAAAAAATGTTTTGTGCAAAAAATTAGTTTGAAAATTTGACGGGAAAAGTACATTTTTTTATAATATTCAGCGGAACAAAAAAGAAAAGTCTCCCCAACGCGGGGAAGAAAGAGGAAAACACATTATGGAAAAGTACCTGGTTCTTGCCACATTTGTTGGCTCGATCATCGCGCTGCTGTTCGCGTTTATCACGGGCAAGCGCGTCCTGAGCTTTGACGAGGGCACCCCTCTGATGAGCAAGATCTCCCGCTCCATCCGCGAGGGCGCCAACGCCTACCTGAAGCGGCAGTACACCGTGGTAGGCGTGTTCTTCGTCTGCATGATCGTGGTGCTGTGCATTATGGCGGCCTGCAAGCTGCTGACGTGGTTCGTGCCCTTCGCGTTCCTGACCGGCGGCTTCTTCTCCGGCCTGTCCGGCTTTGTGGGCATGCGCATCGCCACCAAGGCCAACTGCCGCACCGCCAACGCCTGCCGCGACGGTCTGAATAAGGGCCTGCGCGTGGCGTTCTCCGCCGGCTCCGTCATGGGCTTCACCGTGGTGGGTCTGGGCCTGCTGGACATCAGCGTGTGGTTCATGCTGCTGCGCTTCGTGTTCAAGCTGGAGGCCGCCGATATCACCAGCGCCATGCTGACCTTCGGTATGGGCGCCAGCTCCATGGCGCTGTTCGCCCGTGTGGGCGGCGGCATCTTCACCAAAGCTGCCGACGTGGGCGCCGACCTTGTGGGTAAGGTGGAAGCCGGTATCCCCGAGGACGATCCCCGCAACCCCGCCGTTATCGCCGACAACGTGGGCGACAACGTGGGCGACGTGGCCGGTATGGGCGCTGACCTGTACGAGAGCTATGTGGGCTCCATCATCTCCGCCTCCGCGCTGGGCGTGGCCGCCTTCTCCGGCGAGGCCTTCAAGGCCATGGCGATCCCCATGGTCATGGCGGCTGTGGGTATCATCTGCTCCATCATCGGCTCCTTCTTCGTCAAGACCGAGGAGAACGCCGACCAGCGCACGCTGCTGAAGGCTCTTTCCCGCGGTACCAATCTGTCTGCCGTGCTGATCGCCATCATCTCCTTCTTCCTTGTGTGGAAGCTGCTGGGCATCGAGCACTGGGGCCTGTATGTGGCCATCCTGTCCGGTCTGGTGGCCGGTGTGCTGATCGGTAAGGCCACCGAGTACTATACCTCCGATACCTATAAGCCCACGCAGGAGCTGAGCAGCAAGAGCCAGACCGGCTCCGCCACCATCATCATCGGTGGTCTGGGTCTGGGCATGCTGTCCACCGCTATGCCTATCATCATCGTGGCCGTCTGCATTCTGCTGGCCTACTTCCTCTCCGGCGGCGCTGCCAACGCCGGCATGGGCCTGTACGGCATCGCGCTGGCCGCCGTTGGTATGCTGAGCACCCTCGGCATCACGCTGGCTACCGACGCTTACGGCCCTGTGGCCGATAACGCCGGCGGCATCGCCGAGATGGCCGGTCTGGAGCCTGAGGTCCGTCAGCGCACCGACGCGCTGGATTCTCTGGGCAACACCACCGCCGCCACCGGTAAGGGCTTCGCCATCGGCTCCGCCGCCCTGACCGCTCTGGCTCTGATGGCCTCCTATATCGAAAAGGTCAAGGAAGTGGGCGCGGCTGACGCCGACTTCAGCAGCTTCTCTCTGATGAACCCCGTGGTGCTGGTGGGCCTGTTCATCGGCGCCTGCCTGCCCTTCGTGTTCGCTGCTCTCACCATGAACTCCGTGGGCCGTGCCGCCCAGAGCGTGGTCATGGAGGTGCGCCGCCAGTTCAAGGAGATCGCGGGTCTGATGGACGGCAAGGCCGATCCCGACTATGCCCGTTGCGTCGACCTGTGCACCAAGGCCAGCCTGAAGGAAATGGTGCTGCCTACCGTTATCGCCGTTGTCACCCCCATCGTGGTGGGTATGATCCTGGGCTATAAGGGTGTTGTGGGCCTGCTGGCCGGCGCTACCGTTACCGGCTTCCTGATGGCCATCTACATGGCCAACGCCGGCGGCGCGTGGGACAACGCCAAGAAGTACATCGAGGCGGGCAACTTCGGCGGCAAGGGCAGCGAATGCCACAAGGCCGGCGTCGTGGGTGACACCGTGGGCGATCCCTTCAAGGACACCTCCGGCCCCGCCATCAACATCCTCATCAAGCTGCTGAGCATGGTCTCCATCGTGTTCGCCGGTCTGGTGGTCAACTTCTCCATCCTGTAAGGATCTGAACGCTGTAAAATATCCCCCGGCTTTGCCGGGGGATATTTTTTTCAAAAAGCTGTCTTTCGGGTCTTGACTCTGCCACTGTGTCAGGGAGTATCCTGTATCCGAGCTCAAGAAATCCCCCTTGGAGGTACGACAAATGTTAAAGATCGGAGAATTTTCCAAGCTGTCCCGCGTCAGCGTCCGGATGCTGCGCCATTATGACGACATCGGCCTGCTGACCCCCGCCTACATCGACCGCTTCACCGACTACCGCTATTACAGCGAGTCCCAGCTGCCCACCGTCTGCCGCATCACCGCCCTGAAGGACATGGGCTTCCGTCTGGCGGATATCTGCCGGATGCTGTCCTTCTACGATGACCGGCAGCGGCTGGACGAATGCCTTGCCGCCCAGCAGGCGGCGCTGGAGGCCCAGGCGGAGGACGTGGCCCGGAAGCTGCGGCTGTTGGACAGCGCCCGGAAACGACTAAGAAAGGAAGATACCATGGCTTACAATGTTACCGTCAAGACCTTGCCCCAGCGCTACGCCGCCTGTGTGCGGATGACCATTCCCTGCTACGAGCAGGAGGGGACGGTGTGGGGTGTCCTCTGCGCCGAGACTGACCATATGAACCTGATCCCCGACGATCCCTGCTATTGCAGCGTGACCTTTTTGGACGCCGAGTATAAGGAAAAGGACGTGGAGGTAGAGGCTCAGAAAACCGTCAAGGGTCAGTATCCGGACACCGAGCATGTGAAGTTCCGCACTCTGCCCGCCGTCACCTACGCCGGCTGCACCTATCAGGGCGGCTACGAGCATATCGGTGAGGTCAACGCCGCCGTGGCCGCGTGGATCGAGGCCAACGGCTACCGCTATGCCGGCCCCATGTTCAACATCTACCACGTCAGCCCCCACGAGACCCGGAACCCCGACGAATTCGTCACCGAGGTATGCTACCCCATTACGAAATAAGAACAGGACGGCCATCTATGAGATGGCCGTCCTTAAACTTGTCAAAAAGAGCTTCGCCCTCTTTGTGAAGTTAAAGTACTCTTTCCCAGCGCAGCTCGCCCCAGCTGCTGGTGTCAAAATTCTCCCGGATGGCCCGGCACATGATCTGCAGCTTCTGCGCGATGGCGGGGGACTGCACCAGTGCGCCCGCCACGTCCTCGGTGGCCATGATGTACTCCATGATCCGCGCCCGATCCTCCTTGGCGTTGGTGCGGGAATAGGCGTCCACAAAGTACACATCCTGTGCGCTGAACTCATAGAAGAACGTCCAGCGCTCCGGATTGGAGTCGGGCGTCTCCGCGTCCTCGTTGTAGGAGAAGCCTGCCGGGTTGCAGGCGGCCCACTCCTCCTGATTGATGGCGTCCCAGTTGCGGGTCAGGAGTACCCCCTCAATGGCGTGCCAGATCTCGTGGCAGATGGTGCCCTCGAAGGCGTCGATGGTCACGTCGATGTAGATGTTCTGCCAGCCGTAGGTCTCATAGGTCAGGCCGATGGCGTTGACGGCGTTTTCAATGTGCCCCACCGGCATAAACCGCACGCCGCCCTCGCCCATGGTGTTTTTCATCTGACGGAAGAAGCCGTCCGGATACAGGGCCAGCGTCCGATCCAGCGCTTCCAGCATCCGGGCGATGGCATGGGGTTCGTCCTCCAGCGGCCACTGGTCGGTGGTGGTGATGGTGGCGTCCCACACGGCGTCACAGGCCTCCTGCGCCTGCGCCGACAGCAGAATGGTCACGCCGTAGCGCTCCTCCAGCCGGTCGGCGTACTCCCGGGCCTCCTGCAAGGTGGCGGGCAGGGGCTGGCCATTCAGGCTGTTCCAGTAAACCTCCGTCAGCGAGGTATCCACCGCCAGCGGGCTTTCCACCGCCGCGGCGTCGGTGATGTGGGTGAGGGTCAGCTGCGCCGGATCAATGGCGGCCAGCCGGAACTGACCGTTTCCGTACACGCCGCCCACGATGATCTCCTCCGGCAGCCACACTGCACCCCGGAAGGTGCCGCCCAGCTGATCGCTGCTCAGCAGGCAGGCGGAGATGCCGCTTTCCAGCCGGTACAGGGTGGCATCATCCGCCGTGCCCAGCAGATAGGGGGAGCCGGACAGCGGGAACAGATCAGCCTCCGAGGCGTGCAGCAGCGCCGCGTCCGCCTGATAGTACTGGTCACCGGCGGGATACAGCACGTCGTACCCCATGTCCTGATTGTTGAACCGTAAAAATTCCGGGCCGGACTGGCCGTAGTAGGGGGCGTACCACTCCTTTTGCAGCATGGCGTATTCCCCGGTGGCCGTGTCCAGAATGACGGTGCCGCCCTCAGTGCTGTAGGGGGACAGCAGGCAGTGGAGGAACAGCGTCTCGGAATCCGGGAAGATCCCCGCCACGTCCATAAAGCGCAGCTCACTGCTCAGCGGCACCCGCTCCGTCTGGCCGCTGGCCACGTCGGCGCGGCACAGCACGTCGTCCTGCACGAAGTAGTAGGTGCCGCCATCGTGGGAGAATACGCCGCCGTACTGCTCCGCGTGAAAGGTCTTGGTGACGGCCAGGCTGGCGTCGATAAACTGCCACGCGCCACCGTCCCAGTTGAACAGCACGGCGGAGCCGTCGGTGAACTGCTCGGTCTGCAATTCCCAGCAACCCTCCAGCGTCTGGGCGGCCAGCTCCTTGTCGGCGGCCACGTCCACCACGCTGAGGTGTGTCATTTCGTTTTCATAGTCCACCCAACCGGCCAGCACCCGGCCGTCGCCCAGCGGGACGAGGGTAGGCAGAGCCGTGGGCTCCACGCAGGTCAGCGTCTTAATGGGCTGATCCAGAAGCGGCTTTTCCCCACCGCAGCCGGACAGTGCCAGCAGCAGGCACAGCGCTGCCAGCAGCGCCGCGCCTGTGGATAACAGTCGGTTTTGTGTCATAGGAAGTCTCCTGAATCGAAAAAATATGCGCCGCACAGCCGTGCGGCGCATGCCTTATTATAGCCTGTTGTGCCTGCCTTGTCAAGCAACGGGGACGGTGCGGGCCGCCAGCGCGGCGGCCTCTGCCGGATCGTGGCAGGCCATCACCAGCGTTTTCTGCGGCCCCACCGCCCGGTCAATGGCGGCCAGACACCGGGCCTTTGCGGCATCGTCCAGGCCGGTCAGCGCCTCGTCCAGCACCAGCACATCAAAGGGATGGGCCAGCGCACGGGCCAGTGCCGCCCGCCGCTTCATGCCGCCGCTGAGCGTCTCCGGCAGCGCGTCAAGGCTGCCGCCCAGCCCCAGCTCTGTCAGCCAGCAGCGGGCATCCTCGGCGCTGCCGGTCAGCGCGGCATTTTCCAGCGCCGTTTTCCACGGCAGCAGGCGATCCTCCTGAAAGACCACGGAGAACCGCGTTCCCTCCGGACGGATCACCGTGCCACTCTGGGGCTGCTCCAGCCCCAGCAGCAGCCGCAGCGCCGTGGTCTTGCCCTGCCCCGACGCACCGGTCAGGCACACCCGGCCGCCCTCCGGGATCTCCAGCGAAAGCTCCCGCAGCACCGGACGCTCTGCCTCGTAGCCGAAGGTCACATGGTCAAACCGGATCATGGCCGCCCTCCTTCCGTGTCAGGCCCAGCGCGGCGAATCGCAGCAGGGCGCTGCACAGCACGATCACCGCCGCCAGCGCGAAAACCTGATCGTAGCTGATGGTGGCCTTGCCGCCCCACAGCAGGTCGCCCAGCGAGCCCTGCGTGCGGCAGATGACCTCGGCGGCGATGCCGGACTTCCACGCGAAGCCAAGCCCCGTGACCACAGCCGTTCCGGCGTAGGGCCGCAGCTGCGGCAGCGTAATGTGCCGCAGTGTGTCCCACCGGGTCATGCCGAATACGCGGGCCATCTCGGCCAGCTGGGGGTCAAGCTGCCGCAGGCCCGTTTCCATGCCGCTCCATACGATGGGCAGCACCGTCAGAAACACGATGGTGCTGGGAATATAGCCCCGCCCCACCCACAGGAACACCACAATGGTGAACACCGCCACCGGCATGGCCCGGATCAGCCCCACCAGCGGCCCGGTCAGCCACCGGAACGCCCTCCACCGGACGGACGCGGCGGCGCACAGCGTGCCCGCCAGCGCCGCCAGCGCGAACCCGGCGCAGACCCGCAGCAGCGAAAGCCCCGCCGCTCGCCAGAAGCTCGCCGTGCCCGCCAGCGCCAGCAGCGCCCGGAGGGTATCCACCGGCGTAGGCAGCGGCAGCAGCAGTGTCCGGTTGGCGGCCATAGCCGCCAGCTGCCACACGAGCAGCCAGAATAGTACCGCTATGCTGTTTTTCAGCGCCTTACGCACCGTAATAGAAGTCGTCGCCCGGCAGCGCGCCGCCCACGCTCTTGGGGTCGGCGTCGTACATCACCTGCAAATAGGCGCTGAGATCCGTTTTCATCTCCGCGCCGGTGACGAAGGCCAGTCCGCAGGAGGGGATAGCCTTCTGGGCCAGCGCCGCCTTGGGGATCAGGCCGTACTGCTCGCACAGGGCGGCAGTGCCCTCCACGTCGGTCTGTGCCTTTTCGATGGAGGCGGCGTACTCCTTCAGGAACAGCTCCACCGCGCCGGGATTCTCCTGCAAAAAGGCGTTGCGCACGATGACGCAGCCCATCATCAGCTGATTGCCGCTGATCTTGCTCCACTCCTCCGTCATGTCAAAGAGCTTCGCGGCGTTCTCGTTCTGCATCAGGATGCTGGTAGCCACCGGCTGCGGAGCCAGAATGACGGCGTCCGGGTCGCTCTGCCACACGGTCAGCAGCTCGCTGCCCTCGCCCACGAACTGGATGGTCACGTCCTTGTCGGGGTCAAGTCCGTTGCCGGTCAGCACGTAGCGGAGGATATACTCCGGGTTCGCGCCCTGCCCGGGTGCGTAGATGGTCTTGCCCGCCAGATCGGCGATGGAGGCGGCCTCCTGTCCGTTGCCCAGCAGGGACAGCACGCCCAGCGTGTTCACCGCCAGCACCGTCACGCCGCCCTCGGTCTTGTTGTACAGCGCCGCGGCCATGTTGGTGGCCACGGCGGCAATGTCCGCCTCGCCCTTGGAGATGGCGGCCACCACCTCGTCGTTGGCGCCGCTCATGGTGATGTGATAGGTGTTCTCTGTCTCTCCGGCGTCAGCGGCGGCCCACAGGTTCATGGCGCCGATGCCGGTGGGGCCGGACAGCACGTACAGGTTCACCTCCGCCGTCGTGGGGGTATCGTCCGGCTGCTCCGGCTCTGTATTGGCCTGACTGCCGCAGGCGGTCAGACTCAGCGCCAGCGTCAACGCCAGCAGCAGACTGACAATGGATTTGATGTGCTTCATAGGATTACCTCGATTCTTTTTCCGTCACGGACGATCAGTCCCGCTTCCGCCAGCTCCTCCATGGCCCGGTACAGGCTGGTGCGGCCCATGGACAGCGTGCCCGCCAGCTTTGTCATGCTGAGCTTCTCCGGCAGCCGACCCCACTCGTCACAGTTGGCCCGCAGCCAGCGGTACAGCCGGTGCTGGGCACTGTCCTGGGTGAAGATGGCGATCTTGCCGTTGAGGAACCGCACCCGGCTTGAGAGAAAGCCGATGTAGTTCACCGCCATCTGCGGGCAGCGCTGGAACCACTGCCGCAGCAGTTCCTCCGGCAGCAGCACCACGGCGCAGGCCGTTACCGCCCGGATACGGGACACGTACCCGTCTCCGCCGAACAGTGCCGCCGCGCCGAAGGTGCCGCCGGGGCCAAAGACCGCCAGCACCGCCTTTTCCCGCGTGGGAGCCACGGCTTCCGCCCGGCCCTCCAGCACGATGCCCAGCGCCCGTCCCGCCGTAGCGGGGTCACAGATGGTGTCGCCCCGGCTGAAGCGGCTCACGCCCAGCGATTGTGCCTCGTGCAGCAGCTCCTCCGCGCCCTGAAACAGAAAGTGGTCATGCAGGAGCGTCATGTGATCGTCCATAGCGTACTCCTTAAAAATGTGTTCCAAATGGAACGGTTTTACATAGTATAACGGCAGCGGCGGCGGTTGTCAAGGGGCGGAAAATGTGGTATGATGGCAAAAAACGCAAAGGAGCGTCCTTTTATGCGATTGATCTCATGGAACGTCAACGGCCTGCGCTCGTGTCTGGGAAAGGGCTTTCTGGATTTCTGTGCTTTTGCCGACGCGGACGTGATCTGCCTGCAGGAGACGAAGATGCGCCCGGAGCAGGCGGCATTCGACCTACCGGGCTATCACCGCTTCTGGAACAGCGCCGACAAGGCGGGCTATTCCGGCACCGCCATCTTCACCCGCCGCCAGCCGCTGTCCGTCACCTATGACTTCGGCCCGGATATCCACCGGCACGAGGGACGGGTCATCACCGCCGAGTACGAGGATTTTTATCTGGTGTGCTGCTATACCCCCAACTCCAAGGATCAGCTGTCCCGGCTGGACTACCGCATGGAGTGGGAGGACGATATCCGGGCGTACCTGCTGGAGCTGGACGGCAAGAAGCCGGTGGTCTACTGCGGCGACCTGAACGTGGCCCATCAGGAGATCGACCTGAAAAACCCCAAGACCAACCGCATGAACCCCGGCTTCTCCGACGAGGAGCGGGCCAAGATGACCCAACTGCTCTCCAGCGGCTTTGCCGATACCTTCCGCACATTGTATCCCGACCGCACCGGGGCCTATTCCTGGTGGAGCTATCGCTTCCATGCCCGGCAGAACAACGCAGGATGGCGCATCGACTACTTCATCGTGTCCCAGCGTCTGCTGCCCCGTGTGAAAAACGCCGATATCTGGCCGGAGATCACCGGCAGCGACCACTGTCCCGTGGTGCTGGAGCTGACGGAAGAATAAAAAAATGTCTGCCGCGAAAGCGGCAGACATTTTTTCAGTCTGTCAAAAAACTACCCAAACGCCCCTGTTTCTGCTATAATAGAGG
>OIWQ01003199.1_pt1 | contig 15197 bp, 15 predicted proteins | sample 1587571 | NCBI WGS metagenome assembly OIWQ01 (sample SAMEA3888910, study PRJEB22519) | human gut metagenome | biome: human gut; feature: human-associated habitat; material: faeces | place: Denmark | collected 2010 | reverse complement strand
CCTTGATCATTTTGCAGTTTATGCGACTGCGTCGTATTCTTCTGCAAACTTAGAGCGAATTACGCCAAGTATTCCCAAATGCACGTTATTTGCGCACTGAAGTTAACGGTGATTTCTATACAGACGGTGAAGACCCATCAGAGGGATTGAGTTGCTTCTTCTACTTGAAGAACAATAGAGTTATTGAAGAGTGCATGATAATACAGAGCAATGATGGTTTTCCAAAGATGGTCTATGATGCTTGGATTAATACATTCTCTAAGTATATGCGAGTCGCCGCATTTGGGATAGGAGCTAATCACATGTGTTTTTTCAACATTCTCAATGCATATAATGTTTTTTGCAGAGCATGGGAAAAATACAGCTTTGTTGGTGTACCAAGCAGGAGGTGTTAACAATGGTATTACTTATAACGATTTTATGAACAAATGGAGCAAAAAAGTATGAAAAGATTTATTATTTTGTTTGTGTTATTGACTACGACATTAGCCGTGTCATCGCAAAGTCTATCGGAAATGCAAAAATATTTCCAAAACAACAAGGATTATTTAGACCCGATAGAAGGGTTCTATGATGTGGAAGCAGATGGTGATTACGTGACGCCTTTTGTTCAACAAAAGTGTCCAAAAGAATACCTCACTTTGATTATAAAAAAGAACAGAGGAAACAATTTTGATGTTTACATGAAGGACAATGACGGTGAAATAGATTTGTCCGATAAAATTAAGATAGAGAAAATCGGCGAAACTAATGTTTACTATTTTTATTTTGAAACAAGCAAATGTCGTACTTACTTAACAGACAACTATTGTCATTTTATTGCGAAATTACAATTTGATTATAACACAGCAGTTAATTTTACAAGAAACACAAAACTCGCACCTTCTGTGAAAATTTACTATAGTTTCGATTGCATAAAAACATATCCAAATAAATAATATTGGGTATATTGGACCTGGGGTGACTTCAAAATCACCCCTGCTTCCGCTTACTTGTCTATGTATGATGCAACAAAACACAATCGAAATAATTGTGTAACTGAAGCATGGCGAGATAAATTAGGAGTGTAACAATTTTACGTAAATGAGTAAATGATAATTGTGAGATTATTATTTTGCCAGGTGTTACAAATTGGTACATCATTGATGCACCAATTGCTTTTTCTAAATGAAAGAGGCAAAACTCTTTCATATGTGCTTTAGTAATGTCGGAACATAAGGGAAGAAAGAGCGGAAGATAATGGAGCCTAAAAATATAAGAAATAGGTCCGACACTGTCGGGCGAATTCCTATTTTAGACACGCCTTTATTGCTTCATGTGTTTTCGTAAGAGCACCATTGGAGTCTGTAAGAGCAACATTAGGGTTTGAAGGAGAGAAACATTAACTCCCTGAATGTGGTATCTTGTACCACGTCCGTGTCCATACGCTTCTAATAGATTTCCATAGCACATAGCACTCAGCGTTTTTTGTTATGTCAGCTTTATGCATATCTAAAGCATATTGTAATGACAGTCTTTAGCCTTGCCTACAATAAAAAAGGTTAAACTCGTGAAGCGTAGCTTGCGATGTTCTCATTTTTGTTTAACTTTGAGACTAATAACATAACGATGGAGCAGCATGAAGAAACTGATTACTTTTTTAATGTTCCTGTTGGCAATAGGGCAGGTGGCAACGGCGCAGGAAGTGTCGGGGCTGCAGATGCCGTTGCCGAAAGAGGAGCTTCACCAGCTTGCTCCAAATGTGGAACTTAGGCCGATAACGCCGACCTATTCGGATATTCTGATGATGAAGGCACTATCGTCCTCCGAGCTTCTTGCTACGCCGAATTTGCCGATTGTGCCGATGCCGTTTGCAATAGCGCAGTCGCTTGTTTATGGCTACGATGTGAGCCGTTCTGAGACGGCATCGATGGAAGTGTCGAAGAACTTGAGGCTGACTGCCACGGGCGCATACCGCAGCTACATCGGACTGATGGATGTGCAGTCGGTGAGCGGCGGCGTGCAGTATAGTCTGGGTGCTATGGCTGTGCAAGGTGCTCTGGCTGCCAATCGTTACCTCTACTACGGGCGTGTATTCACGCAGTACGGCGTGTCGGGGCAACTCTCTTACTGCTTCAACCCTAACCTTGCGCTCACCGTCTTCGGAACCTATTACAACACGAATCCGTTCTTCAGCATGGCGGCATTCCCGTTCGTGCCGACCACCAGTTACGGCGGATATATGACCGTAGGCAATCGTAGCTTCTACGTCAACCTCGGTGTGGAGCGTCGCTTCAACGCTTTTGAGCACAAGATGGAGACGGTGCCTATCATCACTCCTGCGTTCAAAATCTCGAACAAGGTGACCATCGAACTGCCCTTGGGCGACCTCACGAGGCATCTTATTGAGGAAATCTTGATAAAGAGCGGACCGCACAGACGCTGATGCCATTTATAGCTCGTTGCAAATAACAGATAACATATAGCGAATCCCCTCGCTCGGCAATGCTGAGCGAGGGGATTGTTATTTATTATCAACTCAATGCTCTTCCTCCAACTGTTTCAGTAAAAACTCCTCCAATGTCTTCTTGTCGGGCAGCTGAAGCATATAGGTAGAAACGAAGAGGTTGTTATCCATGCCGGCGAGCGCGTACTCCACCATCTTTTTGCCTTTGCGTGTGCAGAGCAGGATGCCGATTGGAGGGTTGTCGCCAGGTTGCATCTCGTTCTCGCGATAATGCGATACGTATGCGTTGAGCTGTCCGAAGTTCTCGTAGGAGAACTCCTCGTTCTTCAGTTCTATGATTACGCCACAATGCAGTATGCGGTTGTAGAACACAAGGTCGGGATAGTAATACTCGTCGTCGATGATGATGCGCTTTTGGCGAGCCTCTAAGCAGAAGCCCTTGCCGAGTTCGAGGATGAACTCTTGCAAGTGGCTGATAAGCGCATCCTCCAAGTCATGCTCGTCAACAACTTCCTGCGCCTTCAGTCCAAGAAACTCGAACGTGAACGGCTGGCGTATCTGCAACTCTGCAGAATCGTGGCCTTGAACAGAAGGGAGCGAAAGCAACTTCTCGGGATTAGCGCTGATGCCAGCCCTGACATATAGATTTGTGCTTATCTGACGGCGAAGCTCACGAACCGACCAGGTACACTTGATGCACTCCTGCTCATAGAAGTAGCGGGCGAGAGGGTCGTCAAGAGCCATAATCTCACGTAAATGCGTAAATGACAAGTGTGAGATTATTGTTTTGCCATGTGTTACAAATTGGTGCGTCATTGATGTACCAATTGTATCTTCTTTATTTTCAATTGGTTGTAATTGGTGCATCACTGTCGCACAAATTGAGATGGGTAAATTTTCCATCATTTGAGGATATAATCTATAGAACTTTCTTGCCCATTTGAACAAAGTTGTAGTCAGTCCCTTCCTATCCACTCTTTCCTCCAACTTCTTCAGCAGTTGCGTTCCATACTCAGCCCTATCCTTGCCGTGCTGTTCAAACTCAACGATGTAGTAGCCTATGAGCCAGTTGCGCATAGTCTGCATACGATTGATTGCTTTTACTGCGGACGATTGTGCTGCATCATGAGTAGTCTGAACGATTGAAGCCAAGTCGTTGAAGGAGTGAAGCGTCTTGCTCCAATCCTCAAAAGGCAGTTCCAATCCGTCGTGCAGGTATCTTTTTACTTCGTTTGCCATAATGTTGTGTTTATGTTTTGGATCTTATCCTTTCTGTATAATAGCTGCCTATCCCACCGCCAGTGAGTAGAGGAAGAACATCCAGTGGGCTGTGATGGCAGCCACGAGTCCGCCGCAGAAGTGGGCGAGGATAGCCTTCGGGGTGAGGTCGCGATAGCCGAGCGAGTCGAGCATGGCGGTGTGAGTGCTGAGGAAGCCGCTCCAGCACATGCCGATGGCGGTGAACACGGCGATGGCGTTGCCGTCAATCCAGCCGTGCGCTATGAAGTTGGGTATCAGGCTGAGGGCAGCGCCCACTGCGCCGAGTGCCGTGATGGGGAACGCCACGAGGTGCGGGTCGTGGAAACCGAAGAGCCACTCGAACACGAAGTCGATCTTGTTAGCCAGCCACGGCAGCAGTTCCACACCCTGATAGGCAGCACCAGTGTATGAGCCGTCGGCAGCTGCGCCGAACGTGAATATCATCACGAACGTAGAGATGATGAGCACGCCCGGAATGATGGCTATGCCCACCTCCACACCACTGCGTCCGCCGTCGAGCATGGCGTTGAGCAGACGTATGAACACGGTCTTCTCCTCGCTCTCGCTTTCCTCCTTCTCCTCTTCATCGATGTCCTCCTTCGACACTGCGTCCTCCGTAGCATACTGCGGATAGGCTTTCAGCACGAAGCGCTGCATCAGTCGCGTGGAGCAGACGCAGCCGAAGCACGCACCGAGCAGACCGATGAACGGTGCGGCATAGTAGCCCTGACTCGCCATGAACACGATGACGAGCAGACCCATACCGAACGCCGTACCGAAGTTGGTGAGCGAGATGAACTGATATTTCTTGAAGTAGCTTGCGAAGCGCTTGTCGTGCGCAAGCGAGATGATTGCGGGGTTGTCCGAAAGGAAAGTCATAACCGCACCTAACGATGTCACGCCCGGCAGGTTGAATATCGGGCGCATCAGCGGTCGCAGCGTGCGTTCGAGCAGCGTGACCACGCCGAACTCCACGAACACCTTGCCTATGGCACCGGTTATCACGCAGATACTCATCAGGTAGAACACAGTGTTGAGGAGCAGGTCGTGTGCTGTGCGCATGATAGTGTTGAGCATGTTCGGCACACCCATCACCATGCCGAGATAGCCGAAGAGTACTACTACTGTGGTTATGCACCATACACCGCTCGGGATGAGTGTTTTGCGTTTAGAGTTGTTCTGTTTCATAAGGTGTTCGTTTAATAGTTTGTAGATAAACGGTTGGTGGCTTTTGCAACCGTCATAACCAGTCGCAAAGATATGAATAATTATTGAACGGCGTACGCCAACAGCCGATATTTTTTTCGATTAGAAAACTCTAATGCCGAATTAACGCCTTCTACAATAGCCTCTTTAGGGGTGTGTTCCGTCCGCTGCCCGGTCGGGTGGCGTACGGAATCTGGTCGGGTGGCGTACGGAATCTGATTGGGCGGCGAACGCAATCCGGTCGGGTGGCGTACGGAATACGATGATGGTGCGCGTGATGTTCGACAACCCAACTGCCGACTCAACCGCCCGTGTCTTGCCATTGAAGAGTGCGGCATTGGCATTCCGCCTGCCGACCTCAAGCATATATTCTGTTAGTCTCCGCAACGGATGGATACAAAAAAAATGACGAGAGAATATGATTTTCTCTCGTCACTTTTTGGTATATCGCTTAGAAGTGGAACTTCGTTCCGATACTGAACTTAAGTTCGCCGTGAGCAGGACTATTCGAGTCTTCGATGCCCTTTCCATGTACAACGGCAGACGGCTCAGCGTATATCTCGAAGTGGCGGCTTAAACGCCAACCTGCCTGTAGAGCAACGTTCACACCAGGTACCACTTTCGTTTTCCTACCCTCGCCCGAGCTGATGCCCATCTGGACACCAGCCAAACCGGTAAGTTGGAAGAGACGGTCGTCGTTCTGTTCGCCGGTGATAGCGTTGCGTATGTTCATCATGTAGTCGGCGGCGACGGTGGTGATGTGGTTAGTGTGCTCCGTATCGCGCTTCAGGAACGTCTCGCTCACGCTGCCATACACACCATGCACACCGTTCAACCAGCGACCATATCCGGCACGCACGTTGTAGGTCAGCTTCTTCGTTCCGTTCACCTTGCCGAAGTTGCCCGAGTAGAAGCCCATTCCGCCACTCACATCCACAACGTTCTTCTGCTCCGGAGCCTCGTTCAGTTCGCTTGTGTGCTTCTCGCGGTTCAGCACATAGTCGATACCAACGAGCACACGCGGCGTAACGCGTCCCCAGTTCTTGCCCTTGAAACGATCGGACAGCTCATAAGCCATGGTAGGTTCTACGAACAAGCCCGTGGTAGACGAGAGGCGGATGCGAGCCTGACCACCTGCGTGTACGTCAGGAGCGAAGTATGCCTTATGTGCTCCGTAGTCGGCACCGATAGCAAAGCCCACCACTGAGCGCAGCGACAACCACGCGCGGTTCTCTGTGCCATAGTTCATTGCGGTGAGGTCGGCAAGCCAGTCGAAGTCAGCCACCGCCTTAGCGTAGCGACCCTCAGCAGTATAACGGCGCATTGTGCCATCAAGACTGAAGCGCAGACCATTTGCCGAGCGCAACCACTGCGTATAGCTCAGACGCGCTGTCGGCATCCAGTAGTCGCTCTGCTTCATCTTCGTAGACGTAGATGCCAAACCGCCTGCGATACTGATAGACACCTTCTTTGTGCCGCGGTCGCCATTAGCACGGCGCTCGATGGCGTATCTGTCGTGATAAGTATAGACGAAGCCAGTGAGCAGCGACGGCATCACGTTGTATGGTTTGAAGTGACCATTCTGTTGTATGAAGTGCTTGTTGTAGATGTCTACACGCGGCTCGATGACAAAGGAGAGACCACGCGAGATGCGCACATTGGCTTGCAGACCACCGCTCACGCCCCAGCTATTCTTCAGTCCGTAAGGCTGACAGTTGGAGCGGTTGAAGCTGACACCTCCCAACAGATTCAGCCAGAAGGTGCGTTCGGGGTAAGCACCGGTGAGCACATTGCTCAGATTGAGCATGTACTCCACCTGCGAACTGAGTGCTTTAGTGCGCTTTTGGTCAGTAGGACGCATGGTGACGGCACTTAGTGAGAGGCGCACTGCGTTGTACGGGTCGAACCATTTGCCCACACTCGCCATAGGACGAACGCCTGCATAATCGCCCCACGATGCGTTGTGTGCATTAGAAAGGAACGTAGCACCTACCAGTCCGCTCACGAAGATGCCGTCGGCGAAGCTGTGTTTGGTCTTGTCGGGTGCGGCGTAATGCTTGCGCACAACGGGGAGACGATAGCCGAAGCCCATGGTGAGGGTGGTGAACGGTCGCCAACCATGCCAGTTGTTCACCTGCGAGATTTGATCCTCTACCAAGCCGAAGCGCGGTTCGAGGTATGCATATACATTGCGCGACAAAGCGAGTTGTCCGCGCAGACCGAGGTGTACGTCGATGCCATAATCGGCTGGTCCGGCGTTGTGTGCTATGGCGAGAGCTGCGCCCGCTATGCCGTACACCTCGAAACGTTTCGGCGTGTAGTAGCGTCCGCTCTGTGCTATCGCAGTGATGTTGAGCAGATAGTCGAGTCCGAGGGTGGTGTACTTCGACTTCACTCCTTGTGTGCTCCACTCGCCGGTGTTTATATTTAAGCGTACACCATGTTCAGGTGTAATCCAATCGCCGATGTTGAACCCTCCGCTCAAATCGAACTCAGGCTTTCGCGCTCCCATGACGCTCGTTCCTATGCCTCCGTCGACGAAGAGATGGTCGAATGGTTTCTTGTGCTGCCATTGTTTTGCCACACGTGGGCGTTGAAGCATGTATTCGAGAGCTCCGCCGTCTATCTGTGCGTGTGCTGTTGTGGTATAAGCAGTGGCAATGAGTGCTATCATTGCCGTTCGTATCATATTATTCATATTATTGTAGCCCCTCCTTATTGTGTTTTTCTACCAATAAATCGTTGACATCACCATCGACGTGCGCTATGTTCTTCAGCGATGGATCCATCTCGAAAGCACGCTTCAGCTCATCGTATGCTCCGACAGCATCCTCAGCACGGTTGAGGCATACGGCGCGCAGATAATGGGTGAGTGCTTCGTCGTCGGGCAACTCGCGACTAAGCTTCAGTGCTTCGCTGTTGCGTTTCATGGCGAGCAGCATGAGCAGGTTGTTGCGCTTGCTCGTAGCAGCAATCACTGAGTAGTTGTCCTCGTAGCGTCCGTTGAACGCACCGTTCACGGCGTGTAGCAGACGTGTATTGTCGGTCTTGGGTACGTAGCTCATTATCTCGTCTGCCTCGCTATACTGCTGGTCTTTGAGTAACGCGATGGCGTGGTTGGTGTTGACAGCCACTGGTGCCTTCTCGCCTGCGAATTTCTCCAATAGCTCGGGGTCGGGCTCGCCACGCTCGATGAGCAGGGCAGCGAGGTCGTTGGCTGCAATCATGAACGAGGGGAACATCTCCAACGCCTGACGCAGGATGGTCTCGCGCTTCTTTGGGTCAGACTCGTTGCGGTAGAGCGTGAAGAATTCGTAGCGTGAGAGCTTATGATAATCGTCGGCATATAGCTGGCGAATTTCGTCAATCGTGAGTTGACGGAATATAGCATAGTTCATGGTGTAGTTCACCTGGCGCAGCTGAGGCAGATAGCGTGCTTCGAGCACACTGTTGTAGAACGGCAGGCGGCGCATACGTCTGCTCTGTACGTTGGGGTCGGCATAGCGGTCGATGATGCCTTGCACCTTATCAGCTTCGCTGAAGAGCGAGTCGCGACGCAGCAGTGTCACCACGTCGCTCCATGTAGCTACTGACGACTTCGTGCCGAACTCCATGTCGTTGCGAAGGTTGTCGGGCAGTTGGCTGCGTATATGTCCTAAGGCGAACTCCATACGTTGGCGTGCGAGTGTCTGGTTGCGCGAGAGACGACCGTCTGGCGACGATATACCCTCAAGCTCAAACGACAGTAGCGTCGCATCCTTGTCGGCACGTATGGCATCAACCTGACGGCGCAGCTTCTCTATCTCGGCGCGGTTCTGCGGGTCGTCGATGTTCAGCGTCGACTTGCCGATGAGGAACTTCAAGTTGATGCTACCCTTGCTGTTGCGCATCTGCTTCTCGGGTGTGGGGTAGTAGGCCTCGTCGTTAAGCGTACTGCCCATGATGGAGCAGTCGAGCCATCGCAGAGGGTTAACCGTGCCACGGGCAATGATGGTGGTGTCGCGGTAGAGTATGTGTGTGTAGTCCTCTATAGCCATGTACACGTCGCAAGAGTAGTCGGCTTTCAGGTTCTCGACATATATAGAATCGGTGTAGCCGAGGATGTCGTTGTCGCGACCATTCTCGCGCAGCGTGCGACTCTTCACCGTTATGTACTTAGCGAGTGGATCGCCATTGTCGCTGTTCTTAATGTCGTAGTTGTAGAGTCGGTCTTGTGTGATGTTATACTTTTTGCCGTCGTACACCATCGGACGCAAGAGGGTGAGCTGCTTGTCCGTCACATTGTTTAATATAGGTTGCACCACGAGACGTCTGTTGCTGCGGAACATCTCCTTCGGCACACGCACGCGAGTGCGCACGTATAGCCAGTTGCCCTTCACCTCAATGTCGGTTGGTTCGGGCATGATGCGGTCGGTGATGCGCTTTGTCTTCACCACCACCTCGCCGAGAGTAATGTCGTCTTCGTTGAGCTTCACCTCTGTGAACTTGTCGTTCTTCACCTTCAGTATTTCGGGTTTCGCGCCAATCATGGAGAAGCGCAGCTGTGCTCCAATCTGCGTGTTCATGGAGAAGCGTCCGTCCTCGTCGGTGACGGCGAGAGCGCGGCGTAGTTTGATGTCGGTGATGTTCACGCCAATGAGCGGTTCGCCGGTTTGCTTAGACACCACGCGACCCGTGAAACGTATCACGCCCTGAGCCTCGGTTTCGAGTGAGAAGCTGATAACGGCAACGAGCACTATGAGCAGCCGTTTGATGTGTAGGGTGATGTATTGTGATATAATGCTTTTCATATCTGTTTATTTAATAATGGTTTCCATCTCCTACTATTTAATAATGTACACAAAGCTGACAGCAGCCTTGATTGGTGCGAAGTTGACGGTGCTTACGTTCGGCTTGTCAAGAGAGGCACGCTCCTCTTCGTTACGTGAATACTTCTCTTGGCGATACACGGCACCAACGCCAATCGTAGTCTCAAGGCTCCAGTGGCGACTAAGTACGAAGCTATAACCATAGGTGATACCACCACCGAAGAGATCGCCGTCGTGACGTTTATCGTTGAACTGTAAATCGTAGTTCGCAGCAACGGCTGTTAGACCAACGAAATGACCCGCCTGCGGACGAGCACTGAACCAGTAGCGTGCTTCGGGTTCGAATGCGAAGCCCTTGGTGCTGAGGTTGGAGACACCATATGGTTTGAAGCCACTAACTCGGTTGACTACACCTTCGAGATTGAACGTCATGTGGCGATTGATTCTGAACTCAACCCCAAGGTTGGGAGACATGGCAAGCCAATACAATGCGTTCGTTTTTACATTTATGCGCTGTGCTGTGGCTGGTGAGGCAACGGCAAGCATTACCACAACGGTGGTAATAAACGCAATTAGTTTCTTTGATATTTATGCGATTATTTGTATAGTATTAATTGTATATTTCGTATTGCTATCAGTGGATAGGGTGGGCGACAGCGTTACTCGCAAAGCTCGTCGAAATGTTCAGCCACCTCGCAAAGCGCAGCGTACCACTCCTTGCCGAAGCGTCTGGTGAGCGGACCTTCGAGGAACTTGTAGACGGGCAATTGCAGCTCGCGACCCTTCTTCACAGCGTCCTTGCACACATCCCATCGGTTGTAGTTGAGTGCCACGGTACCATTGGCGAAGCGTTTCTCGCGGATGGGGTAGAGGGCGCAGGAGATAGGCTTGATGAACGAGGTCTTGCCAGCGCGGTACGCACGCTCCAAGGCACATAGGCAGCAGTCGCCCTCGTAGCACGTAAAGACGCAGTCCTTGCCGCCCACGATGCTTGTCACGAGGTCGCCATCGCGGTCGGTGTACGCCACACCTTGCTTGTCGACCACGGCTTGCGCCTGCGCCGACATGTCGCCCCATACGGTGTCGAGCGCGTCTTCGATGCCACCAATCTCTTCGAGAGTGACGGGTGCGCCGGCATCGCCCTCTACGCAGCAGATGCCCTTGCAGGCATCGAGGTCGCAGCAGAACTGCTCGGTGATGATGTCAGACGAGACGAGTATATTCTCAATGTCGAGTATCATATTTCTGTTTTGTTTCTTAATGATTATTTCTATTTTTTGCTGTGTGTATGTTCTCCCACGGATTGCACTCTTCTTTATGTTCTCCCACGGAATGCACGGAATACACAGAACCTTCTTGCTGTATATTCTCCCACAGATTGCACAGATTTACACAGAACCTTCTTGCTGTATGTTCTCCCACGGAATTCACGGAATACACAGAACCTTCTTGCAGTATATTCTCCCACGGAATTCACGGAATACACAGAACCTTCTTGCAGTATGTTCTCCCACAGATTTCACAGATTTACACAGAACCTTCTTGCTGTATATTCTCCCACGGATTGCACAGATTTTCACAGATGCTGCTTTCAGGGGGTGCACTTGTCTCAAGTGCACCAACCCGTTCTGTTGGTGTACTTCTTGCTCTGTTGGTGCACTTGAGACAAGTGCACCCCCTGAAAGAACCTATCTGTGTCGATCTGTGAAATCTGTGGGAGAATACTTTCAGCAACCTCTTCCGTGAATTCTGTGAATTCTGTGGGAGAATATCTCGGCAGAGTAATCTCCGCGGGTGTGTTACCAGTCAATCTCCTGCTCGCCATGCTCGCGCAGATAGGCGTTGCACTGCGAGAAGTGGTGGTTGCCGAACCACCCGCCACGGTTGGCAGACAGCGGTGATGGATGTACCGACTCGAGCACGAGGTGGCGCGAGCGGTCGATGAGCTGCGCCTTAGAACGAGCATAGCCACCCCAAAGGATGAATACAAGGTTCTCGCGTTCGGCGTTCAGCGCACGTATCGCAGCATCAGTGAACTGTTCCCAACCATGACGCTGATGGCTCGCTGCCTGATGCGCACGCACAGTGAGCGTAGCGTTGAGCAACAGCACGCCCTGCTCTGCCCAGCGTGTGAGGTCGCCCGTCGGCGGCATGGGTTTGCCGAGGTCGAGCTGTATCTCCTTGAAGATGTTCTGTAGCGACGGCGGAAAAGGCACACCTTCGGGCACGGAGAAACTCAATCCCTGCGCCTGACCGGGCTCGTGGTATGGGTCTTGACCTATTATCACCACCTTCGCACGGTCAAACGGACAGAGGTTGAAGGCGTTGAAGATGAGCGATCCGGGCGGATGGCACGTCGTGGTGGTATATTCGTGGCGTACAAAGTCGGTGAGCGCAGAGAAGTAAGGCTTCTCAAACTCCGCACCAATATGCTCGCGCCATGAGTTGTCGATTTTTACGTTCATGTGTACAAAATTACTAAATTAATGCGAACAATCGCTACTATCTGATATATTTTAGCTACTTTTGCCTTTATATAACATAATGATTATGCAACTTATACGCTTATTGAAAGACTGGACGCTACCCGTGGCAATCGGAACCGGCTGCGTGGTGTATATAATATTTGCGCTCGTGCCCCAGCTCGATGGCTTTGCAACAGCTGCCACACCCGTGTTCGATGCCATGTTGCCGATGTTTATGTTCCTCGTGCTATTCGTCACGTTCTGCAAGGTCGACTTTCGTAAGCTACGCCCCGTAGCGTGGCACTGGTGGGTGGGCGTGTTTCAGTTGCTTTGCGTAGGCGCGGTGATGGCAACTGTGCTCGCTTTTGGGCTGAGCGGCAACCTGCTCATCCTCGCAGAAGCACTACTCACGTGCATCATCAGTCCGTGTGCATCGGCTGCTCCAGTCGTAACGCAGAAGCTCGGAGGCAACCTCGAAGAGATGACCACCTACACCTTCCTCTCCAACTTCATAACGGCACTGATGATACCGGTCTGCTTCCCGCTCCTCGACAGCGAACGCGAGATGCACTTCCTCGCCGCCTTCGCCCTTATATTATATAAGGTGTTCACGGTGCTCGTGGTGCCTATGTTGCTCGCCTACGTTGTGAAGCATCACGCCAAGAACCTCTGTCAGCGTATCGTCAGTGTAAAAGACCTCTCATACTACCTCTGGGGATGCTCGTTGCTCATCGTCTCCGGCACTACGATGAAGAACATCTTCCACGCCGAAACCACACTCGTCTTTATGCTGCTCATCGCCATCGGGTCGTTGTTGCTTTGCATATTTCAGTTCGCTTGCGGACGCGCAATTGGCAGCAAATTCGGTGAGACGGTGAACGCCGGTCAAGGACTCGGACAGAAGAACACCGCCTTCGCCATATGGATAGCCTGTACCTACCTCTCGCCCCTGTCTGCGGTAGGACCTGGCTGTTATATCCTGTGGCAGAACATCATTAACAGCATAGAGATTTGGCAAGCACAAAAGCATATTTCTAATAAATAATTTGCACGAGCCAACTGAAAGCATTATCTTTGCAGATACAAAAGGAAAACACATAATTAATAACTTAAACAAAATAACAAAAATGGAAGAGAACAAGAACCAGCAGCCCCAGGGTCTTCAGATCGAACTGAAGCCAGAAATCGGCGTAGGCGTTTACGCTAACCTCGCACTCATCACACACTCGTCAAGCGACTTTATCCTCGACTTCACTTGTATGCTCCCAGGTATGCAGCAGCCGCAGGTACGCAGTCGTGTCGTAATGGCTCCGGAGCACGCAAAGCGTCTCCTCATGGCTCTCAACGACAACATTCAGAAGTACGAGCAGAACTTCGGCAAGATTAATCTGCCAGAGGCACAGCAGCCACGCACAGCTACTCCGTTCAACAACCCGGAGGCTTAATCACGCAATGATTAGCTTATAGGCTGTCTTAAATACAGTCTTAGGCAAACCAATATGCACATAGGCGCGTTCCAGCGATGGAATTGCGCCTTTTTTATCGCCTTTTGTGGTCAAACACCGCTACTCTTTGAGTGCTAACCTCACACTTTTTCGTTGCGCACCGGTCGGCGCAGACATCCGCACCGGTCGACGCAGATGGAAAACGCAATGCTCCAATGTCGTTAAAGCACATAAAATGCATAGCGTAAGTTCGTGGTTCTGATTATAGAGGAGGTTGGTGTTTGAAGTGAAGTAATATAAAAGTTTGTGTAAACAGTTGTTAAAATAACCTGTAGTACATTAAAATTTTTATTCCGCAGTGAGATTGTGTTTTTATATATTAGGTAGTTTCGAGAAAAGTTAGTACCTTTGCACCCCGAAAACGGCTTGTAAAAGAGCCGTTTGATGAACACGACAATTGAAAATAAAATATATAAATTAAAAAATTAAAATCATGCCTACAATTTCACAATTGGTAAGAAAAGGCAGAAAGGTGCTCGTAGACAAGAGCAAGTCACCGGCTTTGGACTCATGCCCTCAGCGTCGTGGTGTTTGCGTTCGCGTTTACACAACAACACCTAAGAAGCCTAACTCGGCAATGCGTAAAGTTGCCCGTGTACGTCTCACAAACTCTAAGGAAGTTAACTCTTACATCCCGGGAGAAGGTCACAACCTTCAGGAGCACTCAATCGTGCTTGTTCGCGGTGGTCGTGTAAAGGACCTTCCAGGTGTACGTTACCACATCGTTCGCGGTACACTCGATACAGCAGGTGTAGCAAACCGCACACAGCGTCGTTCTAAGTACGGTGCTAAGCGTCCTAAGGCAAAGAAGTAATCTGAAAATTGTCGGACGAAACAAATTTTAAAAACGTTTTGCTGGAGAATTGTTAATAGACAGGTTGAGTAAATGTCCAAGAGAGGACGTTGAAGAACAGTAAGAAACAGCCCCATGCAGACAGAAATTTTTCAAACAAAATGAGAAAAGCAAAACCAAAGAAGCGCGTGATCCTTCCGGATCCGAAGTTCAATGACCAGAAGGTCTCTAAGTTTGTAAACCACCTTATGTATGATGGTAAGAAGAATACATCATACGAAATCTTCTACAACGCACTCGAAACTGTAGGTGCAAAGATGCAGAACGAGGAAAAGTCAGCTCTCGAAATCTGGAAGCAGGCTCTCGACAACATCACTCCGCAGGTTGAGGTAAAGAGCCGCCGTATCGGTGGTGCTACTTTCCAGGTGCCGACAGAGATCCGCGCAGAGCGCAAGGAGAGCATCTCTATGAAGAACCTTATCCTCTTCGCACGCAAGCGTGGCGGTAAGAGCATGGCAGACAAGCTCGCTGCTGAGATCATGGACGCTTTCAACAACCAGGGTGGTGCTTACAAGCGTAAGGAAGATATGCACCGCATGGCAGAGGCTAACCGCGCATTCGCTCACTTCAGATTCTAATATAATAATAAGGTAAAAGGAAAAATGGCAAATCGCGATTTACATTTGACTCGTAACATCGGTATCATGGCGCATA
>OIWQ01003195.1_pt1 | contig 15217 bp, 8 predicted proteins | sample 1587571 | NCBI WGS metagenome assembly OIWQ01 (sample SAMEA3888910, study PRJEB22519) | human gut metagenome | biome: human gut; feature: human-associated habitat; material: faeces | place: Denmark | collected 2010 | reverse complement strand
CTTTTTGTTTTAGCTGGGGGCAAATGTAAGCACTTTGTTTTAATTACCAAAGAATTTCTTGCTTTTTTTCTTTCAAAGAACATTTTTCTTATAAAGTTGTTCTATAGGGGTATTCAGAACAACTATTATTCACAATAAAAAAGAAAGGATGAACTATGAAGCGAAAACATTTAGTTGCCATTGGCGTATCGATTGCTATTCTCTTGTTACTTTATTGGCTATTGGTGGCCGAAGATATGAATGCTTGGCTGAACGTTAATTGATTTTTCGTGACTTTCTTGCGGAGTTGTGCGGATAAAAATGTATCTTCGCAAAAAATCATAAGCTCATGAAAGGAATAAGTAACTCATTTTTGCGTACGATATGTGCGCTGATAATCGGTTTGGTATTGGTGATGTTTCCCAATGAGGCCGGAGACTATTTTGTAATAACGATCGGTGTTGTGTTTCTGATACCGGCATTATTAAGTATCATCGGGTATTTTGCCATGAGTGCCGAAGAGAGACGTCGCCTGCCTATCGAAGGAATCGGTAGCCTGCTGTTTGGTCTGTGGCTGATCATTATGCCCGGTTTCTTTGCAGACTTGCTGACGTTTGTACTGGGATTTATCCTTGTACTGGGTGGTGTGCAACAGATTGCGTCGCTTTCTGCCGCCCGTCGCTGGATGCCGGTTCGTGTGGGATTTTATATCATTCCGGTGCTCATTCTGATTGCAGGGCTGGTTGCCTTGTTCAATCCGACGGGGGTACGTTCCACGGCATTTATCATTATCGGTATCACCAGCATAGTATATGCAGTTTCCGAATTGATAAATTGGTTTACATTTACTCGCAAACGGCCGAAGGCACCGGGTACGCCGGGAGCTTCTTCAAAGGCTGTAGACAATATTGAGGACGCGGAAATTATAGAATAAAAAAACAGATCGTCTGTTGAGCTAAAACAGACGATCTGTTGAGTGTGAACGGACCATCCGTTTTTTATTATTTCAACCATTCGTTTATTAACTCCATAACTTCTGCCTTTTCGGCTTCGGGCAATGTACTGATACGTGCCAGATGGCTGCCATTCGGTTGGATAAATACATGAATATTCTTCTTGTTCTTCAGCCAGGTGACGCCTGCGGCTGTCCATGGGTCGTTCTGACCGTAAATGAAGATCATTTTCGGATCCTGTTTCTTTAGAAACTTGGTTATTTTCTTACTTAAAGTTTTGTCGAAAGGCATATCTTTCAACTCTTCGGGAAGCATCAGACGGTGCAGATAACCTTCACTGGACTGGATGGAGAGATACTGCTTGAACGGTTGGACGTCATAACCATAGTATCCCAATTCACGGGCAGCTTGTACGAAGAAAGAAGCATTGGGACTGTCGGCGGTGAAATATCCCGGTTCACTGATGGCAAGCAGATGAGAGAAAATTTCATCATCAGAGGCTGTAGTAGCGGGTATGGAGCTGATAGGAGTACCCCACTGCCACAAAGCGAAAGAATATTCCAATACCGAGTAATCGTAAATTTCTTCAATCGGTGCACGGAATGAATAATTCTTTTCAGTGCAATACTTTTCAAAACGGGGAAGTAAAGTTGCTTTTTGTTTCAATGCTTCCAATTGGAAATCTTCAATTATCTTGCGATTTTCCGGTGTTGAAACTTTATGCAGGAAAGGCTCATGACGTCCATCTTCTACTCCATAACAAAGCGGAGCTACGTAAGGAACGGAAATATCTACATCATCCGGATAGAAAGTGCGGTAAAGAAGGGTAGTCTGTCCTCCTTTGCTGATGCCGGTGGCGATCCATTTACCCGGATAAATGTTTTTGAATGCGGTGGTGATGGCATGTAAGTCGTCTGCAGAGTTCTCGGCTGTCAGGTATTGCCAGTCTTTGGGTTCGGGGGTAGACTCAAGGAAGTAGCGATATTCCACGAATATCATATTTGCATTGAGAAGTTTTGAAAGCTCTTCACGATATTGGGAACGGAGGGCGTAAGCGGCGCCATAGCCTTCGGTAACGATCACTGTGGGGCGATCGAAGCCGACATGAGAAACGATAACGCGTTGGCGAAAACTGCCTTTCTCCGGATGGCGGTGATCCAGCGGCTGAGTAAAATAGGTCACATATTTCTCTGAAAACTCAGAAGTTTCCAGTGGGCGGATTTCTTTAATGGCGGAAATCGCGCTAATTTTTTGCTCCAGAACGGTCTGTGCGAAAGAAGAGGCCGATGCTGACAGCAAAACAAAGAGTAGGAGTGCTGCATAGCGAATGTGCATGTTCTTCATAATGAATCGTTTTTAATTTATCATCTGGTTTTGTAAATATTGACAAAGGTACGAAAAAGTGATATGCTGGAAAATAAATTACGATGATATTTTAGTTTTCAAAAAAGAGAGAGAGCTACCTCCCGGCACCTCTCCCCCTGCAAACTTAAAACAACCAACAAAAGAAATAGAATGATTTTATTAGTGATCTTTAATCACTTCTTCACTTATCTTATAAACAAGAGTTCCCTGTATTTTGGCAGCGTCCACATTTGGTTGTCGACAATCAGTTCCAGCTTGTCGATATGATAACGGATCTCTTCCATTGCCGGTACGATGGTGTCGTGGTAGGCAATGGCTTTCTCACGTTCACTTTCGATCTTGTTGGCCACTTTGCGGGCTTCAATCATGGCATCTACATGCTCTTTGATGAAGGCGGTACGGTCGGCAATCTCTTCGATGAGTTCCAGGTTCTTGGCAGACAGTTTTGCAGCTTTGTCGCTTGGGAACAGGTCCTTCATCTTGTAAACGTTATCAATGAGATCCGTTTGATACTGCGTGGCTACCGGGATGATGTGGTTCATGGCCAAATCACCTAATACACGAGCTTCAATTTGGATTTTCTTAGTGTAAGTTTCCCATTTCACTTCGTTGCGGGCTTCCAGTTCTTTCTGAGTCAGTACACCGGTATTTTCGAACATGCGGATACTTTCCGGCTTCAGATAGCTGTCGAAGATGAGAGGCACACTGGTTTCGCAATCCAGGCCGCGTTTCTTGGCCTCTTCTTTCCATTCGTCACTGTAGCCGTTGCCATCGAAATGGATGGGCTTACAAATCTTGATGTATTTGCGGATAACTTCAAGGATAGCCGAAATCTTCGGTTCACCCCTTTCGATGAGTTCGTCCACATCTTTTTTGAATTCTACCAATTGCTCGGCTACGGCGGCGTTCAGGGCAATCATGGCACAGGCACAGTTTGCTTCCGAACCTACGGCGCGGAACTCAAAACGGTTTCCGGTGAAGGCGAACGGACTGGTGCGGTTACGGTCGGTATTGTCAATCAACAATTCCGGAATCTGCGGAATATCCAGTTTCATACCTTGCTTGCCGCTGAGGCTTACGAGATCATCCTTGGTACTCTCTTCAATGTGTTCCAATACCTGCGACAACTGTTTGCCCAGGAAGCTGGAAATGATTGCGGGAGGTGCTTCGTTGGCACCCAGGCGGTGTGCGTTCGTGGCACTGGAAATAGCGGCTTTCAACAATCCATTGTGCTTGTAGACTGCCATCAGGGTGTTCACTACGAAAGTGATGAAGCGCAGGTTTTCTTCGGGTAATTTACCCGGTCCCATCAGTCCGATGCCTGTATCCGTACCCAACGACCAGTTGTTGTGCTTACCGCTACCGTTGACGCCTTTGAAAGGCTTTTCGTGCAGCAGCACGCGGAAGCCGTGGTTACGGGCTACTTTACGCATCAGTGCCATGACGAGCATGTTATGGTCTACAGCCAGGTTACATTCTTCGAAGATGGGAGCCAGCTCGAACTGGTTGGGAGCTACTTCGTTGTGACGGGTCTTGGCAGGGATGCCCAGTTTGTGACATTCGATTTCGAGTTCCTTCATAAATGCGGTGACACGTGGAGGAATGGAGCCGAAATAGTGGTCTTCCAACTGTTGGTCTTTGGCGGAAGAGTGTCCCATCAAGGTACGTCCGGTCAGACAAAGGTCGGGACGTGCATTATATAAGGAGGAGTCTACGAGGAAATATTCCTGTTCCCATCCTAAGTTGGTAAAGACGCGTGTTACGTTCTTGTCGAATAGCTGGCAAACATCCGTGGCAGCCTTGTCTACGGCGGCAAGTGCTTTCAGAAGCGGAGTCTTGTAATCCAGCGCTTCGCCTGTGTAAGAGATAAAAATCGTAGGGATACAGAGCGTGGTATCTACTACGAATGCCGGAGAAGAAACATCCCATGCGGTATATCCGCGAGCTTCGAATGTATTACGGATACCGCCATTGGGGAAAGAAGAAGCGTCCGGTTCTTGCTGAATCAGCAGTTTTCCGGAGAATCGTTCAATGACTCCGCCGTCTTCGCCGAATTCGATAAAGCCGTCATGCTTTTCGGCGGTTCCGTCTGTCAGAGGCTGAAACCAGTGTGTGTAGTGGGTGACGTTGAGCGACTTGGCCCAGCTCTTCATGCCGTTGGCAATCAGGTCGGCTATTTCACGGCTGATCGGTGTACCTTTTTCGATTGCATCGGTAACAGCCTTATAGGCTTCCTTCGGAAGATACTCCTGCATCTTCTTGCGGTCGAATACGTGGCTACCATAATAATCAGAGAGTTTGTTGGAAGGGGCAGTAACTTCCAGCGGCTTCCGGTTGGAAAGTTCTTGTAAGGCGTAAAATCTCATTTTTGACATAAATCGTCTTCTTTTTATCGGTTGATGGCGCAAAAATATATGTTTTTTCTGAAAGTACCCCTATTTTAAAGGGGGTATTTTCGGAAAATGATATATTTTTCTGAAGAATACCCCCTCCTTATAGGATTGATTCGTCTCTGAATCACCTTTTGTCCATCACGGCACTTTTTGATTATAACCGATTAAGAGATGGATTCCAGTATTTCCTGCTGTCCGTCCTTGTTTTTCTGTCGGTCGATTTCTGCAGCCATCTGTTTGACTAGTATTTCTACCTGCATATAATGCTTGTTTATGTTTCTGTATAGCAGCTTCATTGTAGTACTGTCCATAGCCATTTGGGTGAGGAACTGTAAATGTTTTCCCATCGAGGCGTTCATTTGCATATGCGTTTTTTTATCCTATACTAAATTTAGTCCCGGCTTGTGCAATAAATAATACTTTGGAGTGCATAAATTAATTCGTCCGCCTATAGCCGGATGCAAGTTTGCCTATAGTAGACGTTGCGTTTGCCTATAGGCGGACGAAACGTTGCCTATAGCCGGACGAATTAATTCATGCACTCGAAGATATTATTTTTTATAGAGAAAATGTTTATTGTATTCTACTGTAATGATTGAAGAAATTGGGAAGTGGATTTAATAAGTAGAAAAATGTCCATGAAAACTGATATGATGCGTGGCATTGAGAAAGGATTTTCCTTGCTAACGCTTTTTTGCAGCTTAATTCCCTTGCTTTTCGATATTCTTTTTTATATTTGCCTACAATAAACAAGGAGATACGACGATTGAAATATAAGATATTGATAGGATGTATGTTGTGCTTGTTCTCTTTTATTCCGAAGGGGGCAGCCAATCTTGTTCTTAATCCTTATACAAGTCAGGAGATATCTGCTGATTCCATCATTGAGCGTGTCATGACTTTTGCTCCCTCTTATGAAAGTATAGTGAGCGACTATCGCGCGAACCTATATATAAAGGGTAAGATGAATATTCAGAAGAAGAATTTTATCCTCCGGTACGTTCCTTCGATGTTTCGCTTGCAGAAAGGGGTACGTGAATACTTGCTCGAAACGTACAGTGACCTGCATTATACAGCTCCCAATATCTATGACCAAAAAGTAAAGGCATCACAAGGCACTGTGAGAGGAAACAGGGGACTGCCGGGGCTGCTTGAATATTTTAGTGTCAATATCTACTCATCTTCTCTTCTGAATGACGAACGCTTGCTGTCTCCGCTTGCCAAGAACGGGCAGAAATACTACAAATACCGGATAGACAGTGTGATGGGCGATCCCAATAATCTCGACTACCGGATACGTTTCATTCCCCGTACCAAGAGCGACCAGCTGGTGGGCGGCTATATGATTGTCAGCAGCAATGTATGGAGCGTGCGTGAAATACGTTTTTCGGGACGGTCGGAACTGATTACGTTTACTTGCTGGATCAAGATGGGGGAAGTTGGAAAGAAAGATGAGTTTCTCCCGGTGCGTTATGATGTGGAGGCCCTTTTTAAGTTCCTGGGCAATAAGGTGGACGGCAATTATACCGCTTCGTTGGACTATAAATCAATAGAACTGAAAGAAAGAAAGGTTCGGAAGAAGGAGAAGAAAAAGTATAATTTGTCGGAATCATTCTCCTTGCAGTGTGATACGAATGCCTATAAAACAGATGCTTCCACGTTTGGCGTATTACGTCCCATTCCTTTGAGTGACAGGGAAAAACAACTTTATAAGGATTACGCATACAGACGGGATACCGTGTCGGTGCAACGAAAATCCAAGAGTCAGGCTTTCTGGGGAACGATGGGCGACCTGATGGTGGAAGATTATAAATTCAATCTGTCCAATATCGGAAGTGTCCGCTTCTCGCCGTTTATCAATCCGCTTTTGTTCAGTTATAGCGGAAGCAACGGATTATCATACCGGCAGGATTTCCGTTACAACCGGATTTTCAGAGGCGACAAGTGGCTCCGCATCGTACCCAAACTGGGTTATAACTTTACACGGAAAGAGTTCTACTGGTCGCTGAATGCCGACTTTGAGTACTGGCCGCAGAAACGGGGCTTTTTCCGGTTGAGTGTGGGTAATGGTAACCGTATCTATAGCAGCAAGATGCTGGACGAACTGAAAGCGATGCCGGACAGTATCTTTAATTTCGACCTCATCCATCTGGATTATTTCAAGGACTTGTATTTCAACTTCCGTCATAGTTTTGAAATTACCAACGGACTGGATATCAGCCTCGGTTTCTCGGCACACAAGAGAACAGCTGTCGAGAAATCCCGTTTTGTGATTACGGGTGACTATCCGATGCCTCCGCCGGAATTTATGGAACGCTTCAGAAATACCTATATCAGCTTTGCCCCGCGCATCCGGGTGGAATGGACTCCGGCGCTTTATTATTATATGAACGGAAAGCGTAAGATCAATCTCCGCTCTGACTATCCGACATTTTCGGTGGACTATGAACGGGGAATAGAAGGAGTATTTAAAAGTACCGGAGAATATGAACGGATAGAATTCGACCTTCAACATAAGATTCAGCTGGGGCTGATGCGAAATATTTATTATCGTTTCGGCTTCGGGGCGTTTACCAATCAGGATGAACTGTACTTTGTGGACTTTGCCAATTTTGCCCGTCATAATCTGCCGGTAGGGTGGAATGATGAAATCGGTGGTGTGTTTCAGGTGCTCGACGGACGTTGGTACAACTCCTCCCGCCGCTATGTACGCGGACATTTCACTTACGAGGCTCCTTTCCTTATTCTCCGGCATTTGATGAAATATACCCGCTATGTGCAGAACGAACGTCTTTATATCAGTGCGCTCTCTATGCCGCATCTCCAGCCATATCTGGAAGTGGGTTATGGTATCGGTACGCATGTCTTTGATGTGGGAGTATTCGTCAGCAGTGAGAACTGGAAGTTCAGCGGGATCGGATGTAAATTTACTTTCGAGTTGTTTAACCGATAGTTTTTTCTTCATAACAGTTGCATAATGTATAGAAAATACATATCTTTGTGAGGAAGAGGATGAGGAAAAATTTAGCAGAAAAGAGGTGTAGTCGCCTCGCAGGCACAGGTATTTTCCTGGAAAATAAATCTCTGGTATAAATACCTCTATTTATTTTAGTAAAATCTCATCCTCTTCTTCTCCTTTTTATATATGTAACAACAAGATGGACGGAATTTTAATTACGATACTTATTGTTACCGGTTTTCTGATTTATAAATTGATTTCTTCGAGCCGGAAACAGGAAGGATATAAGAGATGGAAAGCAACAGGCAGCGGTAATACTACTAACGAAGAGACTTCCAAAAACAAATGGGAACATGGAACCTGGCTCAGGCATGCTTTAGGAGTAGTCACTCCTAAAATGAGAACATGTCCTGTATTTGATGAAGAGGCGGTGGTGTGGTGTGCCAATCTGTTGGGAATAGAGGTGATGAGGTTGAAAGAGATACTGCAGGATGTCTCTTCGCATTATCGGGAGTTCTGGATCAGAAAGCGGAGAGGAGGATACCGTATGATCTCTGCTCCGGACAAGGAACTGAAAGCCATTCAGGATACTATTTATCATCGTATATTACTGTCTGTAAATGTGCATCCTGCCGCTACGGGATTCCGGCGTCAGCATTCCATCGTCGATAACGTCCGTCCTCATCTGGGAAAACGCTGTGTCTTGAAGACGGATATCCATGATTTCTTTATTTCCATACGTAGTCCGAGGGTGAAAAAGACTTTCGAAAAGATCGGCTATCCGAAGAATATATCGAAAGTGCTGGGCGAGTTGTGTTGTATGCGTCGGCATTTGCCGCAAGGAGCGTCTACCAGTCCGGTACTGAGTAACATCATCGCTTATGAGATGGACCGGAAACTGACGGTGATGGCGGAAGAATTCGGGCTGACTTATAGTCGTTATGCCGACGACCTCACCTTTTCGGGCGATGTCTTTCCGAAAGAGCAGGTGCTTGCGCGGGTAAAGGAAATCATCAGGGAAGAGAAGTTTGAACCGAATCATCAGAAAACCCGTTTTCTGAATGAGAATGACAGGAAGATAATCACGGGAGTATCTGTCAGTTCCGGTGTGAAGCTGACCATTCCTAAAGCCCGAAAGAGAGAGATTCGCAAGAATGTCTATTTCATTTTGACAAAGGGGCTGGCGGAACATCAACGCAGAATCGGCTCCCATGATCCTGCCTATCTGAAACGGTTGATAGGGTCGCTTTGTTATTGGCGTTCCATAGAACCGGATAATACGTATGTAGCTGATTCTATTGCTGCTCTGAAACGTTTGCAGAAGGGGTATTGACGGGTGGCGGCTGTTTGTGTCTGCCTTACCGTGTTAATCGATGATCGTTGCCCTTCCGTTTTCAACTTTGGCATAATTCCTTTTTACCGCTTCCTGAATCCCTCTGAGCATGGATGCTTCGATGTTTGACCCCATGTGTGTGAAGCCGAATACTTGTGCGCATGCTTTTGCCAAATCGGGTAAAGGCAGGCTGATGGAATTGATTAATATTTGTTGGATGGCATTGGCTATTTCTTCGGGTGGCAGATCCGCTGCATCTCGGTCGGAATCGGGACGGTACTCTGAATAAGAACGGTATTGCGCTTCATCTTTCCAGCAGAAGATAAGCCCGTCATGTTCTATGCGGTAAAGATGTAATGTGTCGAATATTATTTCCAATTGAGCATCTATTCGTGGTCCTACACGGTTGACTCCCCATTCGGATATGATTTTCTTTCCAAGTAAGGTTTTGCTGATCGGGGCTTCATTTTCTATTATCTTTTGGACTTGGGAGACAATAATAGGATTATTTCTTTTAGCGAAGATGTCGTCGGCAGCGTACAGGAACGGACGTATTTTAGTATTATTATAATTTTGTACGGAGATAAAAGAAAAGTTTGTGTATACGCATGCAGATTTTAGCTGCATCGGCGTTTCCTGCACATTCTTTTCTCTTTTTTCTTGTTCCTTTTTTACTATAACCGGTTTCTCCGCTTTCATATCCTGAGCAATCGCTGCTTGTATAGACGCCATCACTTCATCCGGCTTTTCCCACCAGTCCATCGTCCATATACGGCAGATATTCCATCCCAGTGCTTTGAGTACATTGTTTTGAACAATTTCCCGGTCACGGACAGTCTTGGTACGTCTGTAGTTCTTTCCGTCACAGATAATACCTAATTGGTAGTTGGACGGGGTTTGAGTATCGACAATGCCAATATCGATCTTATATCCGGAACAGCCTATATCAGTATGTACGGTATATCCCAAAGAACGTAACTTGTCGGCAATAATCTTTTCGATAGAAGTTTCTTCTTCCGAGGTCCGAATATTAGTCGAGGTATTCAGTATGCGCTTGGTTCCTTTCTCCGCATATTCAAGGAAGCGTTTCAGCCCGGCTACTCCGATAGAAGAAGTTCGGTTCAGATCAATCATGTCCGATCTCAGCGTAGAGAAGATGATCATTTCGTATCGGGCACGGGAGACGGCTACGTTTAACCGTCTTTCACCTCCCGCACGGTTCAACGGACCGAAGTTCATGCTGACGCGCCCTTCGGCATCGGGACCATAGCCGACGGAGAACAGTATCACATCCCGTTCGTCTCCTTGCACATTTTCAAGGTTCTTGATGAACAGGGGTTCTTCACATTCCAGCGCAAAGGTTTCCAGTTCAGGATGAAAGGCGAAGAGATCGGATAGCAAATCTTCTATCAACGCCTGCTGAACCACGTTGAAAGTAACTACCCCCATACTTTTTCTCCTTAATTTTTCGCTCCTCAGCCTTCTCGCTATTTCGTCTACTATGGCTTGCGCTTCCGCTTGGTTCTGACGGGATTTTCCTTTGTCATAATAACCGTCTACGGCGACCATTCTGACTTTCGATTCAATATTGTCCGGTGACGGGAAAGTCATCAGCTTATTATCGTAATATTCGGAGTTACTGAAAGCGATAAGACTTTCGTGTTTGCTTCGGTAATGCCACAGCAGGTATTTGGAAGGGATAGAGAGAGCGAGGCAATCGTCAAGGATACTTTCCAGATCTTCCATCTCGATGTTGTCTTCGTCAATGGTATTAACGGAGAAGAAGCTGGTAGGCGGCATCTGTTTGGGGTCGCCTACGATAACTACATTCTTGCCTCGGGCAATGGCACCTACCGCTTCGTAAGTCGGCATCTGTGAAGCTTCGTCGAAGACGATCAAGTCAAATTTCTCTGCATCGGCATCGATATATTGGGCAACCGATATAGGACTCATCAACATACACGGACACATACGGGACAGTAGGATAGGTATTTGATCGAATAGCTTGCGGATGGATATTCCGCGTGCATTATTGCGTATATTCTTTTGTAATATTCCGACTTCTGAACTTTGAATGGCTTCGTGGGTGAAGGACGGAATGTTGGAAGCCAGTCTGGCGAACAGTTCCTTTTTGGTAATGTCCTCGAAGTTGGCGGATACCTGCTTGTATTTGGTTATAATATCATTGAATATCTTGCCGTTGAATAATTCCAGCGTCGGTTCTTTGGCGATGATATAGTGAATAACGGCTTGGTAGAAACTCTTGCGGAAGCTGCTGGTGAGTAAATCCGTAGGAATATTCTTTTCCTTATATTCTTCTGCGATAAATCCGAGACCCAGCTCGTTCAGTTTGTTGTAGGATTGAAGCCATTGATACCAGTCTTTGAGTTTGTCCAGATTTTCTTTCCATATTCCGGCTTGCTGTAGGGCGATGCCGATCCAGTCGGCGGAGTTTGTATAAAGCGTCTCTACGGTTATGCCCAGAGTGGTGGAAAGCCGTTGCTCGGTTGCCGTAAGCGTGTCGACCAGCTGATACAATTCATTCAGAGAATGAGAATGGATATCTCTGAATGTCCGGATACCTTCTGTCAGTTGTAACGCTAAGTTCTGTTTGATTCGGGATGTTTTCGCCACATCTTTTGAATAACTCAGTAACAGGGAATGAAGCGAAGATACCTCATGGATGATCTGATCGATGATGGGCCACTCTTCATCTCTTCCGAATCTTCCGAATAAAGAAGGCAGCTTGGCGGCGTATCTGTCTGTAAAATCAAGCTCTTCCTGATACCGGATGACCTGATGGAGCAAAGGCTGGACTGTCTCTGGCTTTACCGGTTGCAGAGCGTAAGGACGAATCACCTTTTTTATTTTTCTTTGTCCGAAATATCGTGGGAGAAACCATTGGGCGGATACCCGATTCCATTCGGCCAGCATGGGGCCGGCGTTTATCTTCAGTACCTCTTTGGTGAATCCGTTTTCTATTTCTGCTTTGATTTCATCGCGTTTCCTGCCGTGTTCCGTCACTTTCCGGTACTCTTCCAGCGTTTCATTTAATAAAGGAGTGGTCAGCAGTTCGGGCGTCAGTTCCGGAATATCGAGTATTTTTCGGATAATGGCGCTGATTATATTGAAATCCTTGCGGGTGGGATGAATGTCCGTATTTTCCAGTAAAGCGGAAAAGACAGGCAGTTTCGATTGTATGGCAGTCAATAAGCCGATGAAAGTGGCGAGCGTTTGTAAGGCTTCCTCTTTGATGGCGGACGAATATTCCCGAATGGAAATTCCTGTCAATGGGTGAAGATACGGGTGGCCGCAAGCATTGGCGGTACTGACCAAAGATTCGATGGCATCTTCCCAATGTGAGAATCGGTCTTTGTCCAGATTGTCCAGATAAGATGACGGGATATCGAAGCAGGGTTCAACGTCTGTTAACTGGTAGTGGATGATCGCATCATAGAGGGAAAGTCCGAAAGGATATTCCTTGTGTAAGGCTTCGATGTATTTGTTTAGTTCCGTTCGTAACTTCAGCAGGCGTTCGGCTTCCTTCCTGAACTCTTCGGGAGGAGTTCGTCTGATGATTTCGGTTGTCTCCTTTAGTTGCGAGATGACAGTGGATTTCTTTGTCTTGTTGGAGTGAATCTCCAGACAGAACGGGGCAAGCCCTATGCCCGCCAGTCTGTTTTGGACGACGGAGAGGGCTGCCATCTTCTCGGCAACAAATAAGACTCGTTTACCTTTATAAAGTGCGTTGGCGATGATATTCGTTATCGTTTGGGACTTTCCGGTTCCCGGAGGGCCGTGCAGGATAAAAGTCTTGTCGTGCACCGCTTCATAAATCGCTTCCAGCTGAGATGAATCGGCAATGATGGGCAGCACAATATCTGCCGGAGATAACTGCCTGTCCATGTAGGCGGCATCCACTTCTTCCGCAGTTACGTCCCATTCGATCTTTCCGTTGATGAGGCTGGAGACCACCTTGTTTTGAGTCAGTTTGTGAGCATTGTTGTGGATGTCGTTCCACATGATAAACTTGTTGAAGGAGAAGATACCTAGAATAGCCTGTTCCTCCACATCCCATTTGCGCTGATTCTTGATGCAGTGCCGGATGATGGAATAAATCAGTTTTACGTTGATTCCGCTTTCGTCCGTCGGAAGCGGATCAAGTCCCGGTACGGAAATGCCGAAATTCTGACGAAGCATTTCTAATAAGGTGATATTCATCATCGTTTCTTCTTCCCGCGAACGAATCACATACCCCTTGGCGGCTGACTTGCGGATGATTTCGACCGGCAGCAGCAATATCGGTGCATAACGGGGACGCTCGCTGGAAGGCGTTTCGTACCATTTCAGAAGTCCGAGAGCCAGATAAAGCGTGTTCGCTCCGTTCTCTTCGATAGAAGTACGGGACGAACGGTACAGGTGAGTCAGTGCTTTGCCCAAGTCATTCTCCGGCAAGTAAAAACGTAACCTTTTCTGTGAAAGCTCCGAATTAACGAAGTCGGCTATCGGATCCGATTCCGGTATGGAAGAATAAATGCCAAACTCCATCGCCGGATTCTCCCATTCGGCGGGACGGTGGAGGATACGAAACTCATCTCCTTCCGCCAAGGCATCTTCCAGACAGGCAAGGTTTGCCGGAATCAGCTGAAGAGTATTCTTTGTAATCCGGATGTTCAGCAAGTTGTTGCGCAGACTCAAATCCAGCAGTCTTCTTTCCCAAAGCAACTGTTTGGTGAGGGATGTCTGAGTTTCGCTGCCCGACAAATCATACGGATTCACACTTTGCGGAGTGGCGTGCGTGGTATTTCTGTTCACATCCTCATCTTCCTTTATTTCCCATACTTGTCCGTTCAGTACGCGCTGCGGGATCGGGCGGACTCCCGAATGCCTGGCCCTTCTGATGTCGATGGCGAGGATGAAACTGCCCGGATCGCTCAGTTTGCCGTTAGCGCTTTTCACGGCGTTGTCGAAGTCGGCATTATGTCCCATATTCATGCAGGTGGTTTCTACCAGCGTGATGTCGTAGATTCCTTCGGCGGTTCGTTTGGTCAGCAAGGATACATCGTCGATGGCAGGGTCCGGAAAGGTTTCCGGCACCAGCCAGCCGCCTGCGAAAGCATGCCCTTTGGTGATGACGATGAGGGCATTCAGTCCGATGGATTCGAGACAGGAAGCATAAAGCAGTGCCATATCCAGACAAGTTCCGAGCTTTTGTGCCAGTACGGAATCTGTCAGCCGGACACGCTGCCCGTGCTCTTCGAAGCTGGCGGGAATGGTGCTGTAAATAATCTGCTGTTCGGTGAGGGCGGTGTAGATAGCTGCCATCTGCTTTCTCACACGGTCCGGATTGCGGCTTTGGTATTCGTCCAGTGAAGGAGTACCGGTCCACTGTTCCAGAATGGCGGCGGCTCTCTTGATAATAGGAGTGAGCACGGCATGATTCGGGGTGATGAATGCTGCCAGCATCTCGGGGAATATATTGATTCCGCCCCATTGGTCGTATGCCAGAATGTCGATGGGGTAGGTCTGGGTAAAGATCGTTTCCGCCTCGGAGCGGATTTCTATTTTCAGACTTCCCGACATACGCTCGGTCAGCTGGGCGAAATAATTGGCGGACAAGACCAGGCTGAACGATTGCAGACACACGGAATTATTGGCGGGAATCGCTTCCATCATCACAGGAGTGATACTGCCGAAGTCGGGCTCGGCCGTGATTTGTACCTGAATGTTTCTGAAGGGTTCGGACGTCATATTTTCAATCGAAAGCTGATGGATGACCGATACTTTGTTTTGCTGCATCGCGAAATTAATAAGTGGCAGATAATCAAACTGCACCCTGATTTTGTCCAATGTTCCGTTCATGTTGAAAGTCGTATAATATTAGATTTGCAATATTACAAAAAATACGGATATTACCATCTTTTCTTTGGGTATTCTTTTGTCGGTCAAGAAAATATTCCTACCTTTGCGCCCGATTTATAGATAATATAATGTCTTATTCAATTAAAGTATTAAACAATTTATTTATTAATGGAAAACTTAAAGAACGTAGCTCCTATTGAGGACTTCAACTGGGATGCTTATGAAAACGGCGAAGCTGTAACAAGCGCAAGCCACGAAGAACTAGAAAAAGCTTACGATGGTACGCTTAACAAAGTGAACGACCGTGAGGTTGTTGACGGAACCGTAATCGCAATGAACAAGCGTGAAGTAGTTGTGAACATCGGTTACAAAT
>OIWQ01003190.1_pt1 | contig 15235 bp, 13 predicted proteins | sample 1587571 | NCBI WGS metagenome assembly OIWQ01 (sample SAMEA3888910, study PRJEB22519) | human gut metagenome | biome: human gut; feature: human-associated habitat; material: faeces | place: Denmark | collected 2010 | reverse complement strand
ACGTCCGCCAGACGTAGTAGCCGATCATCGGCACGAGCAGCGTCAGCAGCCAGAGATAATATGGTGAAGCAAAATGCATAGCTTACACAATTAAAAATTAAGAATGAAAAATTAAAAATTATTTTGTCTCTTTCATTGTTTTCAGGATACTTGCAAGAATATTCGTCAATTCCCGGCAATCGGTAAAAATACTTTTAAATTCGTTCTCCGCCAGGTAGTCCGTGCTGTGTAACAATTCCAACCAATATTCGGTTTCATACGCTTCCTTTAATGCAATGTGCATTTTTGCGATGAAATCCTCTTTCGATTGTCCTCCGATTGCTTCCCGGACGTTTGCTCCGATACTCGTTCCGCTTTTAAGCAGCTGTTTCGAAAGTATGTACTCGTTATTCGTTTCGGAAATATGCTTATACAGCCGGACAATCCGGATTGCAAAATCGAGGCTCTTGTCCTTTATGGTGTTATCGGCCTTCAATTTTTAATTCTTAATTTTTCATTTTTAATTGTAATCCGCGCCGCCCTTCGGGCTGGCGGATTACCTGTTGTCGCCGCTGCCCGTGATGTGGTTGCGCTGCATGCGCGAACGGAGTTTGTCGACGTTCATCTGCGCCACGTCGTCGAGTTCGTAGCCCAGGTCGCGGGCGAGCGTGGCGCAGTACCACAGCACGTCGCCGATCTCCTTGACGATCTCGAGTTTCTTTTCGGGGGTGAACTCCTCGTGTCCGTCGCGGATCACTTTTTTGACCTTGTCGGCGACTTCGCCCGCTTCGCCCGTGAGTCCGAGCGTGGGGTAGATGATGCGGCGCTCGTCGGGGTAGATCGCCGTTTCGAGGGCGTGCTGCTGGTATTCGTTGAGTGTCATAGCTTTGATTTGAAGGTTTACAACAGACAAAAATAACAAAATAATTTCGAAATACGCAGTAAAAAGCCCCGGCGATTGTCCGGGGCGGGTGTTCAGAGTTCGGGGATCGCCTTCTCCAGCCCGATGCCGTGCGAGCCTTTGAGCAGCACGAGGGCGTTCTCGACGGGGGAGAGCTCCAGCAGCGAGAGCAGTTCGTCGCGCGTGGGGCAGAGGGTCGTGCGGGCCGGTTTTTCGGGGAGCGAGGCATAGGCGTTCGCAAACTCCCCGCCGACGAGCAGCAGCTCTGCATCGGGGGCCTGCGCCGCCTGGCGGATGATTGCCGTGTGTTCGTGGGCCGACCATTCGCCCAGTTCGAGCATGTCGCCCAAGATCAGCACCCGGCGCTGCCGCTTGCCGAGCGGCTCGGCGAGGAAATTCCCGACGGCCGCCTGCATGCTCGACGGATTGGCGTTGTAGCAGTCGATGATGAGCGAGTTGCGGGTCGTTTCGGTGCGCTGCGAGCGGTTGTTGTCGGGGACGTAGCCTGCGACGGCGTGGCGGATGCGTTCGTCGGGGATGTCGAAATAGCGCCCCACGGCCACTGCGGCGGCGATGTTGTAGCGGTTGTAGGCCCCTTCGAGGTGGTTCTCCATGCCATCGGCCAATGAAACGGGGTAATATTCCGTGGCTAACGAATCGCGTTCGGAGGCCATATCCGTCAGCACTTGGTCGTCGGACGGTACAAAAGCGCGGCCGCCGTTTGCGGCGAGGAAATCGAACAGTTCGCCCTTGCCCCGGCGAATCCCTTCGGGGCCCCCGAAGCCCTCGAGGTGAGCCAGTCCGATGTTGGTCAGGATGCCGTAGTTGGGTTCGGCAATGGAGCTCAGCAGGGCCAGTTCGCCGCGGGCGCTCGCGCCCATCTCCACCACCCCGAACTCCGTGTCGCGGGTCATCGAGAGCAGCGTCAGCGGAACGCCGATGTGGTTGTTGAGGTTGCCGCGCGTGGCATAGACGGCGAACCGTTCGGCCAGCACGCGGCTGACGAGCTCCTTCGTGGTGGTCTTGCCGTTGCTGCCCGAGATGGCGAGGATCGGGATGCCCAGCGCCCGGCGGTGTTCCCGGGCCAACTCCTGAAGGGCTTGCAGCGTATCTTCCGCATAGCGGATGCGTTCGTCTGCCGCAGCGGTTCCGGCATCGTCGGAGACGGCGTAGGCGGCACCCTTTTCGAGCGCTTCCGCGACGAAGCGGTTGCCGTCGAAGTTGGCGCCCCGCAGGGCGAAGAAGATCGAATCGGGCTCGATCTTCCGGGTGTCGGTCGAGATGCGGGGATGTTTCAGGAAGAGGTCGTAAAGTTCGCTCATGGCGGGTGAAAAATAAATGGAGGACGGTCGCAGACCGCCTCCGGGGATGGGTGGTGCGACGACGGCATATCCGATCCGGGATCAGATATGCTTGTCGCCGTTGTTGAATTTCACTTCGTCGATGAATTTTTTGATGTTCTGCTCCTCGGCGCGGGGGCAGATCATCAGCACGTCGTCCGTGTCGACGATGATATACTCCTTCAGGCCGCTGATGACGGCGATCTTGTCTTTCGGAAGCGAGACGATCGACGAGCGCGTGTCGTAGAGGTAGCATCCCTTTTCGGGGATGGCGTTGGCATAGCGGTCCTTGCGCGAATGCTGGTAGACCGAACCCCACGTCCCGACATCGCTCCAGCCGAACTCCCCGCAGCGGACATAGACGTTGTCGGCCTTCTCCATGATGCCGTAGTCGATCGAAATGGCGCGGCACTCCGAGTAGGCGATCTCCAGCACGTTGCGCTCGGCTTCGGTGCCGATGGCGCGCATCACGCCGCTGAACAGCGAGTGGTGCTCTGGGAGGTATTTTTCGAAAGCCTCGACGATCGCGCGCACCGTCCATACGAAGATGCCCGAGTTCCAATAGAACTCGCCCGACTGCAGGAAAACCTGCGCCAGTTCTAGGTCGGGCTTCTCGGTGAAGCATTTGACCTTGCTGATGGGCTGGCTGTCCGAGACCTGGATGTAGCCGTAACCCGTATCGGGGCGCGTGGGTTTGATGCCCACGGTCATCAGCACGCCGCGGTCGGCGGCGAATTCGAGGCATTCGGCGATGATGGCCCGGAAGTCGTCTTCGTTGAGAATCAGGTGGTCCGCCGGGGTGACGATCATCTCGGCGTCGGGATTCTGCTTCATCAGCGTGTAGGCCGCGTAGGCGATGCACGGGGCGGTGTTGCGCCCCACGGGTTCGCACAACACCTGCTTCTCGCCGATCTCCGGGATGTGCTCCAGCACCAGGTCTTTGTATTTGAGGTTGGTAACCACCAGGAAATTCTCGGCGGGAACCATTTTTGCAAAGCGTTCGTAGGTGTGGCGGATGAAGGATTTTCCCGTCCCCAGGATATCGAGGAACTGTTTGGGCATCGACTGCCGGCTTTTGGGCCAGAAACGCGATCCGATGCCGCCCGCCATGATGACACAATATTTATTGCTTGCCATAGTTATTATATGGAGTTAAGTTCGACAAAGATAAAAATATTTTAGTAACTTTGCCGCCTATTGGAAAATTAATTTTCGGCCCGGCAATGAAAATCAAATTCTTCACCATACCCAACCTGCTGACCCTCTCGAACCTGCTTTGCGGTTCGGTTGCGGCGGTCGCCGCGTTGGTCTGGGGCAACCTGACGCTGGCTTTCGGACTGATGGTCCTGGCTGCCGTGTTCGACTTTTTCGACGGCTTCGTGGCGCGCCTGCTCAACCAGAGTTCGCCCATCGGGCTGCAGTTGGATTCGCTGGCAGACGACATCACCTTCGGGTTCCTGCCCGCCGCCGTGATGTATGTCCTTTACCAGCGGATGCCGGGTGTATGGCTGCCGGAGGGGAACCTCGGGCTCGTTGTTTTCGCCTTCACGGCCTTTGCGGCGCTGCGGTTGGCGAAATTCAACATCGACGACACGCAGCGAAGCGAGTTCTGCGGGCTTCCTTCGCCGGCCGCGGCGATGCTCTGCGCCTCGCTCGGCCTGCTGGCCGAATGTTACGGACTGACGCTCCACCGCGAGACGGTGCTGGCCGTAGCCGTGGTCGTGGGGCTGCTGATGATCTCGAACGTGCGGATGTTCGCCCTCAAATTCCACGGCTTCGGCTGGAAAGGAAACGGTTTGCGCTATACGTTCATTCTCGTCAGCGCCGTGATGGCCGTTGTTTTGCGCGGGTACGCCGTGCCGCTGATCATCGTGCTTTACATTCTGATTTCACTCGCCCGGGGGCTTGCCTGCCGGGTAAGCGGCTGTGAGAAAGCCGAATAGTTGGGTATTTAAAATTTTTTAATTAACTTTGCCGCGGATTTCCGCTCTTTGGCTGAATATGTCGGGTTTTTCGAATCGCATATTGCTGGTGTTCCTGCTCGGTCTGCTTTTTGCAGTGCCTCAGGCAGTGCATTCCCAGGGCTTCGATGCGAAGACCCTGCAGCGCGCCCAGCAAAACGGCCAGTCGGGGAACCTCTACGGCAACAACCCTTTCGAACAGCCCGAAGGCGAGGAGGGGGAACAGCAGCCGCAGGATACGACCAAAAAGGAGCGGAAGATCCGCAAGCCGTTGGAGTCCTATCTGTTCAATGACTCGATACGTGCGCTGAACAATTTCAAATGGCACGTGAGCCGCGATTTCAACCGCGTCGAGATCGGGCCTTTGGACACCACGCTGACCGATTACCGGATCGATTATCCGTTCTATCGGGAGGAGGTGGGCGACATCGCCCAGGGAGCCCTGGGGCAGACGTCGCTGCCGCTGAACTACTTCCGGCGGCCTCAGTTCTTTGACTTCAGTTTTGCGAGTCCCTACTACGCGTACACCTACAATATGGAGAACGTGGCTTTCTACAACACGAAGAAGCCGATAATCCGCATGAGTTACGCCGAGTCGGGGCAGAAGCGTTTCCGCGAGGAGAATTTCAACATCATGCACGCCCAGAACGTCTCGCCGACGACGGGTTTCAACGTCGACTACAAGGCGCGGGGCACGCGCGGGCAGTATGTCTGGTCGCGGACCAAGAACCACAACCTCGCGGTGGCCGTCAACCATACCGGAAAACGCTATTCGGTGCACGCGGGTTACTACAACAACCACATCGAGCAGCAGGAAAACGGCGGCGTGGTCGGCAACTGGGCCATTGCGGACACCGTTTTCGAGATGCCTTCGGGCGTGCCGATGCGGCTGGCGGACGCCGAGGCGAAGAATGTCTACCGCAACAACGCCTTCTTCGTCACGCAGTCTTACGGCATTCCGCTGCAGCGGCTTACCGAGCACGATTTCTCGATGGCCAACCTCTCGGCGGTCTACGTGGGCCACTCGTTCGAGTACAGTTCGTGGAGCAAGGTCTACACCGACCGGAACGAGCCCTATACCAACGAGCGCGACCACCGCGACGAGAACGGCAATTACGTCTCGGCCGAGGGCAACTACTACGACAACTGGTACATCAATCCCGTGGAGACGCGCGACTCGATCTACGAACGGGTCGTCTCGAACCGCTTTTTCGTGCAGGCGCAGCCCTGGGACCGCAACGGGGTGGTCGGAACGCTCGACGCCGGCGTCGGCATCGACATGCACACCTACTCGCAATTCGAACTGAAAGATTACCTGACGGGGAAGTATACGAAGGTCAACAAGACGAGTTACTTCTTTTACGGCTCCGTCAGCGGAAAGATAAAGAAATATGTCGACTGGGACGGAAATCTCAAATTCTACCCGTCGGGATACAGAGGCGGAGACCTTTCGATCGGCGCGCACCTCGCGCTGAAAGGGTACCTCCGCGGACACCCCCTGATTCTCGAAGGACGGTTCACGATGGACCGCCGTTCGCCGAACTACTGGCAGGAGAATCTATTCTCGAACCATTATATATGGAACACTCCTTTGAACAAGGAGAATGAAACTCGGTTCGAGGTCAAGTTTTCGGTCCCCGACTACGCTTTCGAAGCGGGGGCATGGCAGGGAGTCGTCTCCGACAAGATTTACTACGCGTCGGACAGCAACGTCGTCCAGCATAGTGGAAACGTCAGCCTCACGAGTGTGTATGCTCGCAAAGATTTCCGCTTAGGCGGACTTCATTTGGACAACAGGGTATTGTTGCAGTGGAGTACGGATCAAGATGTTGTACCCGTTCCGCTTTTGAGCGCCTTCCTTTCGTATTACTACGAGTTCTGGGTTGTGCGCGATGTGCTGCGCCTGCAGATCGGTCTGGACGGACGCTATAATACACGGTATTATGCGCCCGGTTACAATCCGGCTCTGTCGGTGTATTACAACCAACGGGAGGTCGAAGTGGGGAATTATCCCTACGTGGACGCTTTCGCAATGGCAAAGTGGAAGAGAATGCGGATATTTTTGAAATATCAGCATGTGAACAAGGGACTGTTCGGTAACGGAGAGTATTTCTCGGCGGCTCGTTATCCGCTGAATCCGGGCATGTTCAAAATCGGTATCTCGTGGGGATTCTATGATTAGCGTGCTGTTCTGCGCGGTGTAAGCTGCCCGCAAAACAACCTTTTATGTTAAAAAAGACCGTATTAACGTTTGCGTTCTTAACCATTCTGACTACTTTTTACGGCTTCAACGCGCAGTTCAGCGCGCCCGCGACGAACAGCGCGCTGAACGACGAGACCGTGATGGACTATTCGCTGCTCCCCGAGGGCAGCTACCTCATCTCGGCTTACGACAACCTGATCCGCAACATCAGCGAACAGGAGGGTCACGACTGGCGGCTGATGAGCGCCATCGCCTACCACGAATCGCGTTTCACGCCCGACATCACCTCGCGCAGCGGGGCCCGCGGGCTGATGCAGATCATGCCTTCGGTGGCACGTCAGTTCGACGTTCCCGTGACGGAGGTCTCCAATCCGGAGACCAACGTCTGGCTGGCCAACAAGCTGCTGTCGAAGATCATGTCGACGCTCAGTCTTCCCGAGGGCATCTCCGAGAAGGACCGGATGAGCATCGTCTTGGCATCGTACAACAGCGGCATCGGCCATGTGAGCGATGCGCGGCGTCTGGCGAAGCTGAACGGGGAGAACCCCAACTCGTGGGAGGTCGTGGCGCGTTACCTCAGCCTGAAGGCCGACCCCGCGTATTACGAGAGTGAAGTGGTCAAATGCGGACGTTTCACCGGCAGCCGGCAGACGCTTGCCTATGTGAATGACGTGATAGGACGCTACGACCGATACTGCCGCGTTGCCGGGAGGTAACCGCAGGCAGGTGTATAGTAAAAGCAGAACCCTTTGCAGGATTCTGCTTTTTTTGTGCCGTGCAGGGAGGGCGGTTGCGTTGCCTTCGGTCCGTGCCGGCAGATTGCTGGACGGCGTCTCAGAAAGCGTATCCGAACCCGATGTTCAGGTAGATGGGATACATGTTGAAGGAGATGGTTTCGAAGTCCTTCTTGAAAATATTGTTCAGTCCCCACATCAGGTCGCCCGAGACGGTCAGGTGCCGGAAGGCTTTCCAGTTCACGCCGGCCTGTACGCCGTATTGCACCGTGCGGAGATTGTCTGAGAAGTCGTACAGCGCGATCCGGTCGCCTTCGAACTGCACCTTGTTTCCCGTGGGGTTGTTTTCGCGCAGGTAGCCGTCGTAGACGTGCCCCGAGAAATCCCCGCTCGTTTTGAACGACACGTAGGGACCCGCATTGAGCCGCAGCCGGTTGTTGACCTTGTAGGCCGCCACCAGCGGGATCGAAACGAACGTGCTCCGGTATTTGGTCTTGACCATGCCGGTCCAGTTGCCCTTGATGCGTTCGCCGCCGTCGCCGAAAATCTCCATGCTGTAATTTTTCGTCTGGGCCTTGGTTTGCATGCCTTTCGTCTCCAGGCGCAGGCCGAACAGGAATCCCCAGCGCTGCTTCTCCCCGAACCACTTGATGACATCGCCCTCGATCGAAAAACAGAACGTCGGCGAGTAACCCTCGATTTTGCGGATTTCCTGGGGCAGCGGAAGCGGCGAGGTGCCTCCGATGCTGACGCCCGCTTTCACTTCATATTCCAGTCCGAGGAGCAGCGAACGGATAATTCCGTCCGAACGGTCCTCCTGTGCGTATGTACGGGTTGCGGCGCAGATCGAGGCGACCAGCAGAACGACCGCGATAGCATATTTTTTCATGTTCAATTTCTTCGTTTCGGGGTTTATTCGTCTCTGTACTCCATCGTCACTTCGTCCACGCAGAGCGTACTGCCGGGTGCGCCTGAAAAACGGTCGCCGTCGATACTCGATGAGAATACGATGGCCAGGCTGTACTTACCTTCGCTGAGTTTGACCGGGTCCACCGTCTTTCCCGCGCGGAAAACGAACGGGAGATCGAACTCCGTCCACTCGTCCGTCTCTTTCGCATCGGTAATCCGTGCGACAGCGAGGATGTTCGGGTTGTCTTCCGCGAGGGCGTTTGTGCCGTCGAGGGTCTTCATATCCTCCGTACTTTCGTAGAACACGGCGTAGATGTTGAAAATATCCGTCTTGCCTGGTACCGGTTTCAGTTTGTCCGGCCTCGATTTGTCCAGCTCGTAGAACGTTTCACCCGCTTTGTATTTGTAATATCCCTGTATCCTGCTCGGGACCGCGTCGGTCGGGATTCCGAATTTCGTCGCTTTCAGCGGATTCGTGAGGGCGTTCAAGACCTCGAACGTGCCGAGGAAAAGGTTGCCGGCTGCAATGGGCATGTTCATGTCTGCACCGTATTTGCCGGTTTTGCGGGTCGTCAGCGCCAGGCATTTGTTCCGATAGCCGATATTCGACTGGTAGGTCGGGTAGGTGTCGGCGCCGCTTCCGGCTCCGGTCAGCGCATAGCCTGAGTTTCCGCTGGCCCATACGATCGTTTCTTTTCCCGAATTGTCCGTTTCGTAGAAAATCTGGTATTCGCCTTTGGCCGTTTTCGTCGTGCGCACCTTCTCGAACTGGAAGAGGGTGGGTATGTTGTAGGAGGTCGTGGCTTCGACCTTGTACTGCTTTTTCCATCGGCCGTCCTCGGAGGTCACCTCATAGTACTGCGGCGACGAGAAATCGAGTTTCGTGCCGCTTGCGGGTGAGATCGTGGCGCCGGGCGTCAGTGTGAATTCCGGGGCGAGATCGGACAGGTCCGCTGTTTTTTTCAGGTAGAGGGTGACTTTCTCATTTTCGATGACCGGGTCCCGGTTCAGCACGTCGCCCGCAAGCGTACAGCTTTCGATGTCGGCTTCCGTATTCAGCGCTTCTTCCCGGATACACGAGACGCAGGCTGCGCCGGCAAGCAGCAGGGAGATTGTGAAAATTTTCAATTTCATATCGTTTCAACTTGGAAGTGAACTATATTCGGTACAAAGGTAGGACCATTTCCCAGAAAATCAGGTATTTTCATCCTATCCCGCGATTGTTGTCACGGAGCCAGGGAGGCTGTGTCCGCGGTTTGGGTTTTTCCGGCGGGATCAATAGACCCATTGGAAATCTTCCACGTAGAGGACGTTATTCGTACTGCCGGCGACATAGTCGCCCTTGTAGCTCGTGGCGCAGGAGATGACCAGCGAATAGTTTCCGGCGGCAGGGAATGCCGTTTGATCGTACCAGTTGATCGTCAGCGTCAGCGTCTCCCATCCGTTCGACGACTCTTCCAGTGTCACGGACCCGTATCCGAGGATCGGACCTTCGCTGACCGACGATTGGGTTTCGGGGTCCCAGAAAGTGTTTACATCGAATGCCGCTCCCGATTTCACGGCATGACGCTCTGTCCAGTCGATGACACAGACGAAAATGCGAGACTTGTCGATGTCATCTGTGGTCAGGTCGCTCTTGCCCTCGTTAGTCACTTTGCTGATCGTGGCGTTGTAGCGCAGTTGTAGGGCTCGGGGGCGGGCCGAGAAATCGTATTTGACTCCGAAGCGAGCGAATCCGAACGTATCTGCGAATCCCGTTCCGCAGTCGAAGGAGCCGGTGAAGAGGTTTCCGGCGGCAAAAATGCCCAGTGTCGCCTTGGGCTGGAGCCGTGCGCAGGTCCCGTTGCTGCCTTCGACGGTGACTCCCGTGCAGAGGGCGTTGGTCTGTTTGTTGTTGCCTCCGATCCAGAATTCCGTGCCGCTTTCGTTAGGAAAGGGAACGGTCCCTCCGGTAAAAAAGCCTCCTGTTACCGTGTAGGTTGACCAGTGTTCCATACCTGCATTGTAGATTATATCGCCGGGAGCGGTCGTGAAAGAATCCGAGCATTCGACCGAGCCGTTTACCTTCAACTGGTACTGGTAGGTTTGGCCTGCAAAGATACCCGTTCCGGGGGTGATTTGGTATACGACCTCACTCGCACCATTCTGGCCCTCGGTCCATGTGGGGGCGATCGTCGCCGTGAGCGTGCCGTCTTCGTTGGCGGTCAGGGAGGCCGTTTGCCACCCCTCGTCGCCGACGGCCCGGTATTCCAAGACGGATGCAGCCAGGGCCGCATTGCTGACGGTCAGCGTGGCCGTATTGGTCCAGAGATCGGCGTCGTTGTTGTAAACCACTTCGGCGGGGGCCGGAGCCGACTCCGGGACCTTAAAGGTCAGCGGTTGCACGGTCTCCTGCCCGGCAAGGTCGGTCACATGGACTTCGAAGACGTGCAGGCTGTTTTCCGCACCGCCCATGAGGATCATCGGCAGGAGCCGGGTGATGTCGAACACCGTGGATTTCTTGTACTGCACCTGCGTCGTGCAGGCCAGTTCGAGCTCGGAGAACGGAAGCTCTCCGATGTTGGACTGAATGGCCTCGTCATTGAAGATATCCATGCCGGTTATACCCATCATGTCGTTGAGAAATTCCGAAGTGACCTCGATACGAAGCCCTGCGATGCCTGCCGGGGCGTCGATCGTGATCGCCGCAGAGTAGGTCAGGATTTCGTTCCCGTCCACCGTGATCTCGTGCACGTCGTTCAGTTCGCGGTCCGGCCAGTTGAGCGAAGGCGCTTCGGCCGGTCGGAACGTGATGTCGGCGACCTCTTTCCGGTAGAGCATTCCGGCTGCGAATTTCCGCCCGGGATCGTCGCGGGTGACGGTCACCGTGCCGATTTGTTTCGCTTCGGTGATGACGTCGAACGTGAGGCGGTCGTAGTTGCCGGGCAGGATGTTGAAATAAGCTTCGAACGCGTCGGCTGCGGGAGCCGTTCCGGGGTCGAAGCCCAGAGCGATGACGTTCGACCGTGCCCCGGCGTTGAGGGCGACGTCCGCTCCCAGCGTCGAAATGTCGAAGTCGATGCTTTGGGCCGAGAGCGGCTGCCCGTCGTTCTCCGATGTCAGCAGGATGTGGCGGACCGCGTCGCCGGCGCCTGCTCCTCCCTGTACCGACAGGTTGAGGATCGAGGTGAGGCGGTTGAGGCGGAATTTCACCGGTTCGCCTTCGTCGGTTTCACCTTGCTTGGCATTGCTGAATCCGAGCATTTCGGCCACGAGGGCGTCCGATGCACAGTTGAACTCACTGCCTTTCTGGCTCCGCAGGTTTCCGAAGGGAATGCTAGCCGTGTTTCCGCTGACCGCTGCATGGGGGTAGAAGGCCATGTACTGCCACTCGCCGGTCGCGGAGGGGAGCTCGCCCTCGAAAGCGAATGCGTTGTCGTTGTAGACGAACCGCCCGGGTTCCGAGAATGCGGAGCTTCCGGGGACGGAATAGAGCACGCCCATGGCATCCCCCTCTTCCCACGTTCCGGTGAACCGGTCTCCGTCCACGTCGATGTTGGCGCGGGTCTTGTCGTCGATGTCGACTGCGGCCTGGAATCGGACAGGGGTCATGCCGCTGGGCGTTGCCGGGGCGTTGGTCTCGTCGCTGTTGCAGCTTGCGAACAAGGCGACGAGAACGATCGAAATTGCCTGGTAAATCGTTTTCATGGGTTGTCGTTTTGTTCGTTATTCGGGATCTTCGTAATTCCTCCAGACGGAACTCAGGGGCTCTACGCCGCCGCCGGGGTAGGAGTCGGCAAATCCTTTCTCGATCTGCACGTCGATTTGTTCGAGCAGGGGGGCGACATAGCGCGATTTCCCCTCCTCAGTGGTGGATACTCTCTTCATAGTCAAATATTTTAATCGTCGGAAGCAAAAATAGAGCAGGGGAGTTCCAGATGAAAATAAATTCAACGAACCTGTGGATGTTCCCCATGAAGAGGCCGATTTGAATAATGGCGTCGGGACTGAAAGGATATGGCAAAGGGCGGAAATGTGTATTAAAAAGGCCGCCCGGATTTCCGGACGGCCTGTCTGTGAGCGTTTTGGCCTGTTATTTCACGTATTTGTCGAGCCAGCCGAAAAATTCGCGGTTCCAGACCAGCGAGTTCTGGGGTTTGAAGACCTGGTGCGCCTCGTTCTCGAACTCCACGAGCCGCGCCGGGATGCCCCGTACGCGGGCAGCCGTGAAGGCTTCGAGCGACTGCGTGTAGGGAATGCGGAAATCCTTCTCGCCGGTGATGATCAGGATCGGGGTGTCCCATTTCGTGACGAACTTGTGCGGCGAATTGGCGTAGGACCGCTGTGCCGTGGCGTTTTTCGTGTCCCAGTAGGGGCCTCCGTAATCGTTGTTGACAAAGAACAGCTCTTCGGTCTCGCCGTACATCGAGTCGAAGTCGAAGATGCCGCAGTGGGCGATGAAGGCTTTGAAGCGCTTCTCGTGGCATCCGGCGAGGAAGTAGACCGAGTAGCCGCCGTACGAGGCGCCCACGCAGCCCATGCGGTTGCGGTCGGCCCACGGTTCGCGGGCCACGTCGTCGATGGCCGAGAGGTAGTCGCGGATGTTCTGTCCCGAGTAGTCGCCCGAGATCTGGTCGAGCCACTCCTGCCCGAACGAGGGCAGGCCGCGGCGGTTGGGAGCCACGACGACGTAGCCCTGTGCGGCCATCAGCTGGAAGTTCCAGCGGTAGCTCCAGAACTGCGAAACGACGCTTTGCGGACCGCCCTGGCAGTAGAGCAGCACGGGGTATTTCTTCGAGGCGTCGAAATCGGGCGGCAGGATGACCCACGTGAGCATCTGCTTGCCGTCGGTGGTCTTCACCCAGCGTTTCTGCACCTCGCCCATTTTAATATGGTCATAAACGGGCTTGTTGACGGCCGATATCTGGGTCAGCGTACCGTCCGCAGGGTTCACCTCGAAAAACTCCGTGGCCATCGAGATCGTGCACATCTCGGCGGCGATCCGGCCCGAGGCCATCGTAAAGGCGTTGATGTCGTGGTCGCCGCGGGTGACTACCTCCACCTCGCCGACCGACGGCGAGACGCGGCAGATCTGGTGCGTGGCCTCGATCGGGGCGATGAAGTAGAGCATGTCGTCGCCCTCCCAGACGACGTTCATGGCGTTGTAGTCGAAATCGGCGGTAAGGTCCTGCATTTCGGCGGTGTGGCAGTCGTAGAGGAACAGCCGCGTCTTGTCCGCCTCGTTGCCCGGACGGCGCTGCGAGAGGAAGGCGATTTTCGAATCGTCGGGCGACCAGACGGGGTATTTGTCGTAGCCGACCATCTCGGCCAGGTCGAGGCAGGCTTCACCCTGACATTCGGATTTACCCGTGAGCGGTTTGCAGATATTCTTCGTTTCGCCCGTCGCAAGGTCGTAGACGAAGATGTCCGAATCGGTCGACACGGCGTATTCGGTGCCCGTCAGCGGTTTGCAGGTGTAGGCCAGCTTGTCGCCGGCATTGTTCCAGGCGATCTCGGCCATGTCGAAATAGGGGGCCAGCGGGGCGTCCCACTGTGCGTCGGGCATGATGTCCTTGCCGCCCGTCACGAGCCCCTTGCCCAACTCGCCGACGAAGATATGGCGGTATTCGCCCTCATCCCAGTAGTCCCAGTGGCGGGCCATCAGGTCGTCGTAGATGCGGGCCTTCGATTTGTCCATGTCCTTGTAGATGTCCGACGAACGGCGGTCGGCCGTCTGCACGGTCTGCACCCACCAGATGTGTTTTCCGTCGGGGCTCACGCCGAAGCCCTCCACGTCGGGAACGCCCTCGCCGTCGCCGCTGCCCGTGATCTGCGTCGCGTCGCCGCCCGAGGCGTTCATCCGCCACACCTGCATCGAACCGCCGCGGTCCGAAAGAAAATAGATTTGCAGCCCGTCGGCGCTCCATTTCGGCGAGACATTGTTCGACGTGTAATCGGTCAGGCGCGTCACGGCTTTCGACGCCAGGTCCTCGGTCCAGATCGTCGTCACGCCGCGGTTTTCGGCCATGCTATAATCGGTCTGCTGGTACAACAGCGTTTTTCCGTCGGGCGAGAGCGACGACGCGCCCGCGCGGCTCATCTTCCACATCACCTCGGGAGTGAGACGCCCGGCGGCGATCTCCCCGGCCGTCAGCGCATTGTCGATCTTCAGGGGCTCCGGACGCTTTTCGCATCCGCCCAGTCCCACAGCTGCAATAGCCATCATCAGGATAAGTTTTTTCATTTTCATTGAGGTTCCCTTATTTATTCGTAATTTTGTCGTCAAATCTTTTCGAACATGAACCGTACCGTCTATTTCGCCGACAAGGCCGTGCTATTCACGGCCGAGACCCCCGGAGGGGCGTGGTACGCCGTTGCAGCGGATGCTGACGGCGGCGTATCACGGGACAAGATACTGAATTTTCTCGAATCGCACAATAGCGTGGCCGTCGTGGCGCCCGATCCCGACGCGGCGTTCGCCGCTTTCGCGGCGGAGTTCACGCCCGTCGAGGCGGCGGGCGGCGTCGTGGTGAACGGCTGCGGGGAGTGGCTGATGATTCACCGCAACGGCCGCTGGGACCTGCCCAAAGGGCATCTGGAGTGCGGCGAGCGCATCGAGGAATGCGCCGCGCGGGAGGTCTGCGAGGAGACCGGCGTGGCGGCCGAGGTCGTGCGCCCGCTGTGCGAAACCTTGCACGCCTATTATTTCCCGAAAACCGCGCGCTGGGAGCTGAAGCGCACCCGGTGGTACGAGCTTTACACTCCCGCCTGCGCCGTCCTGACCCCCCAGACCGAAGAGGGGATCGACGCCGTGGCGTGGTGCTCCCCGGAGGAGGCCGCGGCCCGTGCCGCCGAATGTTATCCGACCGTCAGGACGGTCCTCGCCTGCCTGAGAGGCGGGATTTAGGAGACGGCCGATGCTTGCATTTTGCAATACGCCCCGGAAACTCGATGTCGGTTTCCGGGGCGTATTTTGTTGCGGGACGGGATTCAGCGCTTGTCCTGCTTCCAGACGTAGGCCGGGATGCGGTGGCTGCGTTTGCCGATGGGCACGCCCAGTCCGAGCGTGACGTTCATCATGCTTTGTTTGACGGGTATCCACTGCGGCGTATGCTTGGCCGTCACCACATCGGTGGCGATGAAGAAGTTGATCCAGCTCGGGCAGAGGTTCAGGGCCAGGCCTACGGCTCCGCCGCGGTTGTCGATCACCGAGTAGCTGCCCGTGAGCG
>OIWQ01003185.1_pt1 | contig 15260 bp, 14 predicted proteins | sample 1587571 | NCBI WGS metagenome assembly OIWQ01 (sample SAMEA3888910, study PRJEB22519) | human gut metagenome | biome: human gut; feature: human-associated habitat; material: faeces | place: Denmark | collected 2010 | reverse complement strand
GAAGGTCTCTCCAAACCGAAGAATGATATCAGTGAGGGCGAGGAAGACGACGAATATTAAAGGCCGGTCTATCGGCGTGAAAAGAATGACACAAATTTTGTAGGAAGAGATATGGGAAAAAAGGTAGTAGTAGGTATGTCGGGAGGCGTTGATTCCTCCGTGGCAGCATATTTATTAAAAGAACAGGGCTATGATGTAATGGGAGTCACCATGCAGATCTGGCAGGATGAAGATACGGAAACAGTATCGGAAAACGGCGGATGCTGTGGACTGAGTGCTGTGGATGATGCAAGAAGAGTAGCAGGAGAACTTGGAATCCCTTATTATGTCATGAATTTCAAGCGGGAATTCAAAGAACAGGTCATGGATTATTTTATCGGCGAATATCGTTTAGGAAGAACACCGAATCCGTGTATTGCCTGCAACCGTCATGTAAAATGGGAAGCACTGCTAAAAAGGAGTCTCGATATCGGAGCAGATTACATTGCCACCGGACATTATGCCAGAATCGAGCAGCTTGCAAATGGCAGATATGCCATCAAGAATTCCGTAACAGCAAAAAAAGACCAGACCTATGCGCTGTATAATCTGACACAGGAGCAGTTGTCACATACCCTGATGCCGGTGGGAGATTATACGAAAGACGAGATACGAAGCATTGCTGAAAAGATCAATCTGCGTGTGGCAAACAAACCGGACAGTCAGGACATCTGTTTTGTACCGGATGGCGATTATGCCGGATTTATTGAACGCGAGATCGGAGACAGTGTTGCAAAAGAAGGAAACTTTGTCTTAGAAGACGGAACGGTTCTTGGAAAACATAAGGGAATTACCCACTATACTATTGGACAGAGAAAGGGCTTGAACCTTTCTATGGGAAAACCGGTCTTTGTAACGGAAATCCGTCCTGAAACGAATGAAGTGGTCATTGGAGATAATGAAGATCTTTTTGTGCGGGAAGTCTATGCAGACCGGATCAACTTTATGTCGGTACCGGATTTAAAGGAAAAACAGCATTTTAAGGCAAAAATCCGCTATGCACATCAGGGAGCACAGGCACTGATCGAGCAGATTGACGATGATCTGATCCGATGCACGTTTGAAGAACCGCAAAGAGCCATGACTCCGGGACAGGCTTTAGTATTTTATGATGGAGAATATGTTGCGGGCGGTGGTACGATCATCAAAAGATGATCATACCCGCAGAAATTTTCGTTTATATTCGTTTGGAATCGCAAAACCACTCTTTTGTACGGCAGCCATACGATAGAGTTCAGAAGCAAGCACATCTTTTTTCAAAAGAGCTTGGGCTGCTTCATCTAACTGTTGTTTTTTGTCCAAAGGAGAGGAAAGAAGCGGAATCGTGGAATGTTGTTTCAGTTCCTTTAAAAGGGGAGCAGCATCTTTGCGAAAACCAAGTATTTTTCCATATGGTACATAATCAAGATTACGGTAAAAGCCGTAATCTTTTTCTTTTATATCTAAAAGAATGTGAGAAAGAAGCCTGCTCAGACGGGTGTAGGTTACTTCTTTGGTCTTTAGATCATCCAGAAAATCCACAACGGATGAAAAATGTTCCCGCTGTCGCAGGATCCGGTTAGAAAGCTCCAAAGAGCCGTCTGCATAGTCGGTAAATGAGTCGTGAGTAACCAGACAATAGCCTAGCATAGCGGCAAAATCCTCTTCAAACATCAGGGGATGTGCGTTCAATGCTTCGCATAAGGTCAAAAATGCACTTTTTGGCATCCACGCATCTAAGGCAGAAAGGTCGCTGTAAAGGTCGGCCAGTCCGTTCAGATAAGAACGGATTCCGGTTGCAGACGCAAAAGAAGTATCTAAGTCATTTGCATGATAACCGCTTCCGATACGGGCAATGGGAACCGGGCGGATCTGACTGTTCCGGCGAAAAAGGGCCTTGCAGTATTCCAGTCCTAGAATATTATTCGGCGAAGCTAAGATCGTTTCTGCTAATTCAGGTGTAACCGAAGCGAATACAGAGGGATCGCCGGATAAAGAGGCAGACAGGGAAGTCTGTACGGCAAAGGCTCTTGCGGCAGGATAACTCATTCCTTTTTTTAAGGCATCATTCAAAGCTGAACGATAGGTGGAAGGTTCTTCGGCTAAAAAACGTGCTAAGGACAATAGGGCAGCCTGATCCGGCGTTTCACAGCCAAAGCAGACAGCGGAAGTTACCCCGATGCGGTCTAAAAGGGCAATGCCTGCCCCGGCAAAATATTCCGCACTTGCCGTAGACCAGAGGACCGGAAGTTCTAATACCAGATCCGCTCCGTTTTCTAATGCCATTTTGGCTCTTGTATATTTGTCGATCAAAGCGGGAGCACCCCGCTGTACAAAATCCCCGCTCATGACCACGATAAGATAGTCGGCATTTGTATCATTTCTTGCTTTTTCTAACTGATAAAGATGTCCGTTGTGGAACGGATTGTATTCTGCAATAATACCTGTAACATTCATTTTTTCGTACACTCCCTGTTTATTGATGGCTTTGGATGAGAATGGCTCAATTATAGCATGCCCGTTTTTTATCAGCAAGACTCCGGCAGGGGGACTTGTATAAAAAAGAGAAAACGATTATAATAAATATACTTTACTGTTTAAAATTAGGAAAAAAGAAGAAGTGAGGAAAAGAAATGAATATATTGGTCATCAACTGCGGAAGCAGTTCTTTAAAATTTCAGCTGATCGATTCTGCAAGTGAGAAAGTACTTGCAAAAGGTCTGTGCGAGAGAATCGGAATTGATGGAAGACTGGTTTATCAGTCCGAAGGAAATGAAAAAGAGATTACAAAAGAGCATATGCCAACACATACAGAAGCTGTCAAACTGGTTTTAGAGGCACTCGTAAATCCAAAGACAGGTGCAATTTCATCCTTAGATGAGATTGGTGCGGTCGGTCACCGTATCGTTCATGGCGGAGAGGCATTTACAGAATCCACATTAATTACAGAGGAAGTAATTGCGGCAGTAGAGCGTGTCAGTGAATTAGCACCGCTGCACAATCCGGCAAACCTGATCGGTATTGAAGCCTGTCAGAAGCTGATGCCGGGCGTTCCGATGGCAGCAGTATTTGATACGGCATTTCATCAGACCATGCCGGCGGAAGCGTATATGTATGGTATTCCTTACAAATACTATTCCCAGTTCAAAGTCCGCAAATATGGTTTCCACGGAACCAGCCACAGCTATGTGTCCAAGCATGCGGCAGATATGTTAGGACAGCCATATGATTCCTTAAAGACGATCGTCTGTCATTTAGGAAACGGTGCATCCGTCTGTGCAGTAAAGAACGGAAAATCCGTAGATACTTCCATGGGACTGACTCCGTTAGAGGGACTTGTCATGGGAACCAGAAGTGGTGATATTGACCCATCCGTGATTGAGTATATTGCAGAAAAAGAGAATTTTGAGATGGAACACATCATGGATGTATTGAATAAAAAATCAGGAGTCTATGGTATTTCAGGCGTGTCCAGCGATTTCCGTGACATTGAAGCCGCAGCAAAAGCAGGGGATGAGAGAGCCGCACTGGCACAGGATGTATTCTGTTATCGTGTGGTAAAATATATCGGTGCCTATGCCGCAGCCATGAACGGAGTGGATGTCATCTGCTTTACTGCAGGTTTAGGAGAGAATTCCGGTGAGACCCGTAAGAAGATCTGCGATTATTTAGGATACCTTGGCGTAGAGTTAGATGAAGAAGCAAATAAGAGACGTGGAGAGGATTTAGTGATCTCTACAGAAAGCTCTAAAGTCAAGGTCCTGATGGTGCCGACAAATGAAGAACTTGCCATTGCAAGAGAGACAGCGGCACTGGTTCAGAAATAGCTCAAAAATATAGCTGAAATAAGGCAAAATCTGTTGACAAATATCCGGTGGATATGTATAATTGTTTAGGTGTGAATAGGAGAAGAAGATGAAAGTTGATTTGACAGATATCAAAGCCTTGGAAAACAGGGAAGTAGAAAAAAGAGTTCCCGTGGACCTCGTCACATTCGACTCGAAGCTGGGTAAATTTCCTATTACAAAGAAGGAAGATGTGGCACTCCATATCAGGAACGAAGAGAATAAGCGGCTGTTTGTTCAGGGTACGACAGAGCTGACCATTGAGATTCCTTGTGACCGTTGTCTGGAGGAAGTTCCGACAACATTCCATATAGACATCAATAAGGAGATCCCATTAGAGGAGACTCCGGATGTGGATGAGGAAAAGCTGGAAGCGAAGGACTACATGCTTGGATTTCATCTTGATTTAGATAGAATCATTTATGATGAAGTTTTGGTTAACTGGCCCATGAAAGTATTATGTAAAGAGGATTGTGCAGGCATTTGTAAGAAGTGCGGCAAGAATCTGAATCATGGTACCTGTGACTGTGAAAAGACAGAACCAGATCCAAGAATGGCAGTTATCCAAGATGTATTTAAGAATTTTAAGGAGGTGTAACCAAATGTCAATTTGTCCAAAGAACAAATCCTCTAAGGGTAGAAGAGATAAAAGAAGAGCAAACTGGAAAATGACTGCTCCGACTTTAGTAAAATGCAGTAAATGCGGAGAGTTAATGATGCCTCACAGAGTTTGCAAAAGCTGTGGCTCATATAACAAGAGAGAAATCGTTGCACAGGATTAATCTGTCATGGTTGAGGAGTGTTTGAAAGAACACTCCTTTTTTGCTATATAGGAAATTCCTATATAGCAAAAGCCCTTCGGGCAGAATCGCACTGCGGCGGAAAGGAATTGTGTCGCAGATGCGACCCGCCGCAGGCGGAGAATCCTGCAAGCAGGATTCTTTCTTATAAAGATCAGGAGGATATCATCATGGAACATGTACAAAAATATGAAAGACAATACTTTATGCCACCGGTCTGCGAATATGACTGGGTCAAAAAAGATTACATCGATAAAGCACCGATCTGGTGTTCCGTCGATTTGAGAGACGGAAACCAGGCATTGATCGAGCCAATGAGCTTAGAAGAAAAACTGGAATTTTTCGAGATGTTAGTAAAGATCGCTTTCAAAGAGATCGAAGTCGGATTCCCGGCAGCGTCCGAGACCGAATATGATTTTATGCGGGCGCTGATCGACCGCAATATGATACCGGACGATGTGACCGTTCAGGTGTTGACACAGGCAAGAGAGCATATCATCCGTAAGACCTTCGAGGCAGTCAAAGGTGCACCGCATGCCGTAATACATCTGTACAACTCCACTTCCGTAGCACAGCGTGAGCAGGTATTTAAAAAGAGCAAAGAAGAAATCTTACAGATCGCAGTTGACGGAGCAAAACTCTTAAAGACACTTGCCGATGAGACCGAGGGTAATTTTTCCTTCCAGTACAGTCCGGAGAGTTTTCCGGGAACGGAAGTGGACTATGCAGTGGATGTCTGCAATGCCGTGTTAGATGTCTGGAAACCGGATGCAGAAAATAAAGCGATCATCAACATACCGACTACGGTAGAAAATGCAATGCCGCATGTCTTTGCCACACAGGTAGAATACATCAACAAACATCTGAAATATCGTGACGGAGTGATCCTCTGTCTGCATCCGCACAACGACCGCGGCTGCGGAGTCAGTGATGCAGAGCTTGGAATTCTTGCAGGAGCCGAGCGTATTGAGGGAACCCTGTTTGGAAACGGTGAGCGTACCGGAAACGTAGATATCATCACACTTGCCATGAATATGTTTTCACACGGAGTCGATCCGGGACTGGATTTCAGCAATATGACAAAGATCCGTGAAACGTATGAGAGACTGACCAGAATGCATGTAGATCCTCGTCAGCCGTATGCCGGAGATTTGGTATTTACTGCATTTTCCGGTTCTCATCAGGATGCGATCGCCAAAGGAATGGCTTGCTTAAAAGATAAAGAACATAACAAATGGACCGTTCCATATCTGCCGATCGACCCGATGGATGTCGGACGTACTTATGATGCAGATGTGATCCGTATCAACAGCCAGTCCGGAAAGGGCGGAGTCAACTACATCTTAAAACAGAACTTTGGAATCTCACTGCCTGAAAAAATGCGTGAGGAAGTCGGCTATGCAGTTAAACATGTTTCAGATGAAGAGCACAAAGAACTTTCACCACAGTGGGTATATGATATCTTTGAAGATCATTATGTAAACCACACACCATATTTCTGTATTTCCGAGTGCAGCTTTGCACAGGTAGACGGGATCATGGCAGAGGCAACGATCAACTGCGGAGACAAGAGTGCAGTGGTAGATGCAAACGGAAACGGACGTTTAGATGCAGTCAGCAATGCCATCAAGCAGTATTTTGGGATCAGCTATGAACTTTCCGTATACGAAGAACATGCACTTTCCCATGGTTCCTCCTCAAAGGCAGTTGCCTATGTAGGGATTACCTGTAATGGAAAATCCTACTGGGGCGCAGGAATGGACGAAGATATCATCAAAGCATCTATCCATGCACTGACCGTTGCAGTCAACAAACTGCCACAGATACAGTCCGATGAAAAATGCTTAGATGAGCGCCTGGTAGCAATGATGAATTATATGCAGACGAACTACCAGACCGTCACCTTAGAGGGAATGGCACAGCAGTTCCACCTGTCAACACCATATATTTCCAAATATATCAAAGAAAAATCAGGAAAAACTTTTGGAGAACAGGTGATAGCGATCCGCATGAAACGTGCAAAGACACTTTTGAAAAACGGAAACATGACTGTAGAGAATATCTCCCATGCAGTCGGTTATCAGAATGTGGAGAATTTCAGCCGCCAGTTTAAAAAGAATTTTCAGATGACACCGGTGCAGTACCGCAACCAAAACCGTGTTTCTTAAACCTTTTTAAAGATTTTGTGATTTCATGGAAAAACCGAAAAAAATGTGTTAAATTAGGAACGGTAAAAATCCGAACAGAGGAGGAGTGAAATCATGGCAGGAAAAAGAAAGAAGAAAAAAGGTCTTATCGTACTCATCGTTGTATTAGTCATCTTAGTAGCAGCAATCTGGGCAGGCAAAACGTTTGTCTATGACAAGGCAAAGGAAAAAGTAACGTCAGCCGTTGCCGAAAAGATGATAGAAGAACAGGTGCAGAATGACTCCACAGGCCAGTTGCAAAATGCACAGGATATTTATAATTCCATGAGCGAAGAGGATAAGCAGACGGTCAATGATATGATAGAGAGCAAGGTATCGCCACAGACCATTTCAGATGTCAGCAAATATGCAAAAGATCAGGACAAAGAAGGTCTGAAACAGTACGTCAAAGAGAAGTTTACCGAGAGCGAGATCCGGCAGATGAAAGACCTTTATAACAAATACAAATAGAGAAACAGAAATAAGTATCAAAGAAAAACATCAAAAAATATAAAAGAAAAATCCTCATAAAACAGAGACATAAGATCAAACTGTTTTATGGGGATTTTTGTTATTTAGATCCTTGCATGGAAGATCAGAAATCCTTTCTGGATTCTAATGCCTCCCGGAAACTCGGATGACAGTTCTCATTTTTCATGATCTCTTTTCCACGTTCCATATTGCAGGTGATCCCGGCAAGTCTTGAGCAGTCAAAACCAATGCGGTCAGAAAAACGGGAATAGTAGATGTGGAACACAGGTTCTGTTCCGGCAAAGAATTCCGACCACGAACCGGTAGAAGCAATACATTTAAAAATCTTTGTTAAGCATTTGTCAATCTCATCACTCATATCCATGCCTTCCGCTTCTTTTGAAAAATGGTCAAAAAAGCAGGCAGCTAATTCAAATGCAATGGCAGAGGTATTTGCCTCCGATAAGGATTGCAGGATCGCAAGGCGCAAAGCCTCTAACTCCACAGCTTCTTCGGATACATTTTTTGAGCGGTAATTTGTGACGCAGTCATTATCCACCCTGGCATAGATGTCGATCAGCTCATCAATGGAAAAAGTGCCCATGCCATAGGCACGGTTGAATACATCATCAAATCTGCCCTCGCGGTTAGCCTCTAATAATTCCTCAATAAATTCTTCATATCGTTCTGTATTATCTACAAATTCATCAAACATAAGAAACCTCCTTCGTACATAAAAAACATTATAAAGGAAACCGTACCTTTTTAAAAGATAGAATTTGCATATTGCATTTCGGAACGCATTTTTTTATACTGAAAGCAAGAGGTTTTGCACAAAGGAGAGAACGATGGAACAATTACAGGAAACCTATGAAGCAGGCGGATTTGTATTTCGGACAAAAAACGAGGCAGAGCTTGCACAGCGTGAGATAGAAGGAACGAAATATCTGCGTCAAAAACTCGATATGGAGAATCCGAACGCAGTCTTTTCCATATATCAGAATCTGATCGAACAGGATTTATTTGAAACACCGGTCGGTTATTGCTTTTTAAAGGAACTCAGAGATTATCTGCTGATGATCCCGGCAATTTCAAATGAAGAGGTTTTAGCAATTCCCATCCGGTATCCGCAGACAGAGGAAGAAGAGAAAAAGCAGAAGAAAGAGCAGAAAAAAGAAGAACAGCGGAAAGAGCGGCAAAGAGAAAAAGAAAAGGCAAAAAATAAGAAAGAACAAAAAAAAGAGGGCAAGAATTATAAGGGACGCTGTCAGTTCTTTATGGTCACTTCACTGATCCTTTTGATCTCCGTTGTGTCTATGATGCTGTTAGCGGCAACATCCGACAATGTCAATATTTTAAACTATGAGAATAAACTGATCGATAAGTATTCTTCCTGGGAGCAGGAATTAGAAGAGAGAGAGCAGGCAGTCAAAGAGCAGGAACAGGCATTAGAGGAAAAATAGTACGATCAGCGGCTGTTTCACATTTTTAACATAATTCTTTTTTATAATAAACATACTACTTAGAATATCAGGAGGCAGGATCATGGAACGCTTAAAAATACTGGTTGTGGACGATGAGAGCCGCATGAGAAAACTGGTCAGGGATTTTTTGGTAAAAAAGGATTTTGAAGTATTAGAAGCCGGCGATGGTGAAGAAGCGCTGGATGTCTTTTATAATGAAAAAAATATAGCACTGGTCATTTTAGATGTAATGATGCCAAAGATCAATGGCTGGGATGTGTGCAGGGAAATCCGTGAGAATTCCAAGGTGCCGATCATCATGTTAACGGCAAAAGGCGCAGAGAATGATGAACTGCTCGGATTTGAGTTGGGTGTGGACGAGTATATTTCAAAACCATTCAGCCCGAAAATATTAGTTGCAAGAGTGGAAGCCATTCTTCGCAGGGCAAATAAATACAGTGCAAACGATACGATCGAATTTGAAGGGATCGTTGTGGACAAGGCGGCACATCAGGTCACCGTGGACGGAAAACCGATCGAATTAAGCTATAAGGAATTTGAACTGCTGACCTATTTTGTGGAAAATGCAGGAATAGCGCTATCGAGAGAAAAGATTTTGAATAACGTATGGAACTATGACTATTTTGGAGATGCAAGAACGATCGATACCCATGTAAAAAAACTGAGAAGCAAGTTAGGCGACAAGGGCGAATATATCAAGACCGTCTGGGGTATGGGATACAAGCTCGAAGTATAAAGGCGGAAGCGGTATGAAGAAAAAATATTCAATTACGAGAAACATAGCATATACGATGATAGGGATGGTAACCGGCACAGTATTACTGTGCTGGTTTTTGAATAGCACCTTTTTGGAGTCTTTTTATACCGTCAATAAAGAAAATGCCTTATTAGAAGGTTTTCACACGATCGATAAAGCGGTCATCAACGACACTTTTGAAAGTGATGAATTCGACATTGCTTTTGAACGGATCTGCAGCAATGGAAACATCTCGATACTGGTGTTGAGTCCGGATGCACAGGTATTGCGTTCTTCGGCGGGCAATAGTGAAAAATTAAAAAATCAGTTCTATGGGGCATTATATGAAAGTTCCAATAAGCATGCATCCGAGGTCATCAAGACAACGGATAACTACATCATCGAAAAACAGCAGGACAGCAGGTTAGAAGCCGATTATCTGGTGCTGTGGGGGACTTTAGAAGACGGCAATCTGGTATTAATGCGTACCGCATTGGCAAGTATCAAAGAGAGCGTTATGATCGCCAATGAATTCTTAGCATATGTTGCGGTCATGGCAACGGTCTGCTGTGCCATTCTGGCAATCTTTGTCAGCCGTCGGATCACGGGACCGATCCTGCAGCTTACAAAAATCTCAAAAAGAATGGCAGAGCTGGATTTTGATGCAAAATATAAGCCGAACAAACGCCAGAATGAGGTGGATGAGTTAGGCGAACATATGAATATGCTGTCAGCCACGTTAGAGACTACTATTTCAGAATTAAAGAGTGCGAACAACGAACTGAAAAAAGACATAGAGAAAAAAGAAGAGATCGATCGGATGCGAAAAGAATTCCTATCCAATGTATCCCATGAATTAAAGACACCGTTAGCACTGATACAGGGATATGCGGAAGGACTTCAGGAGTGCATTAACGATGACGAAGAGAGCCGGGATTTTTATTGCGAAGTCATCATGGATGAAGCCGATAAGATGAATCAGATGGTAAAAAAACTCCTGACGCTGAACCAGTTAGAGTTCGGCAATGACACCCTGACCATGGAACGGTTTGATCTGACTGAATTAGTCAAAGGTGTAGTAACATCTTCGGGAATCCTGTTAAAGCAAAAGGATATTACCGTGACGTATCCGGAGGAATCCATCTATGTCTGGGCAGATGAATTTAAAGTCGAAGAAGTCATGACAAATTATTTGAGCAATGCGATCAACCATGCGGATTTTGAAAAACGCATAGAGATCACTTACGAGAAAAAAGAGGACAGTGTCAGAGTCTGCGTATTCAATACCGGAAATCAGATCCCGGAAGAAGATCTGCCAAATATCTGGGATAAGTTCTACAAAGTGGATAAGGCGAGAACCAGAGAGTATGGAGGCAGTGGTATCGGGCTTTCCATCGTCAAAGCGATCATGGAATCCCACCACCGGGAATGTGGAGCAAAGAACCGGGAAAACGGTGTGGAATTCTGGTTTGAATTAGACAGGGATTGTGCGAATAATAGTTGATAAGTTGTAAAAAATCTGTTAACATCATAAGAAGAGAGATACGATTTTAAGGAGAGGATCATGGGACGGAAAAAAGGACTGGTCAGTATATTGCTCTGCGGAGTCATGCTATCGACTGCGGGATGTGGAACAAAGCCATATGATCTGTCAAGCGAAGAACAGGAGAAGGTTGCAGCCTATGCAGCACATGTTGTAACCAGATATAATGACAGACAGGATGAAGGACTTATCAAGATCCAGCAGGAGGATCTTTCAAAAGAAGATACAACAGAGTCTAAGGAACAACAGACTGATACAAAGGACAAGCAGGAGACTTCAGCGGACCCTGCAAAGAATACAACTGCAGATGCAGAAAAACCAAAGACAGAAACAGTATCTTTGCGACAGGCATTAAAGTTAGAAGATGGGCTGGATGCGTCATTTGAAAATTATGATGTAACAGATTCCTATGTAGAGTCAGATTATTTTGCCATGAATGCAACAGCAGGCAAGACATTTCTGGTAGTACATGTTAACCTGAAAGCAACAGGAGGAGATATCGAATGTGATATGCTCAAAAAGAATCTGAAATACAGAGTGGTGATCAACGGTGACAAGACGGTTGCTGCGCAGACCAGCATTCTTTTGAATGATTTGGGAACCTATCAGGGAACGATCGCAGGAGGCAGCGCACAGGAATGTGTACTCCTGTTTGAAACAGAGAAACAGAATGTAGAAAATATTACTTCTTTACAGTTAAAAGTATCGGACGGAAGCACATCAACTGTTTCCGAATTGCAATGATTACAGAAATTACAAAAAAGAATGAGCTTTTTCGGAAAAAATCGTGCAAATTATCTGAATGTCTGATATAATGTGAATAAGTATAGTGAGCAACTCGAGAGGAGAACGGATATGGATACAAATATTCTATTAGAGAACGGAACAAATGAGTTGGAAGTGTTGGAATTTACACTGGGCAAGAATCATTATGGAATTAACGTTGCCAAAATCCGTGAGATTTTGTCATATCAGCCGGTCACACCGATTCCAAATGCAAATCCTAGTGTTGAAGGAATCTTTATGCCGCGTGATGTTATGATTACGGTTATTAATTTAAAGCATTGCTTAGGATTATCAGACAGCACGGTAACCGATGAAGGATTATTGATCATTACAAACTTTAATAAGTTAAATATTGCATTTCATGTAGATGAAGTAATCGGTATTCACAGAGTATCATGGGCAGATATCATCAAACCGGATTCTACCGTAAATGCAGAGAACAACGGAGTATCAACCGGTGTGATCAAATTAGAGGATAAGTTAGTCATTATCTTAGACTTCGAGAAGATTGTGACAGACATCAGTCCGGAGACAGGACTTAAGGTATCCGATATCGATAACTTAGGAGAAAGAGAGAGATGTGATTCTCCGATCCTGATCGCAGAGGATTCTCCATTACTGAGTAAACTGATCACAGACTGTCTGAAAAAATCAGGATATACTAATCTGATCGTTACCATGAACGGACAGGAAGCATGGGATAAGCTGACAGAATTCCAGAGAAACGGAACAGCATTAGAAGATGTACACTGTGTCATTACGGATATTGAGATGCCATTGATGGATGGACACCGTCTGACCAAGCTGATCAAAGAGGATGATGAGTTGAAGAAGATTCCGGTTGTTATCTTCTCATCCTTGGTAAATGAGGAAATGCGTAGAAAAGGCGAGGCATTAGGAGCCGATGCACAGTTAACAAAACCAGAGATAGGTCATTTAGTGGAAGCTATCGACCGTTTGATCGATCAGTCCAGATAGTAATTCAATAAAGTCAGAATGAAAAAGGGATGTGATGATTGTCACATCCCTTAATAAGTACAGTGAGGTGAAGTTCCAATGGCGAATACAGAAGATTATTTAGACAGCCTGCTCAATAGCATTAATAATACCAATATGTCAGGAAAAAAGTCGAAGTCATATTCAGGCAGCGACCCGTATGATAATGCCAGTGAAGCATTCCGGAAATTTGAGCGTGAACAGGAATACAAACGGGAACAGCGCAAAAAGAGGGAAGAGGAACAGCGTTTTTTACAGGAATTTGAAGGCGAGTTAGAACAGGAAGATGTGGATGATTTTCTGCGTCAGTTTGAATTAGAGTTAGCAGAGGAAGAAGAGAATGAAGCTAATGAGTCCGTCAATACACAGAGTTCTGTAGATGAAAATGCAGGAAATATTGCAGACATGGTCAGCAATGCAGTCGAAAACAGCACCGCGGGCAGCAGTGCTACAAGTGAACAGACTGTATCGGGTGACACACAGGCAGCAGCATCGGCGGATAATGCAGAGTTTTTTGAAAACTTAGAAGAGATTGTATCCGATGCATCTGCAAATGATACCGATCAGGGCACACCACAGGGAACTTCTAAACAGGGAGAGATGTCAGGCGTTTCTGATGAGGGAGCAGCGCAGGAAGCACAGAGTTCAGAGCCGGAGTATGTCGAAGAGGAGTCGATCGGAGAACTTGACAGTGCAAATGCTGATCTGTTAGAGCTTTTAAATGGGGTAGAGGGTGATGCAGACCTTTCCGAGATCGGAGACCTCTTAAATGCAGACTCTAATGATATTACATTACAGGAAACCGGAGCGGCATATGATGAAGGTGTAAAAGCAGCTTCTTCGGGCAGTGCAGCCACAGGTACGAAAGAAAAAGCGGATGACGAAAAGAAAAAGCCTAAGAAAAAGAAAGGTTTCTTTGCAAAGTTAGCAGCAACGTTGTTCGGAGAAGAAGAAGAATCCACAGATGTAGAGCATGTAGAGGTTCCGGAAAGTCAGGATTTAGAGAATATCTCCGATGAAAATCTTCAGATTCTGAAAGAATTAGAGGCCGCAGAGCAGGCAGGAGCTGCAAAAGAGGATAAGAAACAGGCGAAAAAGGACAAGAAGAAAGCCAAGAAAGAGAAGAAAGAAAAAGAGCCAAAGGAAAAGAAACCAAGAAAGAAGCGGGAAAAGAAGGTGAAGGAGCCAAAACCGGAAGAGCCGGACAATACGCCCCCACTTCCGAAAAAGCCGGTCATTTTAATCTTTTTAATGGCATTTTCAATTCTTGCATTAGTCCTTTTGATGATGAAACTGAGTGGAAAGAATTCTTACATAGACACTGCAAAACAGGCCATGGACAATGGCGACTATGTGGAAGCATATGAACAGCTGAGCGGACTGAATTTAAAGGGAAATGATCAGAAACTCTATAAAGAGGTGTCCACGATGGCAACCGTGCAGGAACAGTATCAGGCATACCTTACCCTGATGGGAGCAGATAAGTATGATCTCGCACTGGATGCGTTAGTCAGAGGTATCGGACGCTATGACAAGGGACTTGATAATGCTAAGAAATACGGTAGAGAGGGTGAGATGAACCACCTGAAAGATCAGTTAGAAGAAGCTCTTGACCAGCAGTTTGGAATGAGTACAGATGATGCAAGAAAGCTCTATAAGATCAAAGACCGTGAGGAATACAGCAAAGAGATTCAAAAGATCATCCAGAAAATGAATTTAGGACAGGAAGAGAAATGATAGCGATCATAGACTACGATGCAGGTAATTTAAAGAGTGTGGAAAAGGCATTGGCAGCAGTGGGACAGGAGAGTGTGATCACAAGAGATTTTCAGACGATCCTGTCGGCAGATAAGGTCATCCTTCCGGGAGTCGGAGCCTTTTCGGATGCCATGCATAATCTGAAGAAATATGACTTAGATCAGGTGATCCATGAAGTAGCAGAAAAAAAGACACCGTTACTCGGTATCTGCCTTGGGCTTCAGCTTTTGTTTGAAGAGAGTGAGGAGAGTCCGGGGGTAAAAGGACTTGGAGTATTTCAAGGCAAAATTCAGCTGATTCCCGGCGGTTGGGATTTAAAAGTGCCTCACATTGGCTGGAATTCATTGGACATCAAACAAAATGACGGATTGTTCCAAAACATTGAGCCGGAACCTTATGTTTATTTTGTACATTCGTATTATTTGAAAGCACAAGACAGAGAGATTGTTTCTGCTACCACCACATACGGAATTGAACTGGATGTAGCCATACATAAAGATAACGTGCATGCGGTGCAGTTTCATCCTGAAAAAAGTGGTGTAAGAGGCATTGAAATGCTGGAAAATTTTGCGTCACTTATCAAATAAAAGGAGGTACCAAGCCATGCATGCAAAAAGAATTATTCCGTGTTTGGATG
>OIWQ01003182.1_pt1 | contig 15273 bp, 13 predicted proteins | sample 1587571 | NCBI WGS metagenome assembly OIWQ01 (sample SAMEA3888910, study PRJEB22519) | human gut metagenome | biome: human gut; feature: human-associated habitat; material: faeces | place: Denmark | collected 2010 | reverse complement strand
AAAGAATAAGAAAATAACTTTTTATTTTCCCACGAGATTTCCATGCCATAATGGTTTAGGATGCCTCGTTAGCCACTAATGTGACCCCGCTGATAAACGGAAAAGGTGTTATGGGCCATTTTATTAACCCGCCGTATATTCAAAAAGACCTGTTGAATTTAAAAAATCTTTGAATGATTTTAATTCACTTTTATTTAATCCTCGCGCGCTACCACGAATATATCCTTCATCGTTTAATCTCGCAACTATTGTAGGTTTATTATATCGAGCACTTAATTGCATTGCTACTAATCCATTTAATTCCGATGGAAATTCATCTTCATCATCCAATCTTATAAATAATACCTGATTATCTAATAAACCATTTTTATGAATTTTAATATCTAATGAATCAACTATTTTTTCTTTTAACTTATCTTGTCTACTTTTTGCATTAGTACATTCTCTTGCACTTTCAATAGCAACAAGTTCCATTGTACCTTTTGCCCCTCTTTTATTGCATGGGACTAATTTTTCTCCATCAATAAATGCTAAAAATAATCTTTCTTTTTCATCCATAGAGCCAACTCTAATCATGGCATTAATCATCGGTACAATATAAAAAGCAACAGTAATTGGAGTAATTTTATTATTCATTGAATAAGATTGTTTATCTACAAGAACCTTAAAGAAAAAGTTGTTTATATTCTTAAAACCAGTTTGAATTATATATTGATTTTCATAAGATAACATACTCATCATATCAGCATCAATACCAAGCGCTGCTAAATCAATTAATTCTTTGGAATAATTTATATTAAATACCTCATCAAGCGCACGACAAAATTGCCAAGTTACACCAGCACCAGATAAATTCTTATTAACATATTTTTCTGATACCTGATTATTTATTAAAATTAAATTATTTGCTAAATAATCATCTTCTAAAATATGGTGATCTAATACCAAAATTGGCGCATTTAAATTTATAGCGTATTGGCTATCATTGCTTCCAGCATCTGGTACTAAAATAGCACAATATTCTTTTTCTTGTAGTTTTTCCCACATATCTTCTAAGCCATGTTGTTTTCCTTTATGTAAGAAATACTCTATTTCTTTATTTGGATTTAAAAATTTAATATAATTATATCCAAATTTGCATAAAATATGATACAATATAAAAATGAAGTACAATATTTTAAAGGAAGGATTGAAACAACAAGATGAAGGTTATAGAAAAATACAAAAATGAGATAGAAAATGCTACAAAAGAGGGAAGAAAGATTATTGCATGTATGTGCAACAATGAGGTTAAATCTTTAAATTATGAGGCAAACGAAATTGATAAGATTGAATTATTAGATACGAGCTCAAAGGATGGACACAGAATTTATATAAGAGGAATTTTGTATATAATGGCAAAGGCTTTAAACGAAGTTTATCCAGAGGCTTTGCTTAGTGTAAATTATCAGTTATCTAGTGCAATGTTTTGCAAAATTGATAACATGGAAATTACAGATGAAATGATCGCAAAGGTTAAAGCTAGAATGCAAGAGATAATTGATCAAAATTTAGAAATAAGAAAAGTTGTTATGACTAAAGAAGAAGCAGAAGAGTTTTATTCTAACGAGAAAACCTTGAGGGGAATTGTTCAAATTGATAATACACAAAAAGAGGGAGTGTCTCTATATTATTGTGAGGATTATTTCAATTATTTCTTTGGAGTAATGCCTGTAACAACAGCATATACAGACGTTTTTGATGTTATTAAATATGGTGATGGTTTCTTAGTTAGATATCCATCTGCAGAAAAGCCAAATGAGCTTACAAATTATAAGAGCAACAAAAAGTTATTATCTACTTTGGAAGAGTATGAAGATATTCACAGAGTACTTCAAATAGATACTTTGTATAAATTAAATAAAGAAATTAAAGAAGGTAGAACTTCGAATGTTATACTACTTTCAGAAGCTTTACATGAGAAGAAAATGGCAAATATTGCAGATGATATTGCAAAAAGAAAAAATGTAAAAATGGTTTTAATAGCTGGTCCATCATCATCTGGAAAGACTACTTTTGCAAAGAGATTGGGTGTTGAACTAAGATTAAATGGCTTAAAACCAGTAACAATTTCGGTTGATAATTATTTTGTAGAAAGAGTAGACAATCCCAAAGACGAAAATGGAGACTATGACTTTGAATGTTTAGAGGCAATAGATTTAGAGCTATTTAATAATCACATAAAAACATTATTAGACGGAGGAACAATAGATGTACCAACATTTGATTTTAAAGTTGGAACAAAACGTTATAATGGTGAAAAGATGCACCTTGCAGATGACGAAATTCTTGTAATAGAGGGTATCCATTGCTTAAATGATAAACTTACAAGTTCGATTCCAATGGAACAAAAATACAAGATTTACATAAGCGATTTAACTGTTTTAAACATAGACTATTGCAACAGAATATCTACAACAGATACAAGATTAATCAGAAGAATTGTTAGAGATAACAATTTTAGAGGATATAGCGCATTACACACATTAAGAACATGGGCAAGTGTTAATAGGGGAGAAAATAAAAATATATTCCCATACCAAGAAAATTGTGATGTTATGTTTAATTCATCACTAATATATGAATTAAGTGTTTTGAAAAAGCAAGCATTGCCATTGTTACAAGAAATAACAAATGCAGAACCAGAATATGCAGAAGCAAAGAGATTGGCAGAATTTTTAAAATATTTCGAAGAAGTTGATGAGGGGCTAATACCTCAAAACTCATTATTAAGAGAATTTGTTGGTGGAAGTATATTTGGTGACTAGAGTTAAAAATGAAAGGAACGAAAAATGGCTGGAAATTTTACAGAAATAGACGAAGAATTTACATGTGAAAATTGTGGAAAACATGTACCAAAGTTAGGATACTCATGCAGAAACCATTGCCCATACTGCTTACATTCAAAACATGTAGACGTAAATCCGGGAGATAGGGCAGAAGAATGTCATGGAGATTTAGTTCCAGTAGGAGCTGAAATAGATAGTAAAAAAGGTTATGTAATAATTTTTAAGTGTAAAAAATGTGGAAAAATACGTAGAAACAAGGCAGCAGAAGACGACAACATGGATTTAATAATAAAATTAACAGCAATGCATAATTATTAAAAAATTGTTAGTAAGTAAAAAAGGCGGTGGCTCTAATAATGAGCCACCGCCTACATAAGCGAGAACTGAAGGAGTTAATTGGTAACGTCCTCAAACGCCACCGGGCCACGAAGGCCATTAAAGCGTTTACCGGTATCCATCAGTTTGTCAGGGGCACTTTTTATCACAAGTGCCGCTTTTCTGGTTGCGCCAGTCTTACTACTGTTAGTAAGAACCATAACAACATCGGTAGGGTCTTGACTACGATTGTACATCTGGTACAGCTCGTGATGTTCGACTCCAGTTTCAAACGTGGTATCCCAGCTTTCAATAAGAGACATGTACTGGGTTCCGCCTTCAACAGAGAGAAGGCGAAGGGCATTTTTGGCAGTGTTGTAATTGTTCATGTGCGTGATTATTGCACATAAGACAATTGCTGCAAAAGTGATAATGAGTGTGGTAGCGAAAAGCCGAATTTTTTTAGTCATGATATTTTCCTCCTGACTTATGTAAAAAAACTTTCTACGGAACTGAAATAGTTTCCGATTAACATAATTATAACACATTTTTAATAAAAATGCAAAATTTAACCTGTAATGTAATAAATTACAGGTTTAGTAGATGAACATAGAATATTTATTGTAAATTTTTAAATCTCTCTATTTAAATTTCCATTTGTATATTCTTTGCCTTCTAGTTTATTACCATTTTTCACTGAAGTTACTATATTATTTATTTCCTCTATATTTTCATCAAGTATATTTATTCTGACAGCTGAAATCTTAAAATCATGTGTATCTATCGAAGTTATTTTGCTATTGTAAATTGATGTAACGGTTTGGATATTGTCTGGAATTATTCTAAATTTAAATCCAAGACGATCTTTTATATAGTATTTTGCAGTGCATGAATTATCTGTAACTGACGTATTTGAATTGTCTGATAGACTTGCAAATGCAGAAGATGTACAGTTTTTACATTTCATGTCACACTTTGGATAGCATTTATTGCTTTTCCCAAGTAGACAATAAGATGAATTCATTAGCACATTTCTTCCATATGCTATTAATTCTACTGGTAGAGGACTGTTGTTACATAAGTTCTGTAAGATAGATTTATTCAATTCTACAGATGGTGTTATTACATTTATTCCAAGTGATTGAAGTTCTTGAATGCTGTATTCATTAAATATATTCATTGTGTAGTTTGCAATAAATGTATATTTTCCATTACCAATATATTTTTTTAAAAGCTCAAAACCAGAAATATTTGATATTACAAATCCTTTAACTTCATAGTCTGATACGATGCTATCAATATTGTTTAGTAATAAATTTTTGTAGTTTGGCTTTATTATTGTTGGCATATATATGTACAAATCAAATTTTCTTGATAAATTGAATAATAATGTATTGTATTTTTTACTCAAGAAAAATTTTAAAGGAATGTATATATTATCAACATTTTCAAGCTGAGTGTAATCATATTCTAAATTAATATTTTCTAATAAAATGCTAATTTTCCTTTGAAGTACATTATTAGTATTTTCAACTGAACATTTTCCATCATGTAAAGAAGTAAGAGACACTACCTGCTTAGATGAGTTCTCGTTTCTTCTTTCTAAGAATTTATTCATTATTTTTTCTTGCAACATATTAATTGCTGTTCTACGTGCATTATTTAAAGCACTTATACTTTGAATGTGCAAATTTTCATCTAAATTGATATTCAATTTTTCAAATGTATATGGAGTATTTCCAAGCTTATTTAATTGCTCTGCAATTCTTGTTTCTGTTATTGGTGAATTAATCGAAACTTCTGGTACAATATCAGAAACAAATTTTATTGCAACATTATCATAAAATGGTGCAGTATTTGTTTCTAAAATTATAGAGATAGGCTTGTTCTTTTTTACAGATACAGAACAGGTTACAGGAATTTTTTTGTTTTCACAATTTGGGGCAAATGTTTTATCTGTTTGGTCATTTAAAGCTTTGCTAGAAAGTTTATACACTTTTGCTCCAGCTCTAATTTTTCCTTTCATTCGTCCAAGTTTTACAATTTGACCGATTTCTGCATTCTTCAAATTTGTATTTCCTTTTATTAGTTCAGAAATAGTGTATGCTCCTGTTTCACCGTCAATGCTTATGGTATCTCCGATTCCGACAGGTTGATTTAGTTTTAATGTGATGTGCCCTCTGTTGGCATTGTAGTTTGATATATTTCCTAAATACAATCCCATATTATTTGGCTTGTCTTTGAAAATTAACTTTCTGTTTGGCTCTGATAATAAATGTCCGCTAGAGAATCCGCCTCTATTAAACACTTGCTGTAAGTCTAATTTATCTGCTTCATCAACCACGTATTTGTTGCCAGACAAAGCAAGGTCTATATATTTTCTATAAATTCTTGTAACAGTTGCAACATATTCTGGAGTCTTCATTCTGCCTTCAATTTTAAAAGAATTTATACCTAATTTTACTAAAGTAGGCAAGGTGTCTAGAGAACAAAGGTCTCGTGGACTAAGTAAATAACCTTTATCAAGAACGCTTTCAGTACCGTTTTTATCTTCTAGCAATTCATAGGGAAGTCTACATGGCTGAGCACATTTTCCTCTATTACCAGAACGCCCTCCAACCAAGCTGGAAAATAAACACTGACCAGAGTATGAGATGCAAAGTGCACCATGTACAAATATTTCTAGGTCAACTTTACAATTATTTCTAATATATTCAATCTCGTTAATTGGAACTTCTCTAGATAAAACGACTCTTGAAAATCCAAGTTGCTCAAGTTCTAATACGCCTTCTAGATTATGAACAGACATCTGAGTGCTTCCGTGAATTTCCATACCAGGAAAATGAGTAATTAAATATTTAGCAAGACCAAGGTCCTGAACAATATTTGCATCGACTCCACATTTATAAGCAGATTCGGCAACTCTAATGGCATCGGCAAACTCATCATCTGTAATTAAAGTATTCAATGTTAGATTAGTTTTTACATTTCTTAGTTTACAATATTTTACGACTTCTGCGACTTCTTCCAAAGAAAAATTCTTTGCATTGGCTCTTGCACTAAAACTGTTAGCACCAAAATAAATGCAATCAGCACCATTTTGAACTCCGGCTCTAACACAATCAAAATCACCAGCAGGAACCAATAACTCTGGAACTATATTAATTTCGTTATTCATGTATAAATTTATTCCTCCTTCGAGGTAGAAAGTTAATAAATTTCAACCTCAATTTTACAACTCTATATATTGTAACACACTTTGCGAAAAATTCATACTATATTATATAAAACAAAAAAGGAGGAATCTAAAATGCAAGACGACAATAGAGGTGGATGCAACAGTGGAAGTTGCGGATGTGACGAAGGACCAAGAGGAGGATGTGGACGCAATGAAGGTTGTGGATGCGGACCATTTGGAGGACTATTTGGCGGAAACAATTGCGGATGCGGAGATAGCGGAATTTTATTCTTCATAATAATATTCTTACTATTATTTACAAACAATGGATGCTGTGGTGGCAGATAAAACATAAAAAGTATGCTAGACTATAAAAATAGGCTAGCATTTTTTTTAGATATGTGTTACAATAGATTTCGCAAGAGAAAACGCCAATATAGCTCAGTTGGTAGAGCAACGGATTCGTAACCCGTAGGTCAGCAGTTCGATTCTGCTTATTGGCTCCACAAAAAGATTACTTATACTAATAAGAGTGTGAGTAAAAAAATTAACTTAACCCTCTACTACTTTTTGAGTAAGACGGGAGCCTAAATGATTTCGGGGAGTTTAAAAACTCTCTTTTTTCATTTTTAACAATTTTTCAAGTAGCAATTTTTATTCCAGTATTTTTAAAATATCATTCATATTATTCACTATCTCAAATTGAGTTTTTTCATATTTCTTATACCTATCCATTAGTAACAAATTAAATCCGTATTCTTTAGCCTTTTGCAAAATATGATTTCTATCATCAATATAAAGTGATTCACTAGGAGTAACCTCTTTATATTTGTTAATAAATATATCGAATAAATTTTCTTCTTTTACTGTAGTATACATAGATGATATGATAATACCTTTAAAATATTTATCTATTCCTTTGTTCTTCAATACTCTAAAAGAAGATGGCCAGCCATTTGAAATGATATAGAGATTATATTTTTTTGACAATTCTTCTAGAATTGAATAAACATCATCAAAAAATATAAATTTATCATCATTATAAACACAATCATCAGCTAATTTATTTGCAATATCTAAACTTGCATTAGGATAATTTATATCTTTTAAAACATTGCAATAATAGTTTGAAAACATTTCATGTTCATCTTTTTCAGTTTTAGGCTCTTGAGTTTGTAAGTATAAGTATTTTTTTAGGCTTATTTTTAATTTCTCTTCATCAATTAAATTCTTATTTAAGATATTCCAAAAGTTAGTTGTGATAAACCAATGTCCACTTTTCGGTTCGGCTAATACACCACCGATATCAAATATAATATTTTTAATCATTTTTATTACTCCTTGTATCTATTTTTTATTTAATTTTTCTGTCATAATAATGAACATATATTTTCATTTGTCCGATATATTAGTGTATCACCTTACTGATTAGCATTTATACATTCATTCAAATTGATTATACTATAGATAGCAAAAATTTGCTATATTCATAAAAAAATTACCCTGAAATGTTAAAGATAACAATTGTAAAATTAAATAAAAAATGGTACAATGGGCATGTAAATTTTTTAATCCTGTTTTGCAGGTTGATATATATGTAAATCCGATAAAAATAATTTTTTTAGGAGGTAATTGGCATGAAAAAAGAAAAAATTAAGCGGGTTTTCAAAGAAAATATGCAAAATTTTGCAGTTCTTATTTGGTTTGTTTTAGTAGCTATGTGCTTTTATCACGAATTTTCTGTAAATACGAGGATAACGATTTTTGCTATTACTGTTATATATACCGTAGCAGGAAATGCAATAGTTAACAAAGTAGATGATAAGCGTCGGGAAGAAGAAAAACAGGCAAGAGAAAAAAGACTGTTGGAATTAGAAAAACGGTATAAATATTATATAGACCTGGTTAATGCTCAAAAGCGAGAAACATTTAAAAAAATTGACAAAGAATTGTTAAATATATTTGATATTAATATAAGACCTGAATATTTAATTTCTTTTGATAATTATATGGACTGGGTAAGTAAAAATAGAATTTCCGGAAAACCAGACAGTTTCATTATAGCTAGTTGCCTGATGTATAGTCTAATAGATCATCCGATAATTACTATAAAAAAGACCGAAGTGAAAAATAAGATGTTAGAAGATTTCAAGTTTAATATTATTCTTGATATAGCAATTGGGTGTGTTTTTCAAATTATTTCTGAGCCTATTACGTATTATGAAGACAACTTAACATGGGTGGAAGAAAAACATCCAAAAGTGAATATTGTTGTTCCTAGTGGGATTATGAAAGATGGTACTTTATATCAAAGAATAATTGCTACTATTTATCGTGATGAATTGGAGAAAAAAAGAACTTCCATTATGCAATTTTCAAATTTACTATACCTTATTTACTTAAATTGCCAATAAAAAAGGAGAGGCTAGATACTTGGTAAAAAGTGTCTAGCTTCTCCTTTTTCTTAGCAGAAAACTTTGTGTTACTCTTCGGATTCCTCAAATTCAGAGTCGTTGATGCGGATGTTGGTCTCAAATGGAATATTAGCACCATTACTGCAACATGGACCAAAAATGTTCATGACTTCCCACAATTGCATTTTGCAGAAGCCGTCTGCATCTGTCTCAGGAGGTGTGAATTTTCCTACTGACGGACACTGCTTGTAAATTTCGTTGTGACGTTCTTTCAGCTTTCGCAGGCCGAGCTTTGTGAGTTTAATCCAAACGTAAGAGTTAACATTAAATGTTTTCATATTTAGGTCCTCCTTTTTATTGTTCGGAGGACAGTGCCCCCGAAATGTAAATATTTCAAAGGCACAATATAAATATAATGTGCTATAATTAATTATAGCATAATTTACATAAAAGTCAATTCACATGAAATATATAGGATATAAACCATGTCAATAGTTTTTGATTAGTTCACCCTAAAAATAATATTTTAACTTGTGACTTGTTCACCCTTGAAAAAGTCACAAGTTATGTTGTATAATAAAAATATAAAAGTTCTCAAGCCGATAATCTTTCGTTTTTTAAACAATTGTAATAAACAAATTGTTGTATAATTGTTTCTACAGATTCGTTTGATTTGAGGCTTTTTTTATCTATTTGAGTAATAGGAATAACTTTATACCATTTATTATCAAAACGCACTTTTAATCCTATTCTCTTGCTTATACATAGTTCTACTTTCTTTTTATGCAATATTTCTTTTGTATCTATTACGAATGTTATTCCTTTATGACTAATGCAATTGCTAACATCAACACTTCTAGTATATTTTACCGATAATAAATAATCTAGATTAATATATGGCGGTAACTCCATAAATGATGACTTTTCTTCTCTTGGAGCAATTCCAAACTTCCTATTGTATTTTGAAATGTAACTTTTTAAAAATTCATTTGCTCCTTCAATGTCTGAAATATTATGACGTCTAAATTCTGTTCTAAGCCTGTCGTGTAATGTGTTCCAAAGTCTTTCTATTCTTCCTTTTGCCTGTGATGATCCAGCATGAATTAAGTCTACGCCCAATTCCTGCATCATCCTTCCATATTGAGTGGTTGGTTTTGTAATTCCTGCAAGTTGCTCTTCAATGCTAAGATGATTATCTTTTGGAAAGAATATACTCGAACCATCTGCATAAAGAGCAAGTGGAACTCCAAAGTTTTTTATTGTTTGTCTTGTAACTTCTAGATAGCCATGCATACATTCGTTTTCGCACATATATAGCCCTGTAATCTGATGAGTTGCATCATCGATGAAACCATGCAAACAATACTCTTTATTGTCATTATAAAAAAATCTATGAGGAGTACCGTCAACTTGTAATAATTCACCAGATGAAGCGCGTTCTTGACGTCTGTTGTGAGCCTTAGCTTTTTTATGTTTTCTAGGACTTTTTGCACCTTTTGATTTTAAAAATTTGTATAAAGGAGTATAACTAATCCTAATGTGATAATCTTCTTCCAAAATCTCTTGAAAATGGATAAAGTTACATTCTTCTAATTCTGGCATGTTCCAAATTTCCCGGATTTTACTTTTGATTTCTGCACTTATAGTGTGTGTTGTTTGTTTACCACAATTTTCATGCATCATGGATGAAGCGCCTATTTTTTTATACCTCGCTTTCAATTTTTTTACATAGTGCTCTGAAAACCCAAATTTAATTGCTGCAACTTTAATTGTCATTGTTCCATTAACACAAGATTCAATTATTGCTTTTTTTAATTCTTCTTTATTATTCATAAAAGTTCTCATACCTCCATTATATCATAAGGGTGAACTTTTCATAAAATAATTTTACAGGGTGATCTTATCATAAGTTATTCATAGATTTTTATGTAAAGAATTGAATATTAGCTTAATATATGCTATATTATATAGTAATGATGTTTTGCATCATACCGTATAAGTTAAGGCATGGTAGTGGCTTTAATAAATTCTAAAATGATAATTTTGGAGGAATGTTTATATGATAAATATAAATTTTTTGTTTCCGTGGGAAAAAAGGCGGATTAAAGATGAAGTTGCCAAAAAGATAATGGATAAATATAATAAAAAAGTTGTAAAATATGAATTTCACCATGTGGGTGAAGAAAAAGTTTTTTTGTATGTTTATCTTGAGGATGGTAAAATTTTATTCATAACTGCGGAATACTTTGATATTGCGGGAAGTATGACTTTCTGCGAAGATATGTCATTTTAACAGAGAGCTTTCCATTACTACCATGGAAAGCTTTTTAGTATGTGATTATATTAGAAAATGTCATAAAATACGCTAAAACTGCCCATTGAAATTTCCTTAAATTTAATGTATAATAGAAGGGTATGAATACATTAAATGAAAGGATTTTTTTATGGGATTTTTTGATAAATTAAAAAATGGATTAAATAAAACAAAAACATCTTTTGACGAGAAGATGAATGATATATTTAGTAACTTTAGAAAAGTTGATGAAGATTTATTAGAAGAATTAGAAGAAGCATTAATTATGTCTGATGTTGGAGCTAATACTTCTGCTACAATTATAAATAATTTAAGAGAAAGAGTTAAGAAAGAAAATATTAAAGACGAGCAAGGTGTTAGAGAGGCTCTAAGAAAAGAGATTCAAGAGATTTTTGATGCTACAGATAACACTCTAAAGCTAGAAACTAAGCCAGCCGTAATATTAGTAGTTGGAGTAAACGGAGTTGGAAAGACTACTTCTATTGGAAAAATTGCAAACAGATTAAAGAGAGATGGTAAAAAAGTTGTTGTTGCAGCAGCAGATACATTTAGGGCAGCAGCTGTTGAACAGCTTGAAATTTGGGCAAATAGAGTTGGATGCGATATAGTAAAAAGAGAAAAGGGAGTTGACCCTGCATCTGTTGTATATGATGCAATTAAAATTACTAAAGAAAAGAATGCAGATGTTTTAATTTGCGATACAGCAGGAAGACTTCACAATAAGAAATATTTGATGGACGAGTTAATTAAAATAAAAAAGGTAATAGACAAAGAATTGCCAGATTCATCAGAAGAAGTACTTATGGTGCTTGATGCAACTACTGGTCAAAATGCAATTTCACAGGTTCAGGCTTTTAAAGAAACAGTAGATATTACAGGAATAGTTCTTACAAAGCTTGATGGAACTGCAAAAGGTGGAGCTGTAATAGGAATTGTAAATGAAAACAAAGTGCCTGTAAAATTTATAGGCGTCGGAGAGCAAGTTGACGACATGGAAATATTTAATAGTGAAGATTTTGTAAAGGCTTTAATTTAAGGATTGGAGGAATATAGCTTGGAAGAGAAAAAGAAAGAAGTAAAACAAGCAGAAGAAAAAATACCAAAAACTGAAGAAATTAAAGAGAATAAAAAAGAAGAAGCTAAAGAAAAAAAGAACGATAAAAAGCAAGAAAGTAATGAACAAGAAAAATCTAATAATGAAGTAAAAGCAGAACAACAAGAAGAAACAAAAAATGAAGAACAAACAGCACAACAAGCAAAGCCTGCAAATAGTGAAACAGAGAGTACTACTAAAAAAAGAAAAACAAGAAAGAAACTTGTTTTAGCTGTTTTAGCAATTGCCTTATTAATTATTTATATAGTTGAGAGAGGCGAATTCTTAGAGATAAAAGAGATTGGAGAAAATTATATTTCTATGTTCTGGCAGAACATGAAGTATAGAGGAATAGCTGCTGTAGTTAATTTCTTGGCAATATTTACATTAACATATACAACAACCACTAAGGTAAAAAGAGGCCTAAAGGTATTTTTTGAAGACGAAAAGAAAGAAATGCCAAAGCTTCCACAAAAATCAATTTCGTTTATATTTGCAACATTAGTAACAATTGGAACAACTGGAATGATAGTAGAAAAAGCATTACCATGTTTCTTTAATACACAATTTGTTACAACTGACCCTGCACTAGGCTTAGATATAGGATTTTTCGTGTTTATATTACCATTCTTAAAATTTATAACTATATATGCATTAGTTGCGATGATTGCAGCAGTAGTATATGCAACCTTGTACTATTTAATAGTGTTTAATATTTGTTTTGATGGAATATCGAGAGAATCGGTAAAAAAGAGCGGACTATTAAATAATGCACTTGGTTATTTAAAAGTAATTATAGTTTTATTTGCAATATTGATGCTTATTGGAACTTTAGATATTGGGGTACAAAAATTTATAGTATTAAATAATGATGAATCAGAGAATTATTCAATATTTGGAGCCGGAATTACAGAAACAACAATCGGGTTCTGGGGATATATTGCATTATCTGTAATTATGATAGTTTCAGTATTTAAAGCAATAAAAGAATTCCAAAAAGGAAGAACTAAGAAAGTAATAGGTTCAATATTAGTTGTTCCAGGTTATTTAGTTTCTTTACTTTTAGTAATGCTTGGATTTAATTTAATATTTGTAAATTCAAATGAACTTGATAAGGAAAAGAAATATATCGAAAATAATATAAATAATACAAAAATTGCATATGGAATAAATATAGATGAAGTTAATGTTCAAGATGGAGGAACAATTACTCAAAATGATATTACTGAAAATATTGAAACAATTCAAAATATTCCAATTGCAAATGCGTCAACAGTTTTAAAAGATTTAGAGGGTTCTCAAAAGAATAAAGGATATTATAATTTTAGGTCAACTCAAATTGGGCTATACAATATTTCTGGAAAAGAGCAATTAGTATATGTAACTCCAAGAGAAATTGCAAGCTCGAAGGGAACATATAATAATAAAACATATGAATATACACATGGATTCGGAGCAATAATAACATCTGCAACATCAACAACAGATTCTGGAAATATAAACCATATTCAAAAAGCATTTGACCAAACTGATGAAGTGCTAAATATAAATGAACCAAGAATTTATTTTGGATTGGAGACAAACGATACAGTTGTAACCAATAGCAATAGCAAGAAAGAGTTTGATTATCCAACAGAAGATGCTTTGAAAAATACAGAGAATGTATATGACGGAGATGCTGGATTAAAGGCAAATTTCTTAGATAGATTAGTTTTAGCAATAAGAGAAAAAGACGCAAAACTAGTATTTTCAGGAAATGTAAAGAGTGATAGTAAAATTTTAACAAACAGAAATATAATTCAAAGAGCAAAGACAATAATGCCATATTTAACATATGATAATGACCCATATATGGTTGTTACAAATGATGGAGAACTTGTTTGGGTGCTTGATGCATATACAACGAGTAACGAATACCCATATTCACAAAGAACAGTTCTAGAGGAAAATGGTATATCGAAATATGAAATTAATTACATACGAAATTCTGTAAAAGTAATAATAGATGCATATACTGGTGATGTAACCTTCTATAGAACAGATAAAACAGATCCGATTGCAATGGTATATGAAAAAATATATCCAGATTTATTCTCTAAAGAAGAGATACCAGAACAAATATCAGACCATTTTGTATACCCAGAATATTTGTATAACATTCAAGCAAAAGTGTTAAAAAGATACCACAACATTCAACCAGATGTATTATACAGGGGAGACGATGTATGGGACATTGCAACACATAATGCAAGTAGCAAAGTTTCATCTACAAAAGGAACTGAAATAAACCCATATTATACAATGGTAAAAACAACAGACAGTACAACATCAAGATTAGGCTTAGTAATACCATTTACACCATATGAAAAACAGAATGTAACAGCATATTTAGTTGGTTCGACTGATGAAAATGGAAACAATGTATTAAAGTTATACAACTATCCAACAGATAGCAATGTTTTAGGACCAATGCAATTAGATACACAATTAGGGCAAGACGAGACAATTGCAAAGGAAATAGAAAACTTAAATGTTTCAGGAACAAAGCTTTCTAAAGATATAATAATAGTGCCAATAAACAATACTTTATTATATGTAGAACCAATATATCAACAATTTGTGAACGAAACAGACTCATTGCCAGTGCTAAAGAAAGTGGTAGTTGCATCTGGAAATAAAGTTGCAATAGGAAATACGTTTAGCGAAGCACTTTCAAATTTAGTTTCACAATATGCAGTCGATATTGAAATAGAGAACACAGATAGTTTAGATGAGCTTGCAGATTTAATAATAAAAGCAAACAACAATTTAAAAACATCAACACAAAGCAATGACTGGGAACAAATAGGAAAAGACACAAAAAGATTGCAAAATTTGATAAACAGATTAGAAGAAGTGAAAAAAGAAATAGACAAAAAATCAAGAGAAAACGGAAAAAATAATACAACTGCAATAAATGAATTAGTTGATGAAAATGTTACAAATGTAACTGAATAAATAATAGTAAAAAGAGTCATCATAATAAAAAGGTGGCTCTTTTATTATGAAAAAAATAAGATTAAAAGAAAATAAAAAAATAGAAAGATTTAAATGTGATAATTCAAAAATGATGCAACTAGCTATAAATTCTA
>OIWQ01003176.1_pt1 | contig 15302 bp, 13 predicted proteins | sample 1587571 | NCBI WGS metagenome assembly OIWQ01 (sample SAMEA3888910, study PRJEB22519) | human gut metagenome | biome: human gut; feature: human-associated habitat; material: faeces | place: Denmark | collected 2010 | reverse complement strand
CCCATGGCGAACCAATTATGCGCGCGGCAGACTGCAAGCCTTTTGTCCAAAAAGGCCTTGCCTTTTTGGACAGTCTCCCCCCGCCTGGCCCTGCGGCAAACAGAGTCGGGCGGGGGATGTTATTTACAGCAGCACCGGGACCGGGCGGTCCATTTCGATGCTGCCGGGGGTCACGCGGCAGGAATAGGCGGCGATCTCCACCCCCGCCCGGGCCGCCTGGCGCAGGGCCTGGCCGAAGGCCGGGTCCGTGTCGTCATTGGGGGCAAAGTCCAGGGCGTTTTCCATCTGGATCACGAAAAACACCGTGGCCTGATAACCCTCCTCCACCGCCCGGATCAGCTCGTGCAGGTGCCGGGTCCCCCGCTCCGTGGGGGCGTCGGGGAAGCGGCAGTGGCCGTCCTGCTCCAGGGTCACGCCCTTCACCTCCACCAGGTGATGGCCGTCCAGGCAGAAGTCCAGCCGGGACCGGCCATACCGCACCTCGGGGCGGACATCGGCCCAGCGCTCCCGGGCCCATTGGGCGAACACCCGGTTGGGGGCCTGGGCGTCCATGTTGATGAGCTTTCCGCCCTTGTCGGCGGCGATCAGATCCCAGGCGGTGCGGCGTTTGGGGTTGGTTCCCCGCTCCAGATATACCGTGGCCCCGGGTACCAGCAGCTCCCGGCACCGGCCGGTGTTTTTCACATGGCACTCCACCGTCTGCTCCCCCAGCTGCACCCGGGCGATGAACCGGTTGGGGCGGGCCAGAAACCGGGCGGGGACCACGCAGCCGTAGTCCATTATTCCACGGTGACGCCCCGCTCAGCGAAGCCCCGGACCATCAGGTCAAGGTCCGGCTCGATGTGCAGGGGCTCACCGGCGGACTTGATGGCGTTGGCCACGTCCTTCAGGCCGTTGCCGGTGACCACGGACACCACGGTGGCGTCCTTTTCAATAAGGCCCTGCTCACAGGCCTTCTTCAGGGCGGCGGCGCCGGTAACGCCGGCGGGCTCGCCGAACACGCCGCAGGTGCGGCCCAGCAGCCGCTGGGCGGCCAGAATTTCCTCATCGGTGACGCAGACGGCCAGGCCGTTGGACTCCCGGATGGCGGCCAGGGCCTTGTCGGCGTTCCGGGGCACGCCCACGGAGATGGAGTCGGCGATGGTGTTCTCCTCCATAGGCTCCCAGGGCTTGTTCTCCTGGATGGCCCGGTTGATGGGATAGCAGCCGTAGGACTGGGCGGAGATCAGACGGGGCAGCTTGTCGATGAAGCCGATGGCATACAGATCCTTGAAGCCCTTCCACACACCGGCGATGGTGCAGCCGTCGCCCACGGAGATGGCCAGATAGTCGGGCATCTCCCAGTTCAGCTGCTCGGCGATCTCCAGAGCCACGGTCTTCTTGCCCTCGGACAGATAGGGGTTGATGGCGGCGTTGCGGTTGTACCAGCCGTACTTCTCGATGGCCTGGGCGGACATCTTGAAGGTCTCCTCATAGTTGCCCTTGACGGAGATGACATTGGCACCGAAGATCATCAGCTGGGCCACCTTGCCCTTGGGAGCCCGCTCGGGAACGAAGATATAGGTCTTGAAGCCCGCGGCGGCGGCATTGCCCGCCAGGGAGGAGGCGGCGTTGCCGGTGGAGGAGCAGGCGATGGTCTTGGCACCGGCCTCATAAGCCTTGGCCACGGCCATGGCGCTGGCCCGGTCCTTCAGGCTGGCGGTGGGGTTCTGGCCGTCGTCCTTCACCCACAGCTTCCTGATGCCCAGCAGCTCCGCCAGCTTCGGCTCCTCATACAGGGGGCTCCAGCCCACCCGCAGGGGGGTGTCGGGGGTGGTCTCCTCCACCGGCAGCAGCTCGCGATAGCGCCACATGGAGCGGTTTTCCCGCTTGGCCAGCTTCTCCTTGGTCAGGACGGACCTGATGTAGTCATAGTCGTACACGATGTCCAGAATGCCGCCGCATTCGCAGTTGGTCAGGTCGGGCTTGGCCTCATACGTCCGGCCGCAGCGGACGCACTTGCCGTATTTCACGTTTTTCATGGTGTTTACCTCATTTACAAAATTACAAAATAATTTTAATCTTCGTCATCCTGCAAATTTTCCAACGCCACCCGCACCGCCTCCACCACGAAGGCGGAAAAAGTGCAATCCTGTCCACGGATGGCATCCTCCACCCGTTCGATCAAATCATTGGGAAAACGAATGCTTTTATTGGTGGATGACGGTGTTTTGGGGATTTTGAATTTCATCGCAAGCACCTCGCAATACATTTGTCATACATATGGTATTGCATTTTGCCGCGAAATCATGCATTATATATGTAGCACAAAATATAATGCAAGGAGGATATTCAAATGTCGGAAAATATGCAGCAGGAGTTCCCGGCCTATTACACCGCCCTGTGCGCCCGGGTGGCGGACGCCATCGACGCATTGGAGCAGCAGAATTACGGGGCCGCAAGAGATGTATTGATTTCGGGAATGCAGGAGGCGGAGGAGATCATCCTGACGCAGGTGGATGGATCCCCGGCGAAATAAAACATTCGTCCTCCGCCCACCGGGCGGGATTGTGGTTGGTGCATGGAATAAAAATCAGGGCGGGGCAAAGCCCCGCCCTGAGGCGTTATCGGAAAGCGATTTTTTACAGAGCCTTCAGCAGGCCGGTGGCCTCATTGAACTCGTTGATCAGCTCGTCCAACTCCTTGGCCTGGGCGTGAACGGCATCCCAGGTGCCCTTGGTGTCGTACCACTGGGCGTTCAGGTCCTCCACGGTCATGCCCTGCTGCTCCACCCAGGTGTAATACTTCAGGTTGTGGACGCGCTTGCGCTCGGTGTAGGTCAGCTCCAGCATGCTGTCGGTCTTCAGGTCCAGCATATGACGGGCGTGGTCCATGGCGGCCTCGTGGGCGTTGTATGCGCCGTGCTGCTGGTTCAGCTCGTCTACCCGGGACTGATACATGGCGGCGGAGTCGGTGAGGACGGTGCCCACCACGTCGTTCTCGGTGAGCTCATAGTACTTGGCCATCTTGATGCAGCACAGGACGTTGGCGATGCCGGAGATGCCCAGCCAGGACATCTTCTCGATCTCCTCGTCGCTCATGCCCAGCTCGTTCTTCATGTAAGCCTTGCCGTCCTCGGTGTTGAACAGGCGCAGCAGGCGCTGGGAATCCTCATCGTCGATGGCGATGGCCATGTCGGTGTTCTTCACGTTGTGGATCCAGGGGATGTGCTTGTCGCCGATACCCTCGATGCGGTGGCCGCCGAAGCCGTTGTTCAGGATGGTGGGGCACTGCAGGGCCTCGCCCACGGCCAGCTTCAGGTGGGGATAGCGCTCCTTCAGCAGGTCACCGGCGGACATGGTGCCGGCGGAGCCGGAGGTGAAGCAGGCGCCGGCGAAGTTCTGGCCGGGCTTCTTCACGGCCTCGAACAGCTCGGCCAGGGCGTAGCCGGTGACGTTGTAGTGCCACAGGGGATTGCCCATCTCGGCGAACTGGTTGAAGATCATCATGGTGGGGTCCTTCTTCAGCTCCCAGGTCTTGTCAAAAATCTCCTTGACGTTGGACTCGCAGCCGGGGGTGGCGATGATCTGACCGGCGATGGACTTCAGCCAGTCGAAGCGCTCCTTGGACATATCCTGGGGCAGGATGGCCACGGACTCGCAGGCCAGCAGCTTGGAGTTGAAGGCGCCGCCGCGGCAGTAGTTACCGGTGGAGGGCCACACGGCGTGATGATAGGTGGCGTCGAACTGACCGGTCACCAGGCGGGGAGCCAGGCAGCCGAAGGAAGCGCCCACCTTGTGGCAGCCGGTGGGGAACCACTTGCCGGACATGGCAACGATGCGGCAGGGCACGCCGGACAGCTTGCTGGGGATCTCCACATAGTTGGGGACAGCCTGGAACAGACCGCCGGACTCCTTGGCCTCGTTGTGCCAGGAAATGCGGAACAGGTTCACGGGATCCACGTCCCACAGGCCGGTGTGGCTCAGCTTGGCCTTGATCTTCTCGGGGATCAGGTCGGGGTTCTGCATCTGCGCAATGGTGGGGATGATGACGTTGTTTTCCTTGGCCTTCTGGATGTTATGCTCCAGGCCAACCTTGTTGATGGACAGATCGATCATTTTTTCTTTTCCTCCTGCTGTTTATTGGCGTCGATGTAGGAATACAGAGTATATTTGGAAATACCGAAGTATTTTGCCACTTTGTCGGTGGATTTTGTCACCAGGAACGCGCCGGATTCGTTCAGGAAGCGGATGGCCCGCACCTTGTCGTCCTTGCTCATCAGCGCCACAGGCTTGCCCACCTGCTGCACGGACTGCTCGATCAGCTCGTCCAGTACGTTGTTGACGTTGATGATCTTTTCCGGCTCGGTCTGCTCCTTGTCCCGGGTCATCATGAACTCGCCCAGCTCCTGATGCATCATCATGATATTGGTAATGTCGTAGTTGATGGAGAAGATGCTGGTGACGTTGCCGCGGCTGTTGCGGATGTAGATAGAGGACGACTTCAGGATCTTGCCGTCCGGTGTCCGTGTCAGGTAGCACAGGTGATCCTTGGGGTGGCCGTTCTGGCTGTTGAGCTGATCCAGCACCACCTGCGACGCGCCGTCGCCTACCTTACGGCCGGACACATGGCCGTTTTCGATGTGGACGATGGTATGCTCCGGATGGCCGCCGCCCACGTCGTGGATGACGACCTCGCAATTGTCGCCAAACTGCGCCGCGATGCCCGCGGCGATTTGCTTCAGAGCTTCTAACCGTTTTGCTTCCATAACGATCAACTCTCCTTATCAAATATGAAATTTTGGTTCGTTCCGGAGATATATAGTATTCCTGCAACCATATTCCCACTCACTTCCACCTCTATCATATCACACTTTAAGCAGAAATCAACGTTTTTCCAAAAAATTTTTTAGGAAAAATAATTTTTTGTTTGACATCCTGTCGCTATGTGTTATTATAGGGAATAGGAAAAATGTCTCATATCAGAAAAACATGTATCATCATATCATTTGCTGGAGGTATATTATGGATTTTGAGGCCATCAGAAAAGCTGCCGAGGGCTACAAGCCCGCTATGGTGAAGTTCCTGCGGGACATGATCGCCATCCCTTCCGAGTCCTGCGAGGAAGAGGGCGTTGTGAAGCGCATCGCCGAGGAGCTGAAGTCCCTGGGCTATGACAAGGTCGAGTTCGACAAGCTGGGCAACGTCATCGGCTGGATGGGCGAGGGCGACAAGATCATTGCCATCGACAGCCACATCGACACCGTGGGCATCGGCAACATCAACAACTGGGAAGCCGACCCCTACAAGGGCTACGAGACCGAGGATATCATCTACGGCCGCGGCGGCTCCGACCAGGAGGGCGGCATGGCCGCCGCCGCCTACGGCGTGAAGATCATGAAGGATCTGGATCTGCTGCCCAAGGGCTACAAGATGATGGTGGTCGGCTCCGTGCAGGAGGAGGACTGCGACGGTATGTGCTGGCAGTCCATCGTCAACGAGTATTTCAACGGTCCCGAGGACGCCCGTGAGAAGATCGAGTTCGTCATCTCCACCGAGCCTACCGACGGCGGTATCTACCGCGGTCACCGCGGCCGTATGGAGATCCGCGTGGACATGCACGGCGTTTCCTGCCACGGCTCCGCTCCCGAGCGCGGCGACAACGCCATCCACAAGATGGCCGAGGTCATCCTGAACGTCCGCGACCTGAACGAGAATCCCGCCGACGGCTCCACCGAGATCAACGGTCTGGTGAAGATGCTGGATCCCAAGTTCAACCCCGACCATTACGAGGATGCCCGTTTCCTGGGCCGCGGCACCTGCACTACCAGCCAGATCTTCTATACCTCTCCCTCCCGCTGCGCTGTGGCCGATAGCTGCTCCATCTCCATCGACCGCCGCATGACCGCCGGTGAGACCTACCTCTCCTGCCTGAAGGAGATCGAGGATCTGCCCGCCTGCAAGAAGTACGCCGACGACGTGAAGGTCTCCATGTACATGTACGACCGTCCCGCATGGACCGGCCACGTGTATGAGACCGAGTGCTTCTTCCCCACCTGGATCAACAAGGAGACCGCTCCCCACGTGCAGGCTCTGGTGGACGCCCACCACAACCTGTGGGGCGACAAGCGCCTGATGCCCACCGAGCTGGCTGCCTCCAAGCGTGAGGGCCGTCCTCTGACCGACAAGTGGACCTTCTCCACCAACGGCGTGTCCATCCAGGGCCGTTATGGCATCCCCTGCGTCGGCTTCGGCCCCGGCGCCGAGTCTCAGGCTCACGCTCCCAACGAGGTGACCTTCAAGCAGGATCTGGTGACCTGCGCCGCGCTGTACGCCGCTGTTCCCGGCCTGTATCATCCCGAGAACAAGGACGGCTCCGCCACCAGCTTCCGTCAGGAGCTGACCGGCAACGACATTAAATAAAAAAACAAAACCTCTTTTGTAGGGGCGGACGACTCTGTCCGCCCTTGCATGGAGAAATCACGGGCCGTCGAGGACGCCGGCCCCTACACAATATAAATAAGGAGAAAACGAAAATGAGCAAGACTGTTGAGCTGGCACGTCATCTGTCCACGCTGAATATCAACAACATGTATAAGAACGATTTCTATTGGACTTGGGACAAGACCGATGACGAGATCGACGCCGTGTTTACCGTAGCCGACGCTCTGCGCGACCTGCGTGAGCGCAACAAGAGCACCCGCGTGTTCGATTCCGGCCTGGGCATCTCCATCTTCCGCGACAACTCCACCCGTACCCGCTTCTCCTTCGCCTCCGCCTGCAACCTGCTGGGTCTGGAGGTACAGGATCTGGATGAGAAGAAGTCCCAGATTGCCCACGGCGAGACCGTCCGTGAGACTGCCAACATGGTGTCCTTCATGGCCGACGTCATCGGTATCCGTGACGACATGTTCATCGGCGAGGGCCACAAGTATCAGAAGACCTTCATGGACGCCGTGAAGGAAGGCTATCGTGACGGCATTCTGGAGCAGCAGCCCACTCTGGTGAACCTGCAGTGCGACGTGGATCACCCCACCCAGTGCATGGCCGACATGCTGCATGTCATCCACTACTTCGGCGGCGTGGAGAACCTGAAGGGCAAGAAGGTCGCCATGACCTGGGCCTATTCTCCCAGCTACGGCAAGCCCCTGTCCGTTCCTCAGGGCGTCATCGGTCTGTTCACCCGCTTCGGCATGGACGTGACCCTGGCTCATCCCGACGGCTACGACGTGATGCCCGAGGTGGAGGAGGTCGCCCGCAAGAACTGTGAGAAGTACGGCTCCAAGTTCCACAAGACCAACTCCATGGCCGAGGCCTTCAAGGATGCCGATATCGTGTATCCCAAGAGCTGGGCTTCCTATGCCGCTATGGAAGAGCGCACCAAGCTGTACGCCGCCGGCGATAAGGACGGCATCGACGCGCTGGAGAAGCGCCTGCTGGCCCAGAACGCCCAGCACAAGGATTGGGCCTGCACCGAGGAGATGATGAAACTCACCAAGGACGGCAAGGCCCTGTACCTGCACTGCCTGCCCGCCGACATCACCGGCCTGAGCTGCGCCGAGGGCGAAGTGGACAACTCCGTGTTCGACCGCTACATCGTGCCTCTGTACAAGCAGGCTTCCTACAAGCCCTATATCATCGCCGCCATGATCTTCCTGGCCCAGGTGAAGGATCCCGTCCGCGCCCTGATGGCCATGGACGAGGGCAAGGAGCAGCGTAAATCCTTCTGAATCCGGTAAAACTACATAGCGGGGGCGTGACCGCCCCCGCTATCCCCGCTTATCCTGATTATTGAGAGGTAAAAGCACTATGTCCAAACGCATTGTCATCGCCCTGGGCGGCAACGCCCTGGGCAGCACCGCCGCCGAGCAGCTGGCCCTGGTCAGCAAAACCGCCAAGGCCATTGTAGACCTGATCGCCGAGGGCAACGAGGTGGTCATCGCCCACGGCAACGGCCCCCAGGTGGGTATGATCAACCTGGGCCTGTCCACCGCCGCCGAGGCCGGCGCCATCAAGGCCGACATGCCCTTCCCCGAGTGCGGCGCCATGTCCGAGGGCTATATCGGCTATCACCTGCAGCAGGCCATCGGCAACGAGCTGACCGCCCGGGGCATCCGGAAGCCCGTGGCCACCATCGTCACCCAGACCGTGGTGTCCCAGGACGACCCCGCCTTCCAGAATCCCACCAAGCCCGTGGGCGCCTTCTATGACAAGGAGACCGCCGACCGCATCGCCGCCGAAAAGGGCTATACCATGGTGGAGGACGCCGGCCGGGGCTATCGCCAGGTGGTCCCCTCCCCCAAGCCCTTTGACATCGTGGAGGCCGAGTCCATCAAGGCCCTGTTCAACGCCGGTCATGTGGTCATCGCCGTGGGCGGCGGCGGCATCCCTGTGGTGCGCAAGGACGGCAGGCTCTACGGTACCCCCGCCGTCATCGACAAGGACTTCGGCAGCGAGCTGCTGGCCGAGCTGCTGGACGCCGACGTGTTGGTAATCCTCACCGCCGTGGAGCAGGTGGCCATCAACTTCAACAAGCCCGACCAGAAGGGTCTGGACGACCTGACCCCGGCCCAGGCCAAGGTCTATATGGACGAGAACCAGTTCGCCAAGGGCTCCATGCTGCCCAAGGTCCAGGCTGCGGTGAAGTTCGCCGAGTCCAAGGCCGGCCGCACCGCCCTGATCACCCTGCTGGAGAAGGCCAAGGACGGCATCGAAGGCAAGACCGGTACCCGGGTCCATCAGTAAAAATCTTCCCCATTGCCCGCAGAGCGTCCCCCGCCCTGCGGGCAATGCCCTATCCCCTGCCATAAGCACGGCGGAGGGCTGCTGCCGGAATTTCCTATCGCCGGGGCGGTAATTTTTGCGATTCCGCCGGTTCTTTCCCTGAGCCGCTCGGTGGAATTGTAGCTTTCGGTGAAATTTTTGGCATTTATTGCATTTTTAGTTGAAATCCTTCCGAGAATCCTGTATAATACTACATAACATGTGAATGCCGGGGTGACCCGTTATTCAGGCGTGCGGCATATTTCGCACTTCTTTCAGCCGGACGCTACATATTAAAAGGAGGAAAAACAAAACATGAAAAAAGTCCTTGCAATGATCCTGGCTCTGGTCATGGCTCTGTCCCTGGTGGCCTGCTCCAACGGCGGCACCGACAAGCCCGATGACAACACCGAGACCAAGAAGATCAAGGTGGGTTTCATCACCCTGCACGATGAGAACTCCACCTATGACCTCAACTTCATCAACGCCGCCAAGGAAGCCTGCCAGACCCTGGGCCTGGTGGAGAATGAAGACTACTTCATCAAGAAGAACGTTCCCGAAGGCCAGGAGTGCTACAACGCTGCCGCCGAGCTGGCTGAGCAGGGCTGCAACATCATCTTCGCCGACAGCTTTGGCCACGAGTCCTTCATGATCGAGGCCGCCAAGGAGTTCAAGAACGTCCAGTTCTGCCACTCCACCGGCGTCCGCGCCCACACCGAGGGCCTGGCCAACTATCACAACGCTTTCGCCTCCATCTATGAGGGCCGCTATCTGGCCGGTATTGCCGCCGGTATGAAGCTCAACCAGATGATCGCGGAAGGCAAGATCACCGCTGACAAGGCCAAGATGGGCTACGTTGGTGCCTTCACCTATGCCGAGGTTATCTCCGGCTACACCTCCTTCTTCCTGGGCGCTCGCTCCGTCTGCCCCACTGCCACGATGGAAGTCACCTTCACCGGCAGCTGGTATGACGAGACCGCCGAGAAGGAAGGCGCGCAGAAGCTCATTCAGAACGGCTGCAAGCTCATCAGCCAGCACGCCGACTCCATGGGCGCTCCCACCGCTTGCGAGACCGCCGGTGTTCCCGACGTTTCCTACAACGGCTCCACCGAGGCTGCCTGCCCCAACACCTATCTGATCTCCTCCCGCATCGACTGGGCTCCCTACTATGAGTATGCCATCAAGGCTGCCATGAACGGCGACGCCATCGACGCCGACTGGACCGGTACCCTCGCTACCGGCTCCGTCGTGCTGACCGACCTGAACGAGAACGTTGCTGCCGAGGGCACCGCTGAGGCCATCGCCGATGCGACCGCCAAGCTCGAGAGCGGCGAGCTCCACGTCTTCGACTGCTCCACCTTCACCGTGGACGGCCAGGCTGTCACCTCTTACATGGCTGACGTCGACACCGACGCTGACTACACGCCCGACACCGAAGTCGTGACTGACGGCTACCTGGCTGAGTCCACCGCCCGTTCCGCCCCGTACTTCCAGCTCCAGATCGACGGCATCACGCTGCTCGACCAGGCGTTCTAAGCATCTCTTGCAAATTACATATCGGGCTGCCTTCGGGCAGCCCGATATCTTTTTTCTTTTTATGGCACTTTTCGCTATTTTGCTAAAAATTTTTGTACGCTTCTAATTTTTTTTGTGTTTTTTTCTGTTTTACATTTACAACGCCGTTCAATTATGCTAATATATGACTTGTACAAATACAATGCTGCGGGGTTTTCTTCCTGTGCCCTCCAGCGGAAAAAGGGGTGACCGCCTTGGGAACTGCATGCGCAGTTAAAATGGAGAATGTCACGAAGCGGTTCGGCAAAGTGGTGGCGAACAACGCCATCAACCTTGAGCTGCACGAGGGCGAGATCTTATCGCTGCTGGGTGAAAACGGCAGCGGCAAGACGACGCTGATGAACATGCTCTCCGGCATCTATTTCCCCGACGAGGGGCAAATCTACATTCACGGCGAACCCGTCACGATCGCCTCCCCCAAGGATGCGTTCGAACACGGCATCGGTATGATCCACCAGCACTTCAAGCTCGTCGATCTTTTCACCGCAACGGAGAATATCATCCTCGGCCTTGAAGGCAAGCTCGACATTACCGAAGCCAGCAAAAAGGTCAAAGAGATCTGCGACAAATACGGGTTCGACATCGACCCCAATCAGAAGATCTACGACATGTCCGTTTCGCAGAAGCAGACCGTCGAGATCGTCAAGGTGCTCTACCGCGGGGCGGACATCCTCATTCTGGACGAGCCGACCGCAGTGCTCACCCCGCAGGAGACGGACAAGCTCTTCGCCATCATGCGCAACATGAAGGCCGACGGCAAGTCCCTCATTATCATCACGCATAAGCTGCACGAGGTGCTCGACGTGTCCGACCGCGTGGCCGTGCTGCGCAAGGGCGAATACGTCGGTGACGTCGCCACCAAGGACGCCGACCAGCAATCTCTGACCGACATGATGGTCGGCCACACGGTGAGCCTGAACATCAGCCGCCCCGAGCCGAAGGACGTTGAAAAGCGCCTCGTCATCGAAGGCCTGACGGCTTACGACGAGCTCGGCGTCAAGCGTCTGGACGATGTCAGCTTCACCATCAACGCGGGCGAGGTGCTCGGCATCGCGGGCGTCGCAGGCAGCGGCCAGCGCGAGCTGCTCGAGTCCATTGCGGGCCTCTACCCCGTCGCCTCCGGCCATGTCACGTTCTATCCGCCCGACGGCGGCAAGGAAAAGGAACTCGTCGGTCTCGACCCGATGAAGATCCGCAAGAGCGGCATTTCGATGTCGTTCGTCCCCGAAGACCGACTCGGCATGGGCCTGGTCGGCTCGATGGGCATGACGGGCAACATGATGCTGCGCTCCTGGCGCAAGGGTAAGGGTCTGTTCCTCAACCGCAAGGATCCCGAAGCGCTCGCCAACCGCATCTGGGAAGAGCTCGGCGTCGTCACGCCCAGCACGTCCTTCCCCGTGCGCCGCATGTCCGGCGGCAACGTGCAGAAGGTGCTTGTCGGACGCGAGATCGCCCAGTCCCCCGCCGTGCTGATGACCGCTTACGCGGTGCGCGGCCTGGACATCAACACCTCCTATACCATTTATAACCTGCTGACCGAGCAGAAGATGAAGGGCGTCGCCGTCGTCTATGTCGGCGAAGACCTCGACGTGCTGCTTGAGCTGTGCGACCGCATCGTCGTTCTCTGCGGCGGTCAGGTCTCCGGCGTGGTCGACGCCAGAAAGACCGACAAGCGCGAGGTCGGCGCACTGATGACGCTCGTGAGGGGAGGCAACAAGGATGAATAAGAAACAGTCGTTCTTCCACATCGCCAAGCGCGATACGCTCCCCTGGTACAAGGCCGTTTTGATCCGCGGCGGCGCGATCGTGCTCGCTTTGATCGTCTGCGCGATCGTCACAACGCTGCTGACGGGCGAAAATCCCATCAAGGTCTACTCCACAATCCTCTACGGCGCGTTCGGTACGTCGCGCAAGAGCTGGGTCACGTTCCATAACCTCGCGATCCTGCTCGGCATCTCGCTCGCGGTCACGCCCGCGTTCAAGATGCGCTTCTGGAACATCGGTGCCGAGGGTCAGGTGCTCATCGGCTGCCTTGCCACCGCGGCCTGCATGATCTGCCTTGGCGGCAAGATTCCCAACGGTCTTCTCATCGTCATTATGATCATTGCCTCCGTCGCGGCAGGCGCGCTGTGGGGCTTCCTCCCCGGTATCTTCAAGGCCAAGTGGAACACGAACGAAACGCTCTTCACGCTCATGATGAACTACATCGCGACACAGCTCGCCGCGTTCTTCATCATCGTGTGGGAGGTTCCCAAGGGCTCGGGCAAGATCGGTATCATCAACCAGAATACCGAGGCCGGCTGGCTCCCCGTTCTCGGCGGCCAGCGCTATCTCCTCCCGATCCTGCTTGTGGCGATCCTCACGGGCGTTATGTACATCTATCTCAATTACAGCAAGCACGGCTATGAGATCGCCGTTGTCGGTGAGAGCCAGCGCACCGCGAGCTATGCGGGCATCAAGGTCGAGCGCGTCATCGTGCGCACGATGATCCTCTCCGGCGCGATCTGCGGCCTCATCGGCCTGCTGCTCACCGCCGGTACGGACCACACGCTGACCACCACCATCGTCGGCGGACGCGGCTTCACCGCGGTCATGGTCTCCTGGATGGCCAAGTTCAACCCCATCATGATGATCTTCACGAGCCTTCTTATCGTGGTTCTGAGCCGCGGCGCGAGCGAGATCTCCAGCGTGTTCAGCCTGAACCACTCCTTCGCCGATATCCTGACGGGCATCATCCTCTTCTTCATCATCGGCAGCGAGTTTTTCATCAGCTACAAGGTCAGCCTGCGCAAGAGCAAGAAGGAGGCGTGAAGCAATGATATTTGATCTAACTGCTTTTCTTCCCCGTGCGGTCATGCAGGGCATTCCCCTGCTCTACGGCAGCACCGGTGAGATCCTAACGGAAAAGTCCGGCAACCTGAACCTCGGCATTCCGGGCGTGATGTACGTCGGCGGTATCTGCGGCGTCATCGGCGCGTTCTTCTACGAGCAGTCCACCCCGGCTGCCGACATGAACGCGTTCCTCGCCATCGGTATCCCGATGCTCTGCTCGCTTTTGGGCTCGCTTCTGATGGGCCTTCTCTACTGCCTGCTGACCGTTACGCTGCGCGCCAACCAGAACGTCACGGGTCTTGCGCTCACGACGTTCGGCGTCGGCATCGGCAACTTCTTCGGCGGCTCGCTCATCAAGCTGACCGACAGCGAAGTCCCCTCCATCGCGCTGAGCGCGACGAGCGCCTATTTCAGCAAATCCCTGAATGTCGGCGGCTGGTTCGGTCAGGTCTTCCTGTCCTACGGCTTCCTTGCCTACCTCGCCATCGTCATCGCATTGTTCGCGTCGTACTTCCTCAAGCACACCCGCACGGGTCTTCACCTGCGCGCCGTGGGCGAGAGCGCAGCGACGGCGGACGCAGCCGGCATCAACGTGACGAAGTACAAATACCTCGCCACCTGCATCGGCAGCATGATCGCGGGTCTCGGCGGCCTGTATTACGTCATGGACTACGCCTGCGGCGTCTGGTCCAACAACGCCTTCGGCGACCGCGGCTGGCTCGCCATCGCGCTCGTCATCTTCACGATCTGGCGTCCGAACGTCAGCGTGCTGGCCTCCATCCTGTTCGGCGGGTTCTACATCCTCTATATCTTCATCCCCACCGGCACCAACCTTGCCATCAAGGAGCTCTACAAGATGCTCCCCTACGTCGTCACGCTGGTCGTTCTGATCATCGTGTCGCTGCGCAAGAAGCGCGAGGATCAGCCGCCCGCATCGCTGGGTCTGAGCTACTTCCGCGAAGAGAGATAAATCTTAAAACAAAAGCACCCGATGGGTGCTTTTGTTTTAGACAAGTTTCAGCGCTTGTCGCTCACCGCTCCAATCGCTGCAAAGTGTCGCTGCGGACGCGCATGTCGTCCTCCGCGACGGATTTCAATTTATTTGCGCCGTGCGCGGCGCAAAATAGAGCGCGCATGTCGTCCTCCGCGACGAATTCCAATTTATTTCACGCCGTGCGCGGCGTGAAACTCTGCGAGGCTTTTGAGCTGTTTTGCCGCTGGAGGCAGCAAAATGCGCTTCTTGCTATTTTTCACTAAATCTGCCTGCGTTTGGCGCGGGTCTAAGAGGTATTGCTATGTCTACTCTGCTCATTCAAAACATTCGTTCGCTGGTGTCGTGTGATGGCGCGGACACGGTTTATGAAAACGTCGATCTGTATGCTGAGGATGGATTCATCCGCGCGATCGGTAAAAATCTGCCGCAGGAGGCGGAAAAGGTGATTGACGCGAGCCACATGCTCTGCTACCCCGGCCTTGTCAACACGCACCATCATCTCTATCAGGTCTTTTCCCGCAACCTGCCGGAAGTACAGAACATGGAGCTCTTCGACTGGCTCAAAACGCTCTATGAGATCTGGAAAAACCTCGACGAGGACGTCATCCGCCTCTCGACGCTCACGGGCCTTGGCGAGCTGATGAAGCACGGCTGCACGACCTGCTTCGACCATCACTATGTCTTCCCTGCGGGCGCGGGCGACCTCATTGGCGCGCAGTTTGCCGCGTCGGACGAGATCGGCGCGCGCATGTACGCCTCGCGCGGCAGTATGGACCTCTCTGTCAAGGACGGCGGCCTGCCGCCCGACAGCGTCGTGCAGACGGTCGACGAGATCATGGCCGATTCTGCCCGTGTCATCGAGAAATACCACGACAAGTCGTTCGGCGCGATGCACCGCGTTGCGCTCGCCCCGTGCTCGCCGTTCTCCGTGTCTGCCGACCTTCTGCGCGAGAGCGCCGTGCTCGCGCGAGAGTACGGCGTGCGCCTGCACACCCACCTGTGCGAGACGAAGGACGAAGAACACTTCATGCTCGCACGCGAGGGCGTCCGCCCGCTCGAGTACATGGAGCGCCTCGGCTGGACGGGCAGCGACGTCTGGTTCGCTCACGGCATCCACTTCAACGACGAGGAGCTGCGCGTGCTGGCAAAGACGCACACCG
>OIWQ01003168.1_pt1 | contig 15354 bp, 9 predicted proteins | sample 1587571 | NCBI WGS metagenome assembly OIWQ01 (sample SAMEA3888910, study PRJEB22519) | human gut metagenome | biome: human gut; feature: human-associated habitat; material: faeces | place: Denmark | collected 2010 | reverse complement strand
AGGATGTAGCCGGTAACGCTTGCCGGAAGCAATTTTAGTGGAAGGCTCAACCGCAGCTTCGTCTACCAAAATGGAAGCATCAAAACGAATCCGCTCCCGGATAAAACGCCGGCGGTTGTCTTCGCTGCTTTCAATCCACTGCCGTATTACCTCCTTTTCTTCTTCCGAAGCCTGCTTCAGAAAGTAACGAATAAGTATATGTTGATCTATTTGCATCGTTTCTTTTTTCCTGTATCTATAAATAGAGCAACTCATCAAGGAAAAATCCCAACCGTAATAGGACTTTTTTTGCTTATCAGCAAATAATTTTTCGATTGCCCCCTGTTTTTATGAACCACACCTTCACTATCGCTTCAAAACAACGACGCAAATCCACCTAGGCAACACGTTGTATTTCCAAGCCGATGTAAGCATTGTTTGTTTTTGGCATGATCGTACACATATACAACAATGCCGAGAATATACACGATAACGCAATATATACTCCCGATAACGTCGAAAACAGATTACAAAAGGTTTCTTTGTCCACAGGAAACGGCACAGGGAATGATGAACGACACTACAACCACATGAGAGAAGTTCAGAGATGCCTAATTCAAGAATAACAATAGCAAGGGAATATAGTCTTTCAGTTTCAAGCGGAGATGGTCATTGGCCTTATTGATATGATAGTCTACTTTTTGTTGGGAAACGCCTAAGGTTACCGCTATTTCTTTCCTTGATTTATACTCCAGGCGATTCAATACGAATATATGACGAGTCTGTTCCGGCAATTCAGACAAAGATTCCATGACAATTTTCATTATATCTTTGGAAAAGATAGTGCTGTAGCTTTCGTCTTCCAATGTCTGGATACGCGTTACGATTTCCCAGTCATGCAACTCTGTACGATTCTTGCTGTATTCGACTTCCACCTGGATGTGCTTCAGATAATTTAGGCATTTATTTTTGACGGACTCTAATATATATCCCAAGACGTCTGCATCGGCAGGCAACTTATGTTTATTCTCCCAATAGTACAACAAAGCATCATGCGTTAAATCCTCGGCCGCCTGCAAATCATTTACATAATAGAAAGCATATCTTACAAAACGCTGGTAGTACGCATTGTAAAAGACGCCAAAATTCATTTGCGAATTAATTTCAAAAGGATTTACTATGTTTCTCCGATTCTCCAAGTACAAGTACATATGTCGTTAACATTGCAAAAATAGCTTCTACCAATGAAATTACCTAAATTCCGCCGGATTAATTTCACCAGTCAACAACAAATGCACTTATCCAAAACAGGCCGTAAACAGGATGCGCCTTGATTATAGATTATAGCGACCGTTTCAGCCAACAATTCAAATGGTTATTGGGAGCGACCAATACGAATTCATAAAAATCGATATCTTTGCAATCGGTTATCTGCAACAAACATCAGGACGAATGCGTTATAATAAAGAAATTAAAAACGATATGACACGAAAACTATATTTTACAATCTTATCACTGCTCTTCATATCTACAATTTACGCTCAATACGTCCCGGACATACTGGGCGATAATTATCTGCGCCGGACCATTCAGATGCCGGATGACTACGAGGGGAAAGTCGTCTGCACGCTTGTCAAGAAGCCACAGTTACTGGAGACCAAACAGGCAATCTTGTATATACATGGCTACAATGACTATTTTTTTCAGAAACAATTGGGTGACAGCGTGAATGCCCACGGTTATAACTTTTATGCTATGGACCTCCGCAAGTACGGACGCTCGATACTGCCGAACCAGAATCCTTTCTTCTGCAAAAGCTTGAAAGAGTATTTTGCAGACCTCGATACTGCCCTTGCCATTATTAGGGAAGAGGGGAATGACAAAATATTGCTGATGGCACATTCTACCGGTGGATTGATTACCCCGTATTATCTGGACAGCAAAAAAGGTAAACTTCCTGTCGACGGATTGATATTGAACAGTCCCTTTCTGGACTGGAATTTCAGATGGATGATGGAAAAAATCGTGATCCCTGTAGTTTCCTGTATAGGGAAACTATTTCCCAACCTGACCGTACAAGGATACGGGGATGCTTCGTATGCTCATAGTCTGCTCAAACAATTCAAAGGGGAATGGGTATATAATACGGACTGGAAGATGATTAACGGCCATCCGAAAAAAGCCGGATGGATAAACGCCATACAAGAAGCGCAGAAAACAGTGCAGAAAGGGATCGGCCTGGACTGTCCGGTACTGGTGATGTCGTCAAACAAGTCGTTCCCGGAAACAAAAGAATGGAATAACGAATATCTGTCTTCCGACATCGTGCTGGACATACACGATATTCAAAAATACGGACAGAAATTAGGCAATTATGTTACACGCGACACGATACAGAACGGGATTCATGACTTGATACTCTCTGAAAAAGACTCGCGCGACCATGTATATCGCACAGTGTTCGACTGGTTGCCAGGAAAATAAACATTGATTATTCTGATATTTGTATTTTCAGAATGCTTATACATCTTTTCGAAATGAGATATCGGCCGGTAAGTTTTAATCCTTACCTTTGTCCGGTTAAAATAAATATGGAATGAAAGCCTTACAGACAATCATTGCAGTTGCCACTCTTCTCCATGCTGCAAATACTTTTGCACAGACGGAAGAAGCAGAAGATGCAACCTCATATAAAGCCGAAGTTTTCGGATCGGCCAGCAGCGGATCGACAACTCCGTTCTGGATGGTGAGCAATCGGTACGGGGTAGTTCCCCTAGACGCCAATAACGGCTATCTCAACGCTGGAGTTTTTCATCAACAACATTTTGGAAAGGGATTTCGCTGGAGTGCAGGGCTGGACATTGTAGCTGTCGTACCCCGTTACCGTAATGTGTATATCCAACAGATATATGCCGAGTTAGGATATAAAAGTATGCTTCTGAGTGTGGGGAGCAAAGAAAACCGGCATTCGCTTTGGGATCATTCCCTTAGTTCCGGTGACATGGTTCTCTCCTCCAACGCACGCCCGATTCCGGAAATAAAACTGAGTATGCCGGAATTCACCGTCGTTCCGCTCACAAAGGGTTGGATGCAGGTGAAAGGAGATTTTGCGGTAGGCAAGTCTTTCGATACCAAATATCTGGAAGATTTCTCCAATGGAAAACAAACCTATATAAAGAACGTCCTTTGGCATCATAAATCTTTTTACGTCCGCATCAAGGACACGCAAAACAAATTCCCGCTTTCCGGTATTATCGGCGTGCAACACTGGGCGCAATGGGGTGGAACATCCAGCAATCCGAGAATAGGTGTACAACCTCACTCCCTGAAAGATTTTATCCGGGTAGTTTGTGGTAGCGAAGGCGGAGACAATGCAACTCTGTCGGACCAGGTCAACGTGCTTGGCAATCATTTCGGTTCGTACGATTTCAAACTGGAATATACGATGCCGAACTGGAAACTGGCAGCTTATCATCAGCATTATTTCGAAGATAAATCCGGAATGATATTCGTGAACGGGACAGACGGACTTTGGGGAGCACAGTTGGATTTGCCACGCCTTCCCTGGCTAAAAAAGGTTGTAACGGAATATTTGGTCACCCGCAATCAGAGCGGACCGTTCCATTTTATCATCTTCGATCATGACAAATATCAAGGTCCGGGTGGTGGCGGAGATGATTATTACAATAATATAGAATACATAACCGGTTCTTCCTATTTCGGACAAGGTATAGGATCACCGCTTCTGACTTCCCCCCAATACAATACGAACGGGGATATAGATTTCAAGAATACACGTGTACGTGCCTGGCATTTGGCATTTGAAGGAGACCTGTCGCCAATGGTTTCCTATCGCCTCAGATACACACTCATGAATAGCTGGGGAAAACCTTACGCCCCGTTTCTGAATAACAAAAGAAGCAATTCCGGACAGGTGGAAGTCAAATATCACCATCCACGCCTGCAAGGTTGGGAATTCACAGGAGCTGTGGCCGCAGATGCAGGTTCACTCTATGGGGATAACGTCGGGTTCAGTCTGAGTGTCTGCAAACGCGACATTTTAAAATCCTGGAAATAGATTATTTATATTGCTCCCATAAGGCTGACGCAATGATGTCTTGTGTTTTGTCAGCCATCTGCTGCAATCCTTTATGGGAAGCATCCATCCCTTCGGTCGGGATAGGCGGATGAATGACCATTTCCATCTTGTGACGGTGAACATTCAACGAACCGATCGGCAATACGTCAAAAGGTCCGTTCAAGGTGATCGGGACAATCTGTAAATGCTGGTCGGCTGCCATCTGGTAAGCTCCTTTCTTAAAACGGATCATCTTTCCGTTATAAGTACGTGAACCTTCTGGGAATACCACCACCGACGCTCCGTTCTTCAAGCTACGTTCCGCCTCCAACACGCTACGGGCGGCAGCTTTCGGTGTCGAATTATCGACAAAGATAAAACCTGCAGCCCGGCAAGCAGCTCCCACAAACGGGATTTTGGCAATACCGGCTTTCATCACCCACTTGATCGGTACACCCAAAAAACCATATATAAGGAATATGTCGAAAGCGCCTTGATGATTGGCAACAAATACGTACGATTTCTTCCGGTCTATATTTTCCCGTCCTTTTACCTTCACCGGGCAAAGGGCCAAATGGCAAGTCAGCCATGACCAAATCATTCCCGGATAATAAGCAAATATTCTTTCCCCGCCTAACAGGCAACCAACAATAACCGTAAGGGCTGTCAGTATGGTCAATACCACAAAAACAGGAACCACAAACAGCCATAAATAGAGCATATAAAGTATCCGTAGCATATATAACTGTATTATTTCACAAATATAAAAGCTAAATTCAATGGTTTCATCATTTTTGTCCCAAAATATTTTTGCAATCGGGTTATTATTGCTTTATTTGCGGTAGAAAAAAAATAATATATAAAATATCTATCACCATGAACGAATTATTGAAAAATCTGGGGGTAATCGTACTCCTTATCGGTGTTATCATTTTGGCTGTACCGGCAATTAACGGAGGATTGTCAAATACTATTCTTCTTACCGGTTTAGGAGTCATTATTCTGGGTTATATCGGTCATATCGTTATAAACAAGAGACTCGGATAATCACACACTTACAAATAAAAAAGGTCGCTCCGGTTGAGCGACCTTTTTTATTTTCTGTCCGGGAATCAGGCTTCCCCTTTCACACCTCCGATGGGAGGAACAAAATCTTCAAATTTGGCAGTCTTACCATTTGCTTGTTCTTCAAACTTTGCCAGATTATCTTGCAAAGCAAACAACAGTCGTTTTGCATTGTCCGGAGTCAGGATGACGCGACTTTTCACCTGTGCCTTCGGAGCACCCGGCACAACGCGGATAAAATCCAATATGAACTCGGATGAAGAATGTGATATAATTGCCAGATTTGCATACGTTCCCTGAGCCATCTCTTCTGACAGCTCTACTTGAATCTCATTTGTCGGTTTGTTATTTTCCATATTCTTATTATTTGATTATAAATATTCCAAGACAAATATACATATTAAAATCGGAATAATATCAAATAAAAAGGGCCACCTTCACAGGCAGCCCTTTTTCAGTTGTGTTTTTAATTCTCAATTCTTTAGACCAATGTAAAAAAAATACCTTATTGTGTTTAATATTCTATAATCTCGACGCTTAAACTAAGGCAATTCGTCTTAGTAATTTCATTGTTTATTCAACGTTACAAAGATATGCCTCATACAATTAACCACCAAATACTATTTTATCATTATATGATACTATTCCGTCACAGATAATTCATCTATTTTGCAAATTAGTTTAAAATCATGTTTTAAATCCTAAAACGAGTACGTGCATATTTTTCACGATATTCGGTAGGAGTATTACCTTTTCGTCGCTTAAAAGCCCGATTGAAATTCGATAAGTTATTAAAACCAGATTTATAGCATATTTCTGCTATTGTATCACTTGTGTCAATCAGTCGGCAAACCGCTTCAGCTATACGAATGTCATTCAAATTGTCGATAAAAGTTTTTCCCGTCCACTTTTTCAGAAACCGAGTAAGCGACGCTTCGCTCATATTTATTAACGAAGCAAGTTCGGACAATAAAACCGGACGCTGATAATTTTCATGCAAAAACAACATGATCGTATCCAGACGGTCATTATCTATATTGCTAAAGTTTTCTACAGTATTGATAGCATTTAACTTGCGTGCCTTTTCATCTAACGACAAAGTCTTGAGTATTTCTATCAAACGTAATAAATTGTGAAACGAATCCGGTTTATCACTCGATAGCTTTTTAAGTTCGGGTTGAATACGCAAAATCATTTCACGGCTAAAGACAAGACCGCACGAGGCTTTCTCAAACATATCTTTTATAGTCTTGAAATGACGCTTGTTGATAAAACTATCAAAAAGAGAGGCATGGAACTGAATTGTTATTTCCAAAATATCCGTACTCAGACATTTGTGATTTGAATAAGCATGCTTGGCTCCACCTGCAACCAATAACAGATCAAGCTCTTCCATCTCCTCCACCGAATCACCAACGATTCGAATCGCGCCAGCAGCATTCTCCAAATAGTTCAGTTCAAATTCCGGATGCACATGAAGCGGATAGGAAAAACTACGCTTAGGTCGCTGCATCACCAGAAAACAATCTTCCGGTGAAAGCGGCGTAATTTCTCTTAATACATCTACGGAACCCATAACATTTACTGAACAAGTATTCTCGATATAACAGGACAATGGTCTGAAGGATATAAGTTATCCAGACTTTCAGCCAAAACACCATGACGAAATACTTTGACATTACCTTTTACAAAGATATAATCAATCCATACACGTTCGTCCAAAGGAACACGCCCATAATCGTGGAAAGTCCACTCAGGTCCGTAGCACAAAGGAGCCAATGTACGGGCATGTGTCAAATGTCGCGGATCTTTTTCGTCTGTTAAAACTTTAATCGGATCATCAGTCGGAACAGCATTAAAGTCACCAGTAACAATCACCGGTAGATTTCTGGAAAGCAACTTCACCTGCTTTAAGACTAAAGAAGCCCCTTCATGACGAGCAACCTGTCCCATGTGATCCAAATGAGTGTTCAGAAAGAAAAACTCTTTTCCGGATTTCTTATCTTTGAATATCGCCCAAGTTGCAACACGCTCACAAGCGGCATCCCAGCCTTTTTTGCCCACGGCATTCATATCTTCCGCCAGCCAGAAATTGCCACTTTTGACAACAGAGAAACGATCCTTTCTGTAAAGGATAGGAGAATACTCACCTTTTGTCTTACCATCTTCACGCCCCACCCCGACATAACCATAGTCCGGCAAACGGTCCAATAAATCCGTCAACTGATTATGCAAGACTTCTTGCGCACCAAACATATCGACATCATAAAACTTGATCACATTGGCAGCCAGGTCTTTCCTGTACTCCCACCAGTTAGCCCCGTCAGACTTTGTACTCATGCGAATATTAAAAGACATCACATTCATCTCATTATCAAGATGTTCAGCAAAAACAATATTCGTCGAGATCAAAAGGGTGAACAAATAAAATAGTACTTTCTTCATATATGATTTATTTTAATTATCAAGATAATACACAAATATAAGGACTCTGATTTTATTAAACAAATAACAGAAAATAAAAAAGGGCTACCGAATATCGGTAACCCTTCTCTTTTATTTATTCCGCATTTTACTCGTCGTCTCTGTCCATAGTATTGAAATCTACGACATTCTTACGATTTGCAAAGATACGTTCGAACTCATCTTTAGCACCGACAACCAATTTGTCGAAATCACGCTGGCCTGTACCGGCAGGAATCAAATGACCGCAGATAACGTTTTCTTTCAAACCTTCCAGACGATCCACTTTTCCATTGATAGCAGCTTCATTCAGCACTTTAGTTGTTTCCTGGAAAGATGCGGCAGACATAAAGCTGTTTGTCTGCAAAGCGGCACGAGTAATACCCTGAAGAATCTGGTTAGCCGTAGCAGGAACTGCATCACGGACTTCAACCAATTTCAAGTCACGACGTTTCAGCATACTATTCTCATCTCTCAACTTACGAACAGTCACGATCTGACCTGCCTGCAATGTCTGAGAATCTCCCGGATCCGTCACAACCTTCTTGCCCCAGATACGATCGTTTTCATCCATTACCTCCAGCTTATCAACCACCTGCTGTTCCAAGAAGCGAGTATCTCCCGGATCGATGATTTCAACCTTACGCATCATCTGACGAACGATTACCTCGAAATGTTTATCGTTAATTTTTACACCCTGCAGACGATATACATCCTGGATTTCATTTACGATATATTCTTGAACAGCCGTCGGTCCCATGATTGCCAGGATATCAGACGGAGTAGTCGCACCATCAGACAGAGGCATACCTGCACGAATATAGTCATTTTCCTGAACAAGTAGTTGCTTGGACAGAGGCACCATATATTTCTTTACTTCGCCCAACTTAGATGTAACAGTAATTTCACGGTTACCACGCTTGATCTTGCCAAAACCAACTTCACCATCGATTTCAGAAACGACAGCCGGGTTAGACGGGTTACGAGCCTCAAACAATTCCGTTACACGAGGCAAACCACCAGTAATATCACCGGCTTTACTTACTGCACGCGGAATCTTGACCAAGACTTCACCCGCCTTAACCATATCGCCCTCGTCTTTTACAACGTGTGCACCCAACGGTAATGAATAATTCTTCAGATAGTTTCCGTTTTCATCCACGATGTGTGCAGCCGGAGCTTTTGTCTTATCTTTAGATTCGATAATGATCTTTTCTTTCAAGCCGGTCGTTTCGTCACTTTCAACATTGTAAGTAACATTTTCAACCAAACTTTCGAATTCGATCTTACCGGAAACTTCCGATACGATAACGGCGTTGAACGGGTCCCATTCGATAATAACATCCCCCTTCTTGATTGTATCTCCATTCTTGAAGAACAATTTGGAACCATAAGGAATATTGTGAGCCAGTAATACGATCTTCGTTGTCGGATCGACAATACGGAGTTCAGCCAAACGGCTGACAACAACCTGGAACTTCTTACCGTTTTCTTCGCTATCCACAGCACGAAGTTCTTCGATTTCCAGAACACCGTCATATTTAGAAGTGATACTGTTTTCTGTTGCCACGTTAGATGCGATACCACCGACGTGGAATGTACGCAGTGTCAGCTGAGTACCCGGTTCACCGATTGACTGTGCTGCGATAACACCCACAACCTCACCTTTCTGAACCATCTGGTTCGTAGCCAGATTACGGCCATAACATTTCGCACAAACACCTTTCTTGGATTCACAAGTCAATACAGAGCGGATTTCAACACTTTCGATCGGAGAATCTTCGATCTTTTTAGCCGCATCTTCACGAATTTCTTCACCGGCCCGAACGATTACTTCTCCTGTCAGCGGATGAATAACATCATGAACGGAAACACGCCCCAAGATACGTTCACCCAGACTAGCGATCACTTCATCATTGTTCTTCAATTCCGTACAAACCAAACCACGCAACATACAACAATCTTCTTCATTAATGATCACATCATGCGATACGTCAACCAGACGACGAGTCAAATAACCAGCATCAGCAGTCTTCAAAGCTGTATCGGCCAAACCTTTACGAGCACCGTGAGTAGAGATAAAATACTCTAACACAGACAGACCTTCTTTAAAGTTAGAAAGGATCGGGTTTTCAATAATCTGACCACCTTCTGCACCACTTTTCTGCGGTTTTGCCATCAAACCACGCATGCCGGACAACTGACGAATCTGTTCTTTAGAACCACGGGCTCCAGAATCCATCATCATATAGATAGAGTTGAAACCATCATTATCAGCAGTCAACTGCTTCATCAATGTATCGGACAACTTGCTGTTAACATGTGTCCAAGTATCAATAATCTGGTTATAACGTTCGTTGTTGGTAATGAACCCCATGTTATAGTTGTTCATAATCTGTTCAACTTCGTCATAACCTTCTTTCACCAACGCCTCTTTTTCAGGTGGGATCAGAACGTCAGCCAAGTTGAAGGACAAACCACCTTTGAAAGCCATATAATAACCCAGATTCTTGATATCATCCAAGAACTGAGCCGTACGGGCAACACCACAAGCCTTGATCACCTTACCGATGATATCACGGAGAGCTTTTTTACCCAATACTTCATTAATATAACCGACTTCTTCCGGAACAAATTCATTGACCATCAAACGCCCGACAGAAGTTTCGACCATTTTCTTAACCGGATTACCTTCCTTGTCTATGTCGTTCACATATACTTTGATCGGAGCATGGATATCCACTTTCTTTTCATTATATGCGATCGTTGCTTCTTCCGGCCCATAGAAAACAAGACCTTCACCCTGTGTTCCCTTGCGCATTTTGGTTATGTAGTACAAGCCTAACACCATATCCTGAGAAGGAACAGTAATAGGTGCACCGTTAGCCGGATTCAGAATGTTATGAGAAGCAAGCATCAACATCTGTGCTTCCAATACGGCCTCGTTTCCTAAAGGCAAGTGAACAGCCATCTGGTCACCGTCGAAGTCGGCGTTGAATGCCGTACATGCCAACGGGTGCAACTGAATAGCTTTACCTTCGATCAACTTTGGCTGGAATGCCTGAATACCCAAACGGTGCAGTGTCGGTGCACGGTTCAGCAATACCGGATGTCCTTTCATTACGTATTCCAAAATATCCCAAACCACCGGCTCCTTACGGTCGACGATCTTCTTAGCAGACTTAACCGTTTTTACGATACCGCGTTCAATCAATTTACGGATCACGAAAGGCTTATAAAGTTCGGCTGCCATATTCTTTGGCAGACCACATTCATGCATCTTCAATTCAGGACCTACAACGATAACCGAACGGGCCGAATAGTCAACACGTTTACCCAACAGGTTCTGACGGAAACGACCTTGTTTACCTTTCAAACTGTCGGAGAGAGACTTCAACGGACGGTTAGCATCTGTCTTAACAGCACTCGATTTACGAGAGTTATCAAACAAAGAATCCACAGCTTCCTGAAGCATACGTTTTTCATTACGTAAAATAACTTCGGGAGCTTTAATATCGATTAATCGTTTCAGACGGTTATTACGGATAATAACACGACGATACAAATCATTCAAATCGGAAGTAGCGAAACGGCCACCATCCAACGGAACCAACGGACGCAGTTCTGGAGGGATAACAGGTACAACCTTCACGATCATCCATTCCGGTTTGTTACGCCCTCTGGATGCACGGAAGGACTCAACAACCTGTAAACGTTTCAATGCTTCGTTCTTACGCTGTTGCGAACCGTCTGTGCTTGCACGATGGCGCAATTCGTAAGACAAAGAATCTAGGTCCAGACGAGCCAACAAATCATAGATGGCTTCAGCACCGATCTTTGCGATGAACTTATTCGGATCCGTATCTTCCAACATCTGGTTTTCCTTTGGCAGGTTATCCAGAATCTGCAAATATTCTTCTTCCGAAAGCAAGTCCAATTCAGCAATAGTGTCTACACAACCCGGCTGAATCACGACATAACGTTCGTAATAGATAATAGAATCCAGTTTCTTGGTCGGCAAGCCTAACAAGTAACCGATTTTATTGGGCAGGGAACGAAAATACCAGATATGAGCAACAGGTACAACCAAATGAATGTGTCCCATACGTTCACGACGTACTTTTTTCTCTGTAACTTCTACCCCGCAACGATCGCAGACAATACCTTTATAACGAATACGCTTGTATTTACCGCAATGGCATTCATAGTCCTTGATAGGACCGAAAATACGCTCACAGAAAAGACCGTCACGCTCAGGTTTGTACGTACGATAATTAATCGTTTCCGGTTTTAAAACTTCACCACTAGAGTTCTCAAGAATCTCTTCAGGGGAAGCCAGACCGATGGTTATTTTTGAAAAGTTACTCTTTATCTTGTTTTCTTTTCTAAAGGCCATATTTTTTATTTATAAAGAGTTATCAATGAGTAAGTAGATGAGCCGAAACTCATCTACTTATATTGTTTTTGAATTAATCCAGAGTAAAGCTTAAACCAAGACCTCTCAGCTCGTGCAGCAATACGTTCAGAGATTCAGGGATACCCGGTTGTGGCATCGGATCACCTTTCACAATTGCTTCGTAAGCCTTAGAACGTCCAACAACGTCGTCAGATTTGATCGTAAGAATTTCCTGAAGAACATGTGCAGCACCGAAAGCTTCCAGTGCCCAAACTTCCATCTCTCCGAAACGCTGACCACCAAACTGTGCCTTACCACCCAGAGGCTGCTGAGTAATAAGAGAGTACGGACCGATTGAACGAGCATGCATCTTATCGTCAACCATGTGACCCAACTTCAGGAAGTAAGTAACACCCACTGTAGCCGGCTGGTCAAAACGTTCACCTGTTCCACCGTCATACAAGTAGCTCTTACCGTAACGGGGTAATCCGGCTTTGTCCGTCCATTCATTCATATCATCTAATGTTGCACCATCAAAGATAGGAGTAGCAAATTTAACCCCCATCGTCCGGCCTGCCCAACCTAACACAGCTTCAAAAATCTGTCCTAAGTTCATACGAGAAGGTACACCCAGCGGATTCAAACAGATATCAACCGGAGTTCCATCTTCAAGGAATGGCATATCTTCCTGACGGACGATCTTGGAAACAATACCCTTGTTACCATGACGACCGGCCATCTTATCCCCAACCTGGATCTTACGTTTCTTAGCAATGTAAACCTTAGCCATCTGAACAATACCAGTAGGCAGTTCATCGCCGATCGTAAGATCAAATTTCTTACGTCTCAACTCAGCATCCAGTTCCTTATATTTCTTCAAATAATTCAGAATCACCTGCTTGATAAGTTCGTTCTTATCAGCATCGGCAGTCCATTTACTTACTTGGATAGAATTATAATCCAATTCTTCCAGAGCCTTGCGAGAGAACTTAACTCCCTTCGCAATAATCTCTGTATTCATATAGTCTTTAACTCCCTGAGAAACCTTACCATTAGTCAAAACCAACAGTTTATCAACCAACAAGTTCTTCAGGTCAGCCATCTTCATTTCGTATTCCTCATCCAATTTAGGAAGAATAGCCTTGTCTGTCAGTCTGGACTTACGCTTCTTGATGGCTTTCGAGAATAAAGCAGTTTCAATAACTACACCACGAAGAGACGGGGTTGCTTTCAAAGAAGCATCTTTCACATCACCAGCCTTATCGCCGAAAATTGCACGAAGCAATTTTTCCTCTGGAGAAGGATCAGATTCACCCTTCGGAGTAATCTTACCAATTAAAATATCACCCGGTTCAATACGAGCACCCACACGGACAATACCTCTTTCATCCAAATCCTTAGTTGCTTCTTCGCTGACATTCGGGATATCGGAAGTCAACTCTTCCATACCACGTTTCGTTTCACGAACCTCCAAAATGTATTCGTCAACGTGAACTGAAGTAAAGAAGTCTTCACGGACCATACGTTCGTTCAAAACGATAGCATCCTCATAGTTGTAACCCTTCCATGGCATATATGCCACTTTCACGTTACGTCCCAAGGCCAACTCACCATTCTGAGTAGAATAACCTTCCGTCAGGATATCACCAGCCTTCACACGCTGACCACGATGACAGATCGGACGCAGATCGACAGTCGTACTTTGGTTAGTCTTACGCCACTTCGGAATATTGTATGTCTTAACCGCATCTTCGAAACTTACGAATTCTTCATCTTCCGAGCGGTCATATTTGATCTTGATACAAGTTGCATCCACAAATACAACTTCTCCCTCACGTTCAGCCATGATCTGGGTACGTGAATCACGAGCAACCTGCGCTTCGATACCTGTACCAACGATTGGAGCATCCGTACGCAGCAAAGGAACAGCCTGGCGCATCATGTTAGATCCCATCAATGCACGGTTAGCATCGTCATGTTCCAAGAACGGAATCAAAGAAGCCGCAATAGAAGCAATCTGCTGTGGAGCAACGTCCATCAAATCGATCTCCGTAGGAGGCACGACCGGGAAATCAGCTTCAAAACGAGCTTTCACTCTATCACGAACAAACTTGCCGTTATCATCCAATGGAGCATTCCCTTGGGCAATCGTCAATTCTTCTTCTTCTTCTGCAGTATAATATTGTAAACCTTCCTCAGAAAAGTCCACCTTACCATCAACAACCTTACGGTACGGAGTAGAGATAAAACCAAGATCGTTAATCTTAGCATATACACACAAAGAAGAGATCAAACCGATGTTCGGTCCCTCAGGAGTTTCAATTGGACAAAGACGACCATAATGCGTATAGTGTACGTCACGAACCTCAAATCCAGCACGTTCACGAGACAGACCACCCGGTCCCAATGCAGACAAACGACGTTTATGCGTAATTTCAGCCAGTGGATTTGTCTGGTCCATAAACTGAGACAAAGCATTCGTTCCGAAGAATGAGTTAACGACAGAAGAAATAGTCTTCGCATTAATCAAATCAATCGGAGTAAACACTTCATTATCGCGTACATTCATACGTTCACGAACCGTACGAGACATACGAGCCAAACCAATACCGAACTGGTTGTACAGCTGTTCGCCCACTGTACGCACACGACGGTTGCTCAAATGGTCGATATCATCAACGATCGCTTTCGAGTTGATCAACTCAATCAGATACTTGATGATCTCGATTATATCTTCTTTTGTCAAAACCTTAATATCATCGCTGGTAGTAAGGTTCAACTTCTTATTAATTCTGTAACGGCCAACTTCACCTAAATCATAACGCTTTTCAGAGAAGAACAGGTTCTGAATAACTTCACGGGCACTTGCTTCATCTGCAGGTTCTGCATTTCGCAACTGACGATAAATATACAGGACAGCTTCCTTTTCAGAGTTACTAGGGTCTTTCTGAAGCGTATTATAGATAATAGCATAATCTGAAAGATTCTGGTCCTCACGATGTAATAGAATGTTTTGCGTGCCAGATTCCAGAATAGCCTCAATATTGTCGCTATCGAGAACCGACTCACGGTCGATGATAACGTCATTACGTTCAATAGAAACAACTTCACCTGTGTCTTCATCTACGAAATCTTCTGTCCATGTTTTTAAAACACGAGCAGCGAGTTTTCTTCCTACGACTTTCTTCAAGTTAGTCTTATTAACCTTAACGTCTTCAGCCAAATTGAAGATTTCGAGGATATCTTTATCATTTTCAAAACCTACAGCTCTTAACAGAGTAGTAACAGGCAATTTCTTTTTACGGTCGATATACGCATACATTACATTGTTAATATCTGTAGCGAATTCGATCCATGAACCTTTGAATGGAAT
>OIWQ01003144.1_pt1 | contig 15448 bp, 7 predicted proteins | sample 1587571 | NCBI WGS metagenome assembly OIWQ01 (sample SAMEA3888910, study PRJEB22519) | human gut metagenome | biome: human gut; feature: human-associated habitat; material: faeces | place: Denmark | collected 2010 | reverse complement strand
CCAGCAAGTTCCCAAATTATGTCCATTAAGAACAATTTCAGCCACATTATACAATTCTCCCAAATCAAGAAGAATTTTTGCTCCCTCAATCCCATCTTTTATTATAAATGTATTCTGATAAGAAGCAGTTCCCGAATAATATTTTATACCTAAATTCTCTGATTCGGGCCAAGATATCAAATTCTTAAATACAACTGATCCTGGTCCTCCCATTTCCGTTGAAAAAGAGACATTCCAAGGTGTATTTATCGTTAAATATCGTGTAGAAGCAACAGTAATATTCTTACTTTCACCGTTACTATAAGTCAATTGATAATTTCCACCTTTTTCAAAAAAACAACTTCTATTGCCATCTGGCCCCATCACAGAAATTATAGAAGGTTTCACATTCTCCTTTTTTTCAAAAATAATAAAATAAGAACCATACGGACCAAATGAACAAGGGATATGAGTCCTTTCTCCATCATCGACATACACCCTTTGCTCTATGACTGTACCATCCAGAGGATTCCAAATGTAAGGAACTTTTCCAGAGGTCCTAAAAGATAAAGTTGCATAATCCACTTCCTCTCTCAAATTGGCCAAATAATAAATGTCAATCTCCTTAGTTCGACGATGGATAAAGTCCAATGAAAAATTCGAATCTCTATTTTCTATTTTCAAATCCGGCTCTATCTTTTTCTCGAATAAAATCTGATCAATATTTTTCCCGTAGATTATTTTTCCATTTCCAACAGTCCTATCTATTACAGGTTTGTCAACTTCTCCCCACAATAAATTCGTAATACTTTTTATCTGGCGATCTATTTCTGTACTTTTATATAAACCAATAGAACTAACAGGTCTGGGACCAACGACTGTAGCACCAGCATACACCATATCTCGTATTTTTTCCAATACATCTATAGAAATCCCCTTCTCTTCCGGTAAAACTAATAATTCATATGAAATTCCGTTCGGCAAACATATTTTCCCGTCTTGAACCGACATTTGATTTAATATAACATCAGAATTAACATAATCGTATCGATAACCAAAATCCATAAGAGTAGAATCTTGCTTATATTGAATCCGTTTTTCAATACCGGTACCATAATAAATACAAACATCCACGACAGGAGTTCCTTGCTGCAACACATATTGATTACGAGCTAAATAAGTATTCCAATCCAAAGAATAATTCCACCAGGTTGTATTCCTGTTTATATAGGTTCCAGCGTAATAAACAAAACCAGGTTTAGCTGTTAAAGACGGAGAATGAGGATATGTATGAAAATACAATTTATTGATTCCTTCACAGAATGCACGATCCGCAGTCGGTTTTAAAAAATAAGGATCTTCCTCCCATTGAGGTCCGACCGATGTAAAAGATTCTGCAGAAATAACATTTTTACCATAAATATGCCCGGCAGAGACAGCTTCTTTTGTCAAAAAACGCTGCTTTAAAGATGTACGATGTGTTTTGGAGCGAGCCCAAAACTCTCCCATAGGAACATCCGAATATTTCTGACATAATAATGCATCCGACTGATTCTGATGGGGACCCGATGCCTCACACATCGTCAATAATCCATTTTTGTGAACTACTTTTTGTTGGTAACGATAATGTTCCGCGATCAGATCAGAAACCGTTTGTTTGTAATCATTCATAAACCGTTGAGAAACCTCCTGACTTTCTACAACTTCATTTGCAAAAACCGGAAGATACGGAATCGGATCATAACCTCTCCTTTTTACAAATTCCTTTGCAAATTTTAGATTCCATCCGGCAATACCGGCTTCCCAACTATCAGAAACAATATATTTTACAGCAGATCTTTCTTCAGTCGACATACTATTTAATAAACGGCCTATATATTTCTGATAATATTCATCAAAAATATCAGTTCTCAAATGATCAAGATACTTGAACTCATTCATTGTCCGAAATGTCGGAGTAAAACCAAAACGAAATATTTTCCATTTGCCTGCTGGGGCATTCCAGTTTACAAATCCTTTATCTGTCATATAATTTGAAATATCAATCACTTCTGCTTTCGATATCCTTTCGTTATCAGGAACAGCCAACAAAGAAATATCTTGATAATAAATAGGAACTCCTTCGGCATTCACCTTTACATCAGCAGAATAAGGCATTTCTATCTGTATAGATTTCCCTCCTTGTACTTTTACTACAGAATAAACCAACTTTTGTTGGGAATCTTCCGGTTTCACCCAAGGGGCTGCACAGCCTGATGTAGCAATACATACTCCGAACTCTAATCCTAAACGTTTACATTCAAGGATAGAATGTCGCACAAGTTCATTCCACTCCGGAGAAGCCAGTTCCAAATACTCCGGCATCCTTTTCTGCCCTCCACCAGTTCCAAAATCCAATAACTGCACACTATGGATTTTCTTCGCCTTCATCTCTTCCAAATCAAGTGTTATTGCTTCTTTTGTTGTTGGACAACGTAGCCACCACCACCAAACTCCCGGATAATAAGTTGAGTCCGGAGAAAAAAAAGATTCTTTGCTAAGCGAACTTGTCTGGGACTGCAAAGGATAGAATCCCAACAAGCCTAATATAGAAACTATTATAAAAACAATATATTTTTTCATTTTTATTCTACAACTATAAAAATAGAGGATGCACCATCTACGTCTGGTAATACTTTGGCACATCCTCTTATTGGGTCTTTATATACAAAAATTATTTCCAGCCTGGATTCTGCTCCAAGACTGCATCTAAATTACTATCGATAACAGATTAAGGTATCGGCAATAAAAAGTCTGATCCAATAGTTCCACTCCACGCTTTATAAGTAACAATCCAAAGCGCATTATTTACAATACGGTCATTCGGTACATTTCCACCTATGCGCAAAAGCGTATTCCAACGACGCTCCTCCCCATACAATTCACGTGCCCGTTCATCCAGAATATAATCCAAGTCCACATCCGCTGCAGATATTAAAGGAGCATGAGCACGTTCACGCACTTCATTGATATCATCAGCAGCGCCTTGCCGATCTCCTTTCTGAAATTTAGCTTCAGCTCGTAACAAATAAGTTTCAGCCAAACGAGCAAAATAAAAATCGACATAAGTATGTGAGCGGTTATTCTTCCCGGATTCCAAACCATCATAACCCCAATCATCAATCGGGATAACCTTTGTATGGATCGGATAAAAAGCAGGGATCGTGACTTCTGCAACATATTGTGCGATATTGTCTTCATTAATAACCGTTCCATATAAAGAATGTTTCGGATCCATCACCTTAAAATCTCTTCTAATATTTGTCGCAGAATTACGGATATCATTACCACAATTCTCCCAAATCGTATATTTGGCAAAATAGGTAGGTTCAATACGACCTTGCGCACGTCCTCCAACGTAAGCAGAAATATTTCCATTCAAGTTAAAGGCGTCATTACCAATTCCTCCACCAGTCCAGGGTCCTGCTCCCGCCCCTTCTTCTATTAATTCCGTTCGCCAATATACATTTCGGAAAACTGGACCAAATGCCTGGGGAAACTGTAAACAAGCATTCTGCTTATTATACTCTTCATGATAATGAATATCATTCTGATCTACCCATAAGGATTCCGTATTTCCTTCCTCATAATCTAAATTACCCCTCTGGAAAAGATCAAAAAAGACATCTCCCTCCGGATAATAAGCCAAAACACCATTATGAGTATCCGTAGACATAGGATTGGCTCGTGTACCAAAACGTTCTTTCATTAAAGAATGATACTTCATTACCTCTGTCGCAGCAGCAATCGACTTATCCAAATAAGAAATATCCCCGTCTTGATCATATGCCAAAGCTAAATAACACTCGGATAAATAGTGATAAGCAGCACCTTTCCCTACACGTCCAGCCTCCGGATGCTCCGGTAAAACAGAAGCCGCAGCTTCTAACTCGCCAATAGCATATAAATAGGTATCTTTACGTGAAGATCTCTGAAAATTAAAATTGGGTACTTCAAAAAAAGTATCCGTAATAGGAACCCCTCCAAACAATTCTGCCAAATTCATGTAGGAGTATCCTCTAAAAAAACGAGCTTGTGCAACGGCTAACTCCTTATCTGAGGGATCCGACCAGCTAACCTGCTCTGCTCCATACACAACCAGATTAGCTCGCGCTATTAAAGAATAAAATTCGTTATAAATCGTTTCTGTTTTTCCATAGGTCGTACTCCAATTACTAAATACTGATACAGCAGCACCTTCTCCATTTGTCGATTTTCCAAAATCACAAATATCAGTTCCTTGTCCCACCATAAACCACCGATCATTACTATTGGGTATAAGTATTTGTTTATGTCGGTGATATAAATCGGTCACACAATCATTCACCTGAGATGAAACATTAAATGCATTCACATAAGTATAAGAGGATTCTGTTTTTTCTCTCAAAAAGTCATTATCATTACAACTAGCCAAAAGGCTTGTTGCCAATACCCAAAAGGTAATTCTATTCAAATTATTTATTTTCATAAAACACATTTTTATTTATTATTAGAACGAAAGATTAACACCTATAGAAAATGATCTTTGTAAAGGATATGTATCTGTTGCAGAAAGAGTCTCAAAGCGTTGACGTATTTCCGGATCACCTCCTACCCAATTGGTAATAGTAAATAAATTACGAGCAGCTAAATAGACACGTAAATTATTAATACTTATATTACGGATCAGTGCTTGCTTAAATGTATAAGAAAGATTTAAATCCTGTAAACGAACAAAAGTATATCCCATTACAGGCGTATAATTGCTCCCGTTAAATTTGGGACGAGGATAAGTATTATTCCGGTTTTCAGGGGTCCACCACGGATGATCCAGATTGTTTATAAAGCTATTATTTGTAAGATAGGCTTGCGGATTAGACTCAAGACCATATCCATTGCCACCAAAAACACCTGTAAACAAAGCATATAACTCAAAATTTTTATATGTAAACGTATGTGACATGTTCATCCTAAAGTTTTCTTTACGATACCCTAAAATAGTTCTGTCATCTGCTGTTATACGACCATCTTCACTTCCATCGACATTTGCGTATTTAGGATCACCTGGAACCGCGTTATTGGCTTCAATATATTCTTTATCATCTTCTTGGATTATTCCAATAACTTTATATCCATAAATAGCACCTAAAGACTTACCTATAAAAAGACTATTGCTTAGGTCATCTTTTCCATCTCCATACAGATCGACCAATTTATTCCGATTCATATAAAAATTAAGCATAGAAGACCATTGAAAATCTTTATTACTAACATTCAAAGTATTTATAGTAAATTCAATTCCCCAGTTATTCACCTGCCCCATCGTTGCTTTCATCTTAGTAAAACCATTATTCATAACAGGAATCATACGTTCAAATATTTGATCTGTAGTCTTTGATTTATAGCCATTCATTTCCAACTGAATCCGATCATTCAAAAAATGAGCATCCAGCCCTACATTGATCGCTGTAGTTGTCTCCCAGCCTAATTCCGAATTACCAATTGCAGCCACATACTGTCCCCAGCTTGGTTTACCTGTATTACCAAAAAGATAAGGATGATTTCCAGTTTGCCCTAAATTGATAGTGGAAAGTGTTCCATATGCACCTAATGACTGATTTCCATTCTTACCCCATGAAGCATTTACTTTCAAGTAATTCAGAAAATCGACTGGATCCATAAAACTCTCCCGTGAAAGAGTCCAAGCTGCACCTACTGCAGGAAATACCCCCCATTTATTATCTACACCAAACACAGAACTACCATCACGTCTTACAGAAACCGACAGATGATAACGATCATCGAAATTATAGTTTAGACGTCCTAAATAACCGATATTTGTCTTTTTAGTTTTCGAAACTTCAACAGTCTGGACCTCTGCAAATGCCAAACCATTATATCCTAATATGGAATTACCTACTGCATCATAGTTCGAGCCATTCAACTTCCGCAAATCACTAATATACTGGTCCCTTGTATAAACTGCCGTCAAATCAATAAAATGTTTGTCAAATTGAGCAGTATAATTCAATATATTATCAATTACATAATATGTATTTGTCCTTAATTGGTTATAGCCAGTTGCATTCGATAGGTAGCTCGCAATCGTTTCTTCAGAATAACGAGCCTCATCGGTAGGAGCACCTTCCGTCACAAAATATCCTTCATGATTAAAACGATCATGACGATAATTTTCCATTGAGTAAACTCCATTAAAACGATAACTTAAACCTTTCACCCAAGGGCATTTTAATAACACATGCCCCTTTAGATAAGTCGTAGCATAACGTTCCAGATCATCAACTGTCCCACCTTCAGAAGTCTCCCATAAAGGGTTTACCGCAAATGCACCTTCTTCCATCACATATTTCTCCAACTGTCCATTTGAGCGTGTCGCTTGTCCAAAAGGAGATAAGTAGGGTTGCAACTTTGCTGAAACACCATCATAATTATTATATGTGTAATTAACTTGAGCACCAACCTGTAACCAATCTGTAATATCATTTTGCAAACGAATCATAATCGCTTCTCTTGAATAATCATCACCTATAAGAATTCCTTTTTGATCTGTATGAGACAATGACAAATAATAATTCAGCTTTTCCGTAGCTCCAGAAACAGAAAGTGCGTATTTCTGCAACAAACCAGTTTGCGTCACATAGTCAATCCAATCCGTTGTTTTTCCTGCTAAGTAATTTTCATAGGCACTCGGTTTCATCCAACTTTGAGGATTACCATTTGCCGCATCTAACGCTATATTAGTTTTATTCACAAAATCTTCAGGACTTAAATAACGAGGCATTTGCGCCATATTTGAAAAAGAAACAGAACCATCAAAATTGATCATCGGTTTCCCTATTTTTCCTTTCTTGGTTGTAACCATAATAACCCCATTGGCTGCCTGTGAACCATAAGCTGCTAAAGACGTAGCATCCTTCAGCACAGATACGCTTTCAATCGTAGAAGGATCCAAATCTCGCCATCCTCCCATATATATCACTCCATCTAAAACAATCAAGGGATTGGCACTCGAACTCTTAATTGACTTCTGTCCATGTACTTCAATAGTAGGAGTACTACCAGCAGCCATTTCCCTGGACGTATTAACGCCCGTTACAGTTCCGCGCAGAGCATCCATTACGTTTGTCCGAGAAGAGATAGCAACTGGAGAGTTGGCCATGTTTACAGTTGACACTGAACCTGTAAAATTTTTCCTTTGCATGGTTCCATAACCGACAACAACCACTTCATCCAACATTTCAGAATCTTCTTTCAAACTGATCGCCAAATCTGTTTTATTGCCAACAACTATTTCGCTTGTAGTATATCCTATATAAGAAACTACTAATGTTGCACCTGGTGCAACATTAAGGGAGAACCTCCCTTCGATATCGGTAACAGTACCGTTCGTTGTACCTTTTTCCACAACGTTCGCACCAATAATTGGTTCACCGTTTACATCTTTAATTATACCAGCGATTGCTTTCTGATTCTGCTGTATACCCGGCACAGAAGAAACAGGGGACGGAGCAGTCTTTATCAATACTTGCCGATCTATAATTTGATAATCGTAATCGGTATTTTTCAGTACTTGAGCCAGCGCTTCATCCAAAGTCGCATCTTTTACGTTGATGCTCGCCTTTTTATTTACATTCACTTTGTTGTCATTGAAAAAGAATGTAAATTCACTATTTTTTTCAATGTCTTTCAAAATCTCAATGATACTGCTATTCTGCTTATTCATGGATAATTTATAACCCTGCGCGTAAGTTGAAGCAGATATACAGCAAGCGACTCCTAAAGAAAATAAGGTCGTGAGTTTCATGATACGCTTAGTTTTTTTTAATAATGGGACACAAAGTGCCCGTTCATTACTTTTTTTCATAACTTTGTAATGTTTTTGATGAATATTAGCATGCCCATTCCACGGTTTGAATATTTAAGTATGGACATGTAGTCGAAATCTCGAATTGGAGGGTGTTTGCCGACATCCTCCAATTTTTTAGGTTAACAAATCTCCTTTCTCATAGGCATTTTTCAGATTTTAATATTATACTATTACTTTAAAATTAATTTTTTATAATAAATACACATAAAAAATCTTTTTCCCCTATTCTTATTGCAATAAATTAAAAAAAAAATTATTGCAAGTTCATGACTAACGGGTCAAACTATAATTACCATCCTCTATTTCTTTATATTTTAATGGAGAAGACAGTTGAATCAACATCAGTATCTTTTCCAGCGACTCATCCCTCACCTTGAAAGTGAACCGGTATTTATCAGCCAGATCCTTTTGGCACATCACCTTTCTGCCATACCACTGTTCGAGACGTGGGATGATCATGGAAAGTTTTTCATTTTCGAAACTCAGTATCTTTTGTTTGCGCCAAGCGGTGTATTTGTCGGCATCCACAATCTGTTTGGAAATCTTGCCTGTTTGCCGGTCCACCAAGATCTTTTCGTCGGGAGAGACGAAGTATTCTTTCATTTGGTTTGTTTCCTTATTCTCCACACTTACTTTGATCTTGCCATTCAGGAGAATCGCTTCCATCTTATTTTCCATGTTGTAACTGAACAATTCGAACGCAGTCCCCAACGCCTCCACACTCATATCCTCCGTATGAACAATAAAAGTTTTTTCGCGATTCTTCGCCACATCGAAAAAGGCTTGCCCGTCCAATCTTATCTCACGCGTCTTACCGGAAAAACTGGCAGGATAGGTTAAGCGGCTGCCCGGTCCCATCTGCACTTTCGTTCCATCTGGTAAAGAGACAGATTCCATATTTTGGATACCGGAACTTACAACATACATTGGGACATTCGCCTTGTCCTGCAACGCAAAATAAACAGTCCCTGCCACACCCAATACCAATAAGATGGAGGCGACCATACTATATATCTTATAAAATACAACATTCCGTCCTTCATCATGTTGCCAGACTTCCTTACAAATATTCCGCCAGATAGACGGCTCGTCCGGACGATCGCTTTCCACTGCATCCGGAGCATTATTCCATTGCCGCTCCATTTCTTTTGTCACCCGGCGAGAAGATTGCAAGGCTATGCGCTCTTCTTCGGTCAGCGCATCTTGCATTAGTTTCTTTAGTATATATTTTTTGTCTTTGTATTCCATTTCAATTGCTTTACATATATAAATACACACAAGTTACTTCTTTCCCCCTACCCAGTCCGGGAAAAAACAGATTATTTTAGCACCTGACAGTACAAATTTCCAAAAAAATATGACAATATCCCCTCTAAAAACTAACATCTCAACTAATAAACTGATTTTTAGCAAAATGCAACGACAACCAGTTTATTAAAAAATATTACCCTTGCGGGTAATTTGAATTAGAAGGGGTAGAAAATCGAATTAGATGCGGTAATAGTTTCGATTTGAACCCATCACTTTTTTAGATATTAGATAAATGATAATAAGAGATAGGAGACAGAATACATTCAATCAGATAAAGAGAAGAAGCAATGTGATATTCTTCTTCAAGTACTTGAGAGCTTCGCTGATTTGATTTTCGACTGTTTTCTCTGAAATATTCAATAGGAGAGCTATTTCTTTGTAACTCTTTTGCTCCTTACGGCTCAAGTTGAAAATCTCACGGCGACGCGGTGGCAATTCGTCGATCAGGCGGTCTATATATTCTTGGAGATTATGAGCATCAATTTCTTCTTCCACATCATACGGTTCTTCCAATGCGGCAAGAACCGTGACTTTGTAGAAATCTTCATTCACATTTTTGCGATGCCGGTTAAAGATCAGATTCCGGGTGATAATAAACAGCAAACCTTTAAAATGATCGTCCTCACGAAGAAATTCACGCGTTTCCCATATTTTGATAAAGACTTCCTGTACTACTTCTTCGGCAGCATCGGCACTGGTCAAATAGAGGCGACTGAAATTATAGACCTGTTTCCAGTATTGCTTATACAGAGCAGTAAATGCGTCTTTGCTGCCCTGCTTCAATAATAATATCAGTTCCCACTCTTCCATATTATTTTAAATAAGATACAAATGTAACAAATAAATTGAGAATTGAAACTTGAAAATTCGGAAGTGCTTTCTTCTTCATTTTTCATTTTCAATTCTTAATTTATTTAGTGGTTCGTTCCTTCAAACAAATCATGATCTTCCTTTTTCTGAGAGCTCTTGGCCTTGAAGTTATTGAACGTATAACTGAGCGTAAGCGTAATGAGCGGATAGCTGGGACGAATCCGTGTGATGGATTGCAAGTCGGATGTGATGATCTTACTTACATACCGGGCAGAATTGAAAACATCTCGGAAAGAAAGCGTAGCCGACAACCGACGGTTCACCAACTGCTGGCGAACGGCGAGATTCACATACCAGAAAGCATCCGTACGCCCTTGGGTCGTAACGGACGGACCGACAAAATTGCCGTCCACCTGGATACGGGTATATTTAAAGACATCGAAAGAGTTGTTCCACATGACATCGTAGTTCGTACTTGTCTCTTTTTCACTGCCGGTTTTATACCGGTTCTTTACCTTATAATGATACAGGCTGCCGTTCAGGTTCATATTCCACCAGCGGGTAAGCTGTACCTGTCCGCTCAATTCGATACCGGTCGAATAGTCGTGTCCGACATTCGCCATCGAATCCAGTGTCACACCAGCCTCATAGGGGACACGCAAACGCTCGATCTTATCCTTGCGGTTCCGGTGAAACACTGTAGCTGAAACCGTATGTTCACCGATATTCTTCTTATAATTCAACTCGAAAGAATTGATATATTCCGAACGGATATCCGGATTACCGATCTCGGCCGAATAAAAATCCCGATAGGTGATATACGGCTCCATGAAAAAGAGTTCCGGACGAGTGATACGGCGCGAATAAGAAACCAATAGCTTATGTTCCTTCGGAAACGTATAGCCTAAATGAAGGGAAGGGAAAAACTCGAACTTATTATATGTACGATCCTTGCCCGGAATCGAGCTTCGCAAAACACGATGCGTATGCTCTCCCCGCACACCCGCCTGAAAATCGAATGATTTATAGCTGTCGGCAACGATTGCATAAACCGAATTGATGCCATGCTGGAAATAGAATGTGTTATAGATATCGTCCCGGTTATAAAACTCTTTCTTTACCGGGTCCCAGAAATGCATCGTGTAGTCGCCGTCTTCCAAATAAGAGAAATATTGGTAACCGCCTTCGATCCGTCCCGTCTTGCTGTAAGGATAAATATAGTCCAGGTTACCCCGTACCGTCCAGCGATGCTCATCTTCCCAAGCACGATGTCCCTTTTCACGCTCGTTATTTTTATTAAAAAGGTCACTTTGGAAATATTCCATCGCATTACCTCCGTATTTCAGATAGAAACTGCCCATCAACTGATGCCCCTTATCGTCGAATTTATGATCGAAACCGATTGTTCCCTGGAAATAGGTTTCATGCAGATCGTAATCGTCACGACTATAATAATCGCCTTCACCGAAAGTAGCCCCGTCTGCCAGGCGTTTTTCCTTATAATCCAGATCACCGTTGCGCGTACGCCCGCCATAACCGCCTTCAAAGTCGGCATTCAACGTCGTATGGGGCAATGTGTACATCCACCCCGCCTTCATCGAATAGTTGAAATTGTTGCTTTTACGCGGTCCGTTGGAATGGGAGGTCGTTGCCGTGTCTGAGATAATAGTCGTTTTCTCCTGATCGAAATCGCTCTTGCGCAGACGGTCACTCCACACACCGCCCAAATACCAACGCGATGCCTTGTTCTGCTGAGACACCAGAAAATCCACCCCGCGCGAAAGGACCGTGCTTCCCGTCAGGTTCACCATACCGCTAAAACCATGCTGGGCGTGTTTCTTTGTTACGATATTGATGATCCCTACATCTCCTCCCGTATCGTGACGGGCCGAAGGGGTGGTGATGATTTCTATATTCTCGATATGCCCTGCAGGGATCTGCTCCAAAGCCTGCGTACCGCTGAACACGCTCGGTTTGCCATCTACATAGACCGTGAAACCGGTACTTCCACGAAAACTGACTTCACCTTCGGCATCCACACGTATGGAGGGGGTATTCTCCAGGATATCGACAGCCGATCCGCCTCCGGCAAGCAAGTTTGAAGAGGCTTCGATCACTTTCTTGTCCAATTTATAAATCACCTGCTTTTTCTGTGCTACGACTTCGACTTCCGCTAATCCCACCTCCAAAGGTTTCATCGCAATCGTTCCCAAATCTACCGCTTTCGAAACCGCATCCAAAACAATACCGGGACGGTTATACAGATCGTAACCGACCAGGCGCACCAAAAGGTTATACTTTCCATCTTTCACATCGGCTATGCGAAACGTACCGTCACGATCGGGTAAAGCATGAAACACTGGATTAACATCTCCTTCACGAAAAAGGAGGACATCAGCAAAATCAATCGGTTGGTTGTTATTGGCATCGACTATTTTCCCTTTTATACGGAAACCAGGGGCCGCCACGGCCGAATAGCTAATACACAATAAGGTCAACAAGAGACAAAAACACTTCTTCATTTCCTACATTGGTTTGTTAACAACGCCACGAAGATAGGATTTTCGTACGAAAGAAATCGTATATTTGCATATATAAATCACCATTTAGCATGGCATCAGCAAGAAAAATCATCATCATTGGAGCAACTTCAGGCATCGGATACGAGATCACTCAACTGTACCGCAAGCAGGGATGGAGGATCGGGATTGCCGGACGGCGGACGGAATTGCTCGCAAAAATCCGGTCAGAAGCACCTGACCAGATCGAAACGGCACAAATAGACGTAACTTGCCCGGACGCCCCGGAAAAGTTAGCGGAATTAATCGATAGAGTCGGCGGAATGGATGTATTCTTGCTTAGTTCCGGAATCGGCAGCCAGAACCGGAACCTAAATTCCGATATTGAATTGTCTACCGTCCAAACAAATACAGTCGGTTTCACCCAAATGGTCATTTCCGCATACGATTACTTCAAAGAACATGGCGGCGGCCAATTAGCCGTGATCAGTTCCATCGCCGGGACAAAGGGATTGGGAGCCGCTCCCTCCTATTCCGCAACCAAGCGCTACCAGAATACTTATATCGAAGCACTTGACCAACTGGCACAGATGGAAAAACTCCCGATCGTATTCACGGATATCCGCCCCGGATTTGTAAAGACCGATCTGTTGAAAAACGATAAATACCCGATGCTGATGTCCCCGCAATATGTTGCCCGAAAAATAGTAAAGGCGATCGAACGGAAGAAACGACGCACCGTAATCGACTGGAGATATGCCGTTTTAGTATTTTTCTGGAAGTTGATTCCCAGCTTCGTATGGAGGCGGTTGCCCATTCACAATTAGCATTTGTATATCATCCTGGCAATCCCTACCTTTGTGCCCAAATTTATAACTATGCACAAATAAACGATGGGATTATTCATTAAAAAGCCTTTGGAGGCCCTGCAGGCCGAAGCCAATCAAACAGGAAGTAAATCATTAAAACGAGTATTAGGCCCTTGGAGCCTGGTCGCACTCGGCGTCGGGGTTATTATCGGAGCCGGCCTTTTCTCCATAACCGGAACAGTCGCCGCCGGATATACAGGACCGGCCATTACACTTTCATTTGCCATTGCAGCAATCGGATGTTGCTTTGCCGGACTTTGTTATGCAGAGTTTGCTTCGATGATCCCGGTTGCCGGAAGTGCCTATACATACTCATACGCGACGATGGGCGAACTGATCGCTTGGATTATCGGTTGGGATTTGGTTCTGGAATATACGGTTGCCGCGACAACGGTCAGCATCAGTTGGAGCCGTTATCTCGTCGTCTTTTTGGAAGGGCTCGGAATCGACCTGCCGACCGCTTTTACCGCCTGTCCCTGGGATGGAGGGATTGTCAATATCCCGGCATTCCTGATCGTTGTCCTGATGAGCCTCTTCCTGATCCGCGGGACGGAAGGAAGTTCTATCTTTAACGGAATCATCGTCTTCCTGAAAGTGTCGGTCGTCCTGATATTCGTCTTTTTAGGATGGAAATATATCAATACGGACAATTACATACCTTATATTCCGGCAAACACCGGCACGTTAGGCGAATACGGGCTATCGGGTGTCCTACGCGGAGCGGCCATCGTATTCTTCGCTTTCTTAGGTTTCGATGCTGTCAGTACGGCTGCCCAGGAAGCCAAGAACCCCAAAAGAGATATGCCGATCGGAATCCTCGTCTCATTGCTCGTTTGTACCATATTATACATGCTGTTCGCCCACGTCATGACGGGCGTAGCCCATTATTCCGAATTTGGCGGCCAACAGGGAATCGCTCCCGTGGCAATTGCGATCGAACATATGGGAGAAGTAGATGCTTCGGGCGTGCTTCATCCGGATTACCCTTGGATGAACAAGGCAATCGTCCTTGCCATCCTATTCGGATATTGCTCGGTCATCATGGTGACGCTGTTAGGGCAGAGCCGCGTTTTCCTCAGCATGAGCCACGACGGTCTATTACCTCCGTTCTTTTCACATATCAATGAAAAGTTCAGAACACCCGCCCGCAGCAATCTGCTGTTCATGGTACTCGTCGGTCTGCTGGCAGCTTTCGTTCCGGCACGCCTGGCCGGTGAAATGACCAGTATCGGAACCCTTTTCGCCTTCACCCTGGTTTGTGCCGGTGTACTTGTGGTCAGAAAGACAATGCCCGATGTGCATCGCGCCTTCAAGACTCCGTTGGTTCCGTTCGTTCCGGTTGCCGGGATCATCACTTGCCTGTGCATGATGCTTTTCCTACCGGCCGACACTTGGATACGGCTGGTGCTATGGATGCTGATCGGGCTGGATATTTATGCGTGCTACGGCATCAAGCATAGCAAACTGGAATACAATCAGGCGAACCGCCACGGTCAGCTGGCTCTGAATATGATCGGGATCGTCCTTGCCATCCTTTGTGTGATCACGGGACTCTGGCATCAGCAAACCGTTGGTTGGGAAGAAAGTAAAGTCCTGCTGATCATCTCTTTTGTTTTCGCTTTTACGCATCTGGGCTTTTACATGGTCCGGATATGGAAACAAACAACAAAGGTTTTTTAATCATTTTTTATACGAACCCGAACAGACGTTGTTTGTATAATAACAAAAAGATAATTAAATTTGCAGAAATGGTTCTACAGTGTAGAACTTACATTAATCAAACAAACTATTCCTAAGTTTAAGGTATTAGTCTACTTCAGTTTGTTTTCATATGAACTGATTTGGTATAACCTCATCTACATGTGAATGTGGATGAGGTTTTTTCATCATAATCTGTGAACCACCTTCACCGATCACGGAATAGTGAAGCCCAATCGGCTGCTTGAATAAAAAAAATCCATATAACCAGCTTTTGAAGCTAACTATATGGACTATCTATGTACGCAGGATGAGACTTGAACTCACACGCCGTAACCGGCACTACCCCCTCAAAG
>OIWQ01003141.1_pt1 | contig 15464 bp, 11 predicted proteins | sample 1587571 | NCBI WGS metagenome assembly OIWQ01 (sample SAMEA3888910, study PRJEB22519) | human gut metagenome | biome: human gut; feature: human-associated habitat; material: faeces | place: Denmark | collected 2010 | reverse complement strand
TAGGCAATAACGGAATAATAGCAAAAGCAAAAGATGCAGAAACAAAATCTGCAGAAGCAAGCCAAAATGACTTAAAGGAAATGAGCAACTTAGAAGATGAAATGGATAAACAACTTGGAACATATGATCCATTAAAGAAAATTCCAACAAAAACATTAGAAGAGGCAAAAGTTGACTTTGTTAAAGAGAAAACTAAAGTAGAATTCTCTGATGGAAATGTTATTATACCAGAAGGGTTGAAGATTGCAGACGTTCCAGCTTCAAAAGTACGAGATGGAGTAGTAATAGAAGATAAAGATGGAAACCAATTTGTATGGGTTCCAGTAGCAACAATAGCAGATTATAAGAGAACATGGTATACTGGAAATGATTTATTTAGTGAATATTTAGAAGCATTACCAGAAGATGAAAAAACAAGTGTAGAAAGATATAAAGGATTTTATATAGGAAGATATGAAGTAGGGGATAAAGAAAATACAGAAGCAAAAACATTAAGAAGTTCAAATGATGTAACAAAAACAGTAACAATAAAAGCAAATCAAGCCCCATATAATTATGTAACAAGAACTCAAGCAATCTCTTTGGCTGAAGGCTTTGCAACAAAGCAAGGATATAAAGCCAAAACAAAATTAGTAAGTAGTTATGCATGGGATACAACAATAGCATTTATTGAAAAGACAGTAAATAATTATGGAAGTAGCTCATCACAAGGAAATTATTCTAATACATCAGTTACTTATAAAGATATAACAGATGAAAGTAAGCCAGAGAAAACAAAAGCAGAAAATTCATCATTATTGGTTGCAACAGGACAAACAACCCCAGTATGTAATATTTACGATATGGGAGGAAATGTTTTTGAGTTGACAACTGAGTTCTCTTCGGACACGTACAATCCTTATGTTAGGCGTGGAGGCTCTTACCTCAGCACTTTCGCGGGTTTTCCAGCCGGTGATCGCAATTTCAATCCTGACTATGCCTACGATAGTGTCGGTTTCAGGCTCACTTTATTTTTGTAGACCTGAGCCATGGATGCTCGAATTATAACACAATGATAACTAGAGCCCAGAGTAACAAGTTTGAAAAGGGAAAATGCTCCTGCCCTTAACAAGGAGCAACTAGAAAATGTAGAGAAGGTAGGAGGCGTTCTGAGTCTTGGCAAAGCCGAGAGTCAGGCCGCCCCTACCGGACTAGTCTTACCGGACTAGTCCTTGTTTTTTTGCAAAAACAAGGACTAGTTAACATAAAAATAAAGGAGGAGAAGATATGCCAACAAAAGACTCGTTCTATAACATTGCAAAAGAACTCGAAGTGGCACAAGAAAATGAAGGGTACCTGATAGTTATAAGATGTGGAGCTTTCTTCACATCTATTGGAGCAAATGCAATAGCACTCTCAAATGAATTAGGGCTAAAGCTTACATGCTGGAAGAAAGGTTTGTGTAAAGCTGGAGTACCAATAAATGCATTGTATAACTACGTAAAGAGGTTAGATTCATTAGGCTACAATTATGTAATATACAATTATTCGAAAGACGAAATTATTAATAATGGCAAGAAATATGCGGAATGTTACAGATTTGAAGGAAAGCCTATAGACAAAAGTAATCTGCTTTTTGCTTGCAAAGACTGTGAATACTATGAAAAAAGCTATAACAATATAGATATATTCACAGATATGAAAAGAATACAAGAGTTTAAAGAATTAAAAGAAAAACAAGAAAAAATTGAAAAAATGGGCAAAATTATAAGCCTTTTTGATGAAGATAAATAAATTTCATAAATCTTTAAGTATAAATTCTCAAAATGATACAAAATACAATATGAAATTATTTATAATCTTAAGTTGTAATAAAAATCTAAAAGGTGGTAATAAAATGAGCCAAAGTGATGAATTAATCTTAATTCCAAAGTATGAAAAATATATGCAATACATGGTAGAAGCAATAGTAAAAATGCCCAGAACAGAAAAATTTAATATTGAAAATGAATTTAAAACTGTAATGTACAAAACATTAGAAAACATCTTGTATATAAATAAAGTAGAAATATATAAGCGAAGGTATTATTTAAATTTAATAGATGCATTACTAATGCTAAGGCTAATGGTAAAAAATAGATGGATAGACGAAAAGAAGTTTAGAGTAAGCATGGAAATGTTATATGAAATAGGTAAAATACTTGGAGGGCTAATAAAACAATATGCCAAAAACAATAAGAAATGAATATTATAAAAAGCTATCATACGAAAGCCTAATGAAGGCACATCTAGAAAGTAGAAAAGGTAAATCTACAAGAAAAGAAATAATACAATTTAGTCTAAAACAAGAAGAATATATAATGTGGCTGTGTGAACAGCTAAAAAACAGAACATACAGACATAGTGGCTATACATCTTTTTATGTAACAGAACCAAAGCTACGAAGAATAGAAAAAAGCATATACATAGATAGAATAGTACATAGATGGTACGTAGATAATTTTATGCAAGAACATTTTGCAAAGAGTTTTAGCTATAGTTCATTTGCTTGTTTAAAAGGCAAGGGCATGCACAATGCATGTTTATATGTACAAGAAATGATGAAACATTGCAAACGCATATGGAATAACTACTATATAATAAAAATGGACGTAGCAAAATATTTTCAAAACATAGACAAACAAATTTTATATGAAATTTTATGCAGAAAAATAAAAGATAAAAATTTGTTATGGCTAACAAGAGAAATATTATATTCAAATGGAGTAGATAAAGGCTTACCGATAGGAAACTACACTAGCCAATGTTTTGCTAACATATATTTAAACGAACTAGACCAATATATGAAACATAAATTAAAGCTAAAATACACATGTCGTTACATGGACGATGTTGTAGCACTGGTAAATACTAAAGAAGAAGCAATTGAAAAACTTAATTTAATACGTAGCTTTCTAAAAGAAAAGCTTTGCTTAGAACTAAACAGAAAAACACAGATATTTAAAAGTACGCAGGGAGTAAACTTTTGTGGTTACAAGATAAATGAATATAGACTAAAAATAAGAGATAAAGGAAAACGAAAGCTAAAGAAAAAAGTAAAATTTTTAGAAAAGCAAGTAAAACAAGGAAAAATGACCAGCATAGAAGCACATAAATATTTAAGTGGTCATTTAGGATATATAAATGTAGCAAATACAAAAAACTTAGAAAACAAGCTATTTGCAACAGAAATATGAATATATTAGGTGCTAATAGCAAAAATGTGTAAAATTACACTTAATAAATTTGAACATATTAATTGAAAAACTGATATAAAAAAGAAAAATAATATAAAATAAAAATTAAATAAAAGAAAGACAAAATTGACATTAATCTACTGGGATAAATCGAAAGTCCTATTCTAACACGAACAATCCTTACGCTAAACGTGGAGGCAATTACAACAACAATTTCGTGAATAATCCAGCCGGTAATCGCAATAACAATTCTGACAATGCCAACGATAATATCGGGTTCAGGCTCACTCTAATACAATTTCTAGATTACATATTTTACGGAATATATACAATGAAGGTATTAGTATTAAAGAGATTTATCCCATCCTAATTCAGGTAAACATGAATCAGTAAAACATATGTTAGTACAAAATTGGAATACATGTGTTTTACGAAAAATAGCCAGTAATAACATAAAAGATTACTGGCTTAAAAATAATAATAAATTCTGGTAAAAATTAAAAGCAGAATTTTATAAAAGAACGACTTAAAGCAAATTTTTTTTGAAATTTATTTATAGTGTAAGGAAAAATAAAAAAATGAATGAAGCATTTTTAATAGGAAAAATAATTAGTGATATAGAATTTAAATTTATAATGAATTCAAAAATAAAGCAGTAGCATGCTTTGAGATAAAAACAGCCGATAAGCAAATAGTAAGAATACAAGCGTATAATCAACTTGCAGATTTTGCTTATAGCAAATTAAATACAAATGATAAAGTATTTATAAATGGGTATATAGAAGATAATGTGGTAAAGGTAAAAAGCATAAATGTTTGGAAATAAAGTTATAAATGTAAAAAGTGGCAGACTGAATGTATTATAGAATTGTCGAAATTTGGCATACGATTTTTCTTGACTTTATGCATAGTTTAGATATAATAAAAAAGGTTATTTCTTAAAAGGTTTTATCTTATACTTTGTATCAAATCATTGATTTTTTCAATTAGCCATTCTGGCAAAATATTTCGCGTACAATTTGATTAAACTTTTAATAACTAAATTTAAGTATAGCAATTTTTGTTGTATAAAATTAAGGAGGCTTACATATGCCAAATGAAAAGAAAAGCATATTACAACCGAAGAATGATGTAGTGTTTAAAGCATTATTTTCAAGAGGAAAACCAAGGATAACACAAGCAATGCTAGAGGCAATACTAAAGATGAAGATAGACAAGCTTGAGCTTGATAAAAGTACGGATTTACTAAATGAAAATGCAGATGATAAAAATGGTAGACTAGATTTAAGGGCAATAATCAATGGAAACACTGAATGTGACATAGAAGTACAACTTGTTTCAAATGATAATATAGCTGAGAGATTTGTATATTATTGGGCGAAAATGTATGCAGCTAATTTAAAAATTGGAGATAAATATAGTGATTTAAGAAAAACAATATCAATAATAATTTTAGATGACGATTTTAAATTAACAAAAAATCTTGAAAGACCACAGACAACATGGAAAATACGAGAGAGTGAAGCTACGCATCTTGTATTGACAGATTACTTTGAAATAATTATAATAGAGATACCAAAAGTAGTAAAAGCATACCAAAAAACACCAAATGACGAAGTATTGCAATGGATGCTTTTTCTAGATAATCCAGAAAAAGAGGAGGTAGCTCGTATAATGGAAGAAAATAAGGATATTAAAGAAGCAAAGGAAGAGTTGGAAAGAATAAGCCAAGATGATATACTAAGAAGAAAGGCCTTAAATAGAACACTTGAAATAGCAGACCGATTGCAAATGAAAAAAGAGTTAAAGGAAGCAAAAGAGGCATTGAAAAAAGAAAAAAATATTGGATTACAAGAAGGAAAAACGGAAAAAACTCATGAGGTTGTAAGAAAAATGAAAGAGGCTAATTTAACGATAGAACAAATAGCTAAAATAGTTGAATTAAAAGAAGAAGAGGTAAAAGCAATACTAAATGAGAAAAAATAGTAATCTTTTGCTATAGCGAAAAATACATAGTTAATGTAAAAAAATATTAAAATAATAGAGATAGTGCAGATATAATTATATGTATTTGTGCTATTTTTATTAGACAATATTTACTTTTTCAATTAATAAAAATCTTAAAGTGTAAAAAATGCTCACTTATTATGTTGATTATTTTAACAAAATGTGCTAATATAAAAAAGTAGTAAAAAATAAAGAAAATTTAAGAAGAGAATAGGTGAAAGATATGATAGATGTTATAAAAGATACATTATTTGATTCAATCAAATTGTTACCTTTTTTATTTTTGGCATATTTGCTTATGGAATATTTGGAGCATAAGACTGGAAATAAAACGAAAGATATAGTAAAAAAATCTGGCAAGTTAGGGCCTTTATGGGGCGGAATTATAGGAATATTCCCACAATGCGGTTTTTCTGCTGCGGCAGCTAATTTATATGCTGGTAAGATTATAACTATGGGAACATTAATTGCAGTGTTTTTATCTACCTCTGATGAAATGTTGCCAATATTAATTTCAGAAGCAGCCCCAGCAGGTTTGATTTTAAAAATACTAGCAATTAAATTGGTTGTTGGAATTATAGCAGGTTTTATAATAGATTTAGTAATAAATGTAATAGGAAAAACTAAAAAAGTAGAGCCAGAAGAAGCAGTAGGGCATATGTGTGAACATGATCACTGTGATTGTGAGCATGGAATATTCAAATCTGCATTAAAACATACAATTAATATTTTCATATTTATAACAATAATTACATTTGCAATAAATACTCTAATTCATTTTATTGGAGAAGAAACAATAGAAAAAGCTATTGCAGGTGTGCCAGTACTCGGAATACTAGTATCTTCAATATTTGGGCTAATACCAAACTGTGCAGGTTCTGTAATAATAACAGAATTGTATTTATCAAACCTAATAAGCTTTGGCTCAATGATAGCAGGACTTCTAGTAGGCTCTGGAATAGGAATATTAGTACTATTTAAATCAAACAAAAACATAAAAGAAAACCTTACAATAACAGGATTATTAATGTTAGTTGGAATAATAGTAGGACTAATAATAGACTTCGTAATATAACAATTTAAAAGCAGAAAAACCGCTTGTTATGAAATATAAGATGTCAACTTTGATTACGTTAAAATGCTTGCTACATCTTGATTTTCTAAAAATAAGCTTTTACCGTTAAATTCAGGAAAAAATAATACTGAAAAATATAATTAAAAGCCGGGAATAATCCATTTGGGTAAAATTAAACTGTAACGAGCGCTTTAGCGCGACCAAGGGAGACATGTTTAATTTTGCAAAAAAGGGTTATTCCCGGTTAAATAATTATAAATTATATTTAATAAGACTTAAATTCCTAAAAGCTTTTTTGCTCTTTCCACATCTTCATTATTAGCAACCCTCACACCATCTAATGGATATTCTAGTCCAAGTTGTTCCCACTTGAATCTACCCATATCGTGGTAGGGAAGTATTTCAACTTTATCAACTGTTTTTAAAGTAGCCAAGAACTCTTTTAATTTTATCAAATCATCTTCTTTATCTGTGTAACCTGGTACTAAAACTTGCCTAATCCACATGTGTTTTCCGTTTTCGCTCAAGTATCTAGCAAATTCTAATTCTTTTTGGTTAGAAACGCCAGTTAAATCTCTGCAAATTTCATCATTTATGCATTTTATATCAAGCAAAAACAAATCTGTTAATTCAATAACTTCTTTTATTCCAGGCGTTAAATAAAATACTCCAGAGGTATCTACTGCTGTTGAAATGCCTTCTTTTTTTAGCTCTATAAATAGTGCTTTCAAAAATTCTAAATGTAGCAAAGGCTCGCCACCACTTACTGTAACTCCACCGCCAGATGGAATTATATAGTTTTTATATCTTAATATTTTATCTAAAACTTCTTTTACAGAATATTTTGTTCCACCTTTATGACACCAGGTATCTCTATTTTGACAGTATTTGCATTTTAGATTACAACCTTGTGTAAAAATAACATATCTAATTCCAGGACCGTCAACTGCGCCGAATGATTCGAATGAGTGAATAGGGCAGGTTATATCTTCTAAATTCATATTGATAATCTCCTTTTTTTCTGTACTATTTAAGTTATATTAATAAGAAACTATATGTTAAAGTTTTTTAGAATAACAATATAAAGTTATAAAAATCTTATTAATAAGTATGCAAATTATGTAATTGTAATAACTTAAATAATACAAATTTTTTTAAAGGGGCTCTGCTTTTTTCAAGTAGCGCCCCTAAAAACTAAATTCTTTCGTGAATAGTTCTGTTTACAACGTCTAATTGTTGTTCTCTTGTTAATTTTACGAAGTTTACAGCATAACCAGAAACACGAATGGTAAGTTGTGGATATTTTTCTGGGTGATCCATAGCGTCTAGTAATAAGGCTCTATCGAATACGTTTACGTTAATATGATGTCCTGTTTGTTTGAAATATCCGTCTAACATGCTTACTAAGTTGTTTATTTTTGTTTCTGAATCTTTTCCAAGTGTTCCAGGAGTTATAGAGAATGTGAAAGAAATTCCGTCTTCTGAGTACTCGTATGGAAGTTTTGCTATTGTATTCATTACAGCTAATGCGCCAGATGAATCTCTTCCATGTAGTGGGTTTGCACCAGGTCCGAATGGCGCTCCGGCTCTTCTTCCGTCTGGAGTATTTCCTGTTGCTTTACCATAAACTACGTTAGATGTTATTGTTAATATTGATTGCGTTGGTATAGAGTTTCTGTATGTGATGTGTCCTTCTAGCTTCTTCATAAATGTTTTTACCAAGTTTACAGCTATTTCATCAACTCTGTCATCATCATTTCCGTATTTAGGGAAGTCTCCTTCAATTTGATAATCTGTTGCAAGACCAGTTTCGTCTCTTATAACTTTAACTTTTGCATATTTTATTGCAGATAATGAGTCAACTGCAACTGATAAACCAGCTATACCGCAAGCCATTGTACGGATTATATTTCTATCATGTAATGCAAATTCCAAAGCTTCATAAGAATATTTATCATGCATATAATGAATTGCATTTAATGCTTTCATGTAGATTTTTGCAACATAATCCATCATTTGGTCAAATTTTGCCATTACCTCATCATAATTTAAGTATTCTGATGTGATAGGGGCAAACATTGGTGTAACTTGTTTTCCAGTATTTTCATCTCTACCACCGTTAATAGCATAAAGTAGGGCTTTTGCAAGGTTAGCTCTTGCACCGAAAAATTGCATTTGTTTACCAATTTTCATTGCAGAAACACAGCAAGCAATTCCATAATCATCACCTAAAGTAATTCTCATTAAATCATCGTTTTCGTATTGAATAGATGATGTTGCAATTGAGATTTTTGCGCAGTAATCTTTGAATGCTTTTGGCAGATTAACTGACCATAAAACAGTTAAGTTTGGCTCTGGAGCAGCTCCTAAGTTTTCTAGAGTATGAAGAATTCTAAATGAGTTTTTAGTAACCATAGTTCTTCCATCAATACTCATACCGCCAATGCTTTCTGTTACCCAAACTGGGTCTCCAGAGAATAATTCATTGTATTCTGGGGCTCTTAAGAAACGTACCATTCTAAGCTTCATAACGAATTGGTCCATAAGCTCTTGAACTTCTTCTTCCGTAATTAATCCTGCTTTTAAATCCCTTTCAAAATAAATATCTAAGAAAGTAGATGTTCTTCCTAAAGACATAGCAGCACCATTTTGATCTTTTACAGCGCCTAAATAAGCAAAGTACAACCATTGAACTGCCTCTTTTGCATTTGATGCTGGAACAGAAATATCAAATCCATATTTTTCAGCCATTTTCTTTAAGTCTTGTAAAGCCTTAATTTGCTCAGCAATTTCTTCTCTGTTACGAATAACTTCTTCAGTAAATTCATCAACATCAAGAATATCAAGTTCGTCTTTCTTTTCAGCAATTAAAACATCAACACCATATAGTGGAACACGTCTGTAATCTCCAATAATACGTCCACGTCCATATCCATCTGGTAAACCAGTTAATAGGTGATGTGTTCTTGCAATACGAATGTCTGGTGTGTAAACATCGAAAACACCGTCATTGTGAGTTTTTCTTAAATTGTGATAAATATATTCAACCTCGTCATCAACCTTGTAACCATAAGACTCGCAAGATTTTTCTACAATTCTAATTCCACCATTTGGCATTATAGCTCTTTTTAATGGAGCATCTGTTTGGAAACCAACTATTTCCTCTAAATCTTTGTCTAAGTATCCAGCCTCATATCTATTAATTCCAGAAGGAGTTTTTGTATCAACATCTAGAACGCCGTTCTCTTTTTCATATAATTTAAGAACTTTATCCCATAATTTTAAAGTTCTTTCTGTAGCACCAGATAAGAAACTTTCGTCTCCTGTGTATGGAGTATAGTTCTTTTGAATGAAATCTCTAACGTCGATTTCATGTGTCCATTCTCCTTTATTAAAAGTATTCCATTGCTTAAAATCCATATAAATATCCCTCCTATAAGATAATATGAAATAGTTAAATATTTCAGTATTAATATTAGCATAGTGAGGTGTAATTATCAATAAAAATTTTGGAAATTTATGATGAAAATAGTGAAATAAAAATTAAAAAGTAGAGAGAGCAAAATGTTATAGATAGTTATAGCTAAAAATGCAACCCGTCGTTATACGACGGGTTGACGAATACACAAAATAAAATATAAAAGCTGTTCTCAGTTATTGTATTATTTTTTTGATTTATATGTTTCATCTTCTTCAGCTATTACTTGAGAAAGTTTATAAATTAATTTTTGTTTTTCTGGAGAACATTTCTTTAATATATCGTTAAACTCGTTATATAAATATTTCTCGTTTTTATCAGAAACACCACTTAAAATGTAACCTTCTGAAACATTTAATATAGTACAAAATTCACTCAATCTTTTTAAATTTATATGAGAACTACCTCTTTCAATTCTACTAATAAAAGCAACTGAGAGGTTAGTTTGTTCTGCTAATTCTTGCTGAGTTAAACCAGCTTTAATTCTAGCTTGTTTTTATCTTGATCCAATAATACAATAATCTACTGCCATAATTTGTCACGTTCCTTTCATAAGGCATAAACTACGTTAATATACCTTTAAAATATATAAAATAATAACATGTAAACCTTTAACTTTACAGAAACCTATAAGTAAAGAAATAATAATAAGGTAAATAAAGCTTAATAACAATATTAGTATGCGTCAAAATAAAAATATTAAACATTTTTATATATTTATTGCCGTGAGTGTAAAAAACAAAAATTAAAATGAAGAAAAATTAGCAAGATTTGTAAAATTTAATTTTAATTACTTTTCAGAAAAATATATTATATGAAATAATGCACATGAAAAAATTTTAATTTTATAGAGAAATATAAATGGGAGTGTAAGGATAGAAAATTGAAAATTTCCAGATTTGTTCTTGCACAATATGACAGAGAAACATAATATTGTTATTGCCATTTTTACCGAAACGTGCTAAAATAGACAAGTAATTGATTTCGTAAGAAATGTAATGTCTATAGGAGACAAAATAAAACCTAAATATATTGTAAGGAATGAACTTTAAATGAAGAAAACAGTCAGTTTTTATACTCTAGGTTGTAAAGTTAACCAGTATGAAACAAATGCGATGGAACAGCAATTTATAAAGAATAATTATGAAATAGTTGAAAATACACAAAAAGCAGATATTTATGTAATAAATACATGCACTGTTACAAATATGGCAGAAAGAAAATCTAGACAGATGCTTAGAAGAGTTAAAGAGATAAATCCTTCTGCTGTTTTAGTTGTGTGTGGCTGTTATGCACAAGTTGCGAAAAATGAGTTAGAGCAAATTTCAGAAATAGATATAATTTTAGGCATAAATGAGAAGAATGAAATTGTACAAATTGTGGAAAACTATATGGAAAAAATGGCCGAGCAGGACAAGAGGAGCCAGGAAGCTGAAATAGACGATGTATCAAAACAAAAAGAATTTTTAGACTTTGGCGATGTTACATATACAGAAAAAAATAGAGCAGTTGTAAAAGTTCAAGATGGATGTAATATGTTTTGTTCATACTGCATAATTCCATATGCAAGAGGAAGAATAAGAAGCAGAAAAATTGAGAGTGTTGTTTCTGAAATTAAAAAAATTGCAAAAGAGAAAATTAAAGAGGTTGTAATAACAGGAATACATGTTGCTTCTTATGGTAAAGATTTTGATAATGAAAATACTTCTAAAAAAATAAGATTAATAGATTTGTTAGAGGCTATAAACAAAATTGATGGTATAGATAGAATAAGACTTAGCTCATTAGAACCAACAATTGTAGACGAAGAATTTGCAACAAGATTATCTAAGTTAGATAAAATTTGTGACCATTTTCATTTATCTTTACAGAGTGGCTGTGACGAAACTTTAAAGAGAATGAACAGAAAATATACCACGCAAATTTATAGAGATGCAGTTGCGACACTTAGAAAATATTATCCAGAGGCAAGCTTTACAACAGATGTTATAGTTGGTTTTCCCGGTGAAACAGACGAAGAGTTTGCAAAAACATACGAATTTTTGAAAGAGATAGATTTTTACAGATTACATGTTTTTAAATATTCTCCAAGAAGAGGAACAGTTGCAGAAAAAATGCCAAACCAGATAGACGGAAATAAAAAAGAAGAAAGAAGTAACAAATTAATAGAATTATCAAATAACACAGAAAATAAACATAACAAAAATTACATTGATAAAACTGTAAAAGTATTATTTGAAGAATTCGAAGATGGCTTTTTTAAAGGACATACAACAAATTATATGATGGTAAAAGTCGCGGGGAGTGAAGAACAATTAGGTAAATTTGTAAATAAAATTTTAGATGTAAAAATTAAAGAAAACAATGATGAAACAAGAGAGCTAATAGGAATTTTGTCTTAAATTAGGTGAATAAATGATTATTTTTAAAACGAAACTGGAAGCTCAACTTTGAAAAGTCCGAAGGAACTCCGACCAGGAGTGACATGTTGAGGCTTTATAAAATAATCATTTAAAACCAAATTTACAAGGTTTTAATTGACAAATTGAGATTAAATGGTAAAATTATATAAGAAAATTTGAAAAGAGGAAATTATATGAAGGCTATAGAAATAAGAAATAAATATTTAGATTTTTTCAAGAGACATGGACATGCTGTAATTCCAAGTGCACCATTAATACCAGAGAATGATCCATCTGTATTATTCACAACTGCTGGAATGCAACCATTAGTGCCATATTTATTAGGAGAAAAACATCCAGAGGGAACACGTTTAACAGATTTTCAAAAATGTTTACGTACAAACGACATTGATGAAGTTGGAGACAACAGACACTTAACATATTTCGAAATGCTTGGAAACTGGTCTTTAGGAGATTATTTTAAAGAAGAATCAATAGCAATGAGTTTTGAGTTCTTAACAAAAGAACTAGGAATACCAGTAGAAAAATTATCTGTAACATGCTTTGCAGGAGACGAAGACTGCCAAAGAGACGAAGTTACAGCTTCTTGTTGGAGGAAAGCAGGAATTCCAGAAGATAGAATTTATTATTTTGGAAAAGATGATAACTGGTGGATTGCCGGAGAAGAAGGGCCTTGTGGACCAGATACAGAAATGTTTTATGATACAGGAAAGCCAAAATGCTCAGAAAATTGTAACCCATCTTGTGGATGTGGTAAATATGTTGAAATTTGGAATAACGTATTTATGGAATTCTTCAAGACAAAAGATGGAAAATACACAAAATTAAAACAACACAATGTTGATACAGGACTTGGACTAGAGAGAATGACTATGTTATTACAAGGAAAAGAAACTCCATTTGATACAGAATTATTCAAACCAGTAATGGATAAATTACAAGAATTAGCTGGAGAAAATGATAGCATAGAGAGCAGAAGAATTGTTGCAGAACACTTACGTGCTAGTATGATGATAATTCAAGATGGTGGACTTCCAAGCAATGTTGATAGAGGATATATTTTAAGAAGATTAATCCGTAGAATGGTAAGACATTTAAGAAAACTACAAATTAATTTAAATGAATTAGGAGAATTAATAGATTTAAATATAGATACTTTAAAAGAAATGTATCCTGAACTACATCAAAATAGTAATAAAATTAAGAGTGTAATAATAGAAGAAAAAGATAAATTTGAGAAAACTCTTGAGCGTGGAGAAAGAGAATTCAACAAGATAGTAAATAGAATGAAAAATGAAGGACAAGACACAATTTCAGGACAAGACCTATTTACTTTATACGAAACTTATGGATTTCCACCAGAGGTTACTCAGGATTTAGCCAGAGAAGCAGGATTAAAAGTTGATACAACAGAATTTGACAAACTATTCAAAGAGCACCAAGAAAAATCTAGAATGGGTAGTGAACAAAAATTCAAGGGTGGACTTGCCGGAACAGGTGAACAAGAAGTAAGATACCACACAGCTACACACTTATTAAATGCAGCATTAAAAGTAATACTTGGAAAAGATGTACATCAAAAAGGATCAAACATAACACCTGAAAGAATGAGATTTGACTTCAGTTGTGACCACAAACTTACAGACGATGAGAAGAAAAAAGTAGAAGACTTAATAAACGAGTGGATAGCACAAGGCTTAGATGTAAAATGCGAAGAAATGAAGAAAGACGATGCAATAAAATCTGGAGCAGAATGCATGTTCATAGAAAAATATCCAGATATAGTTACAGTTTACTCAATTGGAAACGATAAAGAAACAGTATCAAAAGAACTATGCGGAGGTCCTCACGTAAAGAACACTTCAGAATTAGGACACTTTAAAATAAAGAAAGAAGAAGCAAGCTCAGCCGGAGTAAGAAGAATAAAGGCAATACTTGAATAACAATTTTGCCCAATAGGGACGCCCCTTTTTGGGCGAAATGTTATAAAAGACTCGGAAAAATTTATAATCAATATGTAACGCCCAAAAAAGGGCGTCCCTATTGGGCGAAAAAGGAGAAGAGTATGGAAGATTGTATTTTTTGTAAAATTATTAAAGGAGAAATTCCTTCAACAAAAGTATATGAAGATGAAAATGTGCTAGCATTTAAGGATATAAATCCAGCAGCACCAATTCATATTTTAGTTGTACCAAAGCAACATATTGAAAATGTGCTAGAAATAAATGAAGAAAATAAAGAAATTGCATCTAATATATTTTTAGCAATAAACAAAATTGCCAAACAACTTGGAATAGACCAGAATGGATTTAGAGTTATAACAAATTGTGGAAAAGATGCAGGACAAGAAGTTATGCATTTGCATTTTCATATATTAGCAGGTGGAAAAATGGGACCAAAGATTGTTTAGTTATTGTAATAAAAATGACAAAAAGAAATTAATAGAATGGCGATATAAAAAGTAGATATAGATAAATTTAGAAAAAACGACAAAATTATAGGCAAAAAGGATAAAATATGGTATAATAAATGTAATATGATTTTATACTATAGGAGGAAGAGATGAGCGAAGGAAAATATGGAAAAATATTAACTATAATATTAGGAATTGTTGTAATAGCTGTTTTAATTTTATTAGGATTTTTAGGGTATGATGTATATAGAAAAAAGACAACAGATAGAGATACTTCAAAAGCACTTGATGATTTTGATACAAACTTAAATTTGATAGGAAGTAATACTGTAGAAAATGTTGAAATTCCAAATATAGACACAAAACCAGCAGAAAATACAACAACAAATACTACAACCGGAGGAAATTCTTCTAGCAACAATACGAAAAAGGTACAATATAAAGGTTATAATGTAGAAGGTAAAATTGCAATTCCTGCAATTAAACTTGAGTATCCAATATTAGAAAAAACAACCCCATCATCAATAGAAGCTGCAGTTGCAATTTTATATAGTGCTAATGGGTTAAATCAACCTGGAAATACAGTTATATCAGGTCACAACTACAGAAATGGCTCTTTCTTTGGAAATAATGATAAATTAAAATTAGGAGATAAAGTGTATATTACAGATAATTCTGGTACAAAATTAAAATATAATATTTATAACATTTATGAAACATCTCCTGATGATGGCGACTTTATAATGAGAGAAACAAATGGAAAAAGAGAAATTTCGCTACAAACATGTACAGATAACTCAAAAGGAAGACTTATAATTTGGGCTGTAGAAGAATAAAATGGTAATTTCTTAAA
>OIWQ01003131.1_pt1 | contig 15530 bp, 13 predicted proteins | sample 1587571 | NCBI WGS metagenome assembly OIWQ01 (sample SAMEA3888910, study PRJEB22519) | human gut metagenome | biome: human gut; feature: human-associated habitat; material: faeces | place: Denmark | collected 2010 | reverse complement strand
TCAAGCAGATCCCCTGGAACTACTACTGCCTGCTGACCCTGCTGATGATCGTGGTTATCTCCCTGCTGAACATCGACTACGGCCCCATGCTGACCCACGAGTACAACGCTCAGGTCAAGGGCGACCTGTTCACCACGCCCGAGCGTCCCTTCGAGGGTGCTGACGATTACGAAGTCGGCTCCAAGGGCAAGTCCTCCGTTCTGGACCTGCTGCTGCCCGTTATCGTGCTGATCATCACCTGCATCGTCGGCCTGATCTACACCGGCGGCTACTATGATACCGAGAGCGGCAACTACCACGCTTTCATGAATGCCTTCTCCGATGCGTCCTCCGGCCAGGGCTTGGCCATCGGCTCCATGATCGCGCTGGTGTTCACCTTTGTGTACTTCTGGCTGCGGGGCTCCATCGGCTTTGAGAAGTCCTTCGAGTGCGTGCCTCAGGGCTTTATCCAGATGATCGCGCCTATCCTGATCCTGACCTTCGCGTGGACCCTGTGCGGCCTGACCCGTTTCGGCATGTACTCCGCCAATTTCGTTACCAACGCCATGGCCGGTGCCGGCGGGCTGAAGATCTACCTGCCTGCCGTGATCTTCATTATCGGCTGCGCCATCGGCTTCGCCACCGGCACCTCCTGGGGCACCATCGGCATCATGGCCCCCATCGTTGTCTCTGTGTTCAACTATGATGTGGAGCCCATCCTGTGCACCATCGGTCTGGCTGCTGCCTGCTCCGGCGGCGTTATGGGCGACCACTGCTCCCCCATCTCCGATACCACCATCATGGCTTCTGCCGGTGCCCACTGCTTCCACCTGAACCATGTGTTCACCCAGATGCCCTATGCCCTGACCGTTTCCGGTGTGGCCTTCGTCAGCTTCATTCTGGCGGGTCTGATCCAGAACGTGGTCATTAACCTGATCCTCGCCTGCGTCCTGATGGTCGGCACTCTGCTGGTCATCAAGGTCATCGTCGCCAAGAAGCACGCCGGTATCTTCGAGGAAATGGCCGAGGCCAACAAGGCGCTGGCCCACCAGAAGTAAGCGGATTTCTCAAGCATATTGATACTTCCAATAAAAAAATCACCGCAGGCACAAAGCCTGCGGTGATTTTTTATAAAAGCCTCGCAGAGTTTGCGCCCGCAGGCGCAAAAAATTCGGACGTTTTTCGCCGCGACATGTGCGTGGCGAAAAACACTTTGCGCGGAGAGAGTATTCACCCGCACATTTTATGTGCGGGTGAATGCGGGTCGGAGCGAATCTTAAACTTATTTCAAAGGGCAATAGCCCTTTGAAATAAAGAAAAAGGGGCGGGAACATTTCCCGCCCCTGATGCGTCTCTATTATGTTTGCGGGCTTTTACACCTCGATGCCGAACTTCTCAAACCGGGGGATCAAGCCCTGCCGGGGATGAGGATCGCCGTCGTCGGGGATCTGCGCCAGATCGTAGCCGGGATAGTCGTTGCCCTCGATGATGGCGGGGCCCTTCTCCGTCATGCAGATGTCCCAGCCCACATAGTGGAACTCCGGATACATCAGCGCCGCCTTCAGCGCCAGCGCCTTGACCTCCTCGTGCATGGGCATCTGATAGCCCTTCAGCTCGATACCGGTGGTGGGGTGCCGGTCGTACTTCTTCAGCTCCTCGTCGTGGCCCTGCCCGGCGATCTTGCCGGTGTCCAGATCGAACCGCATGGTGATGCCGCCCCGGCCCATGTTGTCAAAGGCCATTCCGCCGGTGCCCGCCTTGCAGGCGGCGTAGATCACCAGCGGCTCGCCGTCCTTCACGAAGGTGGCCACGCGGATGCAGTTGATGGAATCGGGATGCAGCGCCGCCGCCTGGGGATGCTGGCGAATGACCTCCTCGCAGATGCCGAACCGCTTCTCCGGCCGCTTCACATAGGCCCACATGGCATCCACATCGTCGAAATCCTTCTTGTACAGCTTCTCAATGCCGCTGCCGCAGTCCCCGTCGATGGGCTTGACGATCACCGCGTCCTTGTCCGCCAGAAACGCCTTAAACTGCTCCGCGTCGGCGGTAAACAGATTCAGCGCCTCACGGCCCATCAGGGGCCGGAACTTCTCAAAGAAGGCATTCTTGTCGTTGAAGATGGCGGCGTCGGTGCGGTTGTTCACCCGCCTCACGAAGGCAGCCGACCGCACACGGGTCAGATACGTGGAGCGCTCCGCGTCGTTCAGGTCGTAAAATTCAAACATCATATAGTCCGTCGGGCCGGCGCCGTAGCGCTTGGCGCACCGCAGCATGTCGGTAAACAGCGCCGCCGTAGGCTTGCCGCAGATGGCGTGCGCCTTCTCGGCGGTCTGCCAGACCCGGCGCAGCGGCACGTTCTTGGCCGCCTGACGAATGGAACTCAGTTTCATAAAGGCAAAACATCCTTTCATAACAGGTGCTTATTATTATATCGAATTTGCCACAAAAGAAAAGCCCCTTCCGCATAAAAAATTGAAAACCCAGCCATAACGAAGGCAGATTTTACGAAAAAACTTCCCCGCCCCTCTTGACAGGTGTACCGCATCGTGGTATAAGTGTATTAACACGCTTAATACACTACACTCGGAAGGAGTGACACTATGATCCATCTGGACTATCGGGACAGCCGTCCCATCTACGAGCAGGTGAAGGATGGCCTGCGGCGTTTGATGGTGACGGGGGTGCTGGCGTCGGGTGACAAGCTGCCATCGGTGCGGGCCATGGCCTCGCAGCTGTCCATCAACCCCAATACCATCCAGCGGGCCTACGCCGAGCTGGAAGCCGAGGGCTACGTGGTATCCGTCACTGGAAAGGGCAGCTTTGTGGCGGAGGGCGATACCCAGAACATGGCCCGCCGTGCCGAGCTGACCGGCAAGCTGAAGCCTCTGCTGGAGGAGCTGAAGAATTTGGGCATGACCCGCGAGGAGCTTGTGCAGCTTTGGGAAGGAGAGAGAAAGTAATGTTAGAAGCAAAGAACGTCGTCAAGACCTTTGACGGCTTCCGCGCCCTGGACGAAGCCAGCCTGACCGTCCCCAAGGGTGCGGTCTACGGTCTGGTAGGCCCCAACGGCGCGGGAAAATCCACCATCATCCGCCATTCACCGGCGTCTACCGTCCCGACAGCGGCTCTCTGACGCTGGAGGGCCAGCCCATCTACGAAAACACCACCGTCAAGCAGCGCGTCTGCGTCATCCCTGACGACTGGTTCTATTTCTCCCAGTGGTCCATCCGGGAGATGGCCCGACTCTACAAGGGCATGTACCCCACCTTCAGCCAGGAGCGCTACGACAAAATGCACGAGGTGTTCCCGCTGGACGACCGCCAGATGATCCGCCGTATGAGCAAGGGCATGCAGAAGCAGGCGGCCTTCTGGATCACCATGAACTGCATGCCGGAATACCTGATCCTGGACGAACCGGTGGACGGCCTTGACCCCGTCATGCGCCGTCAGGTGTGGTCGCTGCTGCTGGGCGACGTGGCCGAGCGTGGCACCACCGTTCTGGTGTCCAGCCACAACCTCCGCGAGCTGGAGGACGTCTGCGACCACGTGGGTATCATGAACAAGGGCAAGGTGCTGCTGGAGCGCAGCCTGTCCGACCTGCAGGACAACACCGTGAAGCTGCAGGTGGCCTTCGGCGGCGAGGAGCCGGAGCTGCCCGCCAGTCTCAACGTCCTGCATCACGAGCGCATCGGCCGCGTCCATACCTACATTGTCCGCGGCAATCAGAACGACATTCTGGCGCAGGTGTCCGCCCTCCAGCCCATTCTGCTGGAGGCCATTCCCCTGACGCTGGAGGAGATCTTTATCTACGAGATGGGAGGTGCCGATTATGCGGTTCACGACATCGTCCTCTAAGTGGGCGCTGGTGCGCTCCGACCTTCGGCGCTTCTGGCCGCTGCTGTTCGGCTACGCCGTGCTGTGGCTGTGCGCCATGCCGGTGGCCCTGTGGAGCCATCGTGACTATGCCCGGACACTGGATCACGTGAGGGTCCTGTGCGACATTGTCAACTCCTATTTCAGCAATGGCGGCATCGCCGCCGCCGCCATCGTGCCCGCCTGCTTCACGGTGCTGCTGGCCATGGCGCTGTTCTCCTACCTGATGAACAGCCGCAGCGTGGGCCTGATGCACTCACTGCCCATCACCCGGGGCGCGCAGTTCGGCGTTCACTTCGCTGTGGGCGTGGGGATGTTCACGGCGGTGCACGTGGTGACGGCGCTGATCTCTCTGCCGGTGCAGGCGGTGCTGGGCGCTGTGGATCTGCAGGGTACGCTGGAGTGGCTGGCGGTGGCGGAGGTCAGCGGACTGCTTTTCTTCTCCCTGTCCACCCTGTGCGCCATGGTCACCGGCTGGCTGCTGGCTATCCCGGTGATCTATGCGGGCGTCAACTTCCTGTTCGCCGCCTTCTACCTGCTGTATTCCGCCATCACCCAGATCTTCTGCTGGGGCTACGAGGCCTCCGGTTGGCCCGGCTGGCTGGATTGGCTGACCCCCACTGTCCGCCTGCTCTGGCAGGTCACGGACAGCAAGGCGGTGCTGTACGGCCTTAACGACAGGGGCTTCCGCTGCTATGTGGATCGTCTGTCCTCCGGCGCGTGGACGACGCTGGCGGTCTATCTGGCGGTGGCCGTCCTGCTGGCGGCCGTGGCGTATTGCTTCTATCGTGCCCGTCACAGCGAAACCGCCGGTGACGCCATCGTGTTCCCGTGGCTGCGTCCTGTGGTGCTGTATGTCATCGCGCTGGCCGGCGGCATGGGTCTGGGTATCCTGCTATGGTACATGATCAGCGCCGCCAAGGGCTTGGCCGCTCTGCTGGTCTACCAGATCGTCAGCGGCCTGATCGTCTATTTCGGCGTCCAGATGCTGCTGCACAAGTCCTTCCGGGTGTTCACCCGCCGGGGCTGGATCGGCGCGGCGGCGCTGGCCGTGGCGCTGGTGGTCATCGGCCTTGCGGTGCGGTTCGATGCCCTCGGCGTCAGCCGCTATGTCCCCGACGCCGATCAGGTGGAGAGCGTCAGCTTCGGCAGCTATTACCAGATGCGGTATGTGGATAACCTGACGGACGAGGAAGCCATCGCGCAGGTGATTGCCCTTCATGAGGCGGTGCTGGCCCAGGGCGAGCCTACCGAGAACGAAATGAATCAGGCAGCTGAAGAGATGCGCGGCAGCAGTGCCGATGTGGATCAGGAGACCATCGAGTTCTGCTATCAGATGAAGAACGGCGGTTTTATCCGCCGCCGCTTTACCCAGATCATTCGGCGCGATACGCCGCTGTATGAGCAGATGAACAGGGTGTACAACATGCCGGTGGTGCGCAAGGCGCTGGTGAACAACTACTTCAGCGTCAATCCCGATATCACCGTGGAGAATATCACCGGCGGCTGGTTCAACAATTACAAGCTGGGCGGCGATTCCGTGGAGCTGACCGGCGCGCAGGCCCGCCAGCTGTTTACCGCCGTACAGCGCTATCTGGACAGCAAGATCCAGACGTCTGCTGACGTGCTGGATTTCAGTGAGAGCAATGTGACAGAGAGCTGCTTCATGCTGCAATTCAACTATACCGCCGCGCCCAACACGGATAACAGCAGTGGTAATGCCGCCACCCGCGCCGAGCTGGGCGACAGCAACGGCGGCCAGAGCTGGGTGATCGACTGTATGCCCGGCGACTGCACCGAGCTGATGGATCTCCTGATATCCTTCGGCCTTGCCGACACCCGCGCCGATTTAATGTACGACTAACGCAAGGGTTTGATAACCATTTCGAGGGTGCCCTCACCCCGCCGCCCCAAAGCCTCCCTCTGCGAGGGAGGTGTCATGACTGCAAGTCATGACGGAGGGAGAGAATAAAAGTCTTAGATTCTCTCCCCAGTCTCGCTCGCGCTCGACAGCCCCCTCCCAGAGGGGGCCGAGGATCTACCCCCAAAAAACCTTATCGCGGCGCACGACACGCCGCGCACCACAACTACATACACCCGATGGGGATGGACAAAAAGTCCACCCCTCCGCAAAGCGTACCCATTTTTGGGTCAGCGGCGCAAAGGAGGCCGTATCCCATGACTACCCTACAGATCATCAATCTCGCCATTATGCTGGCATTTTTCCTCTGCTATTCCTACCAGTTCTTCTATATTCCCGTGGCGTGGTTCAAGAAGGACGCGCCCCACCGCGAGCCTTCGCCCCACCGCATCGCCGTCCTCATCGCCGCCCGCAACGAGCAGTCCGTCATCGGCAACCTGATCGACAGCGTCAAGGCGCAGGACTATCCCACCGAATTGGTGGACGTGTTCGTGGTGGCCGACAACTGCACCGACCTGACCGGCAGCGTGGCGGGCGCTCACGGCGCCAATGTCTACTTTCGCAATGACCAGACGCAGGTGGGCAAGGGCTACGCCCTCCAGTACCTGCTCCACTGCATCGAGGAGGACTTCGCCCCCTACGACGGCTATCTGGTGCTGGACGCCGACAATGTGCTGTCCCCTGACTATATCACCGAGATCAACAAGACCTTCTCCGACGGCTACCAGATCGTCACCAGCTACCGCAACTCCAAGAACTACGGCGACAACTGGATCAGCGCCGGTTACGCTCTCTGGTTCCTGCGGGAGAGCCGTTACCTCAACGGCGCGCGGTGCCGTCTGGGCAGCTCCTGTGCCGTCAGCGGCACGGGCTTCCTGTTCTCCCGCCGGATTCTGGAAAAGTGCGGCGGCTGGAACTTCTTCCTGCTGACCGAGGATATCCAGTTCACCATTGCCAATGTCATCCGGGGCGAAAAGGTGGGCTATTGCCCCACCGCCGTCCTCTATGACGAGCAGCCCACCACCTTCCGCCAGTCCTTCCGCCAGCGTCTCCGCTGGTCCCGGGGCTACCTGCAGGTGTTCGGCAAATACGGCGTGTCCCTGTTCCGGGGCATCTTCCGGGGCAGCTTCTCCTGCTACGATATGACCATGAACATCATGCCCGCCGCCGTGCTGTCCGGCGCGTCCATCGCGGTGAATCTGGGCGCTGCCGTCTATAACTGCCTGAACGGCGGCGACTGGTCGGTGCTGGCCGCCTGCCTGCTGCAAGGCTTCCTGAGCCTGTATCTCACCGTGTTCGTCCTTGGCGTTATTACCACCATCACCGAGTGGGAGAATATCTATTGCTCCGCCACCAAGAAAGTTTTCTACGCCATCACCTTCCCGGTGTTCATGTTCACCTACATCCCCATCGTCATTGTCTCCCTGTTCCACAACCCTGCCTGGCAGCCCATCCACCACAGCCGCAGCGTAGATCTCCAGCAGATCTGCGCCGGAAAGTAAGGGCAGGCGCATTGCAGCTGCGGAGAAATTCCGTAGGGGCGACCCTTGCGGTCGCCCGCTGCAAAAGTGGGCGGCGGGTCTCACGCTGCCCGCTGCCCTGATGCCTCTCACGATAAACGCGGTGGCCCCTGCCTCCCTCTGACGAGGGAGGTGTCAGCTACGGCGGCATAGCCGCCGAGATCGGAACTAAAAATATGCCCCCGGCATATTTTCTTAACGTTCCGACAGAGGGAGAGACGATGGACACAAGGAATGCGGTGGAACGCCGGCCTCTCCCTCAGTCACCTTCGGTGACAGCCCCCTCGTCAGAGGGGGCCAAGAGAGAACGCGCCTTCTCTCAACTCACGCCGCTTCGGCAGCGGCTAATTTTTGCGCCTTTTTGCCACTATAACCCCCGTTTATGTACCCATAAAGGCCCTTAATGTACCGATTAAAACGCATAAAAATCCCATAAAGGAGCAACTGCTATGAATATATTGGAGGTCAACGATCTGCGTAAGGTCTACACCACCCGCTTCGGCGGCCAGTCCGTGGAGGCGCTGCGCGCCGTCACCTTTGCCGTGGAGGAGGGCGAATTCGTCGCCGTCATGGGCGAGTCCGGTTCCGGCAAAACCACCCTTTTGAACATTCTGGCGGCGCTGGACAAACCCACCTCCGGTCAGGTTTTGCTGGAGGGAAAAGACATTGTGAAAGGAAAAGAAGCCGACATGGCGGCCTTTCGCCGGGATCATCTGGGCTTCGTATTTCAGGATTTCAACCTGCTGGACACCTTTACGCTGGAGGATAACATCTATCTTCCGCTGGTGCTGGCGGGGAAGAAATACCCGGAGATGCACCGTGCGCTGCTGCCGCTGGCGGAGCAGCTGGGCATCAAGGAGCTGCTGAAAAAGTACCCCTACGAGGTGTCCGGCGGGCAGAAGCAGCGTGCCGCCGTGGCCCGCGCCATGATCACCCATCCCCGTATCCTGCTGGCCGACGAACCCACCGGTGCGCTGGACTCCAAGTCCACCGACGAGCTGCTGGATCTGTTTGCCGGACTGCATCAGGAGGGCCAGACCATTCTGATGGTGACCCACTCCGTCAAGGCGGCCAGCCGCGCCGGACGGGTGCTGTTCCTGAAGGACGGGCAGGTGTTTTACCAGCTCCGCCGGGAAAACGACACCGACACCCAGTTCTACCAGCGGATCTCCCACGCACTGACGGCGCTGACCACAGGCGGTGATGCGCAATGAGCCTGTACGCACGACTGGCGTGGGACGGCATCCGGAAAAATAAGCGGCTGTACCTGCCCTATATCCTCACCTGCGTGGGCATGGTGATGACGCATTATATGATGAGCGAGCTGTGCGGCAGCGACCTGCTGCGGTACATGAAGGGCGGCGGCGCGTCCCATATTATTCTGGGGCTGGGCAGCTGGGTCATTGCGGTGTTCTCGGCGCTGTTTCTGTTCTACACCTATTCCTTTTTGATCCGGCGGCGGCAGCGGGAGTTCGGCCTGTACCACGTGCTGGGTCTGGGCAAGCGGCATCTCGCGCTGCTGTGCGCCATCGAGACGCTGATAACGGCGGCCGTCGCGCTGGTGGCGGGACTGATTCTGGGCGTGGCGTTGTCCTTTGCGGTGGAGATGGGCCTGCGCTCCACCGTTCAGGCGGAGATGGAATTCACCTTTGCGGTGCGGGGCAGTGTTGTGGCGCAGACGGCGCTGGTCTATCTGGCCATCTTCCTGCTGACGCTGGTCAGCACACTGATAAAGGTGGGGCGGGGGAGCGCCGTCTCCCTGCTGCACAGCGAGAATTGCGGCGAAAAGCCGCCTAAAGGCAACCTGTTTGTGGCGCTGCTGGGTGCGGTGCTGCTGGGGATCGCCTACTTTATGGCGGTGTCCATTCAGGAGCCGATGAAGGCGCTGGCGTTGTTCTTTATCGCGGTGATCCTGGTGATTTTGGCCACCTATCTGCTGTTCATCGCCGGAAGCGTAGCGCTGTGCCGGGTACTGCAAAGGAACCGGAATTACTACTATCAGCCTCGGCATTTCGTGTCCGTGTCCTCTATGGCCTACCGCATGAAGCGCAACGGCGCGGGACTGGCCTCCATCTGCATTCTGGCCACCATGGTGCTGGTGATGCTGTCCTCCTCTGCCTGTCTGTACTTCGGCGCGGAGGACAGTCTAAAGGCCACGTACCCCCACGAGTTTGCACTGGAGGTGTGGCTGGAGAACAGCGCTGACATGCCGAAATTGCAGGAGGCTCTGACCAAAGCGGGCGCGGCCTATGGCGTGAACGTCTGGGAGAAGGGCACTGTGGAACCGGGGAGCGGCAATACGTGGAGCGCCGCCTTTGACACCGGACTTTCTCAAGAGCAGCAGCTGGCGCTGAGCCGCGCCATTGACGAGGCGCTGGGTGACACGGACATTACGTGGAACTACTTCCGCTCCTACCGGGCGGAAGCCGCCGATGATTTTTACGGCACCTACGGCAGCCTGTTCTTCATCGGCATCGTGCTGAGCGTGCTGTTCATCTGCGCGGCGGTGCTTATCATCTACTACAAGCAGCTATGCGAGGGATACGAGGATCAACCCCGTTTCGCCATCATGCAGAAGGTGGGCATGACGGCGGCGGATATCCGCAGGAGCGTCAATTCCCAGCTGCTGACGGTGTTCTTCCTGCCGCTGGCGGGCGCGGCGCTGCACATGGCGTTCGCATTCCCCATGATCCGGCGGATGCTGCTGCTCTTTGAGCTACACAACACGGGACTGTTCATCGCCACGGCGCTGGTCAGCTTCGCGGTACTGGCGGTGGTGTACACGCTGGTGTACAAGGCCACGTCCAACGCGTATTACCGGATCGTGAAGGGCAGCGTGTGAAATCAAAAAATCCTTGCCCGGAGAGGCAAGGATTTTTTTGATGGTTTGCTGGAAAGTTTCGCGCTATACCGCACTGTAAGAAATGTGTGTAGAGGCGGGGTTCTACTCCGCCCGTTGTGAAATTATGACTCTTATGACCTGTCCGCGCCGTCCATTCTGCCTTCGATCGTCCGGACGATCTCGTGAGGCGGGATCTCCAGCGCCTGCGCGATCTTGAACAGCGTATCCAATGTGGGGCTGCGCAAGCCGCGCTCGATCTTGCTGTAATGCGTCCTGTCCAAACCGGCCAGACCGCTCAGAAGCTCCTGGGACATGCCCTTTTTGACCCGGTATTCCTGTAAAATCTGACCGATCAGCACCGCGTCTACCACAAGATCACCCCCTTTTATCCACCATGATAACAGGAAGAAGCTTTTTCTTTGAGGTCACTTGACCTCAAAGAAAAAATCGTATATACTGGAAATAAGGAGGGGATGCTGTGAAAATGGTTACGATCCGGATGGAAGATTTTCTGTATGACTTTTATGAAAAGGTAGGGCGGCAGGCAAACCTGCCGCCGGAGCAGGTCATGGCGGACGCCCTGTTCAAGCTGGCGGGGGAATTGAGCCTGCACGCGCTGCACGACGCGAAAAAGAAAGCGGAATAAAACACGCCAGCCATCCCGGCGGATGGCTGGTGTGTTTTCGCGTACGCAGGGGGCGCGAAATTTCCCCAAGTGGGCCGATGTGGGCATCGGCCCCTACAGCCTTGGCCTCCTCTGAGAGGGGGCTGGCGAGCGCAGGCGAGACTGGGGGAGAGAATTTAAGTTTTTTGTTCTCTCCCTCCGGCGCTTCGCGCCACCTCCCTCACAGAGGGAGGCGAGGGGCAAGCTTTGTTTCGGAAGTGCGAAACGCTTTACCCCAAATAGTAATCCATCGCCAGCATGAGACAGAAGCCCGTCAGCAGAATGCAGACGCTTTTGCTGCCCTGGCAGGCGGGGATCATGTCGTCGCAGATGATATATAGCATGGCGCCTCCGGCGAAGGCCAGCAGAAACGGCAGAATCGCCGCGCTGAGAGACACGGTGGCGAACCCCAGCAGTGTGCCGGCGATCTCTATCACGCCGGTGGACATGGCTAGCAACAGTGTCCGCCGGGGCGGAATGCCCGCGTGCAGCATGGGTGCGATCAGCACCATGCCCTCCGGCAGATTTTGCAGGGCGATGCCTCCGGCGATGGCCAGCGCACGGGGAATGTCCTCCGTGCCGAAGCCTACCCCTGCAGCAAGGCCCTCCGGCAGATTATGGATGGCCATGGCCGCCACAAACAGCAGCACCCGGTCACGCTGGGGCGAGCGCTCCGCCGGCGCGCGGGGATCAAGGCCGGAGAGCTGCTGCATCCGGGCGGCCAGCCGCTCCAGCAGCAGCAGAAACGCCGCGCCGCACAGAATGCCCGCAGAGGTGATGAGAACGGCCCAAGTCCCGCCGCTCTCCAGCGACGGCAGGATCAGACCCGCCACGGCGGCGCTGAGCATGATGCCGGCGGCAAAGGACAGCACAGCGCCGTCACCCGCCCGCTTGGCCGCGCCCCGGAAGCAATAGCCGCCCACCGCGCCCAGCATGGTGGTGCCGCCCACCCCCAACGCAGTGAGGAAAACGATCAAAAACATGAAAATACACCCTTTCTGTGGTGTGAAATGGCGTGCTATTTTCATGGTATGCGGAATAAAATAAGAAGGTGCCGTCCGCTGGACGGCACCTTCTTATAAAAAACGTTACTTCAAGATCGCTTCCACGGCGGGGTTGAGCCAATCGCCCTGGAAATTCTCAATGGCGCCGTCGTCCACCAGCTTGGCCAGTGCCGGATCGATGGGCATTTTCGCCAGCAGCGGCACGCCGTAGCGCTGGGCGGCCTCCTCGGTCTTGCCCTCGCCGAACAGATAGAGCTTCTTGCCGCAGTCGGGGCACTGGAGATAGCTCATGTTTTCCACCAGACCCACAATGGGAATGTTCATCATCTGGGCCATCTTCACGGCCTTTTCCACCACCATCGTCACCAGCTCCTGAGGGCTTGCCACGATAATAACACCGTCCACCGGCAGGGACTGGAACACGTTCAGCGCCACGTCGCCGGTTCCGGGAGGCATGTCCACGAACATATAGTCCACGTCGTCCCAGATCACGTCGCCCCAGAACTGCTGCACCACGCCGCCGATGACGGGGCCCCGCCAGATGACCGGATCCGTCTCGTGAGCCAGCAGCAGGTTCACGCTCATCAGCTGAATGCCGGTGCGGCTCTCTACCGGCAGGATGGCGTCGCCGATGGCTTCGGCCCGGCTGTGGATACCGAAGGCGCGGGGAATGGAGGGACCGGTGATGTCCGCGTCCAGAATGGCCACGTTGTAGCCCTCACGCCGCACCGCCACCGCCAGCTGGCTGGTGACCATGGACTTGCCTACGCCGCCCTTGCCGGACACGATGCCGTAGACCTTGCCCACCCGGCAGCCGGGGCGGAGGGGCTTTTTCTCGAATACGTTGACTTCCTTGCGCTCGCCGCAGCTTTCGCCGCAGGTGCTGCAATCATGGGTGCAATCGCTCATTGTTGCTTCTCCTTTTATCCTGAAATGATCTTGTAAGTCTTAAAATTCATCCTGCGGCCCGTAAGTATAGCCGCACAGGGGACATTTGGGATAGTCGAAATCGTGGCGGGTGCCGCACACGGGACAGGTGCGCTGGGGCAGATCGCTGTCGCCTGTGTCTACTGCGGGCGCTACACCGCCGCCGGAGAAAAACTCCAGCTTACCACAGTAGGGGCACGCCATAATAGACACCTCCAGCGCCCCGGCGACCAGATTGGGCCAGTCGCCCAGCAGCCAACTGGCCTGTCCCAGCTGTAGCTTTTCTTGTCCCACAAAACGCATGGCCGTACCGCAGCGCAAACAATCAAACTGTGCCATAGGGGAGTCCTCCTTGTCGTCATATTATAATGTATAACACCAAACGCCGCCGCTTGCAAGCTTATATTGCCAGCAGCGTCACGTTTTTATGCCCGTTGAGGTACGCGCCCTCCCGCTTTTGGCAGGTAAACAGCAAGACCTGCCGCTTTTCGCTCTCCTCCAGCAGATAGTCCAGCGCCGCATGGAGCCGGTCGTCGTCGAAGGTCAGCAGCGCGTCGTCCAGGATCAGGGGTACGCTCTTGTCCTCCGGCAGCACCAGATCGCAGATGGCCAGCCGCACCGCCAGATACAGCTGGTCGGCGGCGCCCTGGCTTAGCAGCTGGACGCTGCGCTGCGCGCCCTCACTGTCCGTTTCCAGCGAGAGGTCGCGGCTCAGCAGCACCTTCTGGTAGCGCCCGGCGGTGATCTTGCTGAAAATTTCCGCTGCCCGTGCACCCAGCGCCGGAGAGAAGCGGTTTTGCAGGGTGGTGTTGGCCTCGTCCAGCACCGTCATGGCCAGCGCGATGGCGTCGTACTCGCCTTGCAGCTGCTGGAGCTGCTGGCGGCGCTGCTGCAACTGGGCGTCGATATCACCGGCGCTGCCCAGCGCCCGCAGCTGTCCCGTCAGGGTGTCCAGCCGTGAGCGGGCGCTCTGTTGGAGCTGGGTGATCCGGGGAAGCTGCTCCGCCAGCGCTTCCTGAGAAATGGTGGGCCGGGGCAGCGGCGTGTCGTCGGTGTTGGGCATGCTTTCCGGCAGCTGCTGCTTCAGCAGGTCGCGGCGCATGGCGGCATCCCGCGCCGCCTGCCGGGCAGCGGACAGGGCGGTGCGCTGCTGCCGCAGGTGCAGCAGCGCCATCTGCGCGCCGCCGAGATCGGCGGCGGTGGGAGCGTAGGGCTGCAAGGCCGACAGCAGCGTCAGCAGCTGCTGCTGTTGGGCGGCGGCCAGTCCGGCAGCGGTGGCGGCGGATTCCTGACTGCGCCGGGCCGCTTCCTGCTGCTGCCGCAGCAAGGGAAGGTAATCGGCCAGCTGGGCCGTCAGGGCGGCGCGAGCGGCATCCGCCTGCGCCTGGGCGGCGATGGCGTTCTTCCGCCGCAGCAGGGAGGAGGCCGTGAGGCCGATACCGCTGAGGGCGAGAGCGATCAACAGGCAGAGCTGGAGGGTGGTGGAATGAAAAACCGCGCCCATTCCGCCGCATATGGTCAGTAAAATGCCGGCGATCGCCGGCAGCGGTGAAGGGACGGCGAGAGCGGTGATGGTGTCCAGCTGCGCCTGACAGGCGGCTTCGTCGCGGGGAGAGAGCGGGTGGGCGGCGCAGCGGGCCGCGGCATCGTCCGCTTCCGCTTTGGCCTGCTGGGCGGCGGTTTGGGCCTGCCGCAAGCCTGTCTGCGACTCCTGCAAGGCGGCGCACTGGCCCTCCAGCCGGTTCAGCAGGCTGTCCTCCGGCAGCGCGTCGGCGGATTCCGCCAGCAGCCACGCCGCCTTGCGCTCCGCCTCCTCGGCGTCCTGTTGAGCCTGCCGGTATTGCCGGAGCCGCTCCGTCTGCTTCTGCTGCTGCCACAGGGCTTGCTGGGCCTGCAACTCCTCCGCCTGCCGGGTTAGGCTGTCCAGCTGCTGCTGGGCGGCGGCGGCCTGCCGGGTCAGGTCGTCCCGATGGGCCTGCTGGCTCTCCAGCTCGGCGATCTCCCGCTCCAGCGCGGGGATCTGGCCGTTGGCGCGGTTGCTCCGGCGGCGGTTCAGCTGCTTTTTCAGCCGCTCCTGCACCTCGGTGTAGGAAACGTCCTCCTCACCGGTGGTGATGAGGGCGGCGATGCGGCGCTCCAGCTCTGCATCGCTGTCCACCGCCAACGCGCTTTGTCGGATGAAGGCGCTGCGCTCAAACACCTCACGGGGTACGCCCAGCAGCGTCTCGCCGGCGTTCTGGCCGTCGATGCCCGGCACGGCGGTGGCGGTGCCGGTGTAGGTGCAGGCGAACTGCCCCATAGGCGCGTTGGCGCGGCGGGTGTCGCGGGACAGGGTAAGGCTCGTGCCGTTGCCGTCCGCCACCTGAAGCTGTCCCCGCATGGCGGCGCCGCTCCACGGCGCGAAGCGGTTTTTGTCCGCCAGATCGCCCCGTTCGCGGGTGCTCAGGCCGTACAGCATGATCCGCAGGAAGTGGCTCCATGTGGATTTTCCGGATTCGTTGGGGGCGTAAATGCAGTTCAGCCCCGGCTTCAGGGATAGGGTCTGATCCTGCAATTTTCCGAATGTGGCGCGCATTTCCTGAATTTCCACGGTGCTGTCCTCCTACGTTACAACCAATTATATATAGTATAGCACAGCCGCTCCGGAATGTCATCCCAAACTGCTTTTGAGGGATTTCAAAATTTTTCTGAAAAAATGAAAAAAAGTGTTGACATTTTAGGAATGTAGTGGTAAGATAGCAACTGTTCCGCGGTTGTGGAGCGTGTACCTTGTAAATTAAACAACGAACGAAACGAA
>OIWQ01003114.1_pt1 | contig 15585 bp, 13 predicted proteins | sample 1587571 | NCBI WGS metagenome assembly OIWQ01 (sample SAMEA3888910, study PRJEB22519) | human gut metagenome | biome: human gut; feature: human-associated habitat; material: faeces | place: Denmark | collected 2010 | reverse complement strand
CCCGTCCCGCTTTCGGCGGCCACCTGATGGCCTCCATCATCTGCCCCCGCTTCCGTCCCGCCATGGCCACCGTTCGTCCCGGCGTTATGAAGAAGCGCCTGTGCAAGAAGAACGTTGAGATCCTGCACCCCGCCTTCGCTCTGGAGGCTTCCGACATCCACACCGAGGTGGTGGAGACCGTGAAGGCCGCCAAGAAGCTGGTGGACCTGATCGGTGCGGACTTCATCGTGTCCGTGGGCCGCGGCATCAGCAAGGACGTTGAGGGCGGCATCAAGCTGGCCGAGGAGCTGGCCGAGGTTCTGGGCGGCGTCGTGGGTTCCTCCCGCGCCTGCGTGGACGCCGGCTGGATCAGCGCTGACCACCAGGTCGGCCAGACCGGCAAGACCGTGCATCCCAAGGTCTACATCGCTCTGGGTATCTCCGGTGCCATCCAGCACAAGGCCGGCATGCAGGATTCCGAGTGCATCATCGCCGTGAACAAGAACGACACCGCTCCCATCTTCGAGGTGGCTGACTACGGCATCGTGGGCGACCTGTTCAAGGTCGTTCCCGAGCTGATCGAGTCCATCAAGGCTCAGAAGGCTGCCAAGTAAGGGGCAACTCAAAAAAGAAGCTACAAAGAAGCGACACAGCTTGCACAAGTGCGGGCTGTGTCGCTTCAGCTTGTCAAAGAGAAGCCCCTACTTTCAGGAGACGAAAGCAGGGGCTCTTACATGGGCTTGATTCTATTATGCCTTGCTTAGAATGTCGATCAGCTGGTCATTGTTCAAACCGGCAAAGTAATGCGAGACGTCCACTCCCTCCAGGGCGGCAGCGTAGCCTGCATGATCCGGCGTCCGGCCTGTAAAGCGTTCCGCCAACTCCTCCGGTTCCACGGCGCTGAAGAAATCGCCCCGAAAGGTCAGCCGGGCGATCCGTCCGGCATCCACGGTGATATAAGCCTCGATCAGGCCGCAGCCCTCCACCCGCTGGCGGCGCAACACCGTACAGGCTGGGGACTGGCCGTAGTTCCATTCCCAGGTAGCGTACCGCTCCTTCCGCAGCTTTTCCACAGCGGCCAGGTCCTCCGGGGTCAGGGGATAGGGCTGCCCCGGGTTTTCCCGCAGAATATTATCCAGCAGCAGCCGCCGGAACTGCGGCAGGGTGACGCTTCCGTCCAGATACTCGGCCACGTTGGTGACTCGGCTGCGCACCGAGCGCACCCCCTTAGTCTGGAACTTGCTGGGGTCCACCTGCAGGGCTTCACTGACCACGGAGAGGTCGGAATTGAACATGATGGTGCCGTGATGCATGACCCGCCCCTGCCGCAGATACTGGGAGTTGCCGGAAAATTTCTTTCCGTCGATGGTGATGTCATTGCGGCCGTTGACCTCCGCATGAACGCCCAGCGCCGCCAGGGTCCGCACCACTGGCTGGCAGAACAGCTTCAGATCCAGATTGCCGCCTTCGGCAGCATCGGTGATGAAGGTGAAGTTCAGGTTCCCCATATCATGATACACGGCGCCGCCGCCGGACAGCCGCCGCACCACTCGGATGCCCCGGCGCTCCACGGCCTCCTGATTGATCTCGGACAGGGTATTCTGATATTTGCCCACGATGATGGCGTTGTCGTTCTGCCAGAGCATGAAATACATCCGGTCCCGGGGCAGGCAGTCAAAGACGTACTGCTCCATAGCCAGGTTATAGCTGGGATCGGTGGTAGTCAGGTCTAAGTAGGATAGCTTCATAGTGATCTCCTTACCATTGTTTTGCAGGGAATTCTATCGGGACTGTCGGCTGATGCTTGTTCAAGATTGGATCCGGCCCCCATCGGTATACGCAGCAGCCCTCCACTATGCCGCAGAAGCGGAAGCCGGATTTCTCCGCGATGTGCCGGGTCACCGTCTGCTCCGGGACGCACTCAATGACCACGCCCCGGCCCTGACGCCGGGCGCAGTCTGTCAGCAGCCGGGTCAGCTCCCCGGCATATCCACGGCCCCAGCGGCTGCGGTCCAGGACCCAGCCCAGCTCCATGGATGCATCGTCATAGGGGTGCCAGATCACATACCCCGCAAAGCCGCCGTCGTTGTCCACTGCCAGGATCAGCGGCTCCGGCGTCAGCCCCGCCCGGTCCAGAAAGGCCCGGGTCTGCTCCCGGGAAAAGGGCGGCTCCAGATACCGCATGACCTCCGGGTCCGACAGAAGCCGGTGCAGGGGCTCCAGGTCTCCCTCTGTCATCCGGCGGACCCGCAGCCCGGCAGACTTACGCTCCATGCCTGCCTTCTCTACCGCAGCCAATCCGGCAGGGAGTGGCTCTGGACGCTGCTGACCATGCCCATGGCGGCAAACAGGGTCACGATGGACGAGCCGCCATAGCTGAAAAACGGCAGCGTCAGGCCGATCACCGGCAGCACAAACAGGCACATGCCCACGTTGCTGACGGTCTGGAAGATCAGCACCGCCGCCACTCCCACGCAGACATAGGACTCCGTGGTGTTCCGGGCCTTCCGCGCCACCATCAGACACTGCACGATGATGGCTGCCAGCAGCAGCAGCACCGCCATGCACCCCAGCATCCCCAGTTCCTCGCCGATGGCGGAGAAGATGAAGTCCGTGTACCGGAACGGCAGACTGCCGGAGTATTCGCCCTGGGTCTGTATCCCATGGAACAGCCCCTGTCCGGTGAGCTTGCCGCCGCCCAGGGCCAGTAGGCTCTGGGTCTGCTGCCATCCGGCCCCCAGGGGGTCCAGGTTGTGGTCAAACACCACCATGAACCGCTCCTTCATATAGTCCGGGATCTTGTCCAGCTCCCACAGCAGGTAAAACGCCGCGCCGCCGCCCAACAGGGCGATGATGAACCACCGGGCCGCCACCCCGGCCACAAAGGCCATGGCCGCGAAGATGAAGACATACACCAGGGCGCTGCCCATGTCCGAGGAGATGACGTAGTAAAGCCCCACCATCAGCAGCACGTGCCCCGCCAGGAACGCAATGGAGCGCAGGGATTTCAGCCCCCAGTTTTCCTTGACCCACACCAGCTGCCGGCTGAGCACCAGGATGAACGTCAGCTTCACGATCTCCGCCGGCTGGATGTTGGCCGGGAAGCCCTGGATTCCCAGCCAGGCCCGGTTGCCGTTGTTTTCGATGCCCAGCGGCGTTTTCAGCAGCAGGAACATGACGATGCCGAAGCCCAGCAGCCATTTCCAGCGCTTGGCGGCCTCGGTCAGATCGATCTGGGACATGAGAAAATAGATGCCCACCCCCAGCACAATGGCGCAGGCCTGGACGATGACCATCTTCCAGGAGTTCAGGAAGTTCGTGGCGCTGGCGATCATCACCAGCCCGAACAGGGCCGCGCCGCAGCAGAGACACAGCAAAAGCCAGTCGGCCTGCCGCAAAATATCGAAAATGCTATCCTTGATTCGTTTCAGCATGAAAGGCTCCTCTTGTAAAAACCGTTGGTATGGAAAATCCTATCAGCTTAGTATAGCATAAGCCGGGATTTCTGTAAACATCGTTCTGCCCGTTTGTTTTGATGACTTTTTTACAGATTCTCTGTTAATCTATTGACAAACTATGGAAAAGGTGATTTAATTAACAATACCAAAACAGAGAAAGAGGCGGACAAGCTATGGCAATACCGTTTGACTATACGTCGGAATATAAACGCAAGCTGCGTACCCCGGAGGAGGCTGCGCGGGTGGTCAAGAGCGGCGACTGGCTGGATATCTCCATGGGCGGGGCTTTCCCGTCCCTGATGGACGAGGCCATTGCCAAGCGGAAGGACGAGCTGCGGGGCGTGAAGATCCGGGGCTATCTGATCCAGCAGCCCATTCAGATGGTGGAGTGCGACCCCAGCCGGGAGCACTTTATCTATAACAGCTGGCACATGTCCGGCTATGAGCGCAAGCTCTGCGACCGGGGCCTGTGCAACTTCAACCCTATGGTGTTCCGGAATCTGGGGGCCTACTATGACCATTTCCTCACGGTAAACGTGGCCATCACCTGCGTGACCCCCATGAATGAGCACGGGTATTTCAACTTCTCCGTGTCCAACGCCTCCGCCCGGGCGGTGCTGGATAAGGCCGACGTGGTGATCCTGGAGGTCAACGAGAATCTGCCCTGGGTCTATGGCGGGCTGGACGAGTGCATCCACATCGACGATGTGGACATGATCGTGGAGGGCCCCCACGGCCCCCTGCCGGGCATCAAGACTCCCGCCGCCAGCGAGACGGAGATGAAGATCGCCGAGTATGTGGTGCAGAACATGGTGGACGGCTCCACCCTGCAGCTGGGCATCGGCTCCCTGCCCAACGCCGTGGGCCAGATGATCGCCCGCTCCGACCTGCGGGACCTGGGCATCCACACGGAGATGCTGTGCGACTCGTACCTGGATATGTACAAGGCCGGAAAGATCAACAACAAGAGAAAGACCCTGGACCGCTATAAGAGCGTGTTCGGCTTTGCCATTGGTTCGCCGGACCTGTACGACTGGATCCGGGAGAACCCCGGTGTGGTGACCTATCCCATCAGCTACTGCAACGATCCCTCTATCGTGGGGAAGATCGACAACTTCGTGTCCATCAACAACTGCATCTCCGTGGACCTGTACGGCCAGATATGCGCCGAAAGCGCCGGCACCCGGCAGATCAGCGGCACCGGCGGCCAGCTGGACTTCCTGGAGAGCGCTGCCGTGTCCAAGGGCGGTAAGGCGTTCATCTGTCTCACATCCTCCTTTACCAACAAGGCGGGGGAGATGGTGTCCCGCATCAACCCGCTGCTGACTCCCGGCGATATCGTCACCGATCCCCGGAGTCTGGCCTACTACATCGTCACCGAATACGGCGGCGTGAACCTGGTGGGCTGCAGCACCTGGGAGCGGGCGGAGAAGCTGATCTCCATCGCCCACCCCAAGTTCCGGGACGAGCTGATCGCCAACGCCGAAAAGCAGGGTATCTGGCTGCGGTCCAACAAGCGGTAAAGGGAATACATAAAAATCCCGGGAGAAATCAGACGATTTCTCCCGGGATTTTGTGATACCTTTTACAGGGTCTCCCGGATGTGGTCGGCGATCTGGTCGGCGGTGAGTCCATACTCCCGCAGAACGTCGGCGGCCTTGCCGGACTGGCCGAACTGATCGTTGACGCCGATCTTGCGGAACTTGCAGCTGACCTTGCCCATGAGCACGTCGGCCACGGCGTCGCCCAGGCCGCCGATGACGCTGTGCTCCTCCACGGTGACCACATTGCCGCACTTTTCGGCCCACTGGGTGACGCAGGCGGCGTCAATGGGCTTGATGGTGTGGACGTTGATGACCGCGATGTGGATGCCCTGGGCCTCCAGCAGCCTGGCGGCCGCCAACGTCTCGCTGACCATCAGGCCGCAGGCAAACACGGCGGCGTCGGTGCCCTCCCGCAGGACGTTGGCCTTGCCGATCTCAAAGGGATAATCCTCCTCGAACACGGGGGTGGCCAGACGGGCCAGACGCATATAGGCCGGACCCCGGAACTCCGCCAGGGCCAGGGTGGCCTTCCGGGCCTCCTTGGCATCGGCGGGAACGATGACGGTCATGCCGGGGATCAGGCGCATAAGACCGATGTCCTCGATGGCCTGGTGGCTGCCGCCGTCCTCGCCCACGGACACGCCGGCGTGGGAGCAGCAGATCTTCACGTTGAACTTGGGATAGGCGATGGAGTTGCGGATCTGTTCATAGGCCCGTCCTGCGCCGAACATAGCAAACGTAGAGCAGAAGGGAACCAGCCCCATGGTGGACAGGCCTGCGGCGATGTTCATCATGTCCGCCTCGGCAATGCCGCAGTCGAAGAAGCGCTGGGGATAGGCGGCCTTGAAATGCTTGGTCATGGTGGCGCCGGCCAGGTCGGCGTCCAGCACCACCACCTGCTCATTGGCGGCGCCCAGCTCTACCAGAGCCTTGCCGTAGGCTTCACGGGTTGCGATTTTTTCACTCATGGTCTCAGTCCTCCAATTCCTTCAAAGCCTGCTGGCGCTGCTCCTCGTTGGGGGCCTTGCCGTGCCAGCCCACCTGGTTCTCCATGAAGGAGACACCCTTGCCCTTGACGGTGTGGGCCAGGATGCACTTGGGCTTGCCGGGGACGGCGGGGGCGCTGAGGGCCGCCTCAATGGTGTCCATGTCGTGGCCGTCGATCTCGTGCAGGTCCAGGCCGAAGGCCCGGAGCTTGGCGGGCAGGTCGCCCAGGGACATGACCTCGTCGTTGGTGCCGTCGATCTGCAGGCCGTTGTTGTCGATGATGATGGTCAGGTTATCCAGATGATAGTGGGCCGCTGCCATGAAAGACTCCCAGATCTGGCCCTCCTGGCACTCGCCGTCGCCCAGCAGGGTATAGACCTTGCAGTCCTTATGCTGCACCTTGGCGCCCAGAGCCATGCCCACGGCGATGGAACAGCCCTGGCCCAGGGAGCCGGTGGCGGCGTCCACGCCGGGGACCTTCTTGCTGTCGGGGTGACCCTGGAGAATGCTGTGGAGCTGGCGGAAATTCTTGAACTCATCCCGGCTGATGAAGCCCATCTCCGCCAGGACCGCATAGTAGCAGGGGGCCGCGTGGCCCTTGCTCAGCACGAAACGGTCCCGATCGGGGTCGTCCGGGTGCTTGGGATCCACATGCATGTGGTTGAAAAACAGGCAAGTCATCAGGTCTGCCGCAGACAGGGAGCCACCGGGGTGGCCGCTGCCGGCGTTGGCGGTCATGTTGATGATATCCCGCCGGACCTGCTTGCTCATGCTGGAAAGCTCTGCCGTATTCATGAGAAACCTCCATATAAAATAATTACCTTCGTTAGGGTATAGCATTCCGGGCAGAATGTCAATGGCCTGGCCGGAAAAATCCCCGTTTTTTCCCGGAAATTGCCGCAAAAAGGGGAGAGGGTCCACACGGACCCTCTCAGTTGTCGTCATCCTTGATTTTCCCTTTGATCTTCACATGTGACAAGGGATTTGCCTTTGCGGCCACCCGCAGGGCCTCGTTGTCGATATGGGTGTATATTTCCGTGGTATTCAGGTGCTCGTGGCCCAGAACCTCCTGCACCGCCCGCACGTCCACGCCGTTTTGCAGCATCAGGGTGGCGGCGGTGTGGCGCAGCTTGTGGGAGGAATACTGGGTGCTGTCCAGCCCCGCCTGGGACAGGTGCTTTTTCACCAGGGCGTTGACCATGGAGCGGCTGATCCGTTGGTTGCGGGCCGACAGAAACAGCGCGTCCCGGTCCGGCCCGGTAATGGGCCGCCGCACCGCCAGATAGTCCCGCAGCGTGTCCAGGCACGCCTGGTTCAGGTACACCATGCGCACCTTGTTGCCCTTGCCCAGGACCCGCAGGGCGTCCTCGTGAACGTCCGACAGGTTCAGCCCGATCAGCTCCGAAATCCGCAGCCCGCAGTTGAGAAACAGCGTCAGGATGCACAGATCCCGCTCCCGGTTGGGTCCGTCCACGGATTCCAGCAGGGAAATGCTCTCATCCAGCGTCAGATAGCGGGGCAGGGTCTTTTTCAGCTTGGGCGCGTCGATGTCCTTCACCGGGTTGCGGTCCAGTTTGTGGACCTTGTTGCACAGATACCCGTAAAAGGAGCGGATGGTGGCCAGCTTCCTGGCCCGGGAGGTGGGATTCAGCCCCTTGGCGGACCGGTCGCTGTTGGGGTGAAGCACCCGGTCCCGACTGAGGTAGGACATATAGGCGTAGATTTCCGTCAGGGTCACGGACCCCACGAAGGTCAGGTCCACGTCCCGGATGTCCACGGACTCCATGGGCTGCTCCTGCAGCGCCGGGTCCCGGGTCCACTTCAGATAGCGGAAAAAATTCCGCAGGTCCAGATAATATTCGTCCACCGTCCGCTGGGAGTGGGCCTTGATGGTCTCGTGATATGACAGGAAATCCAGCAGAATTTCCGGGGAATCCTCCCGGTAGTCCATGGCTGCGCACCTCGCTTTCTATGGCTGTATCATACCGCATTCCGGCCCGGCTGTAAACCCCTACAGGCTCAGCGCCGCCTGTGCTACAAAACCATCGGCCTCGTCCCCAAAGCCGCACTTGACGCTGGGACGGGTCTATTGTATAATAAACTGATTTATACTAAAACCTGATAAAAAGCTTGAAAAGCTTTTTATAGCGCCGAAGGTGCGTCAGGTTTTGTATGAGACGGCACAGCGTGATTTGCACGCTGTGCGTGCGCACGGCGCACGGGATTCTTGATTAAATTTAATCAAGAATCAGTATTAATGTGCGGAGGTATACCCATTATGTGGATCGCGGATGGCTGGAAGGATTATGAGCTGCTGGACTGCGGCGGCGGAGAAAAGCTGGAGCGCTGGGGCGACCAGATCCTGGTGCGGCCGGACCCCCAGGCCATCTGGGAGTCGGACCGGAAGAACCGGGGCTGGCGCACGGCCAACGCCCGCTACAGCCGCTCCAGCACCGGCGGCGGCCACTGGGACAAGAACAAGCTGCCGGAGAGCTGGCCCATCGCCTATAAAAGCCTACGTTTCCAGGTGAAGCCCATGAACTTCAAGCACACCGGGCTTTTCCCGGAGCAGGCTGCCAACTGGGACTTTGCCATGGACCAGATTCGCCGGGCGGGCCGCCCCATCCGGGTGCTGAACCTGTTCGCCTATACCGGCGGGGCCACGGTGGCCTGCGCCGCCGCCGGGGCCAGCGTCTGCCATGTGGACGCCGCCAAGGGCATGGTGGCCTGGGCCAAGGAAAACGCCCGGGTCTCCGGCCTGCAGGATGCCCCCATCCGCTGGATCGTGGACGACTGCGCCAAGTTCGTGGAGCGTGAGATTCGCCGGGGCAAGACCTATGACGCCATCATTATGGACCCCCCCAGCTATGGCCGGGGTCCCGGCGGCGAGGTGTGGAAGCTGGAGGAGAATCTCTATCCCTTCGTGAAGCTCTGCGCCCGGGTGCTGTCCGACAAGCCCCTGTTTGTGATCCTGAACTCCTACACCACGGGCCTGGCCCCGTCGGTGCTGGGCTACATCCTGCAGATGCTGGTGGGCCGCCGCTTCGGCGGACACGTCACCTGGGACGAGCTGGGCCTACCGTGCACGGATTCCGGCATGGCGCTGCCCTGCGGGGCCACCGGCCGCTGGATGAGCAAATAAAATTTCGCAGAAAAGAGACAAAGCAATGCAGCCAATGATTCAGACCGACGCCCTCTCCTTCTCCTACCCGGTGGAGGAGGGCCAGCGCCGGACCACCGCCCTGGACAATGTGACCCTGTCCATCGAAAAGGGCAGCTTTGTGGTGGTGCTGGGCCACAACGGCTCCGGCAAATCCACCCTGGCCAAGCATATGAACGCCGTGCTGCTGCCCTCCGGCGGCGCGGTGTATGTGGAGGGCATGGACACGAAAAAGGAGGAGCTCCTGCTGGAGATCCGCCGCCGGGTGGGCATGGTGTTCCAGAACCCGGATAACCAGATCGTGGCCAACGTGGTGGAGGAGGATGTTGCCTTCGCCCCGGAAAACCTGGGGGTCCCCACGGCGGAGATCCGCCGCCGGGTGGACGACGCCCTGGCGGCGGTGGGCATGACGGAGTTCACCCGCCACGCCCCACACCTGCTGTCCGGCGGACAGAAGCAGCGGGTGGCCATCGCCGGGGTCATCGCCATGGAGCCGGAGTGCATCGTCCTGGACGAGGCCACGGCCATGCTGGACCCCTCCGGCCGCCGGGAGGTGCTGGACACCGTTCACCGGCTGAACCGGGAGCGGGGCATCACCGTGGTGCATATCACCCACCATATGTCCGAGGCGGAGGACGCCGACCGGGTCATCGTCATGAACGACGGCGTGGTGGCCATGGACGGCGCGCCCCGGGAAATTTTCTCCCGGGTGGAGGAGCTGCAGGCCCTGGGCCTGGCGGCCCCGGACACGGTGGAGCTGCTGCGCCGGCTGAACCGGCACGGCATGAATCTGCCCTTGACGGCGATTACGGTTGACGAGTGTGCCCGCGCCATATTCCAGGCGCTCCATGGCGCGGAAGGGAAGTAAGCAGAGTTGGAACCGATCATTCGTATAGAACACCTGACCCACACCTACAGCGCCGGGACCCCCTTCCAGCGCAGCGCGGTGGAGGATGTCAGCCTCGATATCATGCCCGGCGAGTTCCTGGGCATCATTGGCCACACCGGCTCCGGCAAGTCCACCCTGATCCAGCACCTCAACGGACTGCTGCGCCCCACCCAGGGCCGCATCCTGCTGAACGGAAAGGACATCTGGGCCGAGCCCAAGAAAATCCGACAGGTCCGCTTCCAGGTGGGCCTGGTGTTCCAGTACCCGGAGTACCAGCTGTTTGAGGAAACGGTGTACAAGGACATTGCCTACGGTCCCGGCAACATGGGCCTGGACCGGGACGAGATCGACCGCCGGGTCCGGGAATCCGCCGCCCTGGTGGGCCTGACGGAGGAGCAGCTGGAAAAGTCCCCCTTTGAGCTGTCCGGCGGACAGAAGCGCCGGGTGGCCATCGCCGGCGTCATCGCCATGGAGCCCAAGGTCCTGATCCTGGACGAGCCCACGGCAGGGCTGGACCCCCGGGGCCGGGAGGCCATTCTGGCCCAGATCCGGGCCTATCACCGCAAGCGCGGCACCACCGTTATCCTGGTGAGCCACAGCATGGAGGAAATCGCCTGCAACGTGGACCGCATCCTGGTGCTGCGGGGCAGTCATGTGTATATGGACGGCACGCCCCGCCAGGTATTCCGGCGGGCCTCCGACCTGGAGGAGGTGGGCCTGGACGTGCCCCAGGCCACCAAGATCGCCCTGGCCCTGCGCCGCATGGGCCTGAACATTGACACCGCGGTCTACACCGTGGACGAACTGGAGCAGGCCCTGCTCTCCATAAGAGGGGAGGCGGGCGTATGCTGAGAGATATCACCCTGGGCCAGTTTTTCCCGGGCAATACCTTCATCCACCGGCTGGACCCCCGCACCAAGCTCCTGGCGGTGATCCTGTACATTGTGGCCCTGTTCAACGCCCAGGGGGTGGTGACCTACGCCATCGTGGCGGCGCTGCTGGCCCTGTGCATCATCGTCTCCCGGGTGCCCTTCCGGTCCCTGACCCGGGGCCTGAAGCCCATCTGGGTCATCGTGGCCTTCACGGCCATTATGAACCTGTTCTTCACCAGCGGTACCCCCCTGGGCGCCGGCTGGCTGCTGAGCCATATCTCCCAGGAGGGTCTGCGCTCCGCCATCTTCATGGTGCTGCGGATCGTGATGCTCATCATGGGCACCTTCCTGCTGACCTACACCACCAGCCCCATCTCCCTGACGGACGGACTGGAGAGCCTGCTGTCCCCCCTGAAGAAGTTGCGTCTGCCCGTCCACGAGCTGGCCATGATGATGTCCATCGCCCTGCGCTTTATCCCCACCCTCATCGAGGAGACGGACAAGATCATGTCCGCCCAGAAGGCCCGGGGCGCGGACTTTGAATCCGGCAATATCTTCCAGCGGGCCAAGGCCCTGGTGCCTATCCTGGTGCCCCTGTTCATCAGCGCCTTCCGCCGGGCCGACGAACTAGCCACGGCCATGGAGTGCCGCTGCTACCACGGCGGCGAAGGCCGCACCGCCCTTCATGTGCTGCACTTCCGCCCGGCGGACCTGTGGGTCCTGGCGGGCTTTGCGGCCCTGACGGCGGGGGTCATCGCCCTGGGGCGGCTGGGAATCTGAAAGAGGTACGCTATGCGCAACATCGCACTGATCCTGATGTACAACGGCACCGCCTACCATGGGTGGCAGGTGCAGAAAACCGAGGTCACCGTGGCCCAGACCCTGGAGCGGGGCCTGTCCATGGTGTGCGGCGAGCCCATCAAGTGCACCGGCTGCGGCCGCACCGACGCCGGGGTCCACGCCGAGCACTATGTGGCCAATTTCCGCACCAATTCCCGTATTCCCGTGGACCGGCTGCCCTTCGCCGTCAACACCCACATTCCCGAGGACATCGTGGTAAAGGCGGCCTATGAGGTGGCGGAGGATTTCAACGCCATCGGCTCCTGCATCCGCAAGGAGTATACCTATCGCATCTACAATTCCCGGGTGAAGAACCCGTTTTATGTGAACAGGGCGTATTTTTACCCCAAGCGCCTGGACGAGGAGGTCATGGACCGGGCGGCCCGGATGTTCGAGGGGACCCACGATTTCGCCGCCGTGCGCAGCGTGGGCACCAACGTCCGCAGCACCGTCCGCACCATCCACTACTGCCGGGTCCGGCGGCAGGGGGACCTTTTGGAATTGAAGGTCTGCGCCAACGGCTTTTTGTATAATATGGTACGGGCCATCACCGGCACGGTGCTCTACGCGGCGGAGGGGAAGCTGACGCCGGAGGAGATCCCTGTGATCCTGGACAGCGGCAACCGTACCCTGGCCGGGCCCACCGCCCCGCCGGGAGGTCTGTACCTGACAAGGGTGTGGTATGAAGATGAAAGACTCAATGGACCGGATGGAATTTGACCAAGGCAACCCCCAGGAGGAGGAGCCCCGCCGGGTGCAGCACCGGAAGCGGCCGGAGCTGAAGCCCATATGGTTTGCGGCGGTGGCCGTGGTGCTGCTGGCGGTGGTGCTCATCGCCGCCCTGACGGATACCACCGCTTTCGACGGGCTGCGCCGCAGCGTGACCTATGCCCGGGCCAAAAAGGACGAGACCGGTTGCGCCCAGCTGTACCACTACGCCGCCGACCGCACCAGCTGCTTCGCCTCTCTGGACGGCAGCCTGGCCATCGTCACCAACAGCCAGCTGCTGGTGATGCAGGAGGACGGCCAGGTGGTCTGCAACGAGACTGTAAAGTGGACTTCCTGTACAGTGACCGGAACCGGCAGCCTGGCCGCCGCCTACGACATCGGCGGCAGCGACGTGTATGTCCTCAATGCCCAGGGCCTGGTCCGCAAAATCACCTGCGGCGGCGAGATTCTGTCCGTTACCCTGACCCGGGAGGGCCGCCTGGCGGTGACCCTCAACGAGCGGGGCTACAAGGCCGCCGTGGAGGTCTACGACGAGGACGGTGTAAAGGAATTCGCCTTTCATTCTGCCGACAGCTTCCTGATGACCTCCTCCGTGTCCCGGGACGGCAAGGAGATGGCTGCCGTCACCATGGGCCAGTCCCAGGGCTCCTTCACCAGCAGCATCGTCCTGTATAAGCTGGACCGGCAGGAGGCCTACGCCACCTGCGACCTGGCCGGCGTGGCGGTGTATGACCTGGGGCTGGTAGGGAAGCGCTACTGCGCCGTGGCGGAGGACAGCCTGCATTTCATCGACCAGAAGGGCCGGGCCGCCGCGTCCTACAGCTATGACGGCGGCGTTCTGCGCCGGTGCAGCCTGGGCGGTGACGGCTATGCCGCCGTGCTGCTGGGCCGTTACAAGGTGGGCAGCCAGCTGCGCCTGGTGACGGTGAACAGCGACGGCAAGGAGCTGGGGTCCCTGGACCTGGACGGCGATGTGCTGAGCATGTCCGCCTGCGGCCGGTATGTGGCGGTGCTGTTTGCCGACCGGCTGGTGATCTATAACAAAAACCTCAAGGAATACGCCACCCTGCAGGGCGTCAGCAGCGCCGGTGATGTGCTGATGCGCAGCGACGGCTCTGCGGTGCTGGCGGGCTCTGCCGCTGCCAGCGTGTTCCTGCCCTGACCCCGAAAGGAGAGTGTCCATGTCCGTATTTGCCGATATCCTGGTGCTGGCGGCCCTGATCGCCGCCGCCTGGCTGGGTGCCAGACGGGGCCTGCTGAAAAGCCTGGCGGGCCTGCTGATCGTCGTGGTGGCCCTGCTGGGGGCCTCCTGGGCCGCCGACCACCTGACGGAGCCTGTGGCCCAGTGGATCGAGCCCCGGGTGACCCAGCGGGTGGAGCAGAAAATTGAGGAGAGCCACGCCGCCGACGCCGGACAGATGCTCCAGGCATTCAGCTTCCGGGGCAGCGGCCTCCAGAAGATGCTGGATACCGTTCACCAGCGGGTGCAGCAAACCGGCGAGACCGTCATCCGGGCCGTGGCCCAGAGCATCGCCCGTTCCGTGGCGGGGACGGCGGTGTATGTGGTGGTGTTCCTGATTCTGCTGGTGCTGCTGTGGCTTTTGGTGAAGCCCCTGAACGCCCTGGTCACCAGGCTGCCCCTGATCAGCACCGTCAACGGTCTGGGGGGCGCGGCTCTGGGCCTTGTGTGCGGCGGCCTGTTGCTGTTTGTGGCCGTGTGGGCCATGCAGCGCTTCGGCTGGCTCCTGACCCCGGAGCTCATCGACGGCACCACCCTGCTGAAATTCTTTGCAACCCAGACGCCGCTGGGCCTTCTGGCGGCGCTGTGAACAATTTACCCAGATAACGGAGGGAAACCATGCAACCGACTCTTTGTTCCAAATGTAAGAAAAATGTGGCCGTGGTCTTTATTTCCCGGCAGAATGAAAAGGGCGAGATGGTCAACGAGGGCCTGTGCCTGAAATGCGCCGCCCAGCTGGGCCTGCCCCAGGTGGAGGAGATGATGAAGCGAATGGGCATCTCTCCGGAGGACCTGGAGAACATCAACAACGAGATGATGCAGGCCTTCGGCGGGGCCGAGGAGCTCAGCGACATGCCTGCCCCCCAGGATGAGGACGACGAGGACGACGGCGAAAGCGGCAAGACCGCCACCTTCCCCTTCCTGAACCGCCTGTTCGGCGGCAGCAATCCCCCGGCGGAGAAGTCCGACGCCCCCTCCGGCCGGGAGGAGGCCCCCAAGGGCCGCAAGGCCGATAAAAAGCACAAGTACCTGGACAGCTACTGCATCAATCTCAGCCAGCGGGCCCGGGACGGCAAGCTGGACGCGGTCATCGGCCGGGAGGAGGAGATTCAGCGGGTGGTGCAGATTCTGAATCGCCGCCAGAAGAACAACCCCTGCCTCATCGGTGAGCCCGGCGTGGGCAAAACCGCCATTGCCGAGGGCCTGGCCCAGCGCATCGCCGCCGGGGACGTGCCCTTCAAGCTGCGGGATAAGCAGGTGTACCTGCTGGACCTGACGGCGCTGGTGGCGGGTACCCAGTTCCGGGGCCAGTTTGAAAGCCGCATGAAGGGCCTCATCGAGGAGATCCGCAAGCTGGGCAACATCATCCTGGTCATCGACGAGGTCCACAACATCGTGGGCGCCGGCGACGCCGAGGGCAGCATGAACGCCGCCAATATCCTCAAGCCCGCCCTGTCCCGGGGGGAGATCCAGGTCATCGGTGCCACCACCTTCAACGAATACCGCAAGCACATTGAAAAGGACACCGCCCTGGAGCGCCGCTTCCAGCCGGTGACCGTCAACGAGCCCAGCCTGGAGGATACCCTGAAAATTCTCCAGGGCATCGCCCATTACTATGAGAATTACCACGGCGTCTCCATCCCCCAGGGGGTGCTGCGCCAGGCGGTGGTGCTGTCCGAGCGGTACATCACCGACCGCTTCCTGCCGGACAAGGCCATCGACCTGATCGACGAGGCCTGCTCCGATATGAACCTTCACGACCCGGACATCAACCGCCGGATGGAGGTCAAGCGGGACCTGGAAAACGTCACCTTCGAGCGGGAGAACCTCATGTCCGCCCAGCCGGCGGAGGGTCAGGAGTTCACCCAGGAGGAGCTGGACGCCCGC
>OIWQ01003113.1_pt1 | contig 15586 bp, 5 predicted proteins | sample 1587571 | NCBI WGS metagenome assembly OIWQ01 (sample SAMEA3888910, study PRJEB22519) | human gut metagenome | biome: human gut; feature: human-associated habitat; material: faeces | place: Denmark | collected 2010 | reverse complement strand
TACAATGAGGCAACGGCAGTTGCCGACAACATATTTAAAGTCACAGGTTCGAGCTACTCGCACCTCGCAGTCACCCTTTTGTCACTCCGTGACATTTCCCCTGTTAGGGGAATCTCTGTTTGAGGCGCCATGATTGGGTAACAATAATCAAACCCAGCTGAAAGTCCTTGAATTGTCAAGGGCTTTTGTGCTTTTTATGGGCAATTTTTAGGTTGAGTTTTAGTCAAACTTTTTTACGACTAACAGGACTCGAACCTATGACATTTTAATACAATCACTTTTTTTAGAACGATATTCTATTTATTTAGTTTATCGGTCTTTTTTATTATGCTATTAAATTGAATTTTTGATTATAAAATTACATTTGTGCATTTTTGCACTTTTTTCGTGCGTTTTTCTTTTTATATTGATTTTTTACTTTGAATTTGTTAGAAAATAATTGTGATATCATTAATTGTAATTTCTTACGATTTTTTAGTCTGAAATTTGTTGATAACAGAGAACTTCAAAATTCTTCTTATTTTTTATGTAACAAAATGATAAAACAGTCATATATATATGGACGTTTATTATAAAGGCGATTCGGTTAAGAAGAGTTATAGTATATTATTATACTATTATTTTAATTTGATATTGGTATGGAAAGTAGGTGCGAAATATTTAATAATTGATTTAAATGGTTTGAAGGATGTGAATAAAAAAAGAGTTTTGTTTTGCAAAAATAAATTATGTAAAAGCGTATTTTTTTTACCATTGATGAAAACAATATTTTTTTCAATGCAATGAATTTGAATATGCTCTATAAAATGGATTTTGTTAAAGAAGTTTATTTAGAGGAGGTTAAAAAGTGAAACAACACAGTATTTTTATGAAATTGATTGCGGTTATTCTGACGGTTATAATGATTGTCGGAATTCTTCCGATGACGGTTTTTGCGGAGGAATTTAATGAAACTCAGCTTATGAAAACGGTTGAGATTGAGTCCGATAAAAAAGAAAAGTCACCGATTGTCGGCGAAGTGACTGACAAACGAGACGAAAACACAAAGGTCTTTGAGAGAAGAGACGGTTCCTACACGGCGGTCATTACTTCTGATCCGATTCATTATGATGACAATGGCGAGTGGAAGGAAATCGACAATACTCTTGTCAAGACAAATAATAAGATTACGAACAAGGAAAACAGTTTTTCGGTTGATTTTCCGACTTTGATCGATTCAAACAGTACTGTTTCCGTTGCCGACGGAGACAGCACATTGTCTTTTTCAATGAACAATATCGGTACATCCGCTGCCGTTATAGATAATTCAGCGGTTGAGGGAACTCCAGAACTTTTGCAGTCGATAAATACAGGCTCGGCTGTTGAATATAAGAATATAGCGGACAATACAAATCTGAAATATGAATTGAATTCGGATGCTCTTAAAGAAAGTATTATTTTAAATTCTAAGCCGACTGCGGCAAAGGAATATTCGTATACTGTATCCTCATCTGGATCAATGACGCTTAATTCTGACGGAAGCGTAAACGTTTATGATAATTCCGAGGTTAAGTTTATTATCAGCGCACCGTATATGTTCGATGCCGAAAATAACACCTCGTATGATGTTAGCGTATCTCTTACGGAAAACAGCGACAGTACATATACATTGAAATATGTGCCGAACAGCGAATGGCTTTTATCAAAGGATCGTGTTTATCCCGTAACGATTGACCCAACCGTCAAGGTCAATCAGCAGAGGAAGATGGTTACTGCTCAGGTCGGCACGTGCAGTGCATCCGAAGATGCCAGAACGAGATATTATTATCTTCAAAAGAATTCCGAAAACAGCACTGAACTTTATATGAGATTGACGGATGATTTCCTGTCTAACTTAGGTATAAACTATATTATTACAGGTGCCGAAGTCTCGCTGAATTGTATCGCTTTAGGTGATGATGACACTATCTCGGTTCACGAAATCAACAAGCCGTGGGACGCAGCAACAACCGAGTTTGTTTCAAAAGTTCCGGCAGTTCTTGATTTCAATGTTATTCGAGGTGGTGCATCGACGCAAAGATATGTTTGGGATATAACAGACTTGGCTAACAAGTGGTCATTGGGCTTAAAGACAAATTATGGAGTTGTTTTCACCCCGTATAAAGATTCATCGTGCAATACTCAGATATTTAATGAGACTTCGCTGAATTATACGGTGCACAGACCTTGGTTTGAAATTGATTATGTCGAGCCAAATCGTTTTACGGATGATGATGTGGAAAGCTTTGATGCAGGCCGTGCCGGAACATTGTATTTGAATAAGTACAGCGGTACATATTATGTTGAGCGCAGCGATTTGAGCCTCAACGGTAATGTTATGCCTGTTGAGGCAGGGGCGATATATAACCCTTGGGGCGCAGCGGTTGATACAGGTCTGTACACGGGCGCATATTGGATAAACAGTCATTTTATGAAGATGTTCTCATGCGGAACTGTTACTTATGACAATGCGCAAAGATCCGCGTTTGTGCTTTTCGATGTCGGCGGAGAAAGAACATATTTCTATGAAGTTGTTTCGTCCGACAGTGAATACGGTGTTATTCCCGAAAATTTCACGTCATCATTTGCCGAGGACTATGTATATTATAAATCGGTGATCGGCGACAGCGATAAGTGCCTTTGGGTTAAGAAAGATGATACCGAGCATACAAATTATGCTGAAATGAAAATCGAAACATCGGATTATATTTATTCTGTTGACAGTGCTAAGAGAGTGTGTGCAATCTCGAGTAAAAAAGGCGAAGGTACAACGAATATATCGTTCAAGGGATCGAGTTCCTCAACTATTTCTGCGATAACCGACGGCGTTGGCAGAAAATATGATTGGCAGACAGGCTATGATGCAAACGGAAAGCCGCTTGCCGATAAGCTTGTAATTAAGTCAAGCGATGGCGCATTGATATCCGTTAATACCAAGAATGGAGCGGTCAATGTAGGCGTTGACTATGATTATACACTTACCGATTCGGGAGTAAGACAGCTTACCAAGATTACTTATCCCGACGGTGGAGAGGTTCGCTATGAATATGATTCAGAAAATTTGTTGACAAAGATGACCAATGTTGATGGCTCATATGTACAAATCAATTACCGAAATGGAAGGGTCGTTGGAGTTGGAAACTATACAAGTGACGGAAAAAGAATTCATGGAATCAGTATAAAATATGATTCAGTTCACCAGCGTAGATTCACTTACACGGGCTTGGATTATGATTCATCATTTGTAGTTCTTCAGCAGTATGACCGTGAAATGAAGAAAAAATCCAGTGTTGACAACAGAGGAAATTTCTCCTATACTGAATATGACAGTAACGGAGATGTCGCTTCTTATTCTACAAACGAGGATGATGTTACAAATCTCATCACAAACGGCGATTTTTCATCGGCTAACGGTTGGGAAATGGTGCCGGCAGGTAAGAGTACGATTACCGATCAATTATATAGCTATGCCGACTCCTCTTTTGAAAATCTCGGCGAGGGAATGTGCTATGTCCGTTCAAAAATAAACACAAATTACAGAGTTTATCGCAGTCTTCCGACGCTTGAAGCCAATGCCGACGGCGAGGTATACACCTTGTCAGGATGGGCGAGAAACGATTCTTATACATCAACGGGAAGCTATATCCATAACTATACGCACATGAACAGAACCTTTGCGGTAGCAATTCTCGACAGCAACGGCGAGATTATTGCCAAGAGCGATTTCAGTCCTTATGTCAGATCGGCTTGGCAGTTTACAGCTATTTCTTTCAGGCTCAAAGAACCCGTTGAAAATGCCAAGGTTGCGGTGATTCTTGACAATCAAGTCCATTCCGCAATGTTTGACGATTTGCGATTAGTTAAATCTACCTCGAGCTACTGCGTTGAGGAGGAAGAGGAAACGCTTGAGACTATGTCGGTCAATGAGGATCAGACCGTCACAGTCAACGGAACAACATATCGTCTTGAACAGTGCGGATGTTCCTGCGCTCAATGCACACAGACGCATACCGTAACAGTTGATTCAAAGGAAACGGAAGTTTACTACAACTGCGCTTGCTTCAAGGATAATGTTGACTGCGATTGCTTCGGCTGCCGACAGGAGAGAAGCAAGAACACAACCAAAAACAGCAACGGCGATTTGCTGACCGATACTGCTTCAAACGGCAGTAAGGTAATGACGAATGTGTCGAATACTTATACCGAAAACAGGAATTACCTTGCTTCATCATCGGACAGCGCAGGCAACACGGTTTATTACAATTACAATGCGAATACAGGTATGCTCGATTCTTATTCGCTCACGGGTGCCGATAGTAATCTTATGCAGTATACCTATAATGCGGTCGGCGCACTTGAAAGAGTTACTCAGACGGTCAGCGGACTTTCTTCGGGCAATACAATGTCTGCCGAATACACCTATTCGGGCGACAGAATAACCTCGATGTCACATAGTGGCTCGGTATATACCTTTGAGTACAATACCTTTGGCAACGTAACCAATATCAAGGTTGCGGGCAGTGCCGATTCCGAGAATAAGCAGTCGATTGTTTCTTACGGCTACGATTCAAAACAGAGGAAAAATAAAATAACATACGGCAACGGAACTGTTATTTCCTATTCCTACAATGATGATGGAAATATCTCGGAGATTTCGTACAGCACGGGTCAGAAATATACCTATACATATAACGAGGATAAAGCCCTCACTGCGTCGTACGACTATTCAAGTATGCTTGCTTCAATTTATGAGGACGGCAGAGTTTCTGCAATGAGGTTGTTTACCGTTGAAAATTCTCAGCCCGTGCTCGGAGAGACGGTATATTCCTATTCGGTGAACGATGATGGGGAGGAAACTGTCACAACCTTCGGCAGAGCATATACAAAGCATAATTCTACGAAGGAATATGTTTCAAGCACGGATTCGGTTAAAACCAAAGGTTCAATCTCGTGGAATGGATGGACAGTTTTAAACACCGAGAGCGAAAGCGACTTTTTCGGCAGAACAATCGGTAAGCATTATACCGTCAATCTCGGCGAAGATGATCATCCGAATTTCGGCACGGAGTATACCTATGCCGATACCGAAACAACGGCAACGAACAAGATCAGCCGAGTTAAAAACACGCTCAACGGTGCAGTGAAGTCCGATTACGGCTATACATACGACAACAGGGGAAATATCCTCACCGTCAGTAAGTCGGGCGTGCTGTTCCAGCAGTATGTTTATGACGAGGCAAGCCAGGTCAAGGCGGAATATAACTATGCCGAAAAGACCGCAATGACCTATGTTTACGATGCGAACGGAAACATAGTTTCCAAAACACCGTACACAAATGTCACAAGCTCCGACCTTTCGACCGCAACTCAGGGTACGGCTATCGTATACGGTTACGGCGACAGCAACTGGTCTGATAAGCTGACATCATATGACGGACAAACGATAACCTATGACGCAAGCGGAAACCCGACATCATACAGGGGAGAGACGGTAACATGGAACGGCAGACTTATGACGTCGTTCACCAAGGACGACCGACGCTATGAGTATTCGTACAACTCAGACGGAATGAGAACCGTCAAAAAGGTATATAAAAACAACGAACTTGTCTACACATATACCTACATTTGGGACGGTGATGTTCTTCTTGCCGGCAGAATGGAAGTTGCGGATGCCGACGAACCCATTACAATAAGATATCTCTATGACGACAGTGGCGAGCTTTACGGAATGGATTATAACGGAACGGGCTATTTCGGCTTCATTAAGAATCTGCAAGGCGATATTGTCTCAATCGTTCCGCTCGACTCCGAAAGCAATGTTGAACTGAATATTGAATACGACGCATGGGGCAAGCCGATTTTTGAAGAATCATCGCTTGGAGCAGCATTTGTGAAAGCTATGATTATGGCTGCCACCAATGTCGGCTACCGTGGCTATTTCTACGATTTTGAAACAGGTCTCTACTACCTCCGCTCCCGTTACTATGACCCCGAAACAGGAAGATTTATAAATGCGGATGATACGGATTATTTGGGCTATACTTGCACCTCACTTGGAATGAACCTCTTTTCATATTGTGAAAACAATCCGGTGAATACTTTAGATTATCATGGCTTCCAACCAAGAGTGACAGCATGGATAACCAAATTAGCCAAAAGAACCCCTGCATATAAATGGTTTAGAAAAATAACGCAGGACAATACACATTCCAAATTTTTCAATACTTTTGATTTTTATATGGATAAGGAAGGAATATACCATACTAATTTTGATTGTTGGCAAGCATATTTTGGCTATGTTGATCTGTATGATTGGATTTTTGATATTGCTACGGATATGGAGAATAAAAAATATGAATTTAGATATTTGAACCAAAATTATATAATTTGGGCATGGAAAGGTGATTATCTGAATTTAGGTGCTGGAGCTGAAGTCGGAATATATAGAAGTGTAATAAAAAAAGGAAAGCTTATATGGAAAGTTGATAAAAGCTTAGCCATGGAAATGAACTTAGTAGTTTATTATAAAAAAGGTTTTACTTCTGTGGAACAATTTACGGATAATGATGTAATTATAGGATATGCACCAACTGAGAAGCAATGGTGGATTACTGGCTTTAACCCGAAATATCAAGATGTTAAATCAAGAGATTTATATGTTATGAGCTGTTTGACTTTTGACAATGAAGATATATATAATGCTTTTGCAAAAGCAATTAAAAACGATCCACAATACAGGAGAGATTGGACTTTATGGAATGAGCATAAAATGGCATTAGTTCATTTTTAATTTAGGAGGCATATCTATGAAAATAATAATTATTTTTCTCACTGTTATTGTTCTTATATTTTCTGGATGCGAAAAAGATGATATAAACAGAGGAAAGTTTTTAGCAGAGCAAACAAGTGAATATACAAACACAGAACAGAATGAACCAACAGAAGAAAAAACAGCGGCAAAAACAACCTATGAATCAATAAAAGAAGGTGTTACTGTCAAAAAGCATAATATTCCAAGACTTATTAATGGATATTCGTATTGGTATGTAAATACAAATGCCGAAAAAATATTGAACATTATCAATAGGAGAGATCGAGAAGAATTGAAAAATTTGATTTCAAAATCTTCCCAGTCGGAAAGTGATATTGAAAAGCAGATGGATATTTTGTTTGAATATATCGACGGAGACTTTATTGATTATGAAGAAGGCTTACCGGGTGAAGATAATTATGTTTCTTACGGTGAAACTCTTCGGCAATCCTTTTCTGTAGTTGTCTTGGCTAAGACGGATAAATCAGAGTATTATGTTGCTATCAATTTCTTTTTAAAGGATGAGGATAAAAAGGATAATGTTGGAATTGAATACATTATTGTAACAAAGAAAGAGATTATGGATTATTATTATGATAATTACGATTCTCAAAGTCAACCTAAATATCCTGATAAAGGTGGAATTTGGTGCATGGAAAAAGGTGGAGTTGTTTGGTAATTTGTCATATTCTTCGGGAAATAGGTTGGACGAGATTTTATCCGATGTTCTGAGAGTGAAATGTGACAATAATTTGTTTACAATTGAGGAGTTAATTCTTTGCTGCATCTTTCCAAGCCTCCCCTTGATTTGAGATCAAGGGGAGGGGGACCGGTTGCGGTGGTGGGGATAAAGATAAGGCGGAATATAACTACGCCGAGCATACGGCAATGACCTATGTTTACGATGCGAACGGAAACATTGTTTCCAAAACACCGTACACAAATGTCACAAGCTCCGATCTTTCAACCGCAACTCAGGGTACAGCTATCGTATACGGTTACGGCGACGGCAACTGGTCTGATAAACTGACGTCATATGACGGACTAACGATAAGCTATGACGCAAGCGGAAACCCGACGTCATACAGGGGAGAAATGGCATGATTGGGTAACAGTAATCAAACCCGGCTGAAAGTCCTTGAATTGTCAAGGGCTTTCGTGCTTTTTATGACCAATTTTTAGGATTGAGTTTTAGTCAAACTTTTTTAAGACTAACAGGACTCGAACTTAAGACAATTTAATATACAATGGTTATTTTAGACTGATATTCTATTCATTTAGATTATCGGTCTTTTTTATTATGCTATTAAATTGAATTTTTGATTATAAAATCACATTTGTGCATTTTTGCGTTTTTTTCGTGCGTTTTTGCTTTTTATATTGATTTTTTATTTTGAATTTGTTAGAAAATAATTGAGATATTTATAAATTGTAATATCATACAAATAATCAGCTTGAAATTTGTTCATAACGGAGATTATCAAAAACATTATTACTTTTTTTGTCACAAAATGTTGAAACAGTCATATATGTTAGAAGCGTTAATAAAGAATTACATTTTGACAGATTGCGGTGTACATACTGATTTTTGATTACATTTATCTATGAAAACAAGTTGGATAAATATAAAAAAAACAAGAAAGGACGTTGAAGTTTTATGAAATAATTGGTATAAATTGATAACGAAAGCGGTGAGAAGGAATTAAATAGTTAATTTATCAAAAACCATAACGGTAACGCAGTTTGATGAGGTTTCGGAGTTCTTTAATCCGATTAAATCCGACGGAAGCTGCGAAACAAGGCCATCTACGGAATATAACCATCCTCTTGCCCTGTGGGCAATGAATCTGGCGTATTCGGCGTATATGCCCTTGACCGGTGATTTTTCAGGTCTTGCACCCGGATTGTTTATGGAAGATAATATAGTTTCGGTTGAAGACTTGCTTGATGATTATGGCATTAAATCCGTTGCCTTTAATACCGATAAAAAAGACACGGTTTGTCATATTATCGGACATAAACAAATCTATGCAAATATAAACAATAGTACAAATGGAGGTAATGATAATGATAGATATTTGGGAGTTCTTGAAGGGATTGACAGAAATGAATCCATTGGAGTTTATACTGACAATGATTCATCCTGTCTACGGACCGATGACTTTGTGGGTAATGTTTATTTTGATAGTAGAAAAAATTCAGGAACTTTTCAAAATACGTTGAGTTCGGATGGTGCAAACAATACGAACGATATGCGTACCTTGGTTGTCGTTGACATCAGAGGAACGTCGACAAACCGGGACTGGGTGACAGATATTGGTACGCAGATTAATCCAGATTGGGGTTCTTTTGATGCGGGAATGGAAATAGTTTTGAAATCCTTGTACCACGGAACAGGGGATACCGAAAACTGTACAAAGTGTAACGGAGGCGGCTGTGAACATTGTAAAGGATATATTCCTTACAACAATATTTCAAATCCGATTTTCCTCGTTACCGGACACAGCTTGGGAGCGGCGGTTGCAAATCTTTTGGCGGAGCACTTAAACTCATGCAAGGATACAAACCACTGCCCGGGTTCAAGGACTGAAAAAGATATTTATTCATATACCTTTGCTACTCCGAAAACGGTTAAAAACAAACAGGGCAGTGATAGCCAAAATATATTTAATATTTTAAATAATAATGACATTGTCCCGTTGGTACCCACAAATATACTGGCTTTGAATTGGGCTGACAACGGTTGGACAAGACACGGAAGAGATTTCCGTATCACTATGCCAATGGATGTTGATTTATGGTGGTTAAAACCTTTTGATACGGCGCTCTTAGGCTTTGGCGGTCATGCAATGTCTACTTATAGCCGTTGGCTGGAAAAATTACCCGGTATGCTTAATAAAAAAGCCGAAGATATTACGACGGCAGATTTAGAGTCATTAACTGACAATCGGAAGGCCGTGGGATTGTTGCCGAGACTTTTGACAATAAAATGCCCTGTCGATGTCACGTTAAAAGACTCTGCCGGAAATATTGTCGCCTACGAAAGTGCTCGTGAAAACGCCGTTTATCCCGAGCTTGCGGAAAGCGGAATTGCTTCATGGATATCGAAAGACAACGAAAAGGTATTCTTCCTGCCCTTTGGCTGTGAGGACGTTACCGCAGAAATTGAGGCGTATGACTACGGCACAATGAATGTTGCGCTTGAAACCATAGGCGCAGGGAATCAGCTGGAAAGTATGACATACAGCAACGTCAGCCTCTATCCCGGCAAGGATTTTGAAATTCAGATTGATGAAAATTCTGTTCCGAGCGAAAGTCAGCTTATGGCTGTTGCCGAGGACGGAACTCAAACAGAACCGTCAAAGAATCCGTATCTCAAAAGCGCAGTTCCCGATACGCCGTATGCGGGAAACAATTACATAACTGTTGTTACGGATCGAAGTGTTACAAAAGTTCAATTTGTACATCACGACAGCAGAGATACAATGACATACACAAGGGATAATGTTGATGTGACGCTTGTTGATGACGGCGAAACCTTGACTTGGCGAATTCATCGAAATTTCCCAGCGACAGTATATGATGTAGGTGTGAAAGTCGGTTCATATAATTGGTACTATACAGAACGTGTTTTTGAATTGACCAGAGCATAACACCTAAGACATAAGCTGCATTAAAGTTGATCATGGCTTTAATGCAGCTTAAAATAAGAGAAGTATATTCAGAGGAGGTAAAATAATGAAAAAATACAGCATTTTTATGAAAGTGATTGCGGTTATTCTGACGGTCACGATGATCATCGGAATATTGCCGATGACGGTACTTGCTCAGGCTGTTGAAGATGAGAAAGAAAAGTTTGAACAGAACGGATATTCAAGCAATGTTTCTCAGGAGGAAGAGGAGCCAACCGTAATCGGTGAAGATACTGAGCGTCGCAACAGCGAAAATACAAAGTATTTCAAGATGAGCGACGGCACGATTAAAGCTGCGATGTATAATGACCCGGTCCTGTATAAGGATGGAACGGGTAAGTGGCAGGAAATTGACAATTCTCTTGACTCCTCTAATGAGGTTAGTAATGATGAGGCGTCGGATTTCAATGGCTATGAAACCAAGAAAAATAAGTTTAAAGTAAAGTTTGCAAAAAATGCAAGTCAAAAAAAGCTTGTGAGCATGAAGATGGACAACTATTCCGTTAGCCTTTCATTGCTCAACAAAACAAAGAAAAACAACTCCTCGATGAAGCAGGAAAAGAAAGCTAAAATTGAGGATCTTACTGTTGCTTCAAAAGCAAGTCAAAAGGTTTATTACGAGAATATCTTGCCCGACACGAATATTGAGTATATTGTCAACGGTTCGGGCGTTAAGGAAAATATAGTAGTTAAATCTGCTCAGAGCAGCTATGAATATAACTTTGAGATTGCTGTAAAGGATGTTACTCTCTCTTTGGCAGAGGACGGTTGTATTTATGCCAAGGACGCAACCACAGGTACGACTGTATTTGTTATGCCTAAGCCGTTTATGCTTGACGCTAATTATGAATACTCGAATAAGGTCAGCTACAGTTTGAGTGCAAAAAACAAGCACAAATACGAAATTACAATTTCTGCCGATTCCGAATGGTTGAACAGCAGTGAAAGATCGTTTCCTGTAACGATTGACCCGGCGATACAAACAAAACAGTCAATAAGCACAATTGATTCGGTGTATGTTGCCAAAGGTTTGCCTAATCAGAATCGCTATTCGGATCCGATGATGATGGTCGGCAGAGAGTCAACAGACGCAGATATTTGCCAAGGTCTTATTAAATTTGCTCTTCCAAAAATAAATCGCGGCGATGTTGTAATTGATGCACAGCTTTTATCAAAGCAGGTGCTTATGGATGCGTATTCGGACACTACTCCCGATACGGCGATAGAGGTGCATGCCATTACAAAAAGTTGGAACGTTACAACAGTAACGTGGAATACGAAACCGACCTACGAATCCACCGTTGCCGACTTTGAAATTTTGAAAGCAAGCGAAAAGAATTCAGGAGCTAAGGATCGACAGTGGAATGTTACATCCATTGTAAAACGTTGGTATGAAAATCCAAACTTTGCAAACAATGGATTGTTGCTGAGATCATCGAACGAAAATAAAACCTCGTATAACGATTCCTGCATTTATATGTGGGTTTATGGCGAAAAGTATGCCCAAAGCACGGCTTATCCAATGCTTTATATTACATACAGGTCAAATAAAGGACTTGAATCATACTGGAGCTATACGGATATCAGCGCAGGCAGGGCAGGAACGGCGTCAATATGCGAGTTCTCCGGCAACCTCGTATTTACCCATAACGATGTAACAACTGCCGGCAGCCGTGCGCCGGCTTCGATTTCTCACGTTTTCAACAACTATATGGCAGCGGAAAACTTCGGTACCGTCATGCCGTACAGAGGTAAGGGCTGGATGCTCAGCTGTCAGCAGCAGCTTCTGCCGTCATCAAAAGTCGGTCTTCCTGCCGATGCACAGAAAAAATATCCGTATGTTTATATCGACGGCGATGGAACAGAGCATTATTTCTATAAGAAAAGTGACGGAACAATGGTCGATGAGGACGGAATGGGTCTGACTCTTACCGTTCCCGGCAAGGATAAAAACGGCTATTATATTGTCAAAGATGATAAGGGTAATCAGATGATTTTTAACGTTGCAGGTGCATTTGCACGGTCGCGTGACAGCAACGGTAATCAGATTGCCAATTACTATGCCGCCGCCGACAATCCGAAAATTTGGAAGGTTACCGATGGTGCGGGTCATGCTGTAACATTTACACCGACCTCTGACAGTAAAACAATTCAGAAAATAACAGATTCGGCAGGCAGAGTTACCACATACACATGGAACAGTGATGGACGTTTGACTACTATAACATATCCCGACGGAAAAGAAACGAAGTTTACTTATGATTCCGATGGAGCTATGACGTCGGTGATTGCACCCGACGGATATAAGCTTCAGTTTACTTATACGCCGTTGGCAAAAGGCAAGCGAGTTTCCAAGGTTGTTGAGAGTGCAAACGGAACGGCAGGTCAAACGATAACCTTTGATTATTCGCAGTACGGACAAACAGTTATTCGCTCTTCGGGTAAAGACGGCGTTTACGGCAACAGCGATGATGTCTACACAACGGTCAAGTTTGACAGCGCAGGCAGAACCGTGTGCTCGGAAGCGACAAGCAACGGCAAGTCTTTAGCGGCTTCGGCGGCGGAATACACTGCTTCAAGTCCCAATAGCAACGCAAGCAACATCAAGCAGCTTAACCGATTGAGTAAATCCATGACAGGCGGTCAGTATGTCAGAAACTATCTTCGTGACGGAAGCGCCGATATAAGCGGAACATGGACTAAAGCTCAGTGGAACGGTACGGCGGATTTCGTCGGACAACCTGTTGATACGGATCAGCTTTACGGCAGATACAGCTATTATTTAAACAGTAAAACCTTTAGCGACAAAGCCGCAGCGAGAGCCTATCAGCCCCTTTCGTCCGGTCAGTTCGGCGCAGGAAAAACATATACCTTCTCTGCATGGGTAAAGACTAAAAACATTGTGCCGAGGGACGCTTCGATTCCGTTCGGCGCGGAGCTTATGGTAACATATTGGCTATCAAACAACAAAGCGGTCGATGTACATTCCGATGTGCTTGTCGGAACAACGGATTCGACCATTAACAACGGCTGGCAGCGCCTTGCGGTAACATTTACACTTCCGTCCGATGCCACAAGAATGAATATAAATATAATGATTCGTGACGCAACGGGTGAGGCGTGGTTTGATGGAATGCAGCTTGAGGAGGGCACAAGCGCAAGCCCGTTCAATATGATAAACAACTCTTCATTTGAGCGGTATTCTCAGGCATCTAACGGGGCATATTTGCCGCAGGATTGGAGCGGACATCTTTTTGATTCCGGAGATTCTGTACATAATATTCATCAAAAAGATGACGGACATTCGTTCCGTTTCAACAGTGTGCCGACTGTTGAAAAATCATTGATTCAGACTCTGTATTTTAAGGGAAAAACTGCACAAAATCTTGATGATACATATATTCTCAGCGGCTGGGTATATGCGAACCCGGTTGGCGGAAGCAATGAAAATAACAGAGTAGGTCTTGCGATAAAGATTTTTTACAGTGACGGAACGTATTATGTACGTTGGTTTGATTACAACAATTCCGTTATGGGTTCCCAATATGTTATGGGTGCATTTACATTGCGTGACGGAAGTAAGCCGACTGCGAATAAAACCCCGACTTCTATGAATGTCTATCTAATCAATTTCAAGCAGTCAAATAACAGCTGGTTTGATAATATTCAGCTCGTTCGTGATGAAGCCCCGTCATATACCTATAACAGCGACGGAAAGCTCGTTACGGTTGCGGCAAACGCCAAGCAAAAGGGCACAATGGAGTATTCCAACGGCAACCTTACAAAATCTGTTGATGCCAAGGGCTTTAATTATTCATACAAATATGACGACAATCATAATATGACCGAAGCCACGAACCAGAGCGGTGTTAAGTATGCCTATGTCTATGACAAAATGGGTAATCCTACCTCACTTAAAGTCAAGGTAAATGATAATTATTATATCGAAACAGGCGCAACGTACACAGCAAACGGCGCATATGTTTCGCAGACCTCGGATCAGGACGGCTACACGGAAAGCTATTCGTATAACGACACAAGGGGTACACTCACAAAATATACAGACAAAATGGGTCGAGTGACGAACTACACCTATGATAACAATACCGATGCGGTTACGTCTGTTTCACAAACTCTTTCAAACGGTCAAACGGTCAGCAACAGCTACACATATGAAAATTATCGTTTGAAAACGATATCACATAACGGCTTTAATTATTCGTTCGCATACGATAATTTCGGCAATGTAACTCAGACCAAGGTCGGTTCGCAGGTTCTCAGCACGAACACCTACGGCACAAACAATGGCGATTTGAAGCAAGTCAAGTACGGTAATAACGATTATGTTGACTACACCTACGATGATTACGGCAACATTTCCGCAATCTCGCAGAACGGAACGAAGAATTTCACATGGCAGTATGACTCAACAGGAAATCTGTACTCTCACGAAGACTTAGTCAACAATCAGCGCTTCGTTTATACATACGATTCAACAGGCAGGCTTGTCCGCCAGCAGGTTCTGGATAACAGCAAAAAGAATATTTACAGCTCGCAGTACGGCTATGACCTCAATAACAATGTTTCAAGGTTCGCTTCGTCGGCGGGCGGCGTGAGCGTGACCGAAAACTTTGAGTACGGCAAGGATAATCTTGCTTCAAAGTACACCTACCCGTCCGGCAAGACAACGACCTATACATATGACGGGCTTATGAGACGAATCAAGGCATTGACAAATACGAGTGTCAATATCGACCATCAGTATGCATATCTCGCTTCGGCTCGAGGCAATACCGTCAAGTCAACTAAAATCGGCTGGGAACATATAGGTAATTATATTTACGGATATACATATGATGCAAACGGCAACATAACGAAGATAACCCGCAGGGATAAGACCGTTGCAAACTCGACGTATGAACCTCAACAGCAGTTCGCTTATGATGAATTAAATCAGCTTATCCGTGCCGATGACCTTGCAAAAAATCGCACGGAGGTGTATACTTATGACAACGGCGGCAATATTCTGTCAACGACGGTATATCCGCTGACGTGGGGCAGT
>OIWQ01003112.1_pt1 | contig 15588 bp, 10 predicted proteins | sample 1587571 | NCBI WGS metagenome assembly OIWQ01 (sample SAMEA3888910, study PRJEB22519) | human gut metagenome | biome: human gut; feature: human-associated habitat; material: faeces | place: Denmark | collected 2010 | reverse complement strand
ATAATAGGTAGACCGTGCCATCTGCATAGATTTCAACAGATATTTCAATTGGTATCCTTTTTCACGCAGCTCTTTGATGATCGCTGCTTTCTCGCCTTGAGTTGCGCTGCGTGCCTCTCTTCTCTCAAGGCGATCTCTTTTTTTATAACTTCATTCTCCGCCTTTATGGACGAGGCAGAATAAAAGGAAGTCATAAAAGATGACGGTAAGGAGTATTACTCTCTTACCGCCATTTTTTTGTTTCTATTTCAGACAGATCCTCGGCAGCACCCCCAGGAAATGTCGGCCAATCTTCTCGGGGTCCATATCAAGCACCTGAGACGGATTGGTGTCCTTTTCTGTCCAGCGCACAAAGCGCTCTTTGCAAAGCATAAAGTTATGGTAGATATGAGTATCCTCATCCATTTCATCAATCTTATCTTCCTACAGGAGAAGAAATTGGTTGTTGTCTGATTTGATGGGCTTCAGCTTAACCTTGAATTCCTCGTCGCAGTATTTGTTGTGTAGATACTGTTCTTCGATTTCGTGGTAGCAATCATCATTTTTGCCCTCACTTCAATCGATATCTTTTTCCCGCGCCCCGGCCGATGATGTCAATCAACCCATTTTCATTCATCTGGCGGGAAAGCAGGTAGGCTCTTGTCTTTTTGATATTCAGCAGCTCCTGCAGATCTTCATCGGTCATTTCGCCATACTCCGCCAGATAATCCATCACCGTTTTCATCTGGGGAGTGATGGCAGCAGTAGACTTGCCGGTTGTTGCCGGTGTATCCTCGTTTGCAGCATCGGTAGCATTCATGTTGGGCAACACGATTCTGAACGCATTGGTCGTTGCCTCAATGCTGGGCTGTACAGGGCAGTTTTCGTACAGCTTGAAAATGCGGCGAATACCGGTGCCATAGCTTTCAATCAGGCGCAGGCGGTGAAAAATCTCTGCCAGCTTTTTATTCCTCGGCTGAGAAACGCCGAGGCGGATATCCTCCGTGGAAAGGCCGGGCAGGAGGCCGCCCAGAGAAATAAATTCCATTTTGCTGTCGTTCACGTTGATGATAATGCTGCCGCTGAAGCTGTAGTCCCGATGCACCAGCGCATTGAGCAGCGCTTCGCGGATGGCTTCCTCGGGATAGTCCTGCTTATCCGTGCGGACGACACCCTTGATGGTAGAGACGGTTCTGTTGCACAGCGCCAGATAATTGATCGAATTTTCAAACTGCTTGAAGATCGAGCCACCAAACTCCTTGCTGTCCCGGAACTCTGTACAGGATTCATCGTTGAACACCGCGATTTTCGTCGTGTGTTGGCACTGGTCGGACAGAAGCAGCGCCAGATTGGTGTACTGATCGTCGTGAATGTTCCGAAGCCCCAGCGCAATGTACTTGTCTTCTGAAAAATCCACCTTGTACCGCTTGAACGCAGCCGCTGCTTCGTCAAAGGTCAGATCCTGCCGCACGGTGCGCATTTCTTCAAACACGTCGCCGTCCGAATCTTTGATCATCTGCCGGATCTGCTCCGGCGATGCCTGCACACTCGTCGCGCCCTGCCGGACGTAAACGCCAGCGGGCTTCAGTCCTTTGCCCTTCAGATAATACGGCTTATAGCTGCCCTCACCGACCTCAATGCGGATGACCTTGTTTTCCTGCAGCACATAGCGTACGAACATCGTCACATCCGGTTGAATGGCGTCGCGGATGCCGTTCGTCAGCCGCGTGTAGGTCTCGTCCACATTGTCAATACCTGTCACATTGCCCTGATCGTCAATGCCGATATAGATCACACCGCCATCCGTGTTCGTAAAGGCGATGACTTCCTTGTAAATATCATCTGTCAGCTGGGATTTAAATTCCATGCGCTCATTTTCGTACTGCATCGATCACACCTCCGTGTTGGTTATTTTTATTATACCACTATTTTCACATGAAACAAGTGAAAATAGTGAAAATTCATGTGCAAATGTAGCGCGTGATTTTCCCGCGCTTCTTTACAACAAAGAAGTGTCGCAGCCTGCAAAAGCAAGCTGCGACACTCCTCTCTAAAACTGTTTATAGATATGGCGGCACTCAGTCATTCTCCCACGCATCCCAAGCCTCGTCCTCATCCTCATAATCGCCGGGATTGTCTTCATAGAGATCTTCCGGGCTGTCATATTCATCCCGCAGGCCGGTCGAACCGGGGCCGAGAGAGGTGTCGGGGCTGTTCGAGCCGCCATAGTTGAAGGTCTGCGGCGGCAGAGGCTCGGGTTTTACTACGGGGACAAGCAATTTATATCCGTTCCAGCAAGCGCCTCCGCCGAGCTGCTGCGTTGTGACTACTTTTCCGTCCTCACAGACCGCCTTAAAGATTGCCTTCCGATTCTCCGTGTACCATGTGTACGTCACCGAAACGACCGTATCCACATTCCCTTGCCAATCGTGTTCGTGACGCTGCTCTGTCTTAGACGTGCCTGCACTTCCGAGCGTCTGTGTCGAGTTGATGCTGCTCTCCGACAGGCCGATATAGGGCAGGCCCGCTCTTTTTTGCTTGTGGATCGCCACATTGCGCGTTCTCTGCTGTTCCTTGGCCGCTGCTTCTGCCGCCAAGCGCTGCTGTTCTTCTTCCTGCCGTCTGGCTTCGCGTCGGGCTTCTTCCTCGGCCTGCTGCGCGATAATCTGCTGGCGGTTGGCCTCAGCGGTCTGGAGCAGCGGCGGGAGCGCAAAAATCAAAACAGCCGCGATTGCAGCGGTCACGAGCAGACCCTTCCACGGGATACGGACATGCTTTTTGGAAATTTCAGGTTTGAAAGTCGGCTTTGCCTGCGGAACAGGCGCAGGCTGCACGACAGGCACAGGCTGTGCGACAGGCGGTTCTTCCCGCTTCACTTGCACAGGGGCAGCAGGCGGCTCCTCTTTGACCGGCTCCGCAGGCGGTGCTTTCGGCTTTTCCGGGAAAGCGGTCTGTTCTGCTTTTCGGAGTACAAATTTCGTTTTTTCCGGCGGATACGGCGCATCCTGCGCAGAGCAGACGAAAACGTCCGTCACACGTGCAAGCTTTTCCGCGTCGTACCGGCCAACCGGAACTATGACAAAATCCCCGGCCTTCAGAGAGATGCCGCCGGTCAGATAGGCATAGCCTGCGCCGTTTTCTTTGAACTGCACTTTGCAGAACTGATAATATCCGCCGCCCGCAGATCCCTCCGCAGGTGCTTCTTTTTCGTAATATTCTGTCCAAGGCTCAGATTCTTCCTCCGGTTCCTCGTCCTCGTCGTCTTCCTCAGGTTCTTCCGTTTCTCCCGGCAGGCGGATCGCTGCCCAGTATGGCTCGATCTCCTTGGCAAAATCAATTTCCGGTGCGCTGTCATCGCGGAAATAGTTATAGAGACGGTTTGCGTCGTTCAGCAACTCTCGCAGGTCGGCATCTTTTCCGACACGCCGCTCCCGCGGCAGCTCATCCAAAAGCCCTTTCCAGAACGAGCCAAGGCGGGTTTCAGAGATCACCCCATATTCTTCAAACAGGAGCTGCTTCGCGCACAATGCCTGATAGACGCTCTCGCCCAGCGTCGGATAGAAACGCTGCCAGAAGGCGCGCAGAAGATAGCGCATGCTCTCATCGACCTTCTGCATCTGCATGGCCGCGGAAATTATATACAGAGCAAGCTGCATCGTGCGGATATCCTGATCCTCGCGCTCACCCTCCAGATGCTCTAGATCGCGCCACATCCAGTTGATGATGCTCACAGCCCGCCCCACAAACTGCGCGGCAATTTCGGCGCGCTGCTGCTCCGCAGCCTGATTGCGGCGGCGTCTTTCCTTTGCTTCGATCTCATCACCGAACGTGCGCCAGTACCACCGCTGCCACTCGGCGCCGGTCAGTTTGCCATCGCCGTTTTTGTCAAATCGCTTCTGCGAACTGTGAAGCATGGGCTGCACCTCCAATTCCTTGATCTGTAAATCCAGTGTAGAACATTTTATGTCCAATACAAGGGACTTTCTAATTTGAATTTGGCATAAGTGGCGAAAATCTGCTGCTTGCAAAAAATATGATTTTGCGTTGAACTTGTTAGTGGCAAAATGATGTGGTAAAATTATACCAAACAATCCAAAATGGCTAACTGTTCTTGGCTATTTGTCTATTTGACATATGAGGTGTAAGGCATGAGTTTCTTTTCATGGTTCAAAAAGAAGTCAACTAATACTGGTACAGGAGTACCTTCACAAAACATCCCTGTTGACATTGAGGCAGTTCGTCATAAAGAAAAAACTGAAAGCAAATCTATTGACAGTCAGACTGTGGAACGCACGCTGATCCATGAGGAAGTAGTCTCAGCTTTGGATATACCTCAAATTGTAGAAGCTGTTCCGGAAAAATCTGTTTTTGAAAAATACCTTATGCAATTTCAATATGATCCGAAAACGGAACTCGCTTTTATTTATCAGGAGGGAGAAACCGAGTTATTTCAGAGCGTGTTGTTGATTGCAAAGTATGCCTTGCGACATATGCACATTCCGAGCCTATTTGCTGAAGATAGCGATTTTGTCTACTTTACCGTATTTGATCGCGAACAGTGCGATTACATCGGACTGATGGACTATGCATTGCATTATTGCAAGATTCATTCTTATCTGACATTTTACGAGGAACCGGCTAAAAATATCGCTAGGGACTTGAAGCAGTACGGATTAAAGATTCTTGGCGCACGACCAGATAGATCTGCATATATCCAAATTCGGAATCATGCAAATATTACAGATCCAAGCTTTTTAGAATGCATGGGAGAAAGACTTTTACAATTACTTGACGATATTGATATGCACATCAATACATATCGCACAGCCCACTGTATTGGAAACTTGGGACTGTATAAGGAAACGCTTCGCTCAATTCTTGAATCGCTTGATATTGACCAAGCGTTATACGTTCGTTGGAAAAGAGAATACGAGATGTATTCACTAGTCAAGATGTATTACCCTGATGTGGTTTTTCAATATCATAGTCAGTGGTTGGAACGTCAAAGTTTAGATGCCTATGTGCCATCTATAAAAGTTGGTTTTGAGTATCAAGGACAGCAGCATTACGAAAGCGTTGAGTTCTTCGGCGGACAGGCGGCATTAGAACATCGGATGGAAAATGACGCTCTCAAAAAGAAAAAGTGCAAGCAAAATGGGGTGGTATTAGTTGAATGGATATACACAGAGCAGATCAATTCCGCAATCCTTCGGGATAAACTGAGTAAAGTCCATTTCGTACTTCCAGAAAAACCAGCGGACTTATTTAAGAAAAATGACATTGAAAATGCTGCGATTGACAGCGCAGCAATCAAGCTGGATAGGAACCAGGATCCCAAGGAGTTATTTCATAAAGCACTTGAACTCCGTAATAGAGAAGCGATATATGCATCCTTTCAGAAACTGGTACGAAAAAATCCTAAAACCGTAACAAAGTACTGGGAACGGCTCATCACACAGTATGCAGATGAACACCTCGCACCAGACAGCGTCTCAGATAATAGCGATCCATATGGTGCCGACCTGCTACGCATCATTGCCCGAAGTAAAATCCTCACAGAATACTATCTTTGCCGCAGCGATGTGCGTAATAATTACTATACTCGAAAAGTCATTATATACTTGATAAAAGATAGTTGTGATTCAGATGCCGTTGCATCGTATTTGGATCGAATGCGCAAACAAGTTATTAGAAATGGCGGAACGCGCGAAGATTTTAATAACAGAATAAAGTGCCTGTACAGTGAAGCAGCCGACTATGGAATTGACAAGCAGAAGATACGGAGGGTTTTGACAACACTCGGCATTTAACGCACATATTAGCCATATTATTCCTCGCTGCTGCGTTTTCTAAGAAATTTCCCTATAAAATCCTGGATTTGATGTAATCTCCGCAGCGTTTATAGATCGTGAACAGCGCTGGGTCGCACTCCGGATAAATGGAAGCGATCAGCTTGCCCACCTGGTTCAGCAGCTGCGCCGGCTGCATGCCGCAGGCGGCGGTGATCTGCTCCGCAGTCACGGCGGTCAACTGGTGTGCAAGTGAATTGCGGCAGCTTTCGTTCAGTAGGTTGCAGCTTTTTAGCACGGGCATAGCATCTACAGGAACATCCGGCAGATGCTCCAAAATCCGATAGCACAGCTCCATGCTGACGTCGCTCTCCCGAAGGGGCGCACCAAAATATGTGCAAACGCTTTGGTAGACCTCCGGCAGCTTATTTGCCAGCATATCCGGTACGAAACGCGGCCGCCGGGAATACGGACGGTCGATCACGTCTTCCAAATGCAGGTTTTTCCCCGCCAGCACGGTTTTCATTAGCTGCAATTCCAGCCGGACAACAAGTGGATTAAGACGCAGGATCATCTCCTCATACTGTTGCCGGTGGCTGCGGTTGAGCAGCACCAGATACGCCTCGCTGACCTCCGCATAATCGCTGCGCGGCGCACCGGTGCGAACCGGGTACAAAGAAAACGGCAGCTTGAGATTCTGCGCATAATTCCGCGCCGCTTCGCTTTGCATCTGGTCGCGCGCGTCCAGATGCCCGATCAGCGCCTTCAGCTGGTTTGGAAGATTCTTCATCGTGTAAATCGCGCTGTAATCGCGTACGTCAAGCAGCGTCAGAAGGTGTTCTTTGGCTCTTTGCCGCTGCATGTGCATCAGTTCCGGTTCTGAGCAGCGGTTCGGCGCGCCGGGCGCTTCGTCTTCGCTGCACTCCAGCTCGTCTTCCACGCTGTAGTCAGCTGCATTTGTCCGCTCGGTCGTGCCGGAAGCGCACTCAAAATTCTTGACCTGAATGCCGCGTGCGTTGAGCCGCACGTCGGCAGCGAGAAAGGACAGTACGATCTTCATCTGCGGCGTACCGGAGCTGAGATTCAGCAGAAGCTCACCGTCCGGAAATTCTTCCACCAGCTTTGCCACAGCCTCTGTGATCGGCGCGCCGACCGCATCCATATCCGACGGATCTTCGATCTGCGTGCGCACAACGCGCAGTTCCGGCGCATAACCGCCCCAGTTTTTGCGGATGTGCGCCAGTACAGTATCCAGCCGCGCACCGCAGTCGTTGAGCGCGGCGGCCTCGCTGGAAAGAAGCACGCAGATCACATCCGGGCGGTAATGGCGGATGATATGCAGCATGGGGCCGTCGTGGTAGCCGCGCACAGGGTCGGAGGTTCCCATGCAGGTAAAAAGCAGTTTCATAGGGGATAAAGACCTCGCTTTCGGATTCATTGCCATACAGGCGTGCGAACGCCCAATATCAGAAGGAAAAACAGCCGCCTGAATCAGGCGGTTCGCACCTGCCAAAATGCGTTCTGGCAAGATGCTATTGATTTTGTGACTGACAATATGATACAATAAAACAGCAAAATTGACAATTCCTTTTCACCTAAACCGAAAAAAATATACAGTTTTGCTGAAATGTCCTATACCCCGCAAGGGGACGAAAACCCTCCTGGATCTCGATCCCGTATTTGGATCGCATGAAATATCCTATACCCCGCAAGGGGACGGAAACTCGTTTTCGTCCAGATAATAATTATGCTCCCGCAAAGAAATACTTTACAACCCGCGAGGGGGCGGAAACTTTCTTTCCTCCGGCACTCCCGGCAGCGGCATCTAGGAAACAATCTACACCCCCCGCAAGGGGACGGAAACTCGTCGCAATTCTCAATGGACTCTTCAGGGGATTTACAAAACGATCTACACCCCGCAAGGGGACGAGAACTTCACGGAATCGGACATCGTGATATTGATGCCGGAAACACTCTACCCCCGTAAGGGGACGGAAACTCCTCCACATAACACCAACTCTGCGGCGGGCGGTTGAGAAGCACTTTACACCATGCAAGGGGACGGAAACTTTTGATCCTGCAGGAACCCATCAACCAGACCGCAGAAACAATCCATGCCCCGACAGGGGACGGAAACTTCTTGGTCAGCGTGACGAGGCTGTTGGTGTTGGTAACACTTTACACCTCGCAAGGGGACGAAAACATATCCTTGCCTGCCCCTTTGTAAACCTTCATTTGAAACACTTTACACCCCGTCAGGGGACGGAAACGTGTCTTCCTCCATCCCGTCAAAAATCATCTGGCGAAACGCTTTACACCCCGCAAGGGGATGGAAACAGTTTTTCGTATCTCATTTCTGCTGCCTCCTCGAGAAATACTTTATCCCCCGCAAGGGGACGGAAGCACCTCCACAAACTCACCGTTTTTGAGCTGATATCAAAATACTTCACACCCCGTAAGGGGCGGAAGAATGATTGGGAGTTGCTTAACGGCAATTAGGTTGAAGCACTATACACCCCGCAAGGGGACGGAAACTAGCAAGTCGGCCCGCCCAGTGTAACATACAAGAAACAACCCACACCCCGCAAGGGGACGGAAATGATTTTTTCATTGTGTAATAATGTTTATTTTTGAGAAATAACCCACACCCCGCAAGGGGACGGAAACACCACATTGTAAAAAAGCGGTAAAATTTCAGCAGGAAACAACCCACACCCCGTAAGGGGACGGAAACAGCGCCTGCACGATTTCCTTGTCTGTCATACGCTATGAAACAACCTACACCCCGCCAGGGGACGAAAACTAATAACCCCCGTTCAGCTTGCAAAATTCATGAAGGAAATACTTTACACCCCGACAGGGGACAACTGACAAAAAAGGAGCGTGAGACACGTTGAGAGAAGAAAGCGTGCGCGTCTGCTTTGGCTGCCTGATGCACGACATCGGAAAGCCGGTGCTGCGTGCGGGCGGACAAACCGGCGATCACAGCAGCCTCGGCTATGCGTACCTGAAAAAGCTTTGGCAGGATGACCGGGACATTCTCGACTGCGTCCGCCTGCACCATGCCGCTGCACTGCGCGCCGCACAGCCTGCGGACAGCAGCATTGCGTGGATTGCCTGCATCGCGGACAATATCTCCGCCGCTGCCGACCGGCGCAGCATAGACACGGAGGAAACAAGTTTCCGGCGCTATCTGCCGCTTGTACCCGTGTTTTCCCATATGAACGGCGAGCATCCCGGAAAAGCCGTTCCGCCTGCTTTGCAGACAGGCGCGCTGCATCTGCCGCTTGAAAATCTGGATGCTCTGACGGCGGCGCAGTATCAGGCAGCCGTGGACGCGCTGGCCCAGAGGCTCGCGGAGCTTTCGCGCACGGAGCAGTGGCTCAACTCCCTGCTGTGTCTGCTGGAAAGCTACCTCAGCGCCTTCCCATCGAGCACCAACACGGCGGAAAGCCCGGATATTTCACTCTTTGACCATCTAAAGACCACTGCCGCCATCGGCGTTTGCATCAGCGAGTATCTGGCGGCAGAACAGGAAACGCAGTTCAAAAAGCGCCTTTTCGACAAGGAAAAGCAGTTCATGGACGAGCAGGCGTTTCTTCTTTACTCGGCGGATTTTTCCGGCATCCAGAAATTCATCTACACTGTCGCATCTGAAAAGGCGCTGCGTTCGCTGCGAAGCCGTTCGTTCTTTCTTGAACTTGCGATGGAGCATTACGCCGACGAGCTGCTGTCCCTCTGCGGCGTCGGACGGGCGAACCTTCTTTATACCGGCGGCGGACACTGCTATATGCTCCTGCCGAACACTGCGGAAGTCCAGACAGCGATCGAGCGTTGGAACCGGCGCTTCAACGACTGGCTCTCCGAGCAGTTTGGCATTTCGCTGTTCCTCGCGCACGGATATACCCCGTGCAGCGGCAACGAACTGATCGACGATCCTGCTGAACAAAGTCCCTACAAGAAGATGTTCCGGCGCGTATCCTCTGCGCTGGCTGGACACAAGATGCACCGCTATGACGCGCAGGCAATCTTGAAGCTCAACAGCACCCACGCCGATGGCGGACGTGAATGCAAAATCTGCGGACGCACGGACAGCCTTCAGGACGGGCGGTGCAGCTGGTGCCGGCTGTTCGTTTCGCTGTCTGAGAAAATTCAGCGCTGCGACATCTATTTTGTAAGTCCGGGTGAGACAGACAGCGCGGACTTCGTGCTTCCTACACCGGATGGCACGGTCAGTGTCACCTTCATAGACGAAAAAACAGCCCGCAGCCGGTTAAACGGCGGCGAAGCTGTGACGAGAATTTATTCCAAAAACAAAGCCTATACCGGACTTCAATACAGTACGCGCATCTACGTTGGAGACTATGCCTTCAGCAACAGCATCGAAGCGCTTGCGCAGGAAGCTAACGGCGTCAAACGCATCGGCGTGTGCCGGATGGACGTGGACAATCTGGGACAGGCGTTTGTTGCAGGCTTCGAGCGTCCGGAAAAAGCAACTGCGCAGGAACGGGAGCATTTCGTTACCATCTCGCGCACAGCGGCGTTTTCCCGGCAGATGTCCCTGTTCTTCAAGTGCTACATCAACGATATCCTTTCCGGACGCTTTGAAAGCAAGCCGGCGCTTGCCGTGACGGTCGTCTATTCCGGTGGCGATGATGTGTTTTTACTTGGCGCATGGAATGATGTTGTAGAGGCTGCGCTTCGCATCCGGCAGGCATTCACGGCCTTTTCCTGCGGCGCGCTCACCATCAGCGCGGGACTTGCTCTGGTGGACGATCATTACCCGGTCCGCCTCTCGGCGGCCGCCTCCGGCGATTTGGAAGACCTTGCAAAACAGGAACCGGACAAAGATGCAGTCTGCCTTTTTGAAAGCGCACACTGCTATGGCTGGAACACGTTTACCGGGCGCGTGCTGGGCGAGAAAAAGGCTGCGTTAGAGGCTTTTTTCGGCGCGCGCGGTCAAGAGCGTGGAACTGCATTTTTGTATCGGACGCTCGACCTTCTGCGCACGGCGCAGGACCCGAAGGACGGCAAATTGCAGCTTGCCAGATACGCCTATCTGCTCGCCCGGCTGGAGCCGCCGCGCACATCGCCTGCGTTTGGCGCGTACCGGACGTTTGCAGACAAGATGTACCGCTGGGCGCTGAACAAAACAGACCGCGCCGAGTTAATCACGGCAATTTATCTTCATGTCTATGAGAACCGGGAGGGGGATACAGATGGCATACAACAATAACAGCTACAGTGGCTACAACCGCGGCTATTCTGGCGGCGGACAGTCCCGTCCGCCGCAGCGTTCGGGGTATGGCGCACAGCAGCGCCCGACTTACAACCAGCCGCTCGCAGAAATTCAGCCCGAAAAGGTTCCCGATGACTACATCGACCGCGCTGACGCGATCATGCGCGAAATGAGCGGTCAGCGCCCGACGATCACAACCAGCAAAATCCGGAACCTTCTGAGCCTCGTCAGCGGCATCTATGATGCCGAGCGGCTCCGTACCGAACCGGAACTGACAAAGGAGAGCATTGCGGGTATCGGCATGATGCGCATCCGCACAGCATATGAAGCCGGGCGCGATCCTGCAACGAAGGTGTTTGTCGAAAAGGCACATCTTCTGCAATATCTCAAGGGCATCGGCACAAATCGCGAGACTCTGATTGCGTTTGCACACTATATGGAAGCGCTGGTAGCGTATCATCGCTACTACGGCGGTAAGGAGGCGTAAGTATGTACGGGAAAATTCTGATTCAGTGTGATCTGATCGTCCGAACCGGTATGCATATCGGCGCATCCGGCGCCTTTTCCGCGATCGGTGCGGTCGACAGTCCTGTTGTCCGCGATACGCTCACGGGAAATCCAATCGTTCCCGGCAGCAGCCTCAAGGGAAAGCTCCGCACGCTGCTGGCAAGAAGTTTTTCCGGTGACATCGAACATATGCCGGATTTCAAGAACGACGAAGCACCGATCCTGCGCCTGTTTGGAAGCGCTGACCCAGTCAGAGCGGCGCGGCTCCAGTTTGCCGATTGCTTTGTCAATAATAAAGAGCAGATGAAAGTGGTTGGCCTGACCGAGGTAAAATTTGAAAACGCCATCAACCGGATCAATTCTGTTGCAAATCCGCGCCAGATCGAGCGCGTCGTGCCGGGAACCAGCTTCGGCGTGAACATTGTCTATGAATTTAGCGGCGAGCGCGAAGCACAGGAAGACCTTGCATTGCTCGCAAAGGGGATGAAGCTGCTGCAGCTGGACTATCTCGGTGGACATGGCTCACGCGGCAGCGGCAGAGTCAGCTTCACGAACTTCTGCCTGACCGGTGTTGCCTGTGACGCGGATACGGCTTCTCTGACGGGCCTCTTTGAGGAGGTTGCAAACTATGAGTTGTTTTCTGTTTAGTCTCCGGTTCACCGCACCTGTCCACTTCGGATTGTCCGACGCTGCAATGTCGCTCTACGCATCGGAAGAAACCTTCCGCGCCGATACGCTCTTCTCAGCGCTTTGCCATACTGCTCTGCACGCAGAAGGTGAAGCAGGCGTGACACGGCTCTGTGAAGCCGTCCGGCGAGGAGAATTGACGCTTTCCGACGCTATGCCTTACTGCGGCGATACATTCTATCTTCCAAAGCCCTTTATCCATGCGCCCTCATCCGAGGAGCTTCCGGCAAGGCAGCGAAAGACCATGAAAAAGCTGCGTTGGCTCCCGGTGCATGCCTTTGAGCAATTTTCTGTGTCCGTACACGGCGGGGCCGCATTTGTTCCAGAAACAGCGGAAGGCTTCGGCGTGCATGAGAATTACACGAAAGCGGCTGTTACAGACGGTGAGGACGCTAACCCGTATCAGGTCGGCGTGTTCCGGTTCTTTGAAGATTGCGGCCTGTGGTTCATGCTGTGCTGCCCGGAGGAGGACGGCCCCTATTATGAAACGCTGCTCCGTTTGCTCGGCATGAGCGGGATCGGCGGGAAGACCAGCGCCGGATATGGTTCTTTTGAAATCGAGGATGTGATTTTTCTGGACGAGCCATTCGACGATCAAACCGAGTGGCTGCATGACGCGCTTGCGCGGGAAAGCAACTCTTATCTGCTGCTGACGACGGCGCTGCCCGAAACGGAAGACCTCGAAGCTGTTTTAGAAGGTGCCTATTATCAGCTGACCCGCAGAGGCGGCTTTATTCAATCTGAAACCTATGCAGCCGAGCCGCAGAAAAAGGACACGCAGTATTTTCTTGCCGCGGGGTCTGTTTTGAAGCGGAAGTTTTCCGGCGGCCTGTTTAACGTCGGAGAAAGCGGAAAACATCCTGTCTACCGCTATTCAGCTCCTGTTCTGCTGGGGGTATCGTTATGATTCACGAAGGACAACTGGAGGTATTCGATCTGACACTGACTGCCAAAGCTCCGTTTTTTATTGGCAGCGGCAAAAGCTATGTAAAAAAAGAATATGTCTTTTTGACACCGCGTTCCGCCAGAGTATCCTGCGACGAAGTGATGCTGTTAGATGAAACAAAGTTTTTTCATCTGCTGCTGGAACGGAAGCTGGAAGATAAGTACACACAGTTCATGCTGGGGGCGCAGACGGATCTTTACCGGTTTCTCACGACAGAATGCTGCCTGAGTCTGAACGATATCCGCACTGTCAGCCGCTACAGCATCGCTGCCGCAGACGCGCTCGACGCAGATCATTCTCTGAAGGAAATCAACGCCTTTGTGCGCGGAGCAGACGGCCGCGTCTATGTTCCCGGAAGCAGTGTAAAAGGTGCGCTCCGTACCGCGATTCTTACTGATTGGATTCTTTCGGACAATTCTCCGCATTCTGCGTTTGGCGATACGCGCAAGGGCTTTCCGGAAGGGACATATCTCCATACTCTGAAACTCAAGAAGGATTGGAACGACGTGGTACTGGATGACGCAGTGAACAGTATCCTGCGCGGCCTCAGTATTTCGGACAGCCTGCCGGTCAGCGACACCTGCATGATCCTTGCCGGTAAAACAGATGCAGATCCGAATGGGCAGACGCACCGGATCAACCTCTGCCGCGAGTGTATCCGTCCCGGAACGAAGCTTCATTTCAAACTGACGCTCGATCAGTCGGTATTGCATCAGAAAATTACGGCAGAGAGCCTGATGAGCAGCGTTCGGACGTTTGACAGCTTCTACGAGAAAACCTATTTGTGCCATTTTACAGCGCCGCGTCATGCGGCAGAAGTTTCCTATGACAACACGCTCTTTTTGGGCGGCGGCGTGGGCTTCTTTTCCAAAACGCTTACATATCCGTACCTCGGCGAAAAGGACGGACTGCAAGCGGCAATCAACGAGCTGAGCCGCTCGTTCCGCAAGCACCGACACGAAGAAGACCGCGCGGATGGTATCTCGCCGAGAACTATAAAATATGCGCTTTACGAAGGTGAATTGTATCCATATGGTCTGTGCGAGGTGAAGCTCTCTTGATAACGACTTACCAGTTAGAACTGTCCGCCCGGCTTATGCCGTCGGATGGCTATAAGCTGTATGCGTGGTTGCTGACGCAGATTCCTTCTGCCGCAGCGGAAGCGCTTCACAGTCAGCAGGACCACCCGATTTCTCAGTTCGTAACGTTTGATAAAGAAAAGGATACGTCTATATGGAATATCCATCTTCTGAGTACGGAGGCTTGTGCGCTGTTTGCTCCGGCGATAGAATCGATTGAAACGATTTCCTTGCACACAGGTGAGATTTCTGTTGTTTCCAAACTGCCAAAAACAGAGATTCAATTTGAAGACATCATCCGACAGGCACGCCAGATTGCCTCCTCGTGCATGGAAATTCAGTTTCGGAGCGCCGCTTCGTTCAAGCAAAACGGACGCTATGTGATTTTTCCACAGGAAAAGCTGATTCTGCAAAGTCTTGTGAATCGTTGGAACAGTTTTTGTGAGGAATATCCGCTTTGCGACCCGGACGCACTGTGTATGCTGGAAAGCGGCATTTATATCCGCGATTATACATTGAAATCCGTTCGATATCATCTAAAGAATGTATATATTCCGGCATTTGTCGGAAAGGTTACGCTGGACTCCAGACTTCCTGTTCCGTTGGCGGAGTTGTGGCGCGCCATCCTGCTCTGGGCAGATTACAGCGGCATCGGCATCAAGACCGCGCTCGGCATGGGTGGGGCAAATGTCAGATTTCTTTAGAATCCAGCACACAATCATACCCTTGCAACACAAAAGATCCACAGTTCTTAGTGGATCTTTTGACTATTTTAAATTTGTTTCATGCTGCCCTCTTCAGAGCTTTTTGAGGGCTTTTTTAGACAGATGCCGCTGATAAATACTTCATATCTGCGCGAATAAATTATCGGGGCCAGAGGAAGTTCCTCTGGCCCTTTTCTTTTTGAATACCAAAGACTCTGTCGAGAAACAGTATATTTGTCAGATATCTGAAATATCCTTCAGTGCATGATACACATCCCGCCAGAGGTGCAGGCCGCTGCCGGGATACCGGCTGCGCAGGCGCTCCAGTGCAGCTTTTCTGGCTTTTGTCACGCCATCCGGCGAGAGCATTTCGCGCAGGCCCAGCTCGTCCGCGGACAGCTTTTCGTAGCCGAACACGCCGTAGGTATGACCGAGGATCGCGCGGTCTTTCGCACTGAGCGTGCGGAAAAGCTGCTCCAGTTCCTCCGTGCAGACCTGCCGGTAAACGGCCTGTTCCGGCGTGAGGCTGTGCTGGTCGAGCAGCAGCCACGCAAGCGGATCATCGTCCGGATCAGTATCTGAAAGCGCAGAGACAGAAAGTGACTTCGTTTTGCAGCCGATCAGCTGCGCAGCTTTTTCTGCGGAAACGCCAAGCGTC
>OIWQ01003108.1_pt1 | contig 15594 bp, 8 predicted proteins | sample 1587571 | NCBI WGS metagenome assembly OIWQ01 (sample SAMEA3888910, study PRJEB22519) | human gut metagenome | biome: human gut; feature: human-associated habitat; material: faeces | place: Denmark | collected 2010 | reverse complement strand
AGTTGAGCAGGGTGACACACCGGAGATGCTTCAAAGAAGAGTGATGGAGCAGGCAGAGTGGAAAATCCTTCCGGAAGCGATCCATTTGATCGCGAACGGAAAAGTGCATGTTGAAAACGGACATGCTTTTATAGAAAATTTATAGAATGTCGAAACATTAAAAAATGACCGCCGGGACGAAAAAACCGGGCGGTCATTTCGGAACGTAAAACGGTTTGTACAGACAGGAGGAATCTATCATGAAAATATTGATCGTCGGAAGCGGCGGAAGAGAACATGCCATTGCGGCAAGTGTGGCAAAAAGTCCCAGAGCAGATAAGATATACTGCGCGCCCGGAAACGCGGGAATTGCAGAATACGCAGAGTGCGTGGACATCGGAGCAATGGAATTTGAAAAACTGGCAGAATTTGCCAAAGAAAAAGAGATCGATCTTTGCATCGTCGGAATGGATGATCCGCTTGTCGGAGGTCTTGTGGACGTATTGGAAGATGCGGGAATCCGTACGTTCGGTCCAAAGAAAAACGCCGCTATTTTGGAAGGATCAAAAGCGTTTTCAAAAGATCTTATGAAAAAATACGATATTCCTACGGCAGGATATGAGAATTTTACAGATCCAAAGGAAGCAATCGCCTATCTTGAGAATGCAAAGTTCCCTATCGTATTGAAGGCAGACGGACTTGCACTTGGTAAAGGAGTGCTGATCTGTCAGAATTTTGAAGAGGCAAAAGAAGGCGTAAAGACGATCATGCTTGACAAAAAATTCGGCACAGCCGGAAACGAGATGGTCATTGAAGAGTTCATGACAGGTCGCGAAGTATCTGTTCTTTCATTTGTAGACGGAAAGACGATCAAAACGATGACAAGCGCGCAGGATCACAAACGTGCCGGTGACGGTGATACAGGGCTGAATACAGGCGGAATGGGAACATTTTCACCAAGTCCGTTCTATACAAAAGAAGTAGAAGAATTTTGTGAAAAATATATTTACCAGAGAACGGTAGATGCTATGGCTGCAGAGGGCCGCCCGTTTAAAGGCGTTATTTTCTTCGGTCTGATGCTTACAGAAGAAGGACCGAAAGTGTTGGAGTACAACGCCCGCTTCGGAGATCCGGAGGCTCAGGTTGTGCTTCCGCGTATGAAAAATGATATTTTGGACGTTGTTGAAGCATGTGTGGACGGAACTCTGGATCAGATCGATCTTCAGTTTGAAGATAATGCGGCCGTGTGCGTTGTGCTTGCATCTGAAGGCTATCCGGTTCAGTACGAAAAAGGCTATCCTATCACAGGTCTTGAAGAATTCAGTAAACATGAAGGGTATTACTGTTTCCATGCAGGAACAAAATTTGAGGACGGAAACATCGTGACAAACGGAGGCCGTGTGCTTGGTGTAACTGCAAAAGGCGCTAATCTGAAAGAAGCAAGAAAAAATGCCTACGCAGCGACAGAATGGGTACAGTTTAAAAACAAATATAAGCGTAATGATATCGGAAAAGCGATAGATGAAGCTTTTTCTGACGGTCAGTAATGCAAAAATAAAAGAAAATCCATATTCAGAATGACTGCAATCCCCCTTACTATTTAGAAAATGATAGTAAGGGGGATAGTTTTTTGTATATGGTTTTCAAAATAGGAATCTTGCTTATGATATAGCTATACTATCTTTTGAATCCTCCACCCGGAATTAATCAGAAAAAAAACAGTACAAAACAATGCAAAACAGAAAAACATAAAATAATACATAAATATTCAGACAAATATTGACAAATATATATTTTATGATATTATTTAATTAAATTAATAAATGTACTTAAATAAAAGAAAGGAGAAAAGTATGAAAAAGATTTCTGTGGTGTTGATTGCGGCGTTGGTCGTATCTTTGCTTTTTGGATGTGGAAAGAGCGACGATGCGAAAGGTACAGGGAAAACAACTTTGAGCGTTTGGTATTGGGGAGAACAAGAAGTGCCGGGATATAAGGCGTATATGGAAGAGATGGTAAAACGGTATGAAAAAAAGAACCCTGATATTAAAGTGGAAGCTGTTCTTCAGGAAAGTGATAATCTGTATACGGCATTTCGTACGGCAGAGGCGGCAGGGGAAGGTCCGGATATTCAATATATGTGGGGCGGAACTCAGGCAATGGAAGATGTTTGGAAAGGAAACGTAGCTCCGATTAGTGACTATATTTCTGAAGAAGAACTCTCGGTTATTCCGAAGTCGGCATTGGCTCAGACGAATTGGAACGGGAAACAATGGGGAATCCCGGCATATGGATTTACATATGGGATTGCCTATGATAAAGAAGCAATGCGTACTGCCGGAGTAGATCCGGAAAATCCGTTTACTACATGGGATGAATTTTTAGAGTGTTGTGAGAAATTAAAATCATCAGGAATTACGCCGTTAGGAATGGGGTTAAAAGACGGATATTTACCGGCGTGGATCGGGATTTTTTTGGGACAGCAAAATATGGACAGCGTGAATGATATGATTTCCCTTATGAGTGGACAAGAAAGCTTTACAGATAAAAAATACTCTGAATGGCTGGAAAAAATTGCAGAGCTGAAAGAAGCCGGATATATTAACGAAGATATACTTTCATTAGACTTATATCAGGGGCAGCAGTTGATCGAAAGCAAAAAAGCGGCAATGACACTTCATACACAGCCGTATGCGGTATCATTGGAAAAATCATTAGGGTCAGATCAGATCGGTTTTGCAAAAGCGCCAGTATTCGGAACCGGAAAATTTGCGGATTCAGTTGCAACTCCGAGTCAGGTATATGTAATACCAAACAGTGCGAAACATAAAGAAGAGGCGGCAGACTTCTTATTGTTTTTACAGGAAGAAGATAATATTAAATATCTGTATGAATCGGCAAATGCGATGATGCCGAATAATAACTTTGATGAAAGCTGGGTATCCAGCGAAATTGACAGAAAAGTTTTGGAATGGCAGAAAGAAGACAATAATTTTTGTTATCAGTTGTATTTTGCACCTATGTTTGAAACAGATGGTCTGATTCCGACGGTACAGAAGATGTTTTCAGAAGGGTTAGCGCCAAAGGATGCAGCGGTGGAATTAGATGAGGCACTCGGGAAATGTATGGAACAAAATCCTGAGGTTCATGATGCGTTTTTAGAATGGAGTGTAGAAGAATAGTTCTGAAAAGAGGAAAGCCTCTGTTTCAAAGGAAGGGATTGATATGAAAACGAACAGGATGAAAAAGTTCACGCCGTATTTCTATATATTACCAACCTTTATCATTTTGGCGGTTGTAATTGTAATTCCGATTATTTATGTTATTATCCAAAGCTTCTATACGACCTTTGCAAATGAGAGTGTTTTTGTAGGTCTGAGAAATTATAAGATGGCATTTGAAGACGAACTTTTGCTGACTGCGTTGAAGAACAACTTGAAATTATTTTTATGCGTTCCGATATTGACAGTGCTTTCACTTGCCATTGCATCAATTTTATATAACAAAATCAGAGGGTGGAGGTTTTACAGAAGCGTTATTTTTATTCCGTACATACTGGCAATTCCGGTTGTGGGCATTGTATTTTCATATTTACTGCAGTACAACGGAGTTATCAATTCTATTTTGCGGACAATCGGGTTGGAGAATATGGCGTTGGATTGGTTGGGAGATCCGAATTTGGCATTCCCGAGTGTGGCAATAGTTATTATGTGGAAGCAGATCGGTTTCGGAGTTGTTTTGTTTTTGGCGAGAATGATGTCAATAGATAAAACATTGTATGAATCGGCTGATGTAGACGGAGCTACATGGTTTCAGAAATTTATGCACATTACCGTGCCGCAGACAAAATCGATTATTGAATTTTATGTGATCATCACTCTTATTGAAATGTTGAGTTGGGTGTTTAATTTCATTTATGTCATGACGGCAGGCGGCCCGGGAAATAAGACGCTTGTGTTGGAATATTTGATTTATAAGAAAGCGTTTGGCGGTGGTGATTTCAATATTGCAATGGCGATCAGCGTAGTACTTCTTGCTATTGCGGCAATATTGATTGTAATACATCAGATTGTTATGAGAAAAGAGGAGTGAAAGAATGAAACGAAAAAGAGGAGGAATAGTCTCCCAGCTATTGATGATTTTACTTGTGGTCGTTATTATCTTTCCGTTATATTTTATGACAGCGAATTCGTTTAAAACGCATGAAGAATATGTCAATAATATGGCAGGCCTTCCGCAAACATTTACAGTACAAAACTTTGTGGAAGCTTTCCGGGGAAAACCGTTCGGACAATGGTTTATGAATAGTTTGATTCTTACAGTTGCAGCGGTTTTTATTACGGGAATCATTGCACTGCTGGCAGGATATGCCTTTGCAAAGATGAGGTTTAAAGGGAAAAAAGTGTTGTTCAACATGATCGTTCCGCTGATGTCTGTTCCTCCGGTTGTTATGATTATACCGCAGTTCCGGATTATTAAAATATTGGGTCTGGTAAATACACGTGTTTCTGTGATATTAATATATATAGGAATTATGTTGCCTATGACGATATATTTGATGAGAAATTTCATGAAAACAGTACCGGATTCTTTGTTAGAGGCAGCGGAGATTGACGGGTGCAGTAAGCGGAAGGCGTTGACAAAGATTATGATTCCGCTGAGCGTTCCGGCGCTTATTACTTCATCACTTGTAAATCTTGTATGGGTATGGAACGAGCTGTTGATTTCGCTTGTTTTTCTTCAGAAAGAAGAATTGCGAACCTTAATGGTAGGGATTACTTTATTTAAAGGACGTTTCACATTAAATATACCTGTTATTATGGCAGGGTTGGTTATTGCGACAGTGCCGATCGTGTTGATATATATATTTGCGCAGAAATATCTTGTTGAAGGTATGTTGGCAGGTTCGGTCAAAGAGTAAGAAATAAAGGGGGATATGCTTTGAAAATCTATAATCCGACAGATATAGGAGATCGAAATAAACTAATGATCTTACGGCTGATAAAAGTATATGATGGAATTTCCAGACAGGAAATTTCAAAAAGGATGCATTTAAGTGCACCGGCGGTAAGTAATAATGTAGCGGCCTTGATCGAAAACGGGATTGTATATGAAAACGGCTGTGACGATACGAGCTTGGGAAGAAAGCCGAGACAATTAAGTTATAAAGGAGACCTTTATTATGTGATTTCGGTTGAATTGATGCCTAAAAAAGTTCGTGCAGGTATTGCAGATCTGTACGGTGAAGTTCAGCAGTGGACAGAAAAGGAGATCATAGTAGAAAACGGAGTGGACGAGGTTCTCGGGCAGTTGGATTCTGCGATAGACGAGTTGCTTGAAAAGCGAAAAAAGGATGTAGATGTGATTGTGATCGCAGTAGGTGTTCCTGCGCTGACAGGCCAGAATGATTTAAACGATCTCTTTGGAACATATTTGCCGGAATGGAAAAATGTCGATTTGAAAGAGCATATTTTACAGAAATATAATGTAGAAGCGATTATTGTAAATGACGTTGAATTGGCGCTGATCGGAGAACGTGAAAGAGGCGTAGGAAAAAAACAGACGAATATTGTTTACATAAAATACGGAGAAGGCTTTGCGGCAAGGGCGATTGTGGACGGATATCTTCTAAAAGGAAATAATATGGCGGCGGGAGAATTAGGTTATTATCTAGAATCATTGGAAGAGATGACAGATGAGTTTGTATGTCCCGGACGATTTGAAAAAAAGGTGTGTCAAAATATTTTCTCAGAATGCGGTGAAAAAAACGGCTTGTCAGATCTTATTTTGCGAGCTGAACAAGGTGATGAGGCGGCAGATGCCATTGTGAAAAAAATTATAAGAAAAATCGCCGTTGTCATCGCCAATACCGTATTGATGTTAAACTCTGAGATGGTGATATTAGGCGGAGATTCAGAAATTTTTACAGAGGAAAATATTGTTGAGATCAAGAAAATATTAGAAAAAGTTTGTCCGTTTGTTCCTGAAGTCGTAACTTCAAAGTTAGGCGCAGATGCTCCGATCATAGGTGGGATAAAAGTTGCATTGGATTATGCGGAAGAGCAGATCATTATGCTCTGGAAATCATAGGAGAATGATATGGAGGCATATATGGACATATTACTGAAAGAAAGACTGGTATCTTATTATGAAAAACATATTTTAGAAGATGTGATGCCATTTTGGGATCGGAGGTGCATAGATAAAGAATACGGCGGATATATTACTTGTTTTGACAGAGAAGGAAAGATGACAGATGATAAGAAATATATTTGGTTTCAAGGGCGTCAGCTATATATATATTCACTGCTTTATAACAAAGTACGCAAAAAGAAGGAGTGGTTGGAAAATGCAAAGCATGGTTTTTCATTTCTTGTAAAATATGGGTATGCGGGCGATGGAAGATGGAATTATGTATTGGACAGAAAAGGGAATGTTTTGGAAGGTACAATCTCAATATTTTCTGATTTTCATGTTTTGCAGGGGGTGGCAGAATACCTTAAAATAGAAGAAGTAAGAACGCCGGAAAATATGGAACTTTTAAAAACTTGTTATGAAACGATGGAAAAAAATGTATTTGATCCATGGTTTAAAGAAATATATGAAAATACATGGAGCCCGGTTTTTATATGGCATGACATGTATCTGACATGTCTGTCTACAACGGAAACATGTGCGGAAGTATTGGGGACGGATGTTACAAAAAAACTTTTGAATGAATGTGTCGATAAGATTGCTAACTGGTTTGCAAATGATGAATATAACGTAGTGTTTGAAGCGGTTACAAGAGAAAATAAAATTGATATTGAGTCAGACAAAGGCCGCTTTATTAATCCGGGACATATGCATGAATCAGCATGGTTTCTTATGAAGGCAGGAGTATTGCTGGAAGACAAGCAGATTACTATGCGCGGTATACAGATTGCCCGTTGGGCAAATGCCGTCGGAAAAGATGAAGAGTATGGTGGAATTATTTCATATGCAGACGCATTGGGGGAAACACCTCGCCCGATCGACTGGTTTAAAGAAACGAACTCTTTATGGAATGAAAAAGTATGGTGGCCGAATGCAGAGGCGTTGACAGCTTATGCACAGGCGTATTGCTATACGAAAGACAGTTATTTTCTTCAAGAATTTTTAGATCAGCATAATTATTGTAAAGAAAAGTTTTTTGATTCACAATATAAAGAGTGGTTTGAACGACTGGAATATGACGGAACCGTAAAAAACAGTGCAAAAGGAACACCGTGGAAATGTGCGTTTCATCTTGTGAGAGCGCTTGTGTTTACATTAGAAGCATTTTCGGAAATGGAGGCGGTATAGTGTATTTTCTGGGGATTGACGGAGGGGGAACAAAAACTGATTTTTTACTGTTAGATGAAAACGGAAAAACGATTGCACAGCGCAAGATAGGAACTATTTCTTATAAGCACGTTGGAATGGATTATGTGACAGAATTACTGAGAGAAAATATAAATCAAATATTAGACGGGAATGATGCCTATATATGTCTTGCCTTTCCGAATTGGGGAGAATCAAGAGTAAATGATGAACGCTTTTTATGCCGGATTGACAAAATTACAGATAGGCCGATGAAAATTGTAAACGACAGCGCCGCGGGATGGGCAGGATCTTTGGGATTAGAAGAGGGGATCAATCTTGTGGCAGGAACAGGTTCGATCGCTTATGGACAAAATAAGTTTGGCACAGAAGCTCGTGCGGGCGGATGGGATGATGGTTTTTCTGATGAAGGCTCTTGTTATTGGTTGGGAAAGAAAGCGTTGGAGCTGTTTTCAAAAGAGAGTGACGGAAGGGTAAAAAAAGGAAAGTTACTCGAGATTTTCCGATACAATTTTAATTTAAAAAATGACTTTGACCTTATAGACATTTTTGATGAAGTGTATAAAAATAATCGTACAAAAACAGCTGAACTTCAAAAATTGCTTTTACAGGCAGCGATGCAAGGAGATGAAGAAGCAATACGTTTGTATGAGGCTGCGGCAGAAGAATTAGCGCTGATCATAGGCGCTGTTTATAGAAAACTGGAATTTTCGGGAGACACGATCGTATCTTATTCAGGTGGATTGTTTCATGCAGGAGATTTTATATTAAAGCCACTGGTGCGGAAGCTCGAGGAAAATGGAATTTGTCTTTGTCCTCCTAAATATTCGCCTGTACAGGGAGCGGCGCTTTTGGCGGCGAGAGAATATAGCAGAGACGGTGAATTTTTATCACGAATAAAAGCAGGCTTAGAATAAGAAAAAGAGAATATCCGCGGCAGATTGCGATTTTTTGCTGCGAGATATTCTCTTTTATTTTATATTATGTTTATAATTATTTTGCCGGATATTTTTATTTGGTGATAAAATCACAGACATAATTTCTATTATGTGTTATTATACTTATATAATGTGCAATGAAAATTATAAGAGAGTAAGATCGACACATAAAAACAAGAGAAAAACAGGAGGAACGATTTATGAGATTAAAAGATAAAGTAGCGATTATTACAGGAGGAAGCCGTGGAATCGGATTTGCGACAGCAGATGCATTTTTAAGAGAGGGTGCGAAAGTTGCTGTTGCGGCGAGCAGTGAAAAAAACGCGGAAGCGGCAGTCGAGAAGTTAAAAGCGATTCATCCGGATGCAGAAGTGGTAGGGATCAGTCCGAACCTCGGAAGTTTTGAAAGTGTGAAAGAAGAATTTGATAAAGTAGAGAAACAGTTCGGACGTATTGATATTTTGGTGAATAATGCGGGGGTTTCCGAGAGCACTCCGTTTACATCTTATACAGAAGCTGATTTTGATCGTGTGATCGATCTGAATGTAAAAGGTGTATTTAACGCAACACGCGCGGTAGTTGACGGAATGATTAAAAATCACAGCGGGGTTGTCCTGAATACGTCTTCAATGGTAAGTATTTCCGGTCAGCCGAGCGGATTTGCTTATCCGGCGTCTAAGTTTGCGGTAAACGGTACGACGATCTCTCTGGCAAGAGAGCTTGGGCCAAAAGGAATCCGTGTCAATGCAGTTGCTCCGGGAATTACGGAAACAGACATGATGAAAGCCGTTCCGAAAAACGTGATCGAGCCGATGATCGCACAGATTCCGCTTCGCAGACTCGGACAGCCGGAAGACATTGCAAATGCATTTGTATTTCTTGCATCTGATGAAGCGTCCTATATTACAGGCGTAGTTCTTAGTGTAGATGGAATGGCGCGCGCGTAAATATGGCGTTGCAATATTGTTTGCAAAATAATTTACCGGGAAGGGATTCCTTTTCATATATTTGAACATGTGCTAATATAATATCTCAGCGGAAGTTGTTCCGTTGAGATATTTTAAATTTCTGGGATGGTGAATATATGGCGCGTCAAAATGAGCGGAAAATGAAATTATATATGGAAGCGGGTCTGGCGGTACTTCTTGTTTTAACGATTGCACTGGCATCAGTATCAGGGCGGCTCTCTTCGCAGGCACATGAGAAGGACAAGAATAAGCAGGAAGCGGCTGTACAAGGAGAAGCGGAAGTTTACGAAAAAAACAAAGGAAATGATCAAGAGAAAAATGAAGTGAAAGACCAAAGGGAAAACAACGCTCAAAATACAGCGGGAAATGCTGAAGAATCACAGGAAACGATCGCTGACGGACAGTATCCGATTATGGGAAACAGCCGCGTAACAGTTGATGAGATGGTAGATTATTTTCAGACGGCAGGAAAACCTTATCCGAAAGAAGCTCTTTCCAAAGGTGGAGCAGAGTCTATAGAAGTGTTTTGCAGGATGTATTATGATGAAGCGGTGGCAGAAGGCGTTCGTCCGGAAGTTGCTTTTGTGCAGACGATGAAAGAAACGGGATTTTTGCAGTATGGCGGAGATGCTTCTGTCGAACAGTTTAATTTTGCGGGATTAGGTACAACAGGCGGGGGTGTGCCCGGGAACTCTTATCCTGATGTGCGGACCGGGATCAGGGCGCAGATTCAACATCTGAAAGCATATGCCACAGCAGACCCTTTGAATGGGAAGTGTGTAGATGATCGGTATGAGTATGTAAAAAAAGGAACGGCTCCATATGTGGAATGGCTGGGGCAGCAGGAAAATCCTGAAGGGCTTGGCTGGGCAACGGGAGATAACTACGGATATGATATCGTCCGAATGATCCACGATATGAAGAAATAGAAATATTGTTAGCTAAAATTGTGTAAAATACACAAAAAATTGAAGGGAAACACTGTTGTTTAGCACGAAAAATTCAGTGGTTTTGTCAAGGGCAATCTCATTGAAAAACAATATGGCGAATAGTATAATTTAAAATAAGGTGTAAAATGGAAAATCGTAGATGGTTTAATACGGTTTTTCTTTTTTGTAATGGCGATAAGCCAAAGTCTGAGTTCGCCGAGAACTTGGCGATCGCTTACAATCCCGGAATATGCCTTTTGGCACTTCGGGGGGATTGACATGAGCCTAAAAATAAACGGAGGGAAAAAGTATGAAAAAAAGAGGAAGGGCTTTAGCGCTTCTGCTTGCCGCGGTTTTAACGGTCAGTAGTGTGCCGGGAACAGTTATGGCGGCAGATGGCGTGAAGCCCCAAGACGGAACAACGAAAGAACAGCCATTCTGGAGTGGAACGGGAGGAAGTACAAGGTTTAGAATTCCGTGTCTTGTATCTCTTGATGACGGCACATTGGTAGCCGGCTGCGATGCCAGATGGAATACGAGTTTAGACGGTGGTGGACTGGATACGATCGTATCCCGTTCGACAGACAAAGGAAAGACATGGCACTATACGTTTGCTAATTACCTTGGTGATAACGGGAACACGCATAATAACAATTCTACAGCGTTTATCGATCCTGCCATGGCAACGGACGGAGAAAAGGTGTACATGATTGCAGACCTTTTTCCGGCAGGATATGCGCTGAATGGCGCGAGTCATGCACCGGTCGCAGGTAAAAGTCATGATGAGAACGGAAATATTCTTCTGGCAGACGCAAGGAAATGGCAGAATTGTTGGGTAAATGATCGTCAGAATGAAGCTAACTATACATATCATTTGGAAAAGAATGATAAGAAAGAATCTGATTCTGCATATGTGATTAAAGATGCGAATGACGCAATCGTAGAAGGTTATACAGTTGACGCTTATTTTAATATTAAAGGGAAAGATGTAGATGCGAATCTGTTTGAAGCTGATTCGCCGTTTCAGGTATGGCCGACAGATTATTTGTACCTGACAACATCGGAAGATGCAGGAGCAACGTGGTCTGTACCTACGATTGTCAATATGAGAAAAGATCATGAGCAGTCTCTTTTAGTAGGACCGGGACGAGGTATGGTTACTTCTAAAGGCAGGATCTTATTTACGGCATATGAATTTACAGGTTCAGATAAAAATAGCGTGGCTATTTATTCGGATGATGGCGGTAAGACGTGGGAAAGAGGAAAGTCTGTATCTGGATGGAGTTCAGAAGCAGTTGTAACTGAGGCAGATGGAAAATTGTATATGTTTACTCGCCATGGCGGATATTATACATCGGATGATTTTGGAGAAACATGGTCAACGCAAAAAAATATGGGGATTAGTTACTGGCTGAATTGTCAGTTGACAGCAATTACATATCCGAAGAAAATTGATGGTAAAACAGCAATCTTGTTTGCAACTCCATCGTCTTCATCGGGACGTGCGGCGGGAAAGATTTTCGTAGGCTTAGTGCAGGATGACGGAACACTTGACTGGAAATATAACTACAGCATTAACGGATCTGCATATTACGCATACTCTTGTCTGACAATTCTTCCTGACGGAACGATCGGTCTTCTTTATGAGAGTGACGGAACTGTGATTACGTATGAAGATTTTGATATTGAAGACGTTGCAAAAGGCGCAGCAATCGGAAATATCTGGTGCACAGACGAAAACGGTACTGTGGCAGATGTTACAATGACATCTGATATATCGAAAAAACTGACAGTAAACGGCTTAAAAGATGGCGCAAAAGTGGAAGTTTCTTCTGACAATGAAAACGCAGTAACAGCAGCATATGCTGACGGCGAAGTGACATTGACATCTAAAACAGTAACAGGAATGGAAAAAGCGACTGTAACAGTTGAGTCTGAAGGTGAAAAGACGACAGTCGATGTAATCGTAACAGATGAAAAAGATTATGAGATCGTAGATCTTCGTGTAGGAGATACGAAAACATATACAGACAAGACAGGAAATTACAGTGACAGCACATTAGACGGTCTTGATAAAAATATTGCAGATGTGACATTGGTAGGAGAGGATGCACAGGCAGTTGAGAAACAGGTAAAAGCACAGCTTGCAACTGCACAGGCGAATTTTAATGGAGAGAAAGTCTCCTTGGATAACTGCATGTTTACATTTGAGAGTGTGGCAAATAAAGAAAATACATATAAAATTTCCGCACAGGCTGGAGATAAGAAAGTATATGTGAACCATAAAAAAGCACCGTCACAGTGTGTAAGCACAGAGACAGAGACAGAAATTTTATTAGAGTCACATGAGGATGGAACGGTATCTTTAAAAGATATGACAGAAGGAACAGGCGGTGCATATCTTTATTTCTGGAAGGGCGATACTTCTAAGCTGCACTTTGACAGATACAGCAGTGATGTGGCACAGTGTCACATGGAATTATGGAAAGCGGCGCCAGGTGCAAAAAATGATCTGGGAATGCCGGGGTATGAGAAAGTGACAGATATTTCTCAACTTACAAGCGGTACGAAATATTTAATTACGGCAAAGGCGGATGATGGAACTTATTATGCGGTAAATCCATCTGCTGCAAGCAGTAATTTTAATCATGTTGCAAAAGTAGTTGAAGAAAATATCCCGATAAAAGAAGAGGCTTCGGTAGCGCTTGGAACTAATGCACAGTTTGATAATGGCGGTGAGAAGAAGATCAGTAAATGCCTGTTTACGTTTGATAAACAGGAGGGAACAGAAAACCAGTATAAGATCACAGCAGTAACAGAGGATGGGAAAAAGGTTTATCTCGGACCAAAATCATCATCAGGAGCTAACAGACCACTTGTCGAGACAGAGGCGGTTATTACGGTTGCTAAAAATGGAGAAGCATTTACGTTACAGCAGGCAGAAGACGCTTCAAACAGCAAATATTTGTATTTTTGGAAAGATGATGCAAGTAAATTCCATTTCGATAGAAATGGTTCTGTAGATAGTAAAGGCAAATGTGATTTTGAACTTTATCGAAAAGATGACAATGTAGTTGATAGTGAGATCCCAGGATATACAAAAATCAGTGAACTCTCAGAAATTGAGAACGGTGGTCAATACTTGATCGCTATGAAGGCAACTGTAGAAGGCAATAATTACTATTTGTTGAATCCGGCAACGGGAAATGAAAAATATAGCTATGTTGCGAAGGTAACAGGCAAAATGTATGAAGATGAGACAATCGGTGCTAAGACAGATATCACAATTACCGGAAAAGCAGAAGGCAAAACATCTGTGAAGATCGGTAACAAGACATACTTCATCTTCGTGAAAAATGATGTGGAAGAAGTAACAATCAAGATCGGCGAGACATATAACGTACCGGGCAAGATTTTAAATGAATCCGAAGTGACAAAAGACGGTATCGTAAGTTTGGAAAAACGTGAGAACATGCCGCCTTACAAAGCAATTTCAGAAATCACAGAAGGAACATATTTATTCGGAAATAATAGTCATATCATGCTGAATACGGTAAGTACAGCAGCAGGTTCTGAAAAAGGTCTTGGAATGAAAGCGGTCAACTTTAATAATGATGAGACTGCGAAAGACTTTATGTGGACGCTTACCAAATCAGGCGAAGGCTATACGATGAAAGATGCCGCGTCAGGCAAATACATTAATATTTCTGGAAATAATGTGGAACTGAAGGATGCAGAGCAGGTATTGACGATCAGAGCAAGAGCAAACGGAGGATTCTCTGTTTCGGCAAATAATTATTATCTGAACAACTGGGCAGGAAATAATAATAAAGTTGCAGCTTATCCGAGTGATGATAACGGATGGAGCTTCTACAAAGCATCTGCCGGAAACGTAGTAACAGGTGTGAAAGAAGGAACAGTAACTGTAGCGGCATCAGAAGGAATAAACTATAAGATCACGGTGGTAAAAGACGTTCCTGAAGTAAAAGAGTACACAGTAACGGCAACAGTAAATGATGAAGCGATGGGTACGGCAAAGCTTAGCCCGGAAGTTGATAAGTACAAAGAAGGAACAGAAGTAACGGCAACTGCGAAAGTAAAAGACGAAAGCAAGTATGAGTTCGTAAACTGGACAGTAGGCAATGAAGAAGTTTCTAAGAAAGCAGAGTACAAGTTTACAGTTGACAAAGACATGGAGCTTAAGGCGAACTTCAAAGCAAAAGATCCTGTAGAAGAAACATTTACAGTAAAAGTAAAAGCAAATGACACTAATATGGGAGAGGTGAAACTTGATCCTGTAAAAGCAGAATATGCTAAGGGAGAGAAAGTAAAAGCCATAGCTACATCTAAAGAAGGATACGAGTTTGTAAACTGGACAGTGGACGGAAAAGCAGTTTCTGCAGAAGCTACATATGAATTCTTAGTAGAAAAGAATGTAGAACTGACAGCTAACTTCAAAGAGACAGAAAAACCGGTAGAGCAGTTTACAGTAACAGTAAAAGCAAATGACGACAAGATGGGAACTGTAGCGGTCGATCCGGTGAAAGAAAACTATGAAAAAGGCGATACAGTAATCGTGATCGCAGAAGCAAAAGAAGGATATGAGTTTGTAAACTGGACATCGGAAGGTAAAGTATTCTCCGATTCTGCAGCGTACGAGTTTGCTGTAGATAAGGATATGGAACTGACAGCGAACTTCAAAGCGAAAGAAGAGCCGAAACCGCCGGTAACAGAAGATACATTCAAGCTGAACGTAACTGTAAACGACGACAAGATGGGAACAGTAAAACTTGATCCTGCAAAAGAAAGCTATAAAGCAGGAGATGTCGTAACGGCAACTGCAACGGCAAAAGACGGATACAAGTTCGTGAACTGGACAGTAGACGGTAAGGAAGTTTCCGATAAAGCAGAGTATGCATTTAAAGTGGACAGAGATGTAACATTGAAAGCAAACTTTGAAAAAGTAGCGGCAGATCCGAAACCTGAAACTCCAAAACCGGAGGATCCGAAAGATGAGGATAAAGCAATTCAGACAGGAGACAACGGCGTATCACCGATCATTCCGCTTGCAGGATTAGCATTAGCGGCAGGAGCGGCAGTTACAGTTCTTCGGAAAAAAGAAGACTAATCGCCGGATATTCAAACTGATGAGAATAATTTGAAATCAGAATGAAAAAATAAAGATTTAAAACAGTGAGACGGCGCTGATCTATTTTACGGATCAGCGTCGTTTTTACATATTAGGCTTTAGCCTGTCTCAAATAAGTGCGTGGTGTGCAGTTATTTGAGACTAAAATCCACCTGCTATGCGGGCAATGTCATCAACTTAAGATATATCAAAAATATAAAATAAAAATGTCTAAAAGCACTTGATAAAATGCGAAAAAAATGTTGCCTTGCGTTGATTACTTTTTCAATGCGAGGTGATTTTATGAATAC
>OIWQ01003106.1_pt1 | contig 15598 bp, 13 predicted proteins | sample 1587571 | NCBI WGS metagenome assembly OIWQ01 (sample SAMEA3888910, study PRJEB22519) | human gut metagenome | biome: human gut; feature: human-associated habitat; material: faeces | place: Denmark | collected 2010 | reverse complement strand
CTGTATGCCAACCTGGAAAAAGCGATTGAAAACAGCCTGAGCGATCTGCCAACTACCACGCTCAGCCTGAGCGCCGAAACGCTGCCTGATGTGCAGGCCGGTTCGGTGGTGTTATACCGCAAATTCGAGGTCGGTGAAGTGATTAGCGTTCGCCCACGCGCCGATGCGTTTGATATCGATCTGCATATCAAACCGGAATATCGCAACCTGCTGACCAGCAACAGCGTATTCTGGGCCGAAGGCGGGGCAAAGGTTCAGCTTAACGGTAGCGGATTGACCGTACAGGCATCTCCCCTGTCGCGAGCGCTCAAAGGGGCGATTAGCTTCGATAACCTCAGCGGCGCCAGCGCCAGCCAACGAAAAGGCGACAAGCGTATTCTGTATGCTTCCGAAACCGCTGCACGTGCGGTGGGCGGCCAGATAACCCTGCACGCGTTCGATGCCGGTAAACTCGCGGCCGGCATGCCAATTCGCTACCTGGGGATCGATATCGGCCAGATCCAGACGCTTGAGCTGATCACCGCCCGTAACGAAGTTCAGGCAAAAGCGGTTCTGTATCCGGAATACGTGCAGACTTTTGCCCGTAGCGGTACCCGCTTCTCCGTGATCACACCGCAAATCTCAGCGGCAGGCGTCGAGCATCTGGATACGATCTTACAGCCGTATATTAACGTTGAACCAGGACGCGGTAACCCGCGCCGTGATTTTGAACTGCAGGAAGCCACCATTACCGACTCTCGTTACCTCGATGGTCTGAGTATTGTGGTAGAAGCGCCGGAAGCAGGTTCGCTGAATATCGGTACGCCTGTCCTGTTCAGAGGCATTGAAGTGGGGACCGTCACCGGGCTGACGCTGGGCTCGCTTTCTGACCGCGTGATGGTGGCGATGCGCATTAGCCAGCGTTATCAGCATCTGGTGCGGAACAACTCCGTGTTCTGGCTGGCATCCGGATACAATCTCGACTTTGGTTTGACCGGTGGCGTCGTGAAGACCGGTACCTTCAATCAGTTCATTCGCGGCGGAATCGCCTTCGCTACGCCACCGGGTACGCCGCTGGCCCCGAAAGCGCAGGCAGGTAAACACTTCCTGCTGCTCGAAAGCGAACCAAAAGAGTGGCGTGAATGGGGAACCGCCCTGCCACGTTAATATCTCCCCTTGCTCCGGCGTACATACTCGCGCCGGAGCACTTATGCTACACTGCGCACCTGTTTTTTTGCCGGTGGTACCAAGTGGCTTATTTTCCCGACGCCTTTCTAAACCAAATGCGTGAAGCAATGCCTTCCACGCTCTCATTTGATGATTTTCTCGCTGCCTGCCTGCGTCCGCTGCGTCGCAGCATCCGCGTCAATACGCTGAAAATCTCCGTTGCCGACTTCCTCACTCTGACAGCACCTTACAACTGGTCGCTCACTCCGATACCCTGGTGCGCTGAAGGTTTCTGGATCGAACGCGATGATGAAAAGTCAGTACCGCTCGGCAGTACCGCGGAACATTTAAGCGGCCTGTTTTATATTCAGGAAGCCAGCTCAATGCTGCCGGTCGCCGCGCTGTTTGCCGATGGTAACACTCCGGATCGCGTGATGGATGTCGCGGCAGCCCCCGGCTCCAAAACCACGCAAATTGCCGCAAAAATGAAAAATCAGGGCGCGATTCTGGCAAATGAGTTTTCCGCCAGTCGCGTCAAAGTCCTGCATGCCAATATCAGCCGATGCGGGATAGCCAATGTCGCGCTAACCCATTTTGACGGGCGGGTATTTGGCGCAGCGTTGCCAGAAGCCTTCGATACCATTTTGCTGGACGCGCCGTGTTCCGGTGAAGGCGTGGTGCGTAAAGATCCCGATGCGCTAAAAAACTGGTCGCCAGAAAGTAATCTGGAAATTGCCGCAACCCAGCGCGAACTTCTCGACAGCGCCTTTCATGCCTTGCGTCCCGGCGGCACGTTGGTTTACTCGACCTGCACGCTGAACCGTGACGAAAATGAAGACATTATGCAGTGGTTGATTGAGACCTACCCGGACGCCGTCGAGTTTTTACCACTGGGCGATTTATTCCCGCAGGCTGAACGCGCCCTGACCCCGGAAGGATTCCTGCATGTGTTCCCGCAGATCTACGATTGTGAAGGTTTTTTCGTCGCACGTCTGCGCAAAACCGCCGCGATCCCTGCACTACCGACGCCAAAATACAAAGTCGGTAACTTCCCGTTCAGCCCGCTTAAAGGGCGTGAATCCGCGCTTGTCACTCAGGCCGCTAACGCCTGTGGATTGCAGTGGGAAGACACTCTGCGCCTGTGGCAGCGTGATAAAGAGATTTGGCTATTCCCAACTGAGATTGAACCCCTGATCGGCAAAGTCCGCTTTTCCCGACTTGGCATCAAACTCGCTGAAACGCACAATAAAGGGTACCGCTGGCAGCATGAAGCCGTCATTGCTCTCGCCAGCACAAATCACAGCCATGCGTTCGAACTGACCCATGCCGAAGCCGAAGAGTGGTACCGCGGACGGGATGTCTACCCGCAGACCGCACCGACCACCGACGATGTGCTGGTTACGTTCCAGCATCAGCCGATTGGCCTGGCGAAACGTATTGGATCGCGATTAAAGAATAGCTACCCGCGCGATCTTGTCCGGGATGGCAAACTCTTTACAGGATAACGCACGTTTTTACTGGCGCTTTTGCTAACGTTGACTACGCTGAAAAATGGACGGCCTAACTGGTCGTACCACAACCAGCAAATAAACGGAGAGCACGATGATGAAAACCAGTGTGCGCATTGGCGCTTTTGAAATCGACGACGCCGAGTTACATGGCGAATCGCCAGGGGACCGAACGTTAACCATTCCGTGTAAATCCGATCCGGATTTATGCATGCAACTTGATGCCTGGGATGCCGACACCAGCGTCCCGGCTCTTCTTAACGGAGAACATTCAGTTCTATTTCGCGAGCACTACGATCGTAAGTCAGATGCCTGGATCATGCGCCTTGCCTGATTCAAAAAGAACCCGTCGCCAGACGGGTTATTTCTTGGTTAATTTCCCTCATCTATCAACATCTTCTACACTACAGGTATGGCTTTACCATTTGAGGATGGAATGTTCACGCTGGTTCTTTTTGTGTGCTACCTGGGTGGCGGTTGTGAAGATATCGTTGTTGATGTCTACAAAACTGAGCAGCAGTGCCTGATATCGATGGACGATCAGCGTATTCGTAACGGCGGATGTTTACCCGCGGATGACTACATCGACAGCTTCTGGCGTCCGGCCCAGGAATACAGCGATTTTTGATTATTGCAGTTGCACCAGCGTCAACTCGCCACCAAACACCGCACCGGTATCAATATAGTGCAGATTCTCGTGATCCAGCCGCTGACGCAGAGGCGTATGGCCAAACCAAAAGTGATCCGCGCCGCGAATGCCGTTGCCTTTATTCATCAGCCTTGTGCGATCCCACAGTACCCGCTGTAAATCGACCTCTTTTTGCCACTGATAATTATCATCAGGGTAATCTGCGTGAGCAATAACGTGTATGCCGTTCTGGCAACGCAGCTCCAGAATCCAGGGTAATTGCCGACACGTTTCAAGAGCGGCTTTCGCCGCTGGCTGCTCCGCCTGCGCAAACCACGAACCGCCATTCATAAACCACAGGAATTGTTCCCCGGTTGCCAGCGCGTCCAGCCCCATCTGTTCATGATTCCCTCTGACCGCGATAATCCAGCGTTTACGCAGTAGTTTCAGGCAACGCAAACTGTCAGGTCCGCGGTCGATAACATCCCCCACTGAAACCAGCAGGTCCTGCCACGGATCAAAATGACACAGGCGCAATTTCGCCATCAATAATGAGAAGCAACCGTGGATATCCCCGACCACCCAAACATGTCGCCAGCACGTCGCTTCCACTCTTTGATAAGCATTGTCAGGCAGTCCCATTTGACCTCCTGTACACAAATATTGCCCTGTTCTAAATTAAACCATAGCAGTAAAAAACAGAGCGACCGAATCATACATCACGGTCCTACGCTATCCACGCGTCGACGAGGTACTAACGCAACAGCTTCCAGTTCTGCTTCCAGTTCAGCTACTATAGATTGCAGGTCATAAGTGGGTGCATTACGCGCACGAGCTCTTTCTTCTCTTTTCTGTTTACAACACAATTCCTGATAGAAATCATTAACCGCAGGGATATCCCCGGTAATTTTTATCACATCATGTTCATGATAAAACAGCAACGGCGGCCCACCTTTGGTATCAAATGCAACGGCCTTAAGCGGCGTGAGCTCCATCGCCTCAATAAAACCTTTGTCACAAGTCAATATTCCAGGGAAAAAATATCGCTCATCATTTCCTGTATTGAAGGTAAGTGCTTGCTCTAAATATCGACAATGAGTCAGATCCCAGGCCATACCATGTAATGCCGACCACATGTTTTTCGACTTTTTATGTATTTTGTTAAAAAACCTAAATTCTGTCCCTCGTATAAAAAACTCACTCGCTAGAATTAACTCTCTTGTTGCCAAAAAGCATACTTTGGTGTGAGCAAAACTTAATAGTTCGATCAATTTATTTTTGAGCGATCTGGCAGGCGATTTGATTTGGATGATACTCATCATAAGAACATAAGCGTAAATACTATCGTGCCTGTCTCTTAAGGCACGCCTGAACTCAGAGTCTTTGTTTTTGGTGAGCAGTGAGCTAAAATGTCTGTCGGTATTAAGAAAAAGCTCACCTTGCGATATTTTTGAGGTCAATACTCCGCTGGTTCCTGAATTAACGAGATCAACATCTTTTATAAATTCGTAACCCATCAACTTATCGAATATTTTATGGTGATTCTCTTTCTCATCCAGATTTTTAAGGTTCTCCAGTTCATATAACACAGAGTCTACCTGCGTATTCTGATGAGAAATAAATTTAAATATTTCTTCGATGTCATCATCCAGACCAGAAACTTTACCATTGATATATGGTCTGAGATAACTTAATGCCTGGCTATCAAGAGATATTGAGTAATCTATTTTAAATGTGGAGTGTCCTTTATCGCTGAACATTTCCTCTATGGTTTGAGGATCCATAACGAAAACATTTTCATCATTGAATAAAGAGCGTATAGACGCCCCATGCTTGAATTTCTTGTTAGTTTGAAACCCTGGATATGGCCCTTTAGGCGATGAAAAGACAAATTTATACTCTGGGATTAATAGATAGAAACTGGTGTATAGTTTTAATGCTGCAGAGAGATCTTCAGCATTACCAATCTCCATCACGAGTCTTTCTTTTAACTTTTCCATTTCTTATATCTCGTTATTGAGAAACTGAGTCCATGTATCAGGGGCCAGAACGGCATCAATTGATGGATAATTATACCGCTATTGATACAAGTGAGTCTAAACCTCTCGGCACTAGTGACAACTGAAATGCTGGCGCATAAGCAGACCATACGCCTGGAGAACAGGAAAAAATGGGCATCACGATCTGATCTTTTTCTGCGCAAATGAAGTGTAAATGTTAAAAGCAGTGTGGTATAACGAAGAAATCCCGAATTGTGATATGCGGACAAATTTCGGAAACTTTCGGACATGATGTCCTAAGTGATTGAAATAAAATCCACATAAAAAGAGACCGAATACGATTCCTGTTTTTTCCCAAATTATTTTTTCTTCTTTATTTTCAACGCAATAACCGACCGCCAGCATTAAAAATGCACAAATAAAGGTGTATTTTCAGGCACTAAAAATCATATAGTTAGCCAAAATTTCGGACATATTCGGACCAGTTTCGGACAATTTTTTCCGTCCTGTAGCGAACGTACTGACGCCAGCAAGCATGAAAAAGAACAGATAGGCCGTACTGTTCAGGAAATGTTTGAAGAGGCTGATATGTGGCTGGTGTCAGATTAAGGGGCAATATGCCGCAGTGACGTCATTGCATGCGACGCAGCTGCGGCAACGATCTATTGCTGAGGCTCCCGCTGATTTTCAGAACGAGCCTGCTCAGCCTGTTCCATTGCTATCCTCATTTCCTCCTGACGTTGATTAAAGATACTGTCTGCAGGCATCTGAACTCGCAGATCGACCCATCTGCCATCAGGAATATCTACGGGTTCACCATCTTTAACTGATTCGGTAAATGCACCATCGTCATTTTTCAGACCGATCAGATTACGGGCAAACTCCGGTGCCGATGGATGTGTCCGGTGGTACGTTTTCAGCAGAATGGAACCGTCTGGCTCAATAACATAGTCCACCCATAATAGCGGCAAGCCATTATTATTTTGTGGAATATTAAACCCTCCATCGTTACCACCCCAGGCTGGATCAGAATGGAATCCAAGAACTCCAGATATTTTATACACTCCTGTGTTCAGGCGTTCTGTTAATGCGCCTTCTGCCTCCTCGTTTAGACCAGCTGTACCATCTCCTCTCAATTGGATAACAGGTGAAGCTACTTTTAAAAATCCATTATTATCAGCGACCATCCCTGCCGGGAGAACCCATTTACCCAGTTCATCGCTGAACCCGCCCCATACGTTGTTAGGGTTTACAGCTACCTTGAGTTTACTATCTGCACTATTAATCCATGTGAAGTTAGGCTGTTGGTCTAATCTATCCACCCCAAGATTAGTACGAGCACCAGTCTTATCTTTTGCCCCTGTCCCCCCTTGCCCTATGAGTAAAGGAGCCCATGCATTGGCGGTTTGACTGTAAAGCCCCCATGTTCCATTATTATCAATAACAAATTTAGTTGATTTATCCGGGGCATAAAGCCATGTCTGCACAGGGTTCTGAACCAGGCGATCAATCTCGGTTTTGTCGGCCTTAAGACTTACACTACTGATTAACTTTTTCGCTGATGGTCCTGTTGTCTGGCTGGTATCAGGGAGCGTAATGGTTACATCACCGTCCGCAGTGAAAAATTGCTGCCAGTTCTGCTTGTCGTAATTCAGGCCGCGAAGCGCTTCTGCGCTCTGTGTTACCAGTGCTGCGGTAACCATATTCAGCGCCACACGTGGAACGGCTGACCAGGCAGCGCCTGATTGTGTGGGTCCGGTATAATTACTGACGAGCGTCAACGCTGTACCACTTTCCACGGACTTAACCGGGAGCGTATAGGGAACGCCGCCGACAGTAGCAACAATGAAATCTCCTGCCGCCAGCTCTGTGGTAAATGACGTTCCTGCCCCTGATACCAGAGCAGAGTTATTCGTCAGGGTTAAGGTTCCTGCTGACATAGTTTTTCCTCAGTACATGTTCGGAAGAATGAGAATCGGCATGGCGATATTCCTGTTACGGGTCATATCCCAGCCATTGCTGGCGTAGTTTCCAAAAACCCGGTTGTATGCAGACCTGACACCGCCACCGGACATCACGACGCCCTTCGTCCGTATATTTCCGTAGCCGCCATCCATACGAACCTGCACGCCGGTATAAACTATCTGGCAAAAGCCGCCGCCGATATTCTGAAAAGCATCGGTAATCTGGATTTGTCGGTCATATACAAACGGGCGTCTCAGTGTGGAGAACGTCACCTGGCCTGCTGCGTTGGTCATCGTGATACCGTCGCCGCCGACAGGTGCGGTCTGATTGAATATCACCAGGTCAATCGTTGCCGTTCCGGCCACGTCTTCCCGCCCGGTATAAGAAATATCGCGCACGATGATATTGCCGCCATCAAACCCCACCGACACGTTTGGATTATCCCATTTGCCGAAAGGAATACCGCTGACCGGAAGCGCAGCGCTACCGTTAACCGTAATTCGCCCTGACCAGGCGCAGGTCATCAGCGCAGCCTGATTGGATATGGCGGTAAAATCAGTCGAGTTTGAAACTAACAGCCCTTCGTTATAAGTCGCAGCAGGCAGCAGTTCCATAACGTAGCCTGACCAGTCAGGGACAATACTTTTTCCACCAATTGTCTCAGCCCCGATTATCACTCCAGAATTACCGTTGCGGGTGACACCCGTCATAATGGCCACATCAAATTCAGCAAAGGAATAGATGTAGATGGGATTGGTTGGCACCACGATAACCTGCGAACCGGGAACAAGTGGTGTATTGACCGGGTACTGCATGAACTGGGATGACCAACCTGAGAACGATGTACAAAAACTGGGGGCGCGAAGCCCCGCAGTAATTGCCATCACAGGACGGCCATCGTTGTAATTAATAAAAATTCCCTCCGCCATTATTACCCCCTAAATGTTCCAACCTGAACATTTCCACCATTTGTCAGATTAACGAGAATTCCATAACCATCAATTACGACCTTGTTATTTACACCGTTAAAAGAGAAATTCCCGCTGTCAGCATAAAGCTTTCCATGCAATTCAGCGTTCCCATTCTTATCAATGCGCCAGCCAGTTGAACCTGCAACGAAGTTATTTGACTGGATGTAATTGCCAATTTTGGCATTGGTAATACTCCCGTCCTGAATAAAGGCATCACTGATAAATACCTGACCATTGATAGCGGCAAACGGTGAATATTGCGTATCACCGCTGCCACTCATCAGGACGAACTGGTTGGCGTTAAACCCGACACGAGTGACCACCGGCTTACCCGCTTCGGCCAGTACCGCAATCGACAACCCGGCATTGTAAAAAATACCGTTGATGCGCACTCCGGCTTTCAGGGTATGAATGGCCGTCGCACCCGAAGCATCGACAGTGGCGGTCAGTTTGTCCTCGAGTGAAGCTGTCACATCTTCAATCTGTGCCTGTACCTGCGTAGACAGCTCAGCCATCGCCTTATCCACACTGGCGACCGTCGTTTTAACCACCAGAATATCCGCGCGAACCTCGCCGTACTGCGCCCACTGATGCTCTACCGTTCCATGGTTGGCCAGTGCGTTCTGCAATGCGGCTTCCAGGTTGGTATCAATGTCGCCTGTCAGGCGGTCACCATCGGCAGACGTCAGGAAGTCATCAGCAATATCGCCCAGGTAGTCGTCAGCATTCGCATTAGATTCACCACGAACCCAGTCGGTCCAGCCGGATTCATTACCCGTTCTGTCTACCAGCTGCGCACGGTACCAGAATTCCTGCCCCGCTTTTAATCCCAGTTGAGTGTATTCAGCAGAAGGATAAGGCACATCCGACAGCAAAAGAGGATTTGAGAAATCACTGTTCGCGGTGTACTGAATTTCCGTTTTCAGTGTATCCCCGGTGTTAGCCGGGAATCCCCAGTTCAGGCGAATCCCCCAGTTGATCGGCGTTGTCGCAAAGCCGACAGGTTTCGGTGGATTTCCCACCTTGCCCGTCAGCGTTTTCTCTTCGGAGTAGCCCCAGCCAGAGGAAATTTCAGCGGCATTAATGGCACGCACACGCACGAGGTAGCGCCCTGCATAAATACCCGATACATCAAATGAGGTGGTGGAGCTGCGCGGCACGTTTACCCAGTTCCCGTCATTGCGGCGCCACTGTGCCTCGTAGGCGATGGCGTTCTGCGTCTGGTCCCAGCTCACACGCATGGTTTCGAAGCTGATATTCTGCTGCACCACTGAAAACGAGCTGATCACAATGTTAGCCGGCGGCGACTGGTTACCCGGCGGGATCACACTTACTGGCCGCTGGTCAATGATGGCTCCGGTATCGATACGGGCATATTTATCCGGGTCGTGCCATGCGCCGGTAATCGAGAAGGTACCATCATTGTTATCGGAGACACTGACAACACGATACTGCTGGGCGTAGAGCTCGTCTGACTCAACCACCCATACAGCTTCGGCCTGTGGTGTCTCACTGTATGCCGTGGTGACTGTGACTGATTCCCCGTTAACCGCCTGAATAGTCCTGCTCTGTGACGCACCGGAGGGAAGGTTGAGAATAAGGCGATCGCCTGCTGCTGCATCAGCTACGCGGTCAAGTTTAATCACGCGACCGTTAACAGCACTGATGCGGCCCCCCATAACCTTCCCGGAAAGCAGCTCGTCTGCCACGGCGATGATGTAGCCCGGCTGCGGAATGTTTCCGTCCAGCCCGACATCAAAAGAAACAACGCGATCCTTGTTGTTGGTGAGAATGCCCCAGCGCCCCTTTCGGTTAGCTTCTGACTGCCTGGTACAGCCGATGGCTGTCATTTCCAGCTGATTAAATCCGTACCGCGCCACCAGAGGCTGCTCAAACACTGGCTCCATCGCATCCGCATAGGAGTTACCCGGATCAGACCAGGAAACCAGCGCTGTTGTATAGCGCGTTTTTGTTGTACTGCTGGAATAGGTAAAGCGTCCGTCGATAACGTTAGCGCGAGTGTAAGCGTAATCCACATCTCTCGGCATGTCAGCCAGGGCCACAATCTGATCGCCGCCCCAGTACGTCATACCCCGGAATATAGCCGCAAAGTCACGCAGCACAGTGTAAGCGTCATTCCTCTCCTGAACATAGACGTTACAGGTATAGCGTGGTTCTGTCCCGCTTCCACCTTTTCCATCCGGTACCGGCTGATCGCAATACTGGGCAACCTGGTACAACGTCCATTTATCAATGTTGGCTGCAGTCAGGCGATTACCCAGACCAAAGCGATCGGTAATCACCAGATCGTAAAATATCCACGCCGGGTTATCAGTCCAGGCCCACTTAAACGCGCCCTGCCATGTACCGCTGTAAGCCCTCGTTTCAGGGTCGTAATTATCAGGAACACGGATCACGCGCCCGCGAGGCTCACAGGAGATCTGGGGTATTGAACCATTAAACTGACTCGAATCGAATTCGATGTACAGCAGCGCGGTGTTCGGATAGCGCAGCTTGGCATCAATCACTTCCGTGAAGCTTTGCAGCGTCATCGTGTCGCCGATCTTGGCGCTGTTTGCGTCAGCGGTAATCTTACGCAGTCGGATTGTCCAGGTGCTGCCAGCCTGCGGTAAATCAATACGGTGGCTGCGCTCATAACCAGACGTCGTTTTGCCGGTTACGCTGGTATTAAGAACGGTTTGCCAGGTCCCACCATCAGTCTGCAGGTCTATCGCATAATTGATGGAATACCCTACCAGATCGCCGTTGTCCTCTTGCTTAAACAGTGAAGGCCATTTCAGTCGCAGGCGAACGGCTGATAGTTGGGTGTTGGTGAAGGTGCGCGTCCAGGCAGTAGCGCTTGATACTTCAGTTCCAACATTGATTTCGTTTTCGGTACCGGGAATGCCCTGAATGTAATTTTGTGCCTGCGTTCCCGCGCGAAACTCCCACGTCACGCCGCTAAAGTTTTGGGAGCCGTCGGGGTTTTCCAACGCCGTGCCGTCCAGATAGATATTTTTTCCGGTTAATTTCCCTGCAAACTCCCCTTCACCAAGCGCAACGAGAATTTTAGCCTTCGCTACAGATTGCAGATCATCTGGCTGTTCGGTTGGGGTTCGGGAACTGGAACTGCCGCCCTTGCGGCCTTTGATAAGGGTTGCTTTAGCCATTTCGCGCCCATAAAAAAACCGCCCGTAGGCGGTATATATGAAGGTGGATATTTAATAAAATTCCACGCTTGTATGTGCTGTAATTACTGTCGGTTTAGGAAGCGGATTCCCTGCATTCTGTATTATCAGATTACATAACTCTGGAACAAGTTTCGCGTTGTATTTACAAGTTGTTGTAGCAGTATATCCTTGTGCATAGCTACTTTCGTTTATAATCTTGTAGTCAAGAGGTTTAGTATTTTTATCTAAATAAATAACTTCATTACTGGACAAAATTTTATCTGAGCCATAAAACTCAGAGCGTATTAAATTATCATTATCATCATAAAAATGCGTTGCTATTTTTTGGTCTAAATAATAAGTATCTTTAATCATTCCACTTGCTGTGAGAGAGAATGTATTTTTCTCACCATTATCATTCTGAGAAAGAATATTACAATCTTCCGTTAGACCAACAAAGTACGGGTTTTCACCTCTCTTGCCTACAAGATTTACCCCATCATTATTAAGTTCTGTTTTAAAGCCATTTGAAATATTATCCAAGCTCAGGCTTTCAATACAACCTTTTTTATTTAGCTTTAATAATACTTTATAAGTAACCTTGCCATTACTCTCCACTATAGTACTAAGTGATTTCACTGGTCCTTTAACAGGATTAAAATCGAACATAGTTGATAGATTATATAATACAGGGATATAACCATTTTCGGCGTGACTCATCCCAGAAATCAAAACTGTACTGAGTAACAAAACATATAATTTCTTCATATACCCTATCACCTTGATATTAGGCTTATTACCTATAGCGTAATTACAACATGGTTATTGCTGATCTTCAACATAAATACCTGCCGATATGATAGCGCCACCAATACGTCGCTGACCGTATAAAAGAGGAACTGGATACCCCTGCGCAGCTGTATTAGTTACGCCTCCGAACGCATACGAAGCCCGGTTATCTGCACTTTGCTTGCTGGCTATGCCGGATGGTTGCGGTGAGAGCATTTGTATAACACCGCCAAGCGCCATTGCCGCACCAATTTTCATTGCAGCTGGCCCCCATGCGGCACCACCCCATGCCTGGCCTATTGTTGCCCCCAACGCACCAATTACCACCAGTACGCCCCCTAAGATTGTTTGAAGTAAACCTGCTTTTTTACTCCCAATCACGATAGGAACGATTCGTATCACTTCACCTGTAACGGGAAAACCTAAATCATCTTTCTCAAGATTTTTTTTACCTTTAAATACTGCATACGTAAGCCCTCGCATTTTGCTGGTATTTAAATACTGTTCAAATCCATTTAATGTTTTTGATAAAGCGTTAATGGCTTCGGCCGTTGTTCTTATTAATCTGTTATGAGAGCGGCCAAATGATTTACCTAAAACCCCACCAAGTTCAATCCTGGTCATTACTTCTTGCATGTTAACTCCAATAAAAAAGCCACATAAAGTGGCTTTGAAGATTAGAATCGACTTAAATACAGGAACGCGCAGCTTTACCCCATGGATCACCAATACCTTTACTTGCGGCATAGACTTTCACATCAGCCCCACCCTTTGGGTTCCCCTCTATTATAGCCATCGATAAAACACCAAATAAATCATCAGATGCTGATATTCTATAACCAGCTTCGGTTTCTATACTTGTTGCCTGTGGATGTAGATCCTGCCATTTAGGCGATAAGCACTTATTAATTTGTGAAGCACTCTTTAATGAATGCCCTGAATAAATTGGAGATTCTTCCTGCAAGGAAGATGCACTACAACCAAATAAACCCAATAAAGAAATAAATAATATGGCTCTTTTCATGTCCCTATCCCCTTTTTGATATTGTAAAAGGTTAACACAGAGCCTCATGCCGTAGAACCTTCATTGTTCGTTCCTGCCAGTAGCCACCATAAGGAACGCGCTGGCTAAGATGCCCGTAAAGGTGATGCAGTAGCATGTTACCTTCTAACAGGATACCGGCATGGTTCCACTTGTTGGACTGGACCTGCATGATAACCATATCACCTGGCTGCGGTGCGCCGCTGAATTCACGGAAGCCGCATTCATACCAGCAATCGTGGTAGAAGTTTTCGGGGTAACTGTCTTCCCACCAGGGATAATCGACGCGGTAATCCTTCAGTTCAATACCATGCGTCTGCCTGAAGTAACTCATCACCAGCCCCCAGCAATCGAAGTGACCGAGCACAAACGGGCGCTCCAGTAGCGGCAGCTCTCCCCGCGGCTGGATGGTACGCAGATCACCCTCCGGCCAACTCACGATGTGCCAGGGTAAGAGCGTTGCATCGCATTGCGCTTTATCCAGTTCGCTTGGCTGCGTCGTGGCATCCGGGTGACTGTGGACAATGGCAATCACCGTACCCCAGTCTTCGGCAGCGGCGTAATCCTCCGGTGACAGGTGGAAATGCTCTGTCGGATCGGTTGCCAGATTACGGCAGGGAATGTACCGCTGCACCCTGCTTTTTTGCACCACTACGCCGCAGCATTCGCGCGGATATTCAGCAGCAGCATGCGCCATAATGGCGTCGATAATGTTCTGACGCATATCAGCTCCTGATCAGGGATGTGCCAGGGAAACCACCGAACGGCAACTCGTTCCCCTCGCCATGTCGCAACTTGCACGCCGTCAGCGTCCCGTTGCACACATCAAGCGACGGATCGCTTACCGGGTTGTTATTTTTGTCGAAGTAGCGGGTTCCGGCATAATCGCAGCCATCGCCGGTGCGGTATTTATTCCGGATGCACCAGGTACAAAGCGAATGTAGCTGGCGCGTCGGGATCATCAGCCCCTGCAGGTCCATTGGACTGGACAACGTGAACGCCACCACCTCGTTGGTTTCCGCGCTTTTTGCGTCAATGTAGAACACTTTCAGCTTTTCCTGCGTCGGGTCTGCCGAAGGATTACCGGCGGGGGAGGTTTGCGCATCGAGGTACTGTGCCAGCGTATCGTGAACGGTGACCTTTGCCTGCAGCAGGTCATCATAAGCAAGACATAAGGCCGTAATGGAACTGTCCAGGTTAGCGACCGAGAGCGTTGGCTGCGCGCTGGTCCCGTCGGTCGCCGTCTCAATACCCTCTATCTGACAGGGCCAGGCTTTATATTCCTGCCCCTGCCACCAGATCGATTTTGCCGGGAGCTTATTTTCATCTCCACCAGCAGCGGCGATTTCATCGGCAGTGTGGGCAATATTGTGGGCGTGGAAGCGGAGAACGTCGGAAACACCAAATGCGGTGCCATCGACATCAAAAAGCCGGACAACATTGCCCGGCTCAAGTTTCTGATAATCACTGTTTAAGCTCATGGTGCAAACGCCTGTTCAAAGGTGGCTGATACGGTTTCCACCGTTTTACTTTTGGTGACGCGCTGCAGGCTCTCTGCCTCAACGCGCCACAGCGCAAGATCACCGCCTGGCGGGGTAAAGGAAAATGATTTCGTCTTATGGCGCCGCAGGAAAGCATAAATATCCCGGACGGTTTGCGGTTCGCCGGTAAATGAAAACTCATAACTGAGCGTTTCATCATTCAGCCCGGCACCTGACACCTGCTTATAGCCATCACCAAACTGCGCCGTACGGACGGTATCCTTACTTTTCAGGGTCGGCTGGCTGGATGCTTTAATCCGCCACGCAAAATGCTCGATCGCCATTGCTTACCTCTGTTTTGTTGCATTCCAGATAATGCCTCCGGGTCGGACCTCTCTGGTGATACCTTCCCTGATGGAACTGTTGATCACCTGCTGATAGGCTTTCCCCAGCGCATCGCCGTTTCCTTTCTGCTGACCGGAATCCCCCTGTCCTGTTGTAACCGAAACCGGCGCATACACGCTGACGCCAAAAGGAGAAGCAACGCCACCACCACCACTCCCCCCGACCAGACCGCCAGTCGCATAACCACGCATCATGCGATAAAGGTTGCCGATACCGATTCGGTTAGTGGCCTCCTGCGTAAAGACAAATTCTCCACGATGCACCACACCTGCTGGCTCATACTTGCCGCCGGACCCGGTATAACCACCGCCAGCAAAACCCAGCGCTGACGTGGCGGAACTGACCAGGCCAGTCATGGCCTGCTTCATCAGGATCTGCGTCAGCATCGACAACGTGGAACGGGTGAAATCAGCCCAGTTTGCTTTCCCTGTCGTCAGCATATCGGCCATATTCTGGCTGATACCATCGAATGTGGCTGAAGCAGCGGACTTCA
>OIWQ01003082.1_pt1 | contig 15699 bp, 10 predicted proteins | sample 1587571 | NCBI WGS metagenome assembly OIWQ01 (sample SAMEA3888910, study PRJEB22519) | human gut metagenome | biome: human gut; feature: human-associated habitat; material: faeces | place: Denmark | collected 2010 | reverse complement strand
TTGATCCGCAGCTCGGTCAATGATTTTGCCCTTCGCCGCTGAACGGCGCTGCGAGGCATTCCAACAAGGTGGCCAACCTCCTGATCTGGCAGGTCCAGAACAAAATGCAGGATCAAAACACTCTGCTCCTGAACGCACAAACCGGCGAAGGCATCTGCCACAAGCTCGTTTTCAATATGCAGGTCATACCCGTGGGACGAGAATGTAAATCTGTCGCTGGGGTAATGATCTACAACGCAGAGCTTGTCCATCTCCATTTGCGTAGCCGTCGATATACAGTGTCAGGGGGCACCGTATTTTCATCAGGGCTTCCACCCCCGCGTCGTCGCCGCTCAGATATTGGCGGTAAAAAGCCTCGCCGCAGGCCATAGCGTTCGCTTCCTTATGTACGAATATCCGAAGAAAACAAGGCAGCCGGCGAAGTGTTCAGAGAAAAGTTGCGGATAGGAACGGTATTTTTGAAAAAGGTCCTCCGAAATTGCCCAATATCCTGCGATCCCGCCAGAGGCTCCGCAGCAGGTGGTTCGGCAGGGAATTCTTTATTCTTGCACCTTTGCAGCATCTTGAAGTATGCCGCACCACAAGGCATGATCCGAAGGATGTCATTCCTGTGCAGAAGGAAAGCCGTTCTACTCCGTTCAGGTGCGCTAAAAAGCCTTGAAGGGATTTCCCCCAAGGCTTTTCTTTTTGCAGCTGCGCAGACGGTCTCCATCCGTCATCACACCCGCTCGGTTGTTATCTCCGGCATTTGTAGACGCTTATTCACTTTCCTCTTCTATTTCTATCTCCTTTAGTTTCTTCCACAGGGTCGTCCGGCTAATCTGCAAGGTGTTCATAACTTCCGTCTTATTGCCGCCATAATAGTTCATGGCATGTTGGATAACCTGATTTTCAATGCGATCAAGGGAATCCAGTTGAACCACAAGCGAATCTGCTGGGAGCGTCTCTCCGATTCCGGTGGATTCGCTGTTCGCCTGACCCTTTGCATCATCGGACCGGCAGATAGGAGCGTCTCCGATCTCCATGATCTCCTCCATGGAAAGAGATGTCTCCCCCTCTTTGAATGCTTCAATTCGCTGCGCCAGATTTTCCAACTCGCGGATATTGCCCGGATAGGTCTGAGCCGTCAGGTATTTCGTCACTTCCGGCGGCAAAAACTCACTTCGCACAGCGCTTCCGTACTTTTCCAGAAAATAGTCCAACAGTAGGAGAATATCGTCTGAGCGCATGCGTAGCGGAGCAATGGTCAGGCTCATCACATTCAGTCTGTAATACAGGTCGGCGCGGAATTTCCCCTCCTGCACCTTGCTGTATAAATCCATATTGGTGGCCGAGATCACACGGATATCGATTTTCTGGACCTTATCCCCGCCGATGCGCAGGATCTCATGCTCCTGAAGTACGCGGAGCAGCCTTCCCTGCAGATCTAACGGGATCTCGCCGATCTCATCCAGGAAGATCGTTCCACCGTCCGCCAATTCAAACAGTCCGACTTTTCCCTCTTTTTTCGCCCCGGTAAATGCCCCGCATTCATAGCCAAACAGCTCACTCTCTAGCAGGTTGGCCGGAAGCGCACCGCAGTTGATGGCCACGAAAGGTCCCTCGCAGCGTCCGCTCACATTGTGAATACTCTGCGCAAACAATTCCTTTCCGCATCCAGTCTCTGCAATAATCAGAACCGGAGCATTGGATTTTCCGATCCGCTTGGCCTTTTCAACCGTTCTGCAGATTGCCGGACTGTTTCCAATAATATCCTTAAAGGAGTATTTTGCAACCAGTCCCTTACGGTAAAGCGACTTCCTGATTTTCTGCTCCGTCCGCTGTGCATTTCGCTCACTTTGAATATTCAGCAATACTCCGTGAACTTCCCCATTATTCATAATAGGAGTACGGTTCACTAGCAGTTTGGAGTCCGTATCCGCAAAAAACTTATTCAGATAATACGTCTCATCTTCGCACAGCGCGCAAAGCAGCGGCGAACCAACATCTGCGTAACCCTTTCCGCGGCAGTTGGCCGACAGGTGAAGCAACCGAGCCGCCAGATGATTGTACAGGAAGATATTTCCCTGCCAATCAATTAAAAGGATTCCTTCTTTGCCGCTCTCTATATCAATGAGCGGGGTCTTTCCGTGCAGATAATACAGAATGCATGTCGCATCAAGCAGAATTTCCTTTACGTATTCCTGAAAATCAAGGCTGATGGGATTGATTGAAACATTTCGGCTGTCCACTGCAAGAACTGTTTTCAAAAATTTCTTACGAAATGTAATCGCAGAATTTCCAATGCTGATCAGAACATCATAGGGGCAGTTTTCCATTGAAAGACGCTGAATCGCCTCTTTTTCCGATGCGTATTCCATCACAGGTATGTTAATTCCTATCTCTTCCGCCAACTGCTGCACCATTTTTGTGAATTCTTTTTTTAAAGAAACAACTAAAATTCCTTGCTCCATGTTGCTTTGCCTCCGTACGCCAAGCCCCGTGTAATTGAGTGCATTTTAGCACATTGGTAGAGAATATTCAACCAGTGCTTGCCGTTCCTCCCTGCTCTTCGTTTTATTTTTGAATCATTTGTTCACAAAATGAACCTCTCTCTTCGTTTCTTCCTTCAAAAGCGCAAAACGCCCCGTTTTTTTAGCTGGCACAGTGTTTGCTATATGTAAATAGAGCTAGACAGAGAATCTGATACAGATTCCCAAAATGCTGATAATGCAATTGTAACAGGAGGTATTTCTTATGAATCAGATTGGTTTTATCGGCGCCGGCCACATTGCCACCGCCATCATGAACGGAATGTACCGCGGGGGCATTGATATGTCCCATGTTTTGGTACATGCAGCAGTACCCGAAGAGTCTCAGCGTCTCAAGGATTCCATCGGAATCAGCATTGCCGAAGATAACCGTGAAGTGGTCGCGAACAGCAAGTTCATCTTCCTTGCCGTTCCTGCCATTTTCTATCCCAATGTGGTTCGCGAGGTTGCCGATCTGGCCAGCCCCGATCATATTTTTGTCAGCCTGACGCCCGGCTACACTCTCCAACGCTTCCACGATGAATTTGGCGACGCCATCCGCGTGGTACGCATCATGCCCAACACCCCCGCCTTTGTGGCTCAGGGTATGACAGCTGTGTGCATGCCCGGTCTCTCCCCCGAAGAAGAAGCTGAGTTCCATCAGGTTCTTTCTTCCTTCGGTCAGGTCGAGGTTCTTCCCGAGCGTCTGATGGATGTTATCGTTTCCGTCACCGGTAGCTCCCCCGCTTACGTCTATATGATGATCGAAGCCATGGGCGATGCTGCTGTTTCCATCGGTCTGAGCCGCGACTCTGCTTACCGTCTGGCCGCTCAGGCGCTCATCGGTTCGGCAACCATGGTTCGCGATACCGGTAAGCACCCCGGCGCGTTGAAGGACGATGTTTGCACGCCCGGTGGTACGACAATCCAGGCCGTCCGCGTTTTGGAGGAGCGCGGTTTCCGCAGCGCATTGTTTGAAGCAATGCTCAAGTGCCACTTTGCAGGTGCTGCTCCCACGACCTAAGTATACGCGTTTCACTGCATCAGAGGATATCGATGAAACTAAAGTCAGCTAAAGCTTTTGTACAGGAAGTTGCCATAATACTAATCGGATGCTTCCTTACAGCCTTTGCGGTAGACTGTATCCTTAAGCCTTCCGGTCTGGCTGTGACTGGCGTGACTGGTGTTGCTATGGTGTTAGAGCATTGGTTCGGGATCAACTACACCTATACAAACTACCTTTTCACGCTCATGATTGCAGTGGCTACCTACTTTCTTCTGGGCAAGAAAGAATTTTTTCGGATACTGGCTCTGTCCATTATCTATCCGGTGATTCTCGTTATTTTCAATCATTTCTCTTTTCAGCTGATTTACGATGATCTTCCCCTTACCTGCATCACCTTTTCCCTTTTTTACGGTACAGGGATCGGAATGATTCTTCGACTTGGATATTCCTTCGGCGGTTCAGATACGTTGGCAAAAATTTTGTCTGTCAAGTCAAGGGGCAGGATCACCATTGGGCAAGCCATCCTTCTGTTGGATGGCTCGGTGATCCTGCTATCCGCCTTTGTTCTGGACCGAAAGGCAATCCTCTACATGCTGATCTGTCAGGTCTTGTACGTAAGAGTCATGGAACGGGCAATGATGGGTTTTCAGGGATCTTTGTATCAAGTGGAAATCATCAGCTCACAAAGCAGCGAGATCCTGTCCTTTATTCTCCATCAGTTGAACAGAGGGGCAACTTTGCAGAAGATTCAGGGCGGGTATTCCGCCACAGAATTTTCTAAAATCACCTGCATCTGTTCCGCAAAGGAATTTGTCCGTCTCAGAAATCACGTCGGAGACACCGATCCTCAGGCATTTCTTTATTCCACCACGATATACGGTGTCTGGGGACATGGCCGCGGGTTTCATAGTTTTTGGGACACCATGTAAGAAAAGTGCATCCAAATTACGAACAGAACTTCTTCTTTTGTCCAGAAATTAAACAAATTCTTTTCTGGTGTTCAGAAAGTAGGTGGCATTCTCAGGAACGTTCAGAAAGTGAACGTTTTGTTGGAAATTTTTCCTAAAAAAGGCGTTTTACAAGTTGGCACGCGAATTGCTAAATAATTATCAGACCGAACAACTCACCCGGTCCACTACATCTGCTTCATTCTGATTCAGATGTGTAAGAAAAATATTGGAGGTTATGTTGGAAATGGGAAAGAAAATTTATGTCGATTTTCCTGAGTCAAAAATCCGCGTCGTAGCAGATCTCTGTGAAGAGACCGAGCCGGAGATGTGTGAAATTCTTTGGAACACTATCAAGGATCAGCCTCTGCGCATGGCGTGCATGCACACCATGTCCACTGGTCACTTCTTTGACGCCAAGATCCGTCCTTCTGCCAGCCCCGTGAAGTCCGGCACGCAGGCGAACCCCGTTGGCCGTCATAAGTGGTTCCTGTGCGACCTGAAGCCCGGTCAGATGCTCTACACACTGAGCGAGATGTCCGCCGTTTACGGCGATCATGTTACCGAGCCTCTTCAGGGTTCTGGTACCGTTGTCGCTCAGGTCCAGGAGTGCTATCTCGAGGACTTCAAGAAGGCCGGCGATTTCGTCTGGAATTCTCAGTTCATCACCCACACACTGTCGACCATGGTCGTAAGCCGCAAGGAGGATTAAGAAATGAGCAAACATTGGAAAGACGTTAAGGCAGCTATCGAAAAGGATATCGATCGCATTTGGTTTGAAGAACCCGAAGAGGTCAAGATGAGCCGTCTGGGCATTTTCCCCAGTGGTGCCGGTTCTCACGATCAGGTTCTGGGTAACCTGTTCTTCCAGGCTTGCGACACTCAGGCTATGGGTTGGTGGACTGTTGGCCCCGCCATTTCGGCCGCTCTGTCCGATGACACCTTCAGTGTGGAGCACTGCAAGCGCATGTGGAAGTATCTAAACGTTCACATGGCTCGTCTGATGGGTGCCAAGCTGGAGCCGAACTGCCCCGCTCCTTGGCTGAACCTGCCCAAGCTCTGGGAGTTCTGCCAAGATATCGTTGAAGCATTTGACACTATTGAAACCAAGGAAGAGTTTGAAGACTTGATCTGGAGCTGGAACAACTACGTGAACGCTCTGAACCGTTGGTTCTTTGTTGTGTTCCCGTGGGAGCACGGCCTCAACTTCCCGCGCCGCACTCAGGCTGACATCGAAGAGATGGCTGCCTTCCTGAAGGACTAATTCTCACGTTTTCCCGGCGAAGTTTGTCTTCGCCGGGAAAAATAAAATTTCACTCAAAAAGTAAAACCAAGAAATAAAAAAGAGAGGGGCATATTCATGGAAGAATTCGGTATTTTGTCATTAATCCCCCCCATCGTTGCGATTATCCTCGCTTTGACAACTAAAGACGTTATCATTTCCCTAGTTTCCAGTGTGGCCGCAGGCGCGCTGGTACTCGCTCACTTCAACCCCCACGGCGCTTTTGTCATCTTTTGGAAAGACTTGTTCTTCACCGAGCTGACCGTAAATAGTTGGAATGGTGAATTGATTATCCTCGTCACTATTATCGGTGGCTTTGTTGAGATTCTGGATCGCTCCGGAGGTGCACGTGCTTTCGGCACCTTGGCTCACAAGGTTGTTAACAACCGTTTGAAGGCTCAGTTAGTAACTTGGTTTGGTGGTCTGCTGATTTTCTTCTCCGACTCTGCCAACAGCCTGATTCTTGGCCCCATTTTCAGACCCATCTACGATAAGATCAAGGTTTCCAGAGAGAAATTGTCGTATATTTTGGACTCCACTTCTTCTCCGATCTGCGTGTTGATCCCCATCACTACTTGGGTCGCCGTCATTGCCGGTATCATTCAGACCGAGTTCAGCCGCATTAATATTGCCGAGGATTCCTATGCGGCTTATAACCAGGCACTTCCTTACCTTTTGTATCCCATTCTGGCCCTGTTGTTGGTTCCTCTGGTGGCCATCAGCGGTCGTGAGTTCGGCTCCATGGCTCGTGCTGAGCACCGCGCCGTATTCGAGAACAAGCCCTGGTCTGACGCTTCCGCAAAGCTGAATGTCAGCTCGAATGACAACTTTGATTATTCCAACGCCAAGGCTTCCGTTGCCGTGGTTCCTTTGGTTGTTCTCTTTGGCATGATCATTATTATGTTCGTCAGCTTTGGCTTCCCTGCCAAGGAACTTTCCAGCACTGAGACGAAGATGTCTCTGGCAACTGCTTATTTTCTCGGCTCCATGGCCTGCGTGCTGATGGTCGCAAAAAACAAGATCATGACCTTCGTTCAGGCTGTCGGCGTTGTCATCGAAGGCATGCAGAAGATGACCTATATGTCCATCGTTCTGATTGCTGCTTTCTGCCTGGGCAACGTCTGCGGTTCGTTGGGCACCGCTAAGTTCATCGTTGATATAACTCGCGGCTTCCTGACTCCCGCCCTGCTTCCTTTCTTTATGTTTGTGATAGGTTGTATCATTGCGTTTGCAACCGGTACCTCCCACGGCACATTCGGCATTCTCCTGCCGCTGGCAATCCCCATCTCCATGCAGTTCGAAATCAACGTTTACATCGGAATCGCTGCTGTGGTGTCCGGCGCTCTGTTCGGCGATCACTGCTCCCCCATCTCCGATACCACGCTGTTGTCCGCTACTGCAAGCGGATGCGATAACCTTGACCACGTCCGTACTCAGCTGCCTTACGCTCTCATCGCAGCCGGCGCGTCGGCTGTTGGCTTCCTGATTGCACCGATGTTCAACTCTCCTCTTCCCACCCTGGTTATTTCGACCGCAGTCATGATCGTATCTTTCCTGATTCTGAGCAAGATCAAGGGCGAGCATATTCCTCAGGCTGCCGCAGAGCTTGCTCCGGTCTCTGCAGAGAGTAAACAGATTTGATCTCCAGATCAAGCCATACCTCTTTTTTCGAAATGGGCGCTGCAAGTTTTCCGCTTGCAGCGCCCATTCCTTTGTCAAATGCCTTTTTAACTTCTTTTCTGCTCCCTATGCCTACATGCCCCGCCATTGACAATCACTGCGCCGCCCAATATAATACATCCCAGCGTCTGTCAATAGGAGCAAAACCACAATTGATTCGCCGCATTTTCTCCTTATCGCAATGCGCAACACTTGTAAAAGGAGAACCGCTTTATGGACGTTTCGGATCATACTACCATTCCCTCTCGCTTCGATTCCAACACTGTAGCCGTCCAAATAGGCGCTGGAGCGGGTGCCGTTTATTGTGGGCATTCCGGTTTCCGGACGATATACGGCGGATGCAGTCATGCCTACGCTGAACATCATAATAAGCATCAAAAAAAGGGAAAAGAGGCTTCTCTTCATAGTCATTCTCCTCATATGATTTTATTGAATTGAGTTAATCATCTCTTTAATCTCAGCCTCGGATATCTGTCCACTGATTACATAAGATAGCATTCCATCTTGCCATCCTGCTTTTGTCACTCCGTCGTCCATCAAAATGTAGTATTCGGTTTGATTGTGCGTATAAACACTTCCCACTGAATCAAGCTCTTTCGCTTCGGTTGATAGTGCCATCGTATGCTCTATTACGCGAATCACTAAACCTCCGCGGGTCGAATCATAAATGGCAGAACATTTAAGCACACCATCTGACAACTTAACTGCAATAGCCGAAACCGCATAATCTCTCGGCACCCATGTGGGCAGACCTTCTGTGCTGATCCCGTTTGCCGCCAGAGCCTCATACAGGGAATGATACTCGCTGGGATCGTCGTCAGGCAATTCCATGATGCCGGAAGGATTGGTATAGATCTGAATGATTCCTTCGGCCCATCGCAGGACAGCCTGAACAGGTTGGAATCCCATAGCGCTGGCGGTTATTATAAAGCAAAATGCCGCAGCTGCGGCAATAGCTGCCGCACGGAAAACGCGGGAAAAGGATCGACGAGTTCGGTTCCCATGTCGATTCCTTGCTTCTGCCGCAAGATCAGACTTGCAGGAGTTCGGTTCTTCTTCAAAAATCAACGGATGGGATTCTTCGAGTTTCGCCCATTTTTCTTCCGGGTCATAATGCTCTGTGACTGGTGCCTTTTTTTGCAATAGTGACAGATATTCCTCAATCCTGTCCGTATCCATCTCCTCCGCAGGTACACTTAGCATTGCTTCTACTTCATTCAGAAGCTGCAAGTTAGATTTTTCCGTGATGGACGCGGAAGCAGAATCTGTTCGCTTTCTCCCGACAGCAGATTTATCGGGATGCTGGCTACCCAACATTTCATTACCCCCTTTACTATTTCATCTCATGAATTATCGGTTTTGTGACAATAATTTGATAATTATTTTGGCGTGCTGCCAAGAGGATCCTCCAGTAGTGTTCTGCACTTGCGGAGCGCTCTGGATAATCGCTGACGGCATGCCATTTCACTGATTCCAAAATGCTCTGCGAGTTCCAGAAATGAATGGCCTTTATCGATGCGAAGAAGGATGATCTCCTGCTCCAATGCGCTTAGCCCCATCGGAATATGACAGGTCATTGGAAGTTCTGTGAGCTCATGGCTCTCAGCGATATCTTCAATCGAAACCTCTGTATGATAAAAGCGGCGGCTTTCGCGCAAGGTCAAATTGTTCAATGTCTCAAAGAGCCACGCCACCGGTTTCTTGTGACCGCATACCCGTTCCGACTTGCAGCACGCTGTCAGAAAGGTCTCCTGTACCAAGTCCTCCGCAAGATGCCAGTCCCCTACGCGACGATATGTAAGCCGGACCATAGCATCAGAGTATTGAAGCATCAAATGATGGATGTACTCTCGCTGCTGCTTATCCATACAATCCCTTCCTTCGCAAAATCTCACCAAAAAAATCAGCTGCCATGCAATCAACAGCCGGCAGCTGATTTATTTGAACTGGTGGCTCTCGCCATGCTCCATAATCGTTTTGCACACAGACAGGCACAATTTGACCTGCTCCGGCGCGGCATCTTTCAACATGTTTGCAAATTCAACAGAAATGCTGACGTCCGGATGAACCGGAATGTTGCTTCCAAGCAGAGTGTAAAGATCAACGCGCAGTGCTGTCGATATATCCACCAGTAATGTCAGGCTCGGCTTCGTTTGACACCTCTCAACGTGGCTGATGTGCTGGGATGTAACACCGACCATTTCGGCAAGTTCAGCCTGCTTGAGATTGCAGCGGATTCGACATATTTTAATGTTGTTTCCGATTTCCTGATAATCAATCATACTTCAGCGTCTCCTGTAATACGCGCCACGGTACTATTCTGCCTATACGCATATTATACAGGGAGTCATTCGTACAATAAATCGACCATCAAGGCGTTTATCGCTCTTATAGATATAATGCGCATGATATTTTTGCATTTTCCCCATGCGAAAACAATAGGAGTGCATCTGTACGGATGATCATTACGGTGCAGAGAAATGAATGGCATGTGTCACAAAAAATCGCAGAAAAAATCGAACTTCTTGTCACAAATCGACACTGTCAGGAGATGAATATAGTGAGAGCGCATTTTTGGAGGAGGTGGTCATTGGGGCAACATCCGCCGCAGACCCACTGTCATGTATCGTAGAGAGGAGAATATCAAATGAAGCTAAAACGATTCCGAAACAAATTCATTTCGATGCTGCTTACGCTGGCAATGCTTTTGACACTGTTCCCTACCGCAGTCTTTGCCGAGGATACGGCGGCTGACCGACCGGCCAGCGCCGAATTTAAGATCATGGGACTGTACGCTCTCCGGGATAACGGGCGGCGTGTGTCCTTCTTCTCTTATGAGTCAAGAGACAACGCATTCCTGACAAAAGCCAATATGACCTATCCCGACTCCTGGTTCAAGCTGATCTATGTGATCGAGAGATCACAGCCGGTCACGCTGGAACTGTATGAGATGAAGGATGAACCCGCGTATATGGATGAAGATATTGTTTCCATGCCGTATGCGCCGGAGGATGATGCGGATGGACACGGAAAACTCCAGAGCGAGGAGTTCCTTGGCCGCCGACTAGGCGTACTGGTGGGCGTTCCGGTGCAGGAAAATATTGCCCCGCTTCAGGAGGGGGATGACATTTATACGGCGGAGCAGGTGAGCTATTCGCCTATCGATGAAGATGAGTGGCTGAATATCGTCTATCAGACGATCCGCGGGAAGCGTCAGCCGGAAGTGATTGAGGATTTCTACGCTTTTGGCTTTGAGGGCAATCGCCTCGCCGGACTGGACGATGCGGCTGCAACGGTGAGCCTTGATGAGCTCCCTGCCCCGGAAGATATGGCAGAGACAGACGCTCTGCTCCCCTCGGAAAATCTAGATGCTCCAAATCCGGAAGCAAATTTGCCCGCTGACATCAACGATGAAGCAATGGATACGGAAAAATCTCCTGCCAATGAGACATCGGAGGATGGGGCTTCCGAGGAAAGCCCGACAACGGATACGGAGTCTGCAACGGCGATAGAGGAGTCCTTTGCTCCCTCTGCAAATGCGGAACCATTGGAAGATGATGCGGACACGACACCTGCCGATGCGGATACGGTGGATTCGGAGGCGGTGGAAACGGATAAGGCAGATGTGCCGGTGACAGCAATTGAGGACGAGCCTTCTGCAGAAGAATCTGTTGAAGCTGTTTCGGACGTGGAACCGGAGGAGCAGCCGGAGATCAATGCGGAGATCGATTATCTGCCGGAAAGTTCTGTCCTGCCCAGTGCACACGCTCTCTTCGGCTTGACGGATGCTGCCGAAGAAAGCGAAAACACCATTCAGAATATCGTTTTGTGGGACGGCAGTTATCGGGATGATGGCGGAAACCTCACCCGTATTTCCAGCGGCGGCCGCTATGTCATCGTCATGCAGCCCTGTACGCCCCGGACAGCAATCTACAATAGCTTTCTTGGTTTTGATGTGCCGGAGGAAAGTGAGGCTATTGACACTTTTGAGACGATCAATTCCTGGGATGATCTGATCGCAATTCGGGATGAACTGGCCTGCAGCGGCGACCCTGTGGATCTGCTCAGCGGCAGTTTTACATGGAATTACCGTGACCTTGCGCTGTACGGCAAGGATGATCTGGAATTTACACGTTACTACGAATCTGTCCACGCAGATGAAAATTACGGGCTTGGCGGCGGCTGGACGTCCAACTTCTCCTATGCGCTGGAGTTTGACGGCCGTTCCGTGATCGCCCATTTGCCGAGAGCCGTTACGCTTTATTTCCCAATCGGCTTTGACGGCAGCTTTGACACCTGCGGTGATTACTCGCTGGCACAGACAGGCAGCGGTTACGCCATGACGGATAAGGCGGGGACGATCTACCGCTTCGACAATAGCGGCCGTATTCTGAGCATCGTCTATCTTAGTGGGAATACGCTGTCCTTCCAATATGACGGTGACAAGCTCCGGAGCGTGTCTAACGGCGCCGGCAGCTTTACATTCTCCTACAGCGGCGACAATATCGCTGCGGTGACGGACAGCGTGGGTCGCAGCATCCATCTGTCCTATGACGGCGGCCTCCTGACTGAAGTGGAAAACCCAGACGGAGACAGTCTGCGCTATGCGTATGACGGCAACGGGTATCTCAGTTCTGTTCAGAATCTCAAGGGTGAGATCTATGTAGAGAATGAATATGACGCACAGGGCCGTGTAGTCCATCAGTATGCCATAAACTTCGGCACCTTTGATTTTACCTACGATTTCGATGGGCGGCACAACACCTGCACCGGCGAGGACGGCTATTTCCATGAGATCTGGTTTGATGAGCAGGGCCGGATCACCAAGTCTACAGATGCCAGCGGCAGCCAGACGGTGACCTATAATGACCTCAATCAAGTCACCAGCCGGACGGATCGTGAAGGCAACCGCACATCCTATGCCTATGATGCCGCGGGCAACAAAACCAAAATCACTTACGCCGACGGCACTTATGAGCGGTTCGAGTACGACAGCAATCGGATGCCGACCATGATCCGTGACCGCAACGGGAATACGAGCTACTATACCTACGACCATCAGGGCAATATGACTTCCGCTACCGATGGCCGCGGAATGACCCGCTCCTATGTCTATGATGCCGACGGCAATCTCACTTCCGCAGCGGATGCGCTTGGCGCGCAGACGACCTACACCTATGACGCTCAGGGTAACTGCACGTCCATGACAGACCCGCTGGGCAATGTGACCGCCTATATTTATGACGGGCAGGGCCGCCTGATCACAGTCACCGACGCCATGGGGTCAGTCACTTCCTATGAGTATACCGAGGCCGGCAAACTGGTGAAGGTCATCGGCACCGATGGCAGCGAGCAGACCTACACGGTGGATGGCAACGGCTTCAACATCAGCGAAAGCGACCGCATGGGCCATGTCACCACCTTTACCCGTGACGCGCAGAACAATGTGACCTCTATCACCGATCCGCTGGGCAATGTGACCCGCTATACCTATGATGACAGCGGAAATCTGACCACAGCAACAGACGCCAACGGAGCGGTCACCCGCTATACCTACGATGCCGATGGCCGCATTGTTTCCATGACCGATGCCCGCGGCAATACCTGGCGCTATGCTTATGATCGGAACGGTCAACTGGTTTCCACCACCGATCCTGTCGGCGGCGTCAGTTCTACCGAGTACAACAGCGTTGGACGTACTGCCTCCGTCAAGGATGCCAACGGCAATACCACCCAATATACCTATGACGGCGTCGGCAACCTTACAAAGATCACCGATGCACTCGGCAAGAGCACCGTCAGCGAATACGATGCCAACGGCAACCTGACCGCCGCTACGGATCGCAACGGCCACACCACCCGCTATGCTTACGACGCGGAGAACCGTTTGATCCGCATGGAAGATGCTGAGGGCAGCACGACCTCCTACACCTATGACGCTAACGGTCAGATGACCAAGACCACCTCTGCCATGGGCGCGGAGACTTCCAGCACTTATGACGCGCTGGGGCGTCAGATATCCTCGGCGGATGCACTGGGCCATGTGACCGGCTACGAATATGATGTGCTGGGCCGCGCCACGAAGATCACCTATGCGGATGGCGGCTTTGTTGCCTACACCTATGACGCCAACGGTCAGGTTTTGACTGCCACCGATGAACTGGGCGGCGTGATCTCCTATGCCTACGATGCCAACGGCAGACTGATCGAGATGACGGACGCCATGGGCGGCAAAACGGCATACGCCTATGACGCTGTCGGCAATGTGACTTCTGTTACCGATGCTCTGGGCGGGAGCACAACCTATCGCTACGACGAAACGGGAAATATGACCTCGGTTACAGACGCCAACGGCAATACGACCGGCTACACCTATGATGCGCTCGGCCGCGCTGTTGCCGTTACGGACGCCAATGGCGGCGTGACCCGCGCGGAATACGATCATAACGGGAACATTGTCAAGGCTGTCGATGCCGAAGGAAATGCCACTACTTATGTTTATGATGCGCTGGACCGTCTTACCAGTTATACCAACGCGGAGGGCTATACCTTCTCCTTCCGGTATGACAACGAGGGAAATACGGTTGCCTCTACTGACGGTAACGGCAATACCACCCGCTATACCTACGATGGACTGAACCGCGCAGTCTCCAGCACCAATGCCGAAGGCAATACCGCGTACAATACCTATGACGCAGATGGCCGTATGGTAAAGTCCGTGAATGAAGGGGGTGCGGAAACCGCCTATGCCTATGATGCGGATGGCCGCCTGATTTCCATGACGGATGCCCTGGGTAATGTTACCAGCTTTGAGTACGACAGCAGGGATCGGGTCATCAAGGTCACCGATGCCAAGGGCAATGCGACCACATTCACCTATGATCTGGCAGGCAATGTCAAGAGCGAGACCAATGCCAAGGGCGTTGTGACCAGCTATACCTACGATGCCAATGGCAACCTCACCTCCATGACGGATGCTGCCGGCACCGTGACCTATACCTATGACGCCCTGAATCGGGTTACCAGTGTGAAAGACCGCCGTGGCAATACGCAGTTCTTCACCTATGATGCCACAGACCGCATCGTGCAGGTCAAGGACCGCAACGGCAATGCCACCCAGTATGTCTATGACGGCAATGGAAACATTGTAAAGACCATCGATGCGCTGGGCACGGAGTCCGTATTTACCTACAATAAAAATGACCAGCTCATTTCCACCGACCTCCACCGTGTGGATGCCCTCAATGGCGTGGACTCCCACGAGATCACGCTGTATGAGTATGATGGTCGGAATCTGGTCACGAAGGAGATCAACGCGCTTGGCGACAGTACCGTTTATGTCTACGACGGCAACGGCAATCTGGTCTCCAAGACCGACGCGGACGGCTATGTGACGCAGTATTCTTACACCGCCCTTGATTTGGTGAAGAAAATCAATTACAATGGGGCAAAGGAGGTCTCCTACCAGTATAACAAGGTCGGCGAACTGGTGCAGATGGATGACTGGACTGGCACCAACACCTTCGAGTTGGACCTGCTGGGCCGCCTCCAGAAGATGACCGACCACAAGGGCAATACGGTTTCCTACACCTATGACGCCGTGGGCAATCAGACCGGCATTACCTATCCGGACGGCAGCAAGACCCGCAGCTTCTACGATGCGGTGTATAACCTCACCAGCGTCATTGACGCGGATGATGGCACCTATGCCTATGTCTACGATGATGCCAACCGCCCTGTCAAGCTGACGTATCCCAACGGCTGGATCGAGCAGTATACCTATGACGCCGAGGGCAACCTCCTCAAGACGGTGGACACTGATCCCTTCCAGCTCTACAACAAAACGCCCAAGGTCAAGTATGAGTACACCTACGACGCCGAGGGCAATGTGCTGACGGAGTTCCAGCGGGACAGCGACGCTACGGAAAATCTCAAGAGCCGCACAGCCTTTACCTATGATGCGCTGAACCGGCTCACCGGCAGCACCCGCAGGCTGGAGGTCTATCCCTACGATACCCTCGCTTATAGCTACACCTACGATACGCTGGGCAACCTGCTGAAGCAGAGCGGTCCAACCAAGGGCGAAGAGGATACCTACCAGTACAATGACCTCAACCAGATGGTGAGCAAGCATGTGTGCGGCTACGAGCAGAAGCTCACCCGCATCTACGACTACGGCTATACCTACGATAAGCGCGGCAATCTGGTGAAGGAAGAAGAGATTTGCTCGCCTACCACCACCGGACCCAAGAATATCACCGTTGCGACCTATCT
>OIWQ01003078.1_pt1 | contig 15719 bp, 18 predicted proteins | sample 1587571 | NCBI WGS metagenome assembly OIWQ01 (sample SAMEA3888910, study PRJEB22519) | human gut metagenome | biome: human gut; feature: human-associated habitat; material: faeces | place: Denmark | collected 2010 | reverse complement strand
ACAGTCCATTACCAAATTATTAAATAACAAGTGATATATGAACAAACAATTAACACACTATTACCACGATATGAATATTCTATTAACAAATCACTATAATTATATGACCAAACTATTAATTATTAACAATTTGTAAACTCGAAAACTTTAAGTAAATTTATATTGACATAGTGGGCTGTCTGTGGTATAATATATACAGAAACAAGGGAGAAGCAAATACAAAAAATCCTGACCGTTTCGCGCTCATTGACAACCATATACAGCGCATAAGGCGTGCGCCTTTGCATATACATTAAATTTTCTATAAGGAAGAAAGAGGTAAAAAAAACATGAAAATTCAATACACCTATGAGTGCCCAGAGTGTCACACTACGCACAGAATCGACATCGATACGGATGAGATGCTGAAGATTCCCGTTAAATCCTTGTCAGATAGTGAACTCCGCCGCGCGATAGGATTCGAGCGCTCGCGCATTCGTTCTAATCATCCCGAAGCCGACAACGCGCGACTTACTGAACTCATGGCAGAATACACCGAGCGAGGCGGAAAGGCACGCGAACGGGTGGCGGAGATTAAAGCGTTCGAAGCCCTTAAAAATGGAACGCTTACCGAATGCACACCCGAAGAAATAGCCGACGCTATCCGCCGAATCAAACGCAAGATTTCGAACGCCGGAAAGGTCAACCCATCGGAAGATACGGCAGAGCTTGAAAAAGCCGTGAAACTTCTTGAACTTGAACAGGCAAAACAGCGAGTTATCGCAATGATGGCAGAGATTGGAATAGAGGGCTAACCCCCTCTGTTCCATTCATAAGCATTAAAAAGGAGATTAAAAAATGTATAAATTAATTTTACACAAATCAGCGCAATGCGGTTTTGATGGTTACACAAGCGAAAACCATGAACGCACGTTTTACTCATACGAAACACCGATTTATCGCATATACAAAGAATGTAACAATAATTTAACATCTTTTCGCATTCAATGCATCAACGCCCCGCGCCATTCAGCCACGACGGCAAAGCAAACGACGTGGGCATTATATGAAGAATTATTAAATCACGATTGCGCGCGCTACGTTCGGCAGTTACTACAGAAATGCTGCGGAGGCGAAAAAGTTTACATTCTCCGCGATATGTCAAATGGTATTTGGTGCGTATTCATTGGAGATAGACTACAAAGGACATTCAGCGCATGAACGATAAAGAATATTTAATTAAAATATTAGGGTTTATTATATCATTCTTTATCATATTAATGCTATGCGCAACAGCAATTTCCATAACTACAATAACTAATCTTTAAGCAAATCCTGTGCATAATCACTAAAAGGTTATGCACAGGATACAGACTTAGCAACAGGATGTTAACAATTCATTCACAAAATGTTCAAAATGTATCAATAAGTTGTTAACATTCTGTTCATAGTCTGTTTACACTCTGTTAACAATTTTCTGTTAACAATTTGTTCATAATCTATTCACATTTCGTTCATATTTACAATCGCAGGGTAAAATTCCAATATTATAATCGCAGGGTAAAATCCTTGTAAATATAATCGCAGGGTAAAATTCCTACAAATTCTAAAAACAAAAACCACAGAAAGAGAGAATCACAAAAATGTCAATTCTTAACGTCAATCAGCTTACAATCGCGGGGCATCTTGTGGCTAATCCCGAAATATTTACTTACGGGTCAAAGAAAGAACAGAAAACCGGATGCTCGTTTACACTTGCCGTAAACAATAGACAGACCGAGGAAACAACATTCATCCGTTGTTCGGCATTCGGTGGAACGGCAGATTTCATTACAAAGTATTTCAACAAAGGCTCGGCCGCATTTATAAACGGACAGCTTTCAATCCGTAGTGAAAAATCCGACGAAAAGACAAAGAGCGGAAAAGAGATTTACAAAACATATGTTTCGTGCATAGTTGACCGCATAGAATTTATAGACGGAAAGTGCAGTGACTAATAAATATAATCCGTGCGGGTATCCATGTGGGGAGTGTCAAACTCCCCATGCCCCATACGCAAACGACATTAAGCAAGCGCGCGAATCATGTTGCGTATATAACAGATGCGCAAAATGGTTGAATTGGTTCAAAGTCGAATGGTCATTAATTAGACTATTATCTGATAGGAGAATAATGAAAAGGAGAAAATAATGAACAAAGAAACTCTTAAACACAGAATTGAATATGCGCTTGAACATATTTATAAATATGATATAGAAGTAGAATATGTTATTTGGGCTTACGGTGAAATAGCCGTCAGAAGTAAAAAAACTGATGAATTGATATGTTTTTACGCGGAAACCGGAACAGTCAGAAATTATGATATAAAAGGTGTACATAATTTAATTCACTCCATAGAATCACGGGATATATAATATGGAACTAACACCTCAGCAAGAATATATCCTCAGAAACGCAATAAATAACCATAACAGACGAATCGAGTACAGAAGCGATAAAGTCAAATGGCAAAAAAACCTATTAACTGTAGAATCGGTAAAAGAAGATTTAGATAAAGGCGAAAAATTCAAAGATTTCAATGACGCTATAGACTATATAAACTATAAAACAAAAACGGTCAATGTAAGAGAAGATAATAGATATCTCGCAACATTTGCGGACCCAAATTCCGACCTTGGTTATTATATTACAGGCGAATTTGATGTTCCGCCATCCAGCGCTAAAGGCTTTTCGGATTGGTTGGAAAAAGAGTTTGACAAGGCAAAAGATAACGCAAAAGCTAATGACAACGAAAAACAGCGCGAGGATGATATAGCGGCGTTGGAAGAACGTAAAAATGAAATACTTTCGCGCTTAAAAGGAGGGTTCAAATAATGTACGATTTTCACTCAGACCGCCTAAAATATCTTATGGAAAAAATAGACCGAGATGGTATAGACAAACTTCATAAATATATATTTGTCGATAGCGATTTTTGTTTCGCTCCCGCGTCTACTAAATATCACGATAGCGAGCCTGAGGGTCTTATAAAACACTCGCTTGAAGTCTATGATAAACTCCGTGGATACCGCGACAGACTTTATTTAGAGAACGAAATCCCCGAAGACAGCCTTATAATCACATCTCTTTTTCACGATATATGCAAATGTAATTGCTATAAACCTGTCATGAGATGGACTAAAGTAGATGGTAAATGGGAGCAGTATCAATCTTATGAATGGGACGAAGAAATACCATTCGGCGGTCACGGTTCTAAATCTGTGTATATACTACAGTCATTCATACCGCTTAGAACAGAAGAGGCTCAGGCGATTAATTGTCATATGGGGTTCGCGTCAGAGTATGACAAACGAAGTATAAGTGATGTGTTTTCACATAACCCGTTGGCGTTTTATTTGCATATGGCGGATAGTGAAGCTGTATATAGTAAGGAGTGGAATAAATGAGAACAGCGTTTCATATTGATGATTTATGGGATTATGGAGCTTTGATCGCATACGCTATTGACCGTGGTATAGACGTTAGAAGCGTAAGTTGGAACGGTATAGAACACGATGAGTATGCTTATTTTATAGGGTATGACAGACGGCGTTTATATAAGCGTAGAAAGTCGATATTAATTGAACGGGGGTTTGATATTGTAATTCCGGAATTTCGTTCAGAAGAAGATGGGTCGGTATCAATGTACATTATGACCAAATATGACGACATACAAAGCTGTAGATAGTAAGGAGTGGAACAAATGAAAGTTGCGTTTATTTTGAAAGAGAAGGGATATTATATAACTGATGATGCTCACATTTATATTGGTGACCGGGCGAATACGAACTCAAAGTAGCCATCGAATATGAATATATACGCTTTTAATAATAAATCATATACGCTAAAAGACTTAACCGCTCTTTCGGAATACCTACACGGGCAAAACTGTGTAGGTATTTCTACTATAAAGAAACGGTTGCAACGCGGTGAGACGGATTTAGACGAAATAATAAAACCTAAAGTAAAAGCATTCACTGAGATAGATTACTCTCCTATATTTTATGTCGCTGATTTTGAAACATCATCTAACTTAGAAACGAATGAATGCGGCGCATATCTCGCTTGCGTAGTAAAAGCCAATTTTAATAAAGGATTATCCACACCTGATTCATGGGACGTTGTAGAACCATGTTTCGACTGTCGCTATCCGAAAGACCTCGGTGATTATTTTTACACACTTTATAAGCAAGCGGAGAAACGCAAAAAGAGGACACTTATATTTTTCCATAACCTCGGATTCGATTTTTCTTTCGCGCGTAATTGGGAATCTCTCATGAATCAGCTTATGATTACAAAATCATTTTCTGACGGGAGTAATCCATGGAGACTTGCATTTGGAGACGGTGAAAAAGTTTGGCTCGAGATACGATGTTCACTTAAACTTCTACACCGTTCGGTCGGTTCAATCGGTGATATGATAGGACATCCCAAACTCGGTTATGATTATAATGAATTTCGACTTCCTACAGATAAACTTGAAAAATACGATTATGAGTATTGCTATAATGATTGTAAAGTAACAGCGTGTGGAATCATGGAAGAATGTAAGAATTGGTTTTGGATTAAAAATATAAAGGACATTCCACTCACGTTTACTTCATTTACACGTAAAAATAATAAAGCTATTCTATCATCAGAATTGGAAAAAGCATGGCGCAATTACTGTGTTGATACATTTCCTATGAATTTTGACCAATATCAAATTATGCGCGGGGTATATCAAGGGGCTTATACACACGCGAATACATTCTTTCGCGGTAAGCTATGCACTTTGGTACATTCGTTTGATGTATGCTCTGACTATCCATCGCAGTCAACACAAATGGATTTTCCCGACACCAACGGAGAATTATATGTAAATGAATCGCTGCAAAATCTATGGAATGGATTATATGAAGAATGTATAGAATCGTCATTGTTAGATGATATTGATGCTATAAAAAAGCGCCATGTTCTTACATCAGGAAAAATGTTTCATGGTATATTTACGCTAAAAAATATAAAAGTTAAAAATTACGGGTATAACTATATGCCCATTATTTCAGCGTCAAAAACTAAATCAAAAGACGGATTAGGTGAAATCGAATATAATAAAAAATCCCATGGTTACAAATTGTTAGAAGAAATGGTATCCGAGTATAACCGTCTTATTGATAATGGTAGAATTATCGGCTATGACGAATGTACTATATACGCAACGGAAGTCGATATTGTGAATATACTCAAAATGTATGATGTTGAATCTATATCAGCTGAATGCTTATTTCTTAATTATGCGAAATCGTCGGGTGGTATAAATGAATTGGTTGAACGTAACATTATATATGCAAATATGAAAACTGCGTTGAAAGCTATATCGAACGGTAAACACCCCGATGAAACATTGTTGAACAGTATTCCCGAAAAATGGCTCTCTGACATAAAATCAAACTCCGAGCCAAAGAAGTTGGCTAAACGCTATCTTATGCTGTCGAAAAATATGTTCAACGCGCAGTATGGAATAGACGCGACGCAGCTTGTATTCGGTGATACTCTTATTGATGAAGATTGTATAACGTCAAACACAGAATCGCTCAGCCGCGAATCATTCGAGCGATATTATAACGAGACTATGATAAAACTCGGCAAGGAGCGTTCCGACCGAGGTTTGTTTAAGCGCGTTAAATCGTCGTACATCGTGGGAATTTATATTACAGCATACGCGCGGAGGCACCTTGTATTATTCTCTCATCTTATATTCACAAAAACTTCATATATCATTGTATATTGGGACACCGATAGCGCAAAACTGTATCATCCTAATGAATCGGCTGTTACGTTCAAGAATCTCCTCAACGTAGTAGCTGAATTCAACAACGGAGTTATGGAACGCTGTCGAAAATCCAAACATCCGCAAGTGCAAGAAAATAAATGGGGCTTAGGTAAATTTGATTATGAAGAAACATATGCTTATTTTACAACGCTTAACTCAAAGCGTTATATGACATTTGACGGTGAATTAGATGTGAAGACATCGGGACTTGTACAAGCCACAATGAAAGTCTCCGTTGTATTAGACTATTTATATGAACAGAATGATTCATGGCTTCTTTCGTTCAAATCATTAATGCGTATTATGTGGAAAACCAACACAATGTTCGACCAGAGCGTTTCAGGGCGTACATATCTCGATAGACAGAACCAAGGAAAATGGTCAGATGAATTTGGGCAATATTGCGGCGCTGTAATTAAAAACACAGATTACGAATTCAAAATGCCTATGAAAAAAGGGCTTTTTTGGACAAACGAAAAATCTGCATATCTTCACTATGACGAAGTATCTGAATATGTATTTGGTAATAAACTTGACGCGGAGCGAACAACTTTTTATATGTTTGACGAAGGTATAGGCATAGTGTATTATCTGAATGGTAAAAGAAATATAATGTTTTGCCCTTGTGATATATCAAAATTCAAACATGGTATTTTGCTCAGTGATTCCATGTCCGACTTAACAGAGGATTTAGCATGAAATATTATGAATTTACCTTAGATAATTTTCCCAACTGTTCTTATATCTTCTTATTTGGAGGACGCTCATCTGGTAAAAGCACATCGGTTGCTAAATATTTGAAAGAGAAATACGACGCTGATAAATCCGAATTTGTAAGAGTATTCCGAAACTATACCGCTATGCGGAGCGCGACTACATGGTTTAGTCTGTTCAATGATGAAACAACCGATATTGTTTTTGACCGTCAGAAATATCTCTACAACGGTGTACCATTCGGTTATGGGATTGCCCTAACCAATGAGGAAGTTGCATCTAAAAGTTCTCAATATCCCAATGTTGATACAATTGTATTTGACGAGTTTGTCATGATAGACCCATACGGATATTATCCGAACGAACCCGAACATTTCATGTCTATAGTGTCTACTGTATTTAGAAACAGAAGTGGGACAGTTATATTTATCGGTAACAATATGAATGAAATGTCTAAATATAATCCGTTCTTTCGGTTTTTCGGTTTGGATTGGGAAGCTGTAAATCCAAAGTTGGGGGGAACTATATTTTGGAACGCGTCCGGCTTTGAAAATGGTGCAAAATGCGCTATGGAGTTTATTCCCGTTGCATATGAAAGTGAAGATGAAATACCCGAAATGCAACGTGTAGCCGGAAATGATGTTGCTACCACAGGCTTATTTAAGAAAGACCCCGAAATTAAACCCCAATTATTTAAAGATTACCATTGGATTTATGTCTTTGAGTATAATAAGGTTAAAATGACAATGGGGTTCAGCGTTAAGAATCGCTGTTTGCTTATCGGCGAATACCACGGTAAGCACGCGCGCAACCGACCGCGGATAAATACCCGCTCGGTCGACACGTTCCGTTTTTACAACTCAAAAGCATTTACTGTCGCTATGGAACGCATAGGTAATAAATGGGGAACGGCTTACGAGAACGCCCGTGTAAAAGCGGCATGGTTAGATATAATAAAAGGAGAGGTATAAAAACCTCTCCTTTTTTAATTATATGGCTCTTTATGCCATCGCGGTGTTTAACACTCGCTCATAATTACGATAAATTCACTGTGCCGCTGTCTCCCAACGTGACAACCAACGTGACAGACTCTCCATTTATTTTATTACCAATAAATCTACAAATTGTCGAGTTTGAAGTCGTTCTTTCATAAGTACACGCTCTAAGGGAAATAAGCTGTCCCGATACGGTTTCACTGTCATATATCGGTTTATCGTTAGTTATACAGTCTTTCAATATTTTATAACACCCGTTACCCGTATATGTTTTAGTGCCACACTTTATAATTTTAGCTGCGCGTGTAACCAATATTACATTATTAAAGCCTGCGGTATCGGGATATACTCCGCTGCCGAAATTAGGCGAACCGTCAGCGGTTACTCTACAATTATGCAGGTTGGCTACAAGAGCGGAAAACTTTATATATGCAACATCGTTGTAAAGAATAGGACGTATATAAAGCCCTTGAGATGCATCCAGAACCGTGAATTTATACATTCCTATCATCTCTTTATTCTCGTTAAAATAAATTACATTCGCACAGCCTGTTTCATTAAGCGGGTGAGTTATAATAATATCGTCTGTAGCGGGACAAACGGGTATAAAATCCGATGTGAATGAATTGGCAATGGACGATGAAAATTCGCCCGTGTTTATATTATACGCACCTGTGGTATATCCACCGACAGTTACATTATCGTAAAGCGCGAGATTCTTTGAATCGTCCATATCACGCCATGTAATCTTGCGTTTGTATACGGCGTTATCGTCGGTGGTTGTACTTGATATTGTAGTTTTGAAAGATTCGGGTGTATCAAACCAACTATAATCAACATCACCGTTTACAACAGGCAATGATTCTATATCTACCATTCCGGTGTCCTCGGTGAGGTTTGTTATACTAATCGGGGGTGATATTTTAGTATTAAGATTTACATTTATTCTTATATAATGCCCATTGACAGGTATTGTGAATGTTGTGGGTGAGTTACCTGAAATCAATTGACTGACAAAGTTTTTGTTTTCATCATACACAATTATGTATTGAGAATCATCCATTACCTGATTACCACGTGGTTTTCCGAATCGTATAGCATATCGTTTAAGCGGTCTGACAGGTATATATGCAGAAATGTAATTACCGTTAGAATAAACCTCCACTCCTGTTATATTGTTAAGTTTGTAGTTAAGTTTCGCTCCACTACCCCATACGTCCCACATATTAAGGCTGTCATGGTCTATGGAATAATCGGGGTTAAGGCTTATTGAATTTACAAGCGTCTGAATCTCATTTTTGAAAGTTGAATATTTATAATTCATTTGCTGTTCAAATGTTGAAATTTGGGCGCTTATTCTGCTTTCAAACGATGATATATCGGAGTTGGTTTCCGCTTTAAACGTTGTCATTTCATTTTCAATTTTAGTCGTAAAATCCGTTATATCTTTACGCAATTCAGCTGCCCAATCCTCATTCTGTATAAGTAACTCATTGAGTTTTTCTACGACCTTACCGAGCGTCTCAAGATACGAAATTGAGTCATCGAACGTAAGCGGAATTACAGGCTGTACCCAAAAATTAAGTGGTGTTATTGCCATTGTATATACCTCTCTTTGTTAAAATATCCCCATAAACAGAGGATTTAATTCGTCTATAATCATCATATCAATGTTCAATATTTCAGCTTTTGCCTTAGCGAGAACCTCCGACGGGTAAAGTCTACCGTCATTTCCGGTGAAAATTCTTGCGATGTCAATCGTTCTAAGATTGTTATCAGTTGTTTTTTCCTCTGTCGTTCCACCATGAGTGCGTTTATTTCCGGTTGTACCGTTGTTACTGTTATTTTCAAACGTAACATCAGTCGCATATTTTCCCATCTGTACATTTTCAAAATTCAACGGTGACATCGGTGTATCGCTATAAATGCGTTGATTATTGTCGGTATCCGAATGCGTTCCGGCATCTGTAATAGTACGATTATCGGTTGTGTTATTACTCCCATCGCCTTTATCATTTATTGTACCTTTTTCGGTTTCCGTTCTATTTACATTCTGAAATACGTTTTGTTTCAGAAATTCAACTTGAATGTCATACAACTGATTATAATACGGCATTATCTCATTCATTTTCATATTAAGATAATGTTTAAACAATGCTGGAGTTTCAAAACCTATCTCGCGATACGCATAATGCTTATATATTTTATCGTTAAGTAACAATCGGTATGATTCTTGATGCATGGGATAGGTATCCATACCTAAATCGTAACCGCTTTTAATCAACGTTTGAAGTAGTGTCGTGTATTTCGCCATACTGCATACCTCCGTTCAGAATCTCATTAATGTTACGACGCTCGACGGAAATGTTTATTCCAAACATCTTATTAGCAGCTTCGCACGCCTGCTGACGTGTGATAAGCCCCGCCTCTGCCATATATCCATAATGTTCGGAATTAACTTCTATTTCTGACGTTTGCACTTGCGCCCGTTTAAAATCCATTGAATTACCGATTCCGAGATACGTCAGAGCCTCATGCCATGTGTTTTTCTTTTCCTCATCGAGTTTGTCTGCAAGGTACGGAGCAGCTGTGTTAAGAACTGAGAGGTTTGACAATTCAATATCTTTGTTCGCGTATATAACGGGCATGAAACCGTCATACTGCATATACATATTTTTCATTGTAAGCAACTGTTCCTGTTCACACTGTACAAGAATTGGCGTGCGCTGAGCGTGAACATTCATAATAATAGTACGCTCTATCTCTGTAAGTTTCTTAGCGAAATATATGAGTATGGGATATGTGGAACGTTCTATGTAATTATTTCTGATATATACACATTCATTTGCGTCTTTGAGAAGATTTATGCCTATACTGTAACAATTGAATCGCGTCGGGTTTTCATAAAAATTTATATCTCCCGACGGCGCGACACGCAAATTGAGTAGACCGTATTCCGAATCCGTGAAACAGGCGCGTCCGTCCTCATTGAGTGTCTTTTCAAGAAAACGCTCATTCATTGTTTCGGGGAGATTGTTCCACTTATAGATAGACAACGCTAACAGAACAAGACGTGAAAAATATGTATCAAATATTGTAGTCTGTTCCGTCATTCCCGCTATCCATTCATTGTTCGCGCCTTTGAATCCTACAGGAATTTTCTTATTTGCCATTGGTACCACCTACAATTTTATTAGTATAGTCACCGTAATTTCCGACATCGTTTATATGCCAAAATGTAACGCCCGAATTGAATATACTCTCAATTTCGATTAATTCATTGTCTGTAGGAGCATAACCGTTTTTCTCCACAGGAGCGATTGTTATAGATGATGTTTCAACATAATTCCAATTCTGACGATTATTCATGGCGGGTATCTTAAAGTCATTCGTTTTGTAGCCATATTTCGATAAATATTTATCATACCGTTTTATTTCATTGAGGGGGGCGCACATGTGGCGGATAGCAAATTTCATAAAACCGTTTTGAGCGCTCCATGAATCGTCTGCTGACATATTCATAAGCTGCGATGGTAAGTTTGCTTTATCATTTATATTAGCCTCTGTTTCACGGAGTTGCATAACGTCGCGCGTAATAGACCGCCCTGTGTCGGTCAATTCCGAAACACCTTGTTTACCCGCTCCAATTAGTCCGGTTACGCTTGACGGATTAAGCACTGCCATGTTCAACGCTCCGGCTCCGGCTGACGCGACTGTATCAATCGCGCCGAATACTGCGTCAAGCGCTATTTTAACTTTTGCATTTGAAGTTTGCGCGTTTATTGTATTTGAATTAAGAGCATTCCAAACTGCTGCATTGTCTTTAACAAACGGGGTTGATACCGACGCTGTAATACCCACAGAATTTGGAATATTAAAATAGTCCCATCCCGATGTAGCTGCAAACGAATCTGTCAATGCGTAGTGACGCGGAATCGCGCGCACAGAAAGTTTCGTGTCAAGTGATAATTTTTCATCTATTATCAGCTCTACGGCAGTGTGCAATAATTGCGGTTGTAATTCTACATAATCACCATTATTTGCATCAATCACCCATTTACAACATGGATAATGAAAAATTTTTCTATTTTTTGGTTCGTATCCCGCTACTGTAATATGCGTGAAAGTATTTGACGCATATGCGTCCGACATTTTGGTGATAATATAAGGCGCGTATACATCACTTGTGCGGGGCCCTATTTCATCACCTGTCCAAAATTGGACAGTACCGCCACCGTTTATTGTGCCTGTTATCGAATCCGTCACTTCTGTAATAGTACAGTACGTTTGAATTATATCATAATCGCACATAAGTACTTGCGATACTGAATCTATAAAACCAAAGTTATTTGCTGTTTCAAAAAACTTATTGTATTGTTCAGCCGTTTTCAGCAAAACATATGTGCCAACGCCGCGGATATTGTTCAATATTGGCACGCTTGTCCGCGCTTTTATATCTCTAATTTCATAATCTTTAGTGGCGTCCGCCCGTTTTAAGTTAATAAGTGGGATATTAGAAGTTATTACTATAAATGCACATCCGCCTGTATTATCAGCTGATTTTGGAGTATAATCAACTGAATAACCGATATAATCTTGTTCATAGTTTGAAATATTAAAATCCTCAACAATAGTATTATTACTGTCTGATTCATCTGAAACGTGTTCGCGTTTTACATATGCAGATTTAATTGTATAACAATCCCACCATGTCATATGCACATCCTGCACAAAGTAAACATAACAAGCGTTTTGATTTATATATTCTACTTTCGTTATGAAAGCGTAAAACCATTTAAGAGAAAAGTTTTCGTTCATATAACGAATGTAGTTATACTGTTCCATAACCTCTTTATTGGCGTTCACTTTGATAGCTTGCTTATCACGAATATATGTGTAGTTTTGTTCTACCCGCAAAGGGGAGGAGAAATAATTACTCTCCTCCGTCTTTGAGGTGAACAGGCGTACATCTTTATAGTCACTTTTCCACGGCACTCTATAGAACGCTATTGTTCCGTTCGGTGTGTACGCCATAATATATTATTCCTCCACCATGAGCCTTATAAGCTCTATAAGGTCTTTCATATTTACATATCCGTCCTGATTTATGTCGGACTGCACTTCGTTTACCTTTACATTCCAACCTGAAAGAAACCGCGTGAGCGTAACAACATCTTTCATGTTTACAAGATAATCGGTGTTGGTATCTCCGATTATATCGACGGCTTCGTTACAATCGACAGGATATATACCGCCCTCTGTACCCTTAAAACTATACTGCCATATTTTAAGATTGGGATACTTCTTCTGAAGCCCCTTGTGCGACTTAGTGCCGTCGTCTATAGACGCGAGCCAAAGCGGAAAATTCAGATTATTCTTAAACTGAGTAGCGAGGAAATATTCGTTAGCGTAAATATACGCCTTATACCCCGCTCCGATTATAGAATTAAGGAAGAGATTTACTCTACGAGACAGACCGTCTACATCTCCCATAAGAGATGCATCTTCGACATCGAGCGCTACACCGATGTCTATATTCTCCTTGTAAGGCTTAAGAATCTGAATGAGATACTTAACTTCTTCGAGAGTTTCAGCTTCTGTTCTACCCATGAAGTACCAATAAACACCTATGTAGAATTTCTTTCCCGATATACGCGAACGAAACGCCTTTATATGCTGTTCAAAAAGTGGGTCAGTAAACGGGAAATTATATTCCGCTGTTCTCCCCTGCCCCGCTTTGATTATTACAAAATCATTATCTTTTATAACTCTATCATAGTCGATATTCCGCTGATAAAGCGAAATGTCTATACCACGAAATTTTTTATTCATTTTGACTTATCTCCTTTATCTACGCTTTCTATATTATTCTGCAACCGTTTCATAAGCGATTTCAGAAATTTGGGGCATGGCGCTCCCATAGACGATACATTTTCAAGAATAGATATCAATTCATTGATTACAAACCATGCCATTACAAGTACACAAGAAATGGGTTCGTAGTTGACACCAAACTTTCCGCTTGTAATAAATATCAAATAGTCAACCATCATTGCGCAGAATACAACCGCAATGTAAGAGGCTTTTTTCAATATTCCTTTTCTTCCGACTTTTGAAGATACTTCGCTGTTCACATATGCTTTCATAACACCTGTGATATAATCGGCTGTTACGCATATAAGAAAACAAATGAACAATGTAAGAATAAGTTTCATATTTATATACCCACCCACCATTCCCTCTCGATTATTAAGATAGTATGCTTATTAAAAGCTCATCGAGCTTATCTTTTTACTTGGAATTATCTACAGTGAACGCGCCGATTATATCGCTACCGATTTTAAGAACAACCTGTGTTTTCTCTGATGTGGTGGTTGTCTTCTTGTCATAAGTAACCGTGTACTGATTTCCTGACTTGTATGTTACAGTTACAACGGATGCGGATGCCCCTGAGCCATCCTTAGTGGCTGTCGCGGTAACAGTCTGATTATTGGGAATGTTATTACCCATAAGGAACAGCGAGACAGTATTATTAAAGTCAGACGCGTCTACGACAACATCAGTAGCAGTGTCGCTAAGAGTTACAGGATCCTGCCCGGCTGAAAGCTGTGCACCGTCTACTTTACCGTCAGCAATCGACGTAAATATTACAGCGTTAGCAAGCGGTGATACGCTGTAGGTCTGCCATACATTCCAGAAATATCTCCACTCCATACGCGCGGGGTTGTAGAACGAGCCTGTCTCACGGAGAGAATCATAAATCTGGAAGAAACGACGGTCACACATAAGCGCATATACACCGTCAATACCGAAATCGTCTACATATATAACGCGACCCATAAAGTCAGCGCGCTCCATGTTAAACGCCGCCGCGAGTACATCCACATCGACAATAGAAGAAACAGCGGACGAAATAATTATCATCGTTTCCTCGGTAGGGGAAAATGTGATATACGGTTTACCGTCTCCCGATATTTCCGCATAACGGTTAAAGCGCGACGACGGGAATCTAAAATCAATGTATGTCTGGCGAACCTTGCGCATAAACGCTTTTGCGGATGCTTCATCGGTCGGCTCTGCAACCTGTACAGTTGAAACATAGCCCTTCGCAAGCGCGCTGTTTATAGTGTTCTTGAGAAGCGCAAACTCCTCAATGTTATCGCCGTTATAGAGTGAATTAATTACACCAGCGATAAGGTCGTCAAGGTCTTCCCATGAACGGAATGCAAGTTTAAGTTCGTTATTCTGAATACGCGCCTTAAATTGGTCTTTACGGTTAAGACGGTGAAACGCGACCTTAATATCAGGCTTATCGAAATATCCCGTAAGGTAATCATTTTCAGGGTCGAATTTTTCTGCTTTAGCCGGATTGACCGCGATTTCCTCTACATCGGAACCCATGGGCAGTGCTTTGCGGAGAAACGCGAATTCATTGTTCCACACTCTATTGTGAAGAACGGTGTCAAAAATAATATTGGGGAGAAGTGTGCAGAATTCATTTCGGATTGCCTGATAATTAATTATAGGATTACCGACCTCTGCAATGTTTGTAAGCGTTGCTTCCGGAATAAACGACTGATAATTCTGAGAACCCGCTGCTCTCACTGCGTTCATAACCGAAACGGCTCTTGCTGCGTTTGCCATTTTAATTATAACTCCTTTTATCTATACTCGCCGATTTCGGCGGTGTAATCTTCGGGTGTCTTGGGTGTCTGCTCGGATGTGTCAGGCTGGTCCGAGGGCTTGGAACCTATTCGTAAGAACAATTCGTAATTTGCCTGTTTGAGCGAAGTGTTGCTATCTGTCAGTTTGGTTATCTCGTTTTGCGCGTTTTCGAGATTTGACGATGACTCTGTAAACGCATCTGTGAGACTAACGAGAATCTGAGAAGTGCGTGCTTCGTCTGCGTCGCCTGACGCCAATTCACGCGTTAGGCTTGTGTATTCATCTATAGTCATTTGGTAGACCTCCCATATTATTTGTAAGTAACGAACATTTGTTCGGTTTCTACCTGTATTATAGAACATTTGTTCGGATATGTCAATTGGCAATATGCACAATATACTCAGGTGATATTTGTATAATGTGCATAATACAAAATAAAAGTTTTGTATAATTGGGGGATTGGTTGGTAAATTTGGAAATTTTTGGTAAAACGGGACATGGGTATATATCCC
>OIWQ01003072.1_pt1 | contig 15739 bp, 29 predicted proteins | sample 1587571 | NCBI WGS metagenome assembly OIWQ01 (sample SAMEA3888910, study PRJEB22519) | human gut metagenome | biome: human gut; feature: human-associated habitat; material: faeces | place: Denmark | collected 2010 | reverse complement strand
TGAATGTGTTGTACTTTATTATCCATAAATTAATATTTTTAATATTACAAAGATATAACATTTATTTAATATTACCAAATATTTATACCAATATTTATTTAAAGTGTATAAGAATTTGATATAGTATATTCAATTTAAAAATAGCCCTGGGAGATACACTAAGGTGTCGTTTTTGATACACCTATTTTAAAAAAGTGCCCTGGGAGATACACTTATATGCCCTGAGAGATACCTATCTATATATGTTCTCGCTTCGCGGAGGCGCTCGAACAGATCTATATACCTGTCTGGTTGCCCCCCCCACCCTATTTGGTTTGGAAAAGGGTTGTACTTTAGATATGTATTGTGTACACATATGGATTATAAGATATCATGTATACATATGGATATTGTATATATTATATACACGTATGGATACTCTATTAAAACTCCCCCTGGGGGTTTCAGATGGAAAACCGAAAAAAATTTCGAGTAAAATATTTCTGACAAAAGTTCTATTTTTAGAAACCAAAGCATCTGAACTGTCTATATGTTAAACTTTTTCATCTAATACCATTATGAAAAACATCGCACTTATCAGCGATCTCCTGCTCCATTTCGTCGGCAAACCCTGCTGAGCTCACTGAGCACATAGCAGCTCTCATTCAGGCTCATCCTGAAGAGACTCGAGAGAACGCGCTTGCCATCCTCACTGGCACTGCAGAACTCACGGTTCGTCCTGTAGACCAGGTTGAACTGACCTGCAACCGCAGCAACTACACCAACCTCTCGTTCATGGGCGAGCCTACCGTAAATCTGCTCGAAGGAACGGTTCGCTGCTCTGTCAACTACACACGAATCGAAACTCGCTGGTACAAGACCGAGGAAGATGCCGAAGCTAGAAGGAACAGCAGCTATCAGCACGACGACTATGTCATCCAGCGCGAGAGAAGCTACGAAGAATCTACGAGTGTAACATTCGACATCCGCGAGTGGAACACTGGCAAGGTCGTGTGGAGATGCTAACCACCTCAATCTATCTCGGAGAAATCCGAGATAGATTTTTTTTCTTTTTACCAAAATATCTGAATATTATTTAGATAGCAATAGTGCTTCTCGGAAACTCATCAAACTATCAAACCATGGTGCAGACTGTTTTTCACAACCTGCTCATCGAAGCAAAATCTATGTCGGATGTTCACAATTGTGGCACTGCTCGACCTCGTTACACTTATCAGGAGCCGCTCAAGCTGCAGAACGTCGACAAGGTCACGGAAGAAGACCGTGCACTCATGGATGTTGCTCGCGATATGTGGGCAGGTGTAATCAAGAAAGGGCTTTGAGCCCTTTCTTTAGTAGCTTTTACTATGGATGACAGAACTCAACGTGTTGCAGATGAAATAGCTTCTATTGAAGCTATTTCTCACAACACTGTAAAAGCTTTATCGACTGTTACTACTCCGCTCAATGTAATTGTTGAGATGTACATTGCAGGACTCGAAGCTAAGCTACAAGCACTTCGAGCACTGGTTAAATAACAAAAGCTACTGAAAGGTAGCAATCATTCATCTTTAACTCATCACGTTTATGAAACAATTAAAAGGTGCCAAGAGGGCCGAAATGCTGCAGGATGCAGCCAACAAGGGATTTGACGACGTTACTGTCGAAATCTTGAAGTCGAAGACTATCTTCACCCAGAACTTGCTGTTGAAGGGTGATACGGTCGAGTTTGAGGACTTCGATATCCAGCTCATCAAGCAGGGGAAGGAATTTAAGACCGTCAACAAAGACGGTGAGGAGATTACCGTTCGGGGTCTCATGATACTCTGCTGCATCAACGGAGTGTGGCGCTGGTTCCCGCTCAGCACCTTTCAACGCGGTTGCCAAATCGCACCTGAAGATCGCTCGGAATACATGGAAGCCATTCGCGAGAAACACGACCTCAATCTGCGCATACTCACCTGCGGTGATGCGTTGGAGGTCGCCCAACTCCTCGCAGGCAAGCGGCTCAAAGTCACGGAGAACCAGTCCTTTAAGTTCCAGCGGTTCAACAAGGACCGTGAGAAGCTTGAGGGAGAGTTTAACCTCAAACCAGTCTCGTTATTCGAGGAGCTGGCATAATAATTGGAGAGTGGGGAGCAATCCCTGCTCTCCTTCTTTTTTCCATCAACCAAAGCCACCAACAGGTACCAAAGCTCCCGACAAGTTCGTAGTACATCACAAGTATAAAATAAACGTGATTGTAGTACATAGAAGTTTAATTTAATTTATTTATAAAAGATGAAGATTTCTGAAGTAAAAAATCTGCCGAAGATTGCAGCTCCTGGTGGACGTGTAGTCACTGAAGTATCTCCTGAATTTCTGAAGGAGAAAGGTGTAGGTATCGTAACTTACGGTATTGCACCGAACGAAGTTATCGAATTTCCTGATACGGAAGCTGACATCAAACCCTTTACTCGCACCGTTCGTCCGAACAGTGATGCAGTTGAAACACTGATCGTAGTGAAACGAAACGGAGAGTTCGGGTATTTCTCGGTAGCGGCACTTCGTCGCATGGATTATCAGGGCAAGTTCGTCGGTCCTGTATGTCAGGCATTGCAGAATGAAGCAAGCGATTATGCTCGTGTAGCTAAACTCTGCGGTAAGAAGCTGACGTGCAAGGAGATGACGAAGATCAAGGTTCGTAAGTTCAATAACGGTGTCATGACCGATGAACTGACGGAACGTGATGTACCCGTCCTTGAGTATGCGTAACGGCCAAATTACAGTTAAGGGGTCGTGAGTACGGCCTCTTAACTGTTTAGAAACTAATATGGGTAGAATATATGTAGCTAATGCAGATAGCTGATATAGTAATCCAGAAAGTTTCTGAGTCCTTGAAAAAGGACGGTATGACATGTGGTACATTGTACGATGTGTTCATTGTCTATAAGTCTTTGATCGGACTTATAGGCTCTAGTGATGATTTGATGAGTTTAGATGATTAGTGACCGTGGGAAGAGAAATGATGAGCTCTTCCCACATTTTTATTAAAGATTATGGATGCAATTAAAGTAATACTCGGTATAATCTTTGGCTTGATTATGCTTGGATGGATTGCTACAGTAATAGTCATGGCTTGTGGTCCTTGGGTAGCTGTAGTAATTGCCGCGATCGCTTTAACTATTTATCTTAACCGAGATTGACTGCGATTGCATAGTAATAATAGTTCTTTGACATATTGACATGACAGAAACACCTGACAAAATGTCATGTTGTGACTGAAGTAGAGGATGAAGTGATCGGTGTAAGTCGTTGATTATCACCCTTTTATTCATCCTCTACTCTTTTTAAAACTGTCAATTTGTCAGACCAACTTCCTTCATGTAAAATATCTATTATTCTCACATTCAGAAAGTTACTCTTCAATAATAATAATTTTATCCATTATTTTGAAGTTTAAACAATCGCTTTTGGCAATATTAGTTATTTTATAATTTGACAATTCAAAGTTTTAAATCTTAAATATACATAAACTCGAAAGTTGCCTGACGATTACCAGAAATTAATGTCTGGATTCACTATAATTAGTTTATCTAATATAAGTGGGCTTAAACGAGTATAAATAAAAGCCGAAACGTTCGCAACAGTCAAATGAGAGAGTGAAGCATAGTAGCTCTCTCTTTTTAGACCATTTAGGATTTACAATATAAATCCAAAATCCTAGTACAACAACTAGTATTAGGTTAACATTATATCTACAACAGCGGTAGAGGAAGTTGTACAATCAGTTTAAGAGGAGACTACCATTACAAATTGAGAGTCTGATGTATAATGTTATTGATGTTTTTTCATTTTGATGAATTTACTTAGCATGACGATGCTAAGTCGCGTGTTCTCTTGATATCGGAGGAAGTAATGATATCTAGCAGCTATGCTATCTTAACGTGAGAGAAAATAGCAGTTGCCGAGATGGCGAAATTAGGTAGACGCCCAAGACTTAAAATCTTGTATCCCGAATGGGGTGTACGGGTTCGACTCCCGTTCTCGGTACAAAAATCCTATGAGTTCTGCAGAGCTTACATAGGTCGCATATGTGCCTCATCAGCCTTATGTATGAGATAATAAGAGTGATTCTCAAACTTGATTAGGAAAATAGTTTTTTCTAGTTAGTGATTCTAAGTTATCCAGTGTACAATGGGATTATATGAATCTTTTTAATAAAAGTCTAATAAAATTTTAATTTTAAATAATATGCTCTGTAAGAATAATATTTTTAAGCTTTTTGTTCAAGAATTTATTTTATTCTTGCATACCAAAGACTCTGAAGAATTTTGTAAAAGACTTTGTAAAAAGCATAATTTCAAAAAAGAAGAATTTGAGGAATATTTTAAAATAGTCCAAGAAAAATTCAATGAAATACCTAGTGATCAAGAAATTGCATCTCAAGAATGCAAACAGTCTCAAATAAAAAATCAAGTTATTGAAACACTTGAAAAAGTTATTTTAGACATTAAAACTCTTAAATAAAGTTTAACAATATCTAAAATTGTAATTATGTTCATTTCTAAGAAAACTATGCGAAAGAAAGATTTCGCATGTCTCAAAGCAGAGAAGCCGAACTATAAGGCTTTTCGCGCACCGAAAGAAAATGCGAGACACAAGTTTCAGACGCTTTTCAAAACTCCTCGTGGCTGGTTTCTCAGCATGATGCAAGACAAGAAGCGTGTGATCGGCGAGATCTCTATTCCTGCAGCTCAGGAGTGGCTCGACGAGTGTCATATCAAATACGAAACTGGCTGGTAAGCCACCTCCTTTCTTTGTAGTTAATGAATTCATAGCGAGAACCTTTGGGGCTATCTTGCCGTGACTGAACCATTAACAACGAGCAACCCTGGCACAACTCGTAAACGCCAGGAACAGTCTATCTACACATAAAGTCTAAGGACTAATTTGTGAATATAAATCCTCCTCCCCAAGTTGAATTTTATTCCAAATTGGATAGTTAATAGAGATGTCTGCGTGAGCAGGATTGGTAGTACCCTCTATTGTTAAAACTGTTTCTTTTTGACATTTTTTATTTAAATATATAAATCTAGATTATGAAATTCGCAGTAGGCTAGCTTTAATGCTTAAAAGTTCTTAGTTTAATTTTATTTCCTCTGATTTAATTCGAGTGAACAAATTGCAGAAGTAACTCACCTGCACTAACAAGCTAGAATATGAAAGCAAGAGACGGTCCGAATATGTAGGATTTATTTTTTATTCATAATAATTTATTTGGAGAAATTAAACATAAAAATGCCTAAGAAATTAGGTGTGTTGAATAGGAAGGCACTTGTCCTATTGCACGCAAGTTAATTACGGTTACTTCTAATATATGCTAGCAACATTGATGTAACCCAATTAATATTGCCTATATAAGAGATGCGGAAGACTGTTAAGTGTCGAACTACCAAGCGGTTTAACAGAGATAGAGGCTCTATGGTAACATAGAGAATTTGCTGGATAGCGTGGGTTCACATACGTAAATGTGGAGCAAAGAAAAATGGCAGAATTACCAAACTTCTTTTCAATAGGGACGAAATTTATCTATAGACAATAACCAGTTAGCTCGTAATGTCTACCCTTCAAAGATTAGCTGATTTAGAAGGTTGAGTGAGTCATATAGACAAGAGAAGAAGGAAAACCTCGAGTTAGAGGTCATATAAGAATTACTATCTTACCTAGCTAGTAAGATTGATCTGTAACGTTGACTGTAGTACGACAGATGATCGTAATCTTATATGTTACTTAACCGTAACAGTAGTAATTGTAATTCTTTATTATTAAAGTTTTACATGCTGGAGAGAAGACAGAACTCTCAACAATCTGTCATTTAGGTATAGCTTCTTTGATCGGAAGCTATACCACTAAGATATTTTATTCTCGAATCATATTAAAAGTGGTTTCCGATTTTATAAATCGGATTCGCTCGGTTCGTCTAGTTGGTCTAGGACGCAAGATTTTCATTCTTGAAATCACGGGTTCGAATCCCGTACCGAGTACGTAAAGTTGAAATCTAAATTGACTAAAAGAGTAATAGAAGTATATTTTGAAGGCACTATAGGTACTCGAAAATGGTTGCGAATTCGAAAGAATCGCATCTCTACACTTGAAGAACTTACTAAGTTAGTAATCAAACACGAACCTCGTGAATTAACTATTCACATCAATTCACTTGGAGGAAGTACATATCAAGCTTTAGCTATTTACTTCTATCTTCTTTCTCTTAGCATTCCAGTTACTACTTTTTGTCATGGTCAAGCAGGAAAAAAGAGATATATGGATAAAGATGCAGAAATCCTTATTCATACTCCTCGGATTAATACAAGTAATGCAATTACTTTCAGACTTTTAGGTATTATTAAAGAAGATCTTGCATTTTCTAATAAAATACTTAAAACTATATTCAAAAGAAAATCAGCTTTAACTGAAAAACAAGTTGAAAGAGTCATGCGCTTACAAAATGAAGAAGGCGTATGGTTGAACTATGAAACTGCACTTCAGTTTAAGTTGGTTGATGAACTTGAAGAATAATACGTATATTCCATAGTTAGTAGCTGGATCTTAGTGAGAGTGAGCTACCTCTCTGAGCTTAACTAAGATCCATTTTTAGAAACCTCTGTTTGCTTGATTATATAACACACCTAGTTCCATATAACCTTTCAGTTGGCATTAGTTAGATGAAAACTACGATTTAATCCAGCGAGCGATAGTGTGGTTGCCATGACCTGGAGATTTTTTAAAACCCTTTAAGTTTAACAATATCTAAAATTGTAATTATGTCTAAAGATCTTTTTTCGAGTCGTACTCCCTTTGAGAAGTGTTATCTCGTAGAAAACGTAAAACATCTTTCGTTCATTCCAGGGAATCGTACTCTGAGAACAGCTCATGTAAATCGAATCTTTAAAGCTTTCCTTGATGGAGAGTGGATGCCGCCTATCTATGTTTCTGCAGACGGTGAAGTTCTCGATGGTCAGAATCGTCTCGCAGCATTTCGTATGCTGAAAGAGAAGTATCCGCAAAACAAAACTGCAATTCGAGTGATTATTATTAACTCGGACGCATCTCCTCTGAATCTCGCAATCAAATTCAATGCAGGACATGCAAACTGGGTAATCACTGACTACATGAAGGCTTATCTGGAAAAAGGTCTTCATGGCTATCAGCAGCTCCAGGATTTCACGAAAGCTTTCCCTGAGTTCGAATTCAAGGCAGCTATTCAGCTGATCAAGGGTTCGCACTCTTCGAGAAAGTTCAATAACGGTCTCTTAGAGATCTCTAACGAAGAGTACATGGAAGCATGTAAGAAAGCTGCTGCTCTCATTCAGATCGCAGAAAAGTTGAACAATAAGATCGTCCTTCGACGAGATATTGTTCTCGCTTTCTATCATGTCTGGAACAAGATTCCTAATATTCAAACGTATCTCAAACGTATCGGTAATCTTCAGGTTCCGAGCGTTGAGAATCGTAAGGAGTGGGAACTTGCATATAGTGCTCTGTTGCGATAATTTCTGGTTTTTATTTGTTAATCGGCACGTTAATAGAGTTTACTCTATGCCTACTACCACTCGAAGGTGTGATTAACAAGGTCGCCTAGCGTCCTTGTATGAACGTAGGTCGGTGATGGTCACTATCTCAGCCTCGCCATAACAATTTCAAGAAAATGAATAATTTAGGTAAAGCTATAGGATTAATTCTCTTCATGGGAATTATTCTAACTTCCTGTTTATTACTTGTTTCTAAACCTAAGGATCAAGTAGTAACCGTTACAGAGTTTCCTCAGGATGGAGTAAAAGTATCTAAAGTAACTCCTACTTCTGAGTTCGAACGTAATCAGATTACAATATCTGTAATGCATGAACTTGATTCACTTGATAATATTTATCGAGTAGAAGCAGGTATGCAAAAGATTCCTACTGAAGTGTTCAATAACTACTGTATTGAAGTAATGAATCACTACAAAGACCAAATTCAAAGTATCTTTTATGATCCTTTGGAAAATCCTCGTATAAAAATCAGATGGGTTAATTAACTATGATTATTTCTTGTATTACAACAGCTTCTAATAAAGCTGTATTCATTAAAGGAATTCCCTTTCGTATTGTTCAAATTAAAGGCTTTGTTGTAAATACAGAGACAAATCAAGTTCTTCACATTTGCATTAACAGATTGTATGATTTGTTAATGACTTGTTATTTATACGAAAAAGTTTTTACAGAATAATGTAGGAAGTTGTATCTATAATTAATAATAAATAAATTAACAGTATGAAGGGTGGAAAACCTGGACTGAATGTCCGTCGCAAAGGTGCTCTTGCTCGCCTGGAAGTTACGTATGAAGCTTTCAAAAAAGCAGGTGAAGACAAAAGGAATTTGATTACGGGAAAAACTATTCCCTACGATCAAGAAATCGCACGCATGGAGCGTGAGATTGCAACACTCAAATCTCGAATCTATAACTAAAACAAAGAAAGAAGATGTCAACGATTGGACAGGTAAGACGCATGCTTCGTATTCAGGCACTCGAAGCTGCAAAACGTGAGGATTATCGAACACGTACTCGTGTTCAGAAAATCTACATCAAGGATAAGATTACGAGGAATATCACTGTAAAGAAGATTATTCACTTCCGAAGAAGGAAGAAGAGACTTCTGCAGAAGTAGAAACTCAGGTAACTGAATAAAATTACGTATACTTTCAGGCTTCAGTAAAAGATTTGGTGAATTTAGATGATTCCACTGCTGTACAGAATTTTTCTGTTAGGATAACATAAGGCAGCATAATTGATTCTAATACTTGCATCCTTGAGAGTTCGAACTGTATCAATGACCAAATAAGAGATACAGATTTTTATTTAGTGATATTTAAATATGAAGAAAGTTATTTTATTTCTTTTAGCAATTTTTATTGCTAATACTGTTTTTGCACAACTCAATGTTACATCAAGGAATCGACAACCTGAAAAGGTAATGTCAATACGTCCAGGATACAGTCAACTGTATTATGATGTTGAAAAATCTGATACTTTGTATTATTTCAGTATCAATACAGATAATCGTTTTGATAATCCTATTTATTTTGCAATAGGATATGGAAAGAGTTCTGCAATTTTATCTGTAAAGGAACTTATAGAATTTGCGGAATAGGGAAATAAGGGTGAAGAAACTATTAGTGTTCCAGGATTGTATACAGAAAATAAAATTTATATTAATACTGCTGCAGTTTTTGGAATAAAAGGATTACTTCTAACACAAAAGGGACATGCAGGAGTTTCTAACCTTAATTTAGGAGAACTCAAGAAGGTTCTTAAAAAGTTAGAAGATCGAAAATAGGCTGCAATCTATTTGGGACGCTAACGGATATTATTATGATGTTGTTGCAGTAAAACATATAGTAAGAAGGTTAGTGAAAAGATGTGAATAGCTCAGTTGGATAGAGCGGCAGGTTGTGCTGAGGGTCACAGGTTCGAGTCCTGTTTCACATCCAAAATTAAAAATTAAAATTATGTTCTGGTTTATATATAAAGTAACTCTCGTAGTTATTGTAATGATAATAATTGCAGTATACTTTAAAGATCGAGAACTTTTCAAGTCGCAAATTTTTAACTTATTTACGACAGGAGAATTTATTATCTTATTGACTCCCATTATCAATACACTTCTTATTATTTATGGTGTATATAGAGCCATTCAAATTACAACTAAAAATGGTAGGGAGTAAATATTGTGTAGAATATTATTTTTATAACGAGGATAATTTACCAGTTCAAAGTTTTGCTTTTGTCATTGCAACTTCTGATGAGGAAGCAATACAAAAAGCACAAAATTATTCTACAAGTAAAATAACAATTATATCTTATACTAAATACGCTTAAGTATGGAAGATATTGAAACAAACGATATTGGGCAATCTTTAGTAGATGAATTTGTCGATGATAATGCTATCGAAGCTCAAGAAAAATAGCCTACGGACTTAAGAGGGTTAACATAATTTAAGTAATAGGATTAAACCGCAATTGAGTGGGAATTAAAGACAAGGATATCGCGAGAGTGGCGCACAATCCAGGAAATAGTCTGTATTTTACTTCTGGTGGGCATAGTTTCCATAAACCCAGATGAATAAGTTTCAGATTGCTTAAAGTGAATCGTTTCTAGAGTGTCGTAAACTCTAGTTTTTAAAGTCACATATATAACTTAGATATGTTGAACGATCTGATAAACACGATAGATCTGCCAATTTATTGTGTGAAACAGAGATGCCTTGGCAGAGGCTGCAACGGCTAGCAGATCGTAAGAGATCCTAGTATCGGGCGGAGGGAAGTTGCATACGTAAGTACCTCTAACTTTTTAAATCCTTCTGATCTAACCTGGAGTTGATGAAGGTCGTAGTTGATGAAGATCGTAATAGTATTTACTATGTTAAGGTGGTTGACTAAGAGACGAATGCAGTAAACGACTGGCCACACAAGGTCAGTAGAGTAGGGGCGGAGCCTATCATAGTCACAATGAAAAACGAAAAGATTAAGTTGTCGCAAGGAAACTTACACTTAGTAGTTTATAAGAGCAAACAGACGTCAGGCAATGTACAGATTAAATGATGTTTGGGAAAATAGAAACTATTAGTAGCTGTAACTACGAATGTTTGATGTAGCAGTTAATTGCATATGAGAGGTCATATGATTAATAGCCAAATGAATATCTGCTCTTATTGATAAATATACCTGCACAAGTAATATCTAAGGTTGCACACAGATGATATGAAGGTTAAAGAGCTGGTGCAATAAGCTCATAATTGGAACCGTCCAGTTGGTATGTTTATCACTTTTTACCTATAACACTTTGATCGGTGTTATAGGTCCTAGAAAATAATAGAGATAGGTGGCAAAGTCTGAAGATTCGAAAGAATATATGGCGACAGTACCTAGCTGTAGGGTTGTAACCATTGTGAGGTCACATTTTAGATGATCCGAACGTACAGTCTATCTCTTTTACTTTAAAAATAATTACAACAAAAATATGAAAAAGTTACTTATTGTACTCGCATTATGTGTATTTGCAGTATCTTGTTGTGAAGTAGACCACAACAATTCTCAAGAAAAGAAACCTACAAAAATCACTGCAACTTCTTTTAAAGTCTACAAAGAGAGTGGTGCTTTTGTTTGTGAATACTATGAATTCACGTATCATGGACATAAGTATATCACAAACTATGGAGAAAAGTTTTTACTTCATTCTCCTGAATGTCCTTGTCAGTATTAATCTATGGAGAATAAAAGTTTACGAATACTTGCAATATTTATTATAGTAGGTTTTGTCTTTATAGTAAATTTTGCTTTCTTTGGAGTACAAGGTAAAATTACTCAAAGTTGGACAGATAAGTTTACAAAAGAGATTAACCATCTTGAATATAAGGTAGATTCTTTAGAAAAGGTAGTTAATAGTAATCTTACACATCGTCGTGATACATTAATCATTGATGTACGCCCTCAAACAATCAAAATTTATCAACCTAATGGAAATAGTATTAATAATAATTCTAGTATTGCTAGTACTCCAAGATGACGATTAAACTATGTGGTTCTTTAGATTTGCAATTATTCTCTTAGAATTTTTATTTATTTTTTATTATACTGCAGTTGTTTTTCAACTGTTAGATGTATGGAAAATAACTAATCGTAAGATAACATGGAAGGCTATTATACCTTTCTATTACTTTATTAAGAGGTAGAAAATATATGGCGCCTCTATTTATAATTCTTGTAATCTGTTTATTGATATTATTAATAGATTGCTTTAAAAACAAAAGAAAACATTAATCACTTTATAAAATCATATGAATTTAAAAAAGATTATTGCTGTCTTCGTGGCAGTGTTCGCAGTTTTCTGCGTTGTGTTTCTCGGTAAGATTGGAGAGGATGTGAAGAACGAAACTATTGTGGTCAACCAGTACCCCTTTACGGGTAACATGGAGTATTGGACGACGCCTGGCTTCCACTGGCAGTGGTGGGGTAAGACGACGACCTATTACAAGACCCAGCAGCTCTGGTTCGGATCGGATAACGATTCAGGTAACCAGATGGGAAGTCCCATCCCCGTTATCTTTAACGATGCATCGGATGGTATGGTATATGGCTCACTCCGAGTTAAATTACCTACTGATCCGAAGTATTTGTCTCGTATCCAGACGGATTACAATGGTATGGATAGGCTTATTAACGACCTCGTTCGGCCTACTGTAACAAAGGTTATTTATGCGTCAGGTCCTCTTATGTCGGCATTCGAATCTTACGCTGAAAAGAAGAACGATCTTATTGAGTATATCACTGATCAGCTCAATAATGGCGTCTACAAAACTGCTGTAAAGCGTGTTGAGATTATGGATGCAATTACAGGAGACAAGAAAATTGTCAATATTGCAACTCTTATTCCCGACTCTCTCTCTGCAGGAGGTTATAAGCGTAGCGAATCTTCGCCGTTTGCCTACTATGGATTGGAGATCGGTCAGGTAGCAGTCTCTAAGATTGATTACTCTGAAACAGTTAAGAAGCAGATTGCACAACAGCAGAAAGCAAACATGGATATTCAAACGGCGAAGGCGCAAGCTGCTGCTGCTCAACAAGATGCGATTAAAGCAGAGGAACTTGGAAAAGCCGCTGCAATGACTGCAAAGTGGGAGCAGGAAAAAGTAAAGGCTGTTGAAGTTACCAAGGCCCAACAGGCTTACGAAGTAGCTGCCCTTGCTGCTAAGGAAGCAATGGAGAATGCAAAGAAAGTGAAGGCTGAAGGTGATGCAGAAGCATTCCGTCAGGCAGCATTAGTACGTGCAGGCTTAAGCCCGAAAGAAAAAGCTACTATCGAGATGCAAACGAAAATTGGTGTAGCTGAAGCTTTGTCGAAACTCGAGCTTCCTAAAATTGTTATGGCTGGTGGAAATACTAGCAATAGCAACGCTGCCATGGATGCGATGGGACTTAAGATGGTGTCGGATCTTGTAGATAAGATGTCGAATTAAGTCCTTTAAGGCTAGGGAGGAGCCTACGGCAATCCTCCCAACAAACAGAAGTAGTTCAATGGTAGAACGTAACACCGATAAGGTTAAAATAGGGGTTCGATTCCTCTCTTCTGTTCTAATTTAACAGTATAATGTTTAAGAATATGTTAAAGTTTAGAGGTAAACAACTTGCAAGTGGTGCAGTTGTAAATGAAAGGATGTACTATTATGTTCTTGATGCACTTGATAGTAATAAAGACATAACTCTTACTTCTATTCTTGGAGTTGAAGTGAGTCGGTGTAACGATTTAACTAAAGAACAGTTAGAACAAGTTTTTGATTACTTAGTTGAAAAGGAATTAGAATAAAAATATCATTCATTAAATAAAAAGAAACGATGGCAAAAATGAACATGAAGGCTATTACGATGGCTTTCAAAGAAGTTCTTCTCGATGAGGAGGGAAATCCTGTAAAGGATAATGAAGGTAAAACTGTCTATGTACGGGTGTTCCGAAAGGTTCGCCACAATGCAGCATACTTTCCCCGTACTTATCGCCGTTAGGCAGAAAATCCTACCTGCTTCACCAAAGGTGTAGTCCCTGTAATAGAACATTACAGTTTCTCTATTAGCATGTAGAAAAACTACATGTAGAGAAGGAACCCATACTAAAACTATGAAGTTCTTAAAGGACGATAAACATTGCCCATATCTCTTTGATCGGAGATATGGGCTCTATTTTTAGTTTATTGCCCACTTTCGAAGGTACTTACTAATTGAAAGGATTCTCCAGTAATGGAAGCGAATCCAGGTAGGTGTACATGGTATGACCCGTTAATTAGAGTCTGATTCCACAGACGTTAAGTATTGTAGATTATATCAGAGAGAGAGAGTTCTTCTACTATAGATTACAGGTCTTGAGATATACCAGTTGGAAAATGCTGGAGTGGGTAATTTTTAATAGATCTAATTATGAGAACTTGGTTTTGTAAAGATACACAAAGATGGGTATCAGAAATTCCGCGTGCCTTTTGGTTAGGAATATACGATTATAAAACTGGAGAGAAATTATATAGTGATGACACCATATACAGTGCTAACCCATTTTTGAGAAGTCTCAATAAAGATCTTTACATAAAGGTGACTAATCTTCTAAATGACTATAGTAAGTCAGAATTTGGTAGAGGCAGATTTTACATGCCAAGACTCACTTTTCCTCCATATACTAAATATAATAAGTAGAAACTATGAAACTGAAAGGAATCGAAATCAAACCAGGAATGGTTATACTCACTAAGAATGCAAGGTATGTTGCATTCCCTACAGGGATGTCTGACTGTCCTATAGCATTCGCTAACATCACAGTAGGAGAATGGGTTTGTAGCATACCTGAGACATTCGTAGAGAAGATCTATGATCTTATTACAGATGGGGGGTTAGATTCAGGTGAACTCCTATGGTCACAAGAATGGAACAGGGAGATCACTATGAGCGAGATTGCTGAGAAGTTCAGTATTCCTGTTGAACACTTACGAATTAAAAAGGAATAAATCTCTCGCTCCTTCTAAATGGAGAGTGAATGCTGAAAGAAGACGTAAGTTGGGTAATTTTTAAACTAAACAGTTTTATGAAAGTAGATTTTTCGAAAGTAAAGTATGACAATCCGTGTTTGTCATGCTCTCATACAGACATTATGTACTGTCACAACTGTATCCACTATCTGGGTAGGTACCGTAAAAAGGTCTAATCTATGAGCAAATTATACGACGCACTTCAAGATCAGTTAAAGACTGAGTATAAGAAGGAAGCTGAAGATTGTATTAAAATATACAATGTACTGAAAGCTATAAGTAGAGAAAAATATGGTGAGGAACATGTATGGTCTTCAGACTGGAATGTCCTAACTACTACTATGCTTGTTGAGAGTTATCCTAATGTAAGAAAGATGTACAAACCAAGCCATATAGGAAAAGTATTTCTTATTGGAATATTATTCGATGAATCAGGAGAAATAAAGCTATGAGAATGCAAAATACATATAAAGGATATTGGAGTATTGTTAAGGGCAAGACACGGATTCTTGTACATCCTGGTCAGAGTAATCCTTACAAACCCACATCCTTTATCTACAACACAGATCCTCCTTGCAAGAGTAAAGCAGATTTCTACGAGATTAGGAAAGCTGTTAGATCTCTATATACTGAAGAACAGCTCTTTGAATATTTTTGCAGTATTGCAGAATAATCAAAATTTATCAAGTTATCAAGAGATATAAATATGTACTCAATTTATTACAAAGGAAAGGAATATGAAGTCTCAGAGAAGCTATTTCTTAATATATGTTTATGTATGCTTCAATTTGAGCAAGCGTCTATCATTGATAAGCCTGACCTTATCGAAGCTTTCCAAGAAAGATGTGTTCCTGAAATTCTTAAATCTCCTGATTTTGATTACTCAAGATTAGAAGATGAGAGTCTTGAAGGTGTAATTGATACAACCCCAATTTGCGAATGAAAATCAAGTTCAATAACAACAAGAAATACTGGTATAAACCAGGGAAGATTTAACAAGGGGCTATATTACTGTATTCAAACCAGAGCCCTTGAGGCTAAAAGGAGCCATGGATTTTACCATGAGGAAGCTCAAAGCCAACAGTCCACGATATAATGTCTAGAGCGCTGTTAGGGATACACTAATTAGAGAGGAAGGTCAGACTGGTGTATAGTAGTATAGAGAGCATGGCTCAGTA
>OIWQ01003070.1_pt1 | contig 15743 bp, 10 predicted proteins | sample 1587571 | NCBI WGS metagenome assembly OIWQ01 (sample SAMEA3888910, study PRJEB22519) | human gut metagenome | biome: human gut; feature: human-associated habitat; material: faeces | place: Denmark | collected 2010 | reverse complement strand
ATCGGCCTTATTCTGGGCGACCTGCTCATGGTGCTCATTGACCCCCGCATCAACTTTGGCAAGAAAGAAGGTGGCCGATAATGCTTTTCCGTATGAAAGATGAAAAAGCACACCAGCTCGAGGCAGAGCTGGATAAGTTACAGGCGGACGGCCCCGCCGCATGGGCAAAGCTGCCCGAAGAAGAGCTGTTCACCCCCGCCGGGTTCAGCGAAGAGCGGGCCGAGGCCACGTCCTACTCCAACTACAGCTACTGGGGCAGCACCTTCCGCGCCTTCTTCAAGAACCGCGTGGCCGTGCTGCTGCTCGTCGCCCTCATCGCCGTGGTGGCGTTTGCATTTTTGCAGCCCTACCTGCCCGGTCAGGTAGACCCCAACCTCTGCGCCGTGGACCCCGTCACCGGCATCCAGTACCGCAACATCGCCCCCGGTGAAAAGGGCTTCATCTGGGGTTCCAACGCCATCGGCCAGGACCTCTGGGCCCGCATCTGGGCCGGCGCCCGCACCAGCCTGACCATCGCTTTCTTCGTGGCCCTCATCGAGGCCGTGGTGGGCATCACGGTGGGTGTGCTCTGGGGCTATGTCCGTCAGCTGGACTTCTTCTTCACCGAGCTGTACAACATCTGCGACAATGTGCCTTCCACCATCATCCTGATCCTTATTTCCTACGTCGCCAGCCCCAGCGTCCAGACGCTGATCCTGGGCATGTCCATCACGGGCTGGATCGCCATGGCGCGTTTTATCCGCAACCAGATCCTCATCATCCGTGACCGTGACTACAACGTGGCATCCCGCTGCATCGGCACCCCCACCTCCCGCATCGTGGTGCGCAACCTGCTGCCCTACCTCGTGTCGGTCATCATGCTCCGCATGGCCCTGACCATCCCCGCCGCCATCGGCAGCGAGGTCTTCATCACCTACATCGGCCTCGGCCTCTCTGTCGAGGTGCCTTCTCTGGGCAACCTCATCAACGATGGCCGCAAGGTCATGATGCAGGCCGGCCTGCGCTATCAGCTGCTCTACCCCACCATCATCCTCAGCTTCGTCACCATCGCGTTCTACCTCATCGGCAACGCTTTCTCTGACGCAGCCGACCCCAAGAACCATCTGCAGTAAGGAGGAACAGGCATGAAAAAGAATGAACTGATCCTCTCTGTGCGGGATCTCAACATCAAATTCAATCTGCGTGGAAAGATCCTCCACGCCATCCGGGGCATCGACCTCGATGTCTACCACGGCGAAGTCCTCGCCATCGTGGGCGAGTCCGGCTCGGGCAAGAGCGTGTTCACCAAGTCCTTCATGGGCCTGCTGGACTCCAACGGCTCCATCACTTCCGGCACCATCGACTACTTCGGTGCCGACGACCACCAGCCCATCCGGCTCTCCGAGTTGAAAAAGGAGAAGGACTGGCTGAAAGTCCGCGGCCACGAGATCGCCATGATCATGCAGGACCCCATGACCAGCCTGAACCCCCTGAAGACCATCGGCGACCAGATCATGGAGGCCGTGGAGCTCCATCAGGGCCTCAAGGGCGCTGCCGCCAGGGAGAAGACCCTCGAGTACCTGCGGGATGTCGGCATCGCCGACCCGGAAGTGCGCTTCAAGCAGTATCCCCACGAGTTCTCGGGCGGTATGCGCCAGCGCGTCGTCATCGCCATTGCTGTGGCCTGCAACCCGCAGATCCTTATCTGCGATGAGCCCACGACGGCTCTGGACGTGACCATTCAGGCCCAGATCCTCGAGCTTCTGAAGGAGATGCGGGTCAAATATAACCTCACCATCATCCTCATCACCCATGACCTCGGCGTCGTGGCCAACATCGCCGACCGTGTGGCCGTCATGTATGCCGGCGACATCGTGGAGATCGGCACTTCGGACGAAATTTACTACGACCCCCGCCACCCCTACACCTGGGCGCTGCTGTCCAGTATGCCCCAGATGGGCGTGAAGGGCGAAGACCTGTTCAACATTCAGGGTACGCCCCCGAACCTCTTCACGGAAATTCACGGCGACGCTTTCGCGCCCCGCAACCCTTTGGCGCTGAAGATCGACTTCGTCAAGCGTCCCCCTTATTTTGATGTCAGCACGACCCACCGGGCCAAGACGTGGCTTCTCGACCCCCGCGCACCCAAGATAGAACCGCCCGCCGCTGTGCGGATGCTGCAAGAGGAGGGCAAATAACATGGCAGACGAACGCGAAGTTCTGGTCGAGGTAAAAAACCTCGAAGTGACCTACGGCTCCGGCCGCAAGGCTTACAAGGCCGTCAAGAACGCAAACTTCACCATCTATAAAGGCGAGACCTTCGGTCTGGTGGGCGAGTCCGGCTCGGGCAAGACCACCATTGGCCGGGCTATCATGCGCATCCTGCCCACCTCGGGCGGCGAGGTGTTCTATAAGGGCCAGAAGATAAACGGCAAGATCTCCCACGCGCTGGACAAGCAGGTCATCAAGGAAATTCAGATGATATTCCAGGACCCCCAGTCCTCCCTGAACGAGCGCGCCAAGGTGAGCTACATCGTAGGCGAGGGCCTGATGAACGTCCGGCCCGACCTCTCCGCCGCCGAGCGGGACGAAAAAGTCCGTCAGGCGCTGCTGGATGTGGGCCTGCTGCCCGAGTTTGCGTCCCGCTTCCCCCACGAGTTCTCGGGCGGCCAGCGCCAGCGCATCGGCATCGCCCGGGCTCTCATCGTGGAGCCGGAATTCATCATCGCCGACGAGCCCATCTCGGCACTGGATATGTCCATCCGCGCCCAGGTCCTGAACCTTCTGCGCCATCTGCAGAAAGAGCGCGGCATCACCTACCTCTTCATCGCCCATGACCTCTCCGTCATGCGCTACATCTCCGACCGCATCGCCGTCATCCACAAGGGCGACATCGTGGAGCTGGCCGACGCCGAAGAGCTTGTGACCCACGCCATCCACCCCTATACCCGCAGCCTGCTGTCGGCCATCCCCATGCCCAGTCCCCGCCGCGAGCGGCAGAAAAAGCTGCTGGTCTATGACCCCTCCATGCACGACTACTCCACGGAGGCTCCCCAGTGGCGGGAGCTTCGGCCCCGTCACTGGGTGCTCTGCAGCGCCTCCGAGGCCGAAGACTGGTGCCGGGAATTGTAAACTTTTTCTTGCGTTTTTCTCATTGTGGCCTCTCTGTTTATTGACTTTTGTTCTCTGCTCTACTACAATAACAGGAGTGGCTTTGTAACAATACGAAACAAAACATTGGCCCCCGCGCGGGTCTACAAACATAAAGGAATGAGAAATTGATGACGACGCAGAATCCTGTTTACGCATCCCAGGCCAAACCCTGGCTCAAATACTACGCTCAGAAGTACATCGACCAGACCCTGCCCACCCTTTCGGCATTCGATTATGTCTGCCACCGGAACCGGAACCATCTGAACGATACGGCACTGGACTACTATGGCCGGAAGTTCACCTACGCCGACCTCATCGTCAATGTCAAAAAGACTGCTGCGGCCCTGCGGGGCGTCGGGGTCAAAAAGGGCGACATCGTGACGGTGGTCAGCGTCATGACCCCTGAGGTCATCGCTCTGTTCTACGCCGCTGACATGGTCGGCGCCACCCTGAACCTTGTGGACCCCCGCTACAGCGTCGAGGGCATCCATGAGTATATCGAGGAGGTGGATTCCCACCTTCTCGTCTGCCTGAACGTCGTGTACGAGCGCTGCCGTCAGGCCGCAAAGCGCACCAACGTGGAAAAGGTCATCGTCCTCTCTCCGGCCGACTCTCTGCCCCCGGTGATGGCCGTAGGCTACAAGCTGACCACCCCCGACAAGAACAAATATGCCTCCAACGTCATCCGCTGGAAGCAGTTCATCAAGGGCGGCGAGGGCCAGAGCACCGCTGCGGAGCCCTATGACCCCGACCACGCCTGCGTCGTCGTCCACACCGGCGGCACCACCGGCTCCCCTAAAGGCGTCATGCTCACCGACAACTGCTTCAACGCTCTGGCGCAGCAGTTCCGCGCCTACGACAAGCTGTTCCACCGGGGCCAGAAGCTCATGAACATCATGCCCCCCTTCATCGCCTACGGCTACGCCTGCGGCGTCCATCTGCCGCTGGTGCTGGGCTTCACGGTCATCATCATCCCCAACCTCGACCCGGCCAAGCTGGGCAGTCTGGTGCTGAAGTACAAGCCCGAGCATATGTTCGGCGTGCCGGCCCACTATCAGCAGCTGGCCGCAGACCCCAAGCTGCGGGATAAGGACCTCTCCTTCATTCTGAACTACGCCGCCGGCGGCGATGCCATCGCCCGGGGCGCAGAGCAGACCGTCAACGACTTCCTCGCCGAACTGCTCGCCGAGACCAAGAGCTATGCCGACGCCGACTACCGCATGGTCGCCGACTATGCCGCGTCGCTCGGCTTCAAGGGCGAGCTGATGCCCTGGGACTGGGCCTATTACACCGAGAAATACAAGGATGAGAAATACGCCCTGAACGACGAGTTGGTGAAACCCTACCTGAAGCTCGAAAACGTGAAGAAAGGCGTCTTCATGCTGGCCAACAAACTCTACGGACTGAACTTCACGCCCAACGAGAAGATCGCGGTCTATCATCCCGACGTGACGGCCTACGACGTGACGGATGCCGACGGCCGTTTCATGGCGGTGCTTTACCTCGATTTCTTCCCCCGTGCCTCGAAGCGTTCGGGGGCGTGGATGACCGAGTTCCGCGGCACGAAAATCGAGGACGGCGTGGAGACCCGTCCGCTGGTGTCGCTGGTGATGAATTTCACCAAGCCCACCGAGACGACGCCTTCGCTGCTGACTTTCGACGAGATGGAGACCTTCCTCCACGAGTTCGGACATGCCCTCCACGGCATGCTGGGCGAGGGCAAATACGAGTCGCTGACCGGTACGAGCGTCTACCGCGATTTCGTGGAGCTGCCCTCGCAGATCATGGAGAACTGGGCCACCGAGAAGGAGTTTCTCGACCTGTGGGCCGTGCATTACGAGACCGGCGAGCCGATTCCTGCCGAGATCGTGGACCGCATCGTCGCTGCACAGAATTATCTGGCGGCCTACGCCAACGTGCGTCAGCTCTCGTTCGGCATGACCGACATGGCCTGGCATACGCTCACCGAGCCGTTCGACGGCGATGTGGAGCAGTTCGAGGTGGCTTCGATGGCCCCGACGCAGGTGATGCCCGTCATTGCGGGGACCGCGATGGCGCCCTCGTTCGGACACATCTTCTCGGGTGGATACGCTGCGGGCTATTACGGCTACAAGTGGGCCGAGGTGCTCGAGGCCGACGCCTTCTCGCTGTTCAAAGAGAAGGGTATTTTCAGCCGCGAGGTGGCTTCGTCGTTCCGCGACAACATCCTCTCGAAAGGAGGCACGGAGCATCCGATGAAACTCTACGAGCAGTTCCGCGGCCATAAGCCCGAAACCAAGGCGCTGATCGAGAAAATGGGGCTCGGAAAATAACCCTCCGGCTTCGTTCATAAAGGAAGGAGAACCCGACGGGGTTCTCCTTCCTTTTTGTATCGAAGTGTCCGAAATTGCTATTTTTCTGCGTTTTTTTGTATATTTGTCCCTGGGACAGAGAATTATTTTACGACAAGACTATGACAGAATTATCGAATACAGCGTTGATTCGGGCGATTCATGCCCATACGCCGCCGGATTCGACGCCGGCGTCGGTGCTGATGGATGTACTCAATATCGGTCGCGAGGCCGCATATCGCCGCATGCGCGGCGAAGTGCGGTTCACTTTCGGCGAGGCCAGTGCGCTGAGCGCGCACCTGCGTTTCTCGCTGGATGGCGTCACGGGCTCCTCCGTCGGGGGAAATGCCCTTTTCAGCCTGGCGTTTACCGAATTCGACGCTTCGCTCGACCTCTACAACGGGATTCTCGAGCAGAACATCCGCTTTTTCCGCGAAATAGCGTCAGACCCCACGGCGATTTTCGCGTCGGCGGTCAACTCCATTCCGGCCGAATATTACCTCAAATATGAGAATCTGACGCGCTTCAAACTCTTCAAATCGCTTTACCAGCACGAGATGGGCGATGTGTCGGTGCCGACGTTCGAGGAGCTGCAACTCTCCGCTTCGCTGCGCCGCAATGCCCTGGAATATGTGCAGAGCGTCCAACTGGTGCCCCAGTCTCACGTCATTTTCGACGGTAGCGCGTTCATGCACTGGGTCAATGCCATCCGGGCGTTCCGGGCGATGCACCTGATTTCGGACCAGAGCGTGGCCCTGCTGAAGGAGGAGTTGTTCGAACTGGTCAAAGATTCTGAAAAGATGGCCGGCGAGGGCGAATACGAAAACGGCAACAAAGTCAATTTCTACCTCTCGGAGGTGGATCTGGAGGCGTCGTATGCCTATATCTCGTCGGAGCGCTACAAGGTGGCGGGAATCGCGCTCTTTTCGCTCAATTCCATGCACACGTTCGATCCGATGATGTACGAGTATGTGAAGAAATGGGTCCGCAACCAGCGGCGCTTCGCCTCGCTGATCTCCGGGACCGGGGAGTTGTCCCGCATCCACCACTTCAAACGCCAGCGGGAGATTCTCGGCCGGTTGGAGTAGCGTGCGGCGGCAAAAAAAGAACGGGGAGAGTTTCCCAACTCTCCCCGCTGAAGCTTTCCGGATTGATGAACAATGGTTGCGTCAATATTCGGCAATCCTTTCAACTTCTGTGGGCGTCACTCCATGCAAATGAATTCTTCATAGCTCCTTTCGAAACTTGATACAAACATACAGCCTCCGGGAGCTAAAATCAAGGCGATAATTGAAAAAACGGCATTTTTAAATCTTCTGATTTCGTGTATGCTGTGACCGTACGGAGTATTTGTTACGCATTGCGTGTATATAACATTTCATGTTTCGAATATCGAAACCCGGCCGTGATCTCCGGCTCGTTTATCGAAACGGCCGTTTCGAGGGAAAAAGCAGAAAACGATGCGTTTACGTTTTCCCGCCAGAATCGTGCCGAATGTGCCTGAAAACAAAAAAGGATGCCTCCGTAAGGAGGCATCCTTTTTGAGTTGAGCTACCAGGATTCGAACCTGGAATAACAGGACCAGAATCTGTTGTGTTACCGTTACACCATAGCTCAGTAGATTTTGGTGATGCAAAAGTAGGGCTTTATTTTTCAATTGCAAAGAAAATTCCAAAAAAAATTTCGTACATTTGCTTTAATCCCGGAAAGGGAAAACCGTTTGAAACTTAAAATTTACACTAAATCAGAAAATTATGGGAATTAAATTCCGGCTTATCGTCATGAACTTTCTTCAGTATGCGATTTGGGGTTCATGGCTCATCTCGCTGGGGGCTTATATCGGGGGCCTCGGGTTTTCCGGATTGCAGATAGGCAGTTTCTTCGCCACGATGGGCGTCGCCTCGCTGTTCATGCCCGCCGTGATGGGAATTATTGCCGACCGCTGGGTCCCGGCGCAAAAGCTGTTGGGAATCTGCCACCTCATCAGCGGCGGGTTCCTGATCGCCGCGGCTTCGCAGACGGCCTATGCGCCGCTGTACAGCTGCATGCTGCTGAGCGTGATGTTCTACATGCCGACCATCGCGCTGTCGAACTCCGTGGCCTACAACGCCCTCGACCTGGCGAAACTCGATTCCGTAAAACACTTCCCGCCCATCCGCGTGTGGGGCACCGTGGGATTCATCGCCGCGATGTGGTTCGTCGATTTGGTGCAGATCGGAGGCGTGCAGATCAAACTTACGGCCTGGCAGCTCTATGTTTCGGCGTTGCTGTCGTTCGTGCTGGCTGTCTATTCGTTCTCGCTGCCCGGGTGTGCCGTCGACCGCAGCGTGCGCAAACAATCGTGGGTCGATACGCTGGGACTGCGCGCCTTTGCGCTCTTCAAGGAGAAGCGCATGGCCATCTTCTTCATCTTCTCGATGCTGCTGGGGGCCGCGCTGCAAATCACCAATGCTTTCGGCGACACCTATATTCAGAATTTCGGGACGATGCCCCAGTATGCCGATTCGGCCATCGTGAAGCACTCGGTGATCCTGCTGTCGCTGTCGCAGATGTCCGAAACGTTCTGCATCCTGCTGATTCCGTTCTTCCTCCGGCGTTTCGGAATCAAAAAGGTGATGCTGATCTCGATGCTGGCCTGGGTGCTGCGCTTCGGGTTCTTCGGTGTGGGCAATCCCGGTTCGGGAGCCGTGTTCCTCATTCTCTCGATGATCGTCTACGGCGTGGCGTTCGACTTCTTCAACATCTCGGGATCGCTGTTCGTCGAGAAGGAGACCAGCCGCGAGATACGTTCTTCGGCACAGGGCGTCTTTATGATTATGACCAACGGTTTCGGCGCTTTCTTCGGTTCGTATGCCGCGGGTGCCGTGGTGGATGCCTTCCACTGGCCCGATTCGTGGTTCATTTTCGCAGGATACGCCCTCGTGGTGGCCATTGTCTTCGCCCTTGTCTTCAAATACAAGCACAATCCCGCCGAAACGGAAGCGGTGAAGCATTAGCAGGCAGATATGGAGATTTCGATCCGGGAGAGCTGCATCCGCTGCGGCCATTGCGTGAAGGTGTGTCCTTCGCAGATTTTCGAACAGGAAAAGGCCGGGGCCCCGGTGACCCTGTGCAAGCCTGAGAACTGCATCGGCTGCGGTCATTGCGTGGCCGTCTGTCCCACGGGGTCGGTGGCGCACGGGATGTTCCCGCCCGAACGGGTGCATGCCGCCGATTACGCCGCATTGCCGACGCCCGAACAAGTGGAGCTGCTGTTGGCCGTGAGGCGGTCGAACCGCGCCCTTCGGAAAACTCCCGTGCCGCAGGAGATGCTGGACCGCATCGTCGCGGCGGCCGACCGGGCCCCGACGGCCAGCAACGCCCGCCAGTTGGGCTATACGCTGGTGACCGATCCGGCGATGCTGCGGGGGATTACGGAGTACACCCTCGGGGTGTTCGGCAAACTGGAAAAACGACTCCTCAATCCGCTCGTGCGGCCGTGGCTGAGCCGCGTCGTGCCGGGCGTGTACCGCTATGTTCCCGTCTTCAAACGCCTGCGGCGCGAATATGCCGAAGGCCGCGACCGCGTGCTGCGGGGAGCGACGGCGGTGCTGTTCATTCATGCTCCGAAGACGAACCGTTTCGGGAGCGAGGATGCGAACCTGGCTTATCAGAACGCGTCGCTGATGGCCGAGGCGCTGGGCGTGAGCCAGATCTACATGGGGTTCGTACTGACGGCCCTCCGGCAGGACAAAACGGAGCGGCTGCCCGAAATGCTGGGGCTCGAAGGCCGCCGCATCTGTGCGGTGATGGCCCTCGGGATGCCGCAGTTCCGCTATCCCAACTACATCGACCGCGCACCGGCGGAGGTGACACTTTTGTAATTAATTAAAGCGGTAAAGAAAGCGGCCCCGGTCGGGGCCGCTTTTCGTTTAGTACATGTTGTCGTACATCGACTGCGACTTGTCGTATTTCAAATCGGAGAGCGATGCGGCTTTGACGCCGATGTTGAAGCTCCACGAACGGTGGTAGCCGAACGGTATCCACGAAAAGGACATCTGCCAGCAGTGGAGGTCGCGCGAGATGGAGATCGACGAGGTTGTGAGTTTCCGCTGCTTGATGTCGAAACCGCCCTGGAAATTAATGCCGGTTTTGGGCGTGACGTTCAGCGAGCCGTTGAACCCGACCGTCTGGGTGACGTTCTTGCGGTAGCCCGTCGTGCCGTTGTTGACATAGGAGATCGAGTAGTTGACCGAGTAGTTGAATCCGAAGTTCCACGGCAGCGAGAAGTCGTAGTAGCTCTGCGCCATATATTGCCTTCGCAGTACGGGGTCCATGTGCCCGTAGGGGTCGAAGAAGGGGTTCATGTATTCCGGGGGGATCGACGTGATGTCGTTCATGGCCGGCTGGGACTTGTCGGCGCGCGATTTGAAGGTATAGCCGAACGACCAGCCCGTGGAGACGATGCGGCCCGGGAAAAATAGCTTGTTGTATCGCTTGCCCTCGGGCGAGACGCGGTAGGGGTCGAGCGTCGCCGAGAGGTTGATGCCGAAGTTCTGGAACAGCGTCGTGCGGAACGAGATCGGGATGGTCGACAGACGCATCGAGTCGGCCAGGAAGTTATAAGAGCCGCTGATGCGCAGTTCGTCGATGAGTTTGATCTTTTTCACGCCCGAGGTGTCGCGCTTCGAGAGCACCTTCATTTCGAGGTTCTGCGACAGCGAGAAGTTCATCGACATCGAGCGTCCCGACGACGGGACGCCGTAAGCGTTAACGGCATAGGGCGAATAGGTCGTGAAACGGCCCGTCGAGTCGGTCTGGCGGGTCTTGTAGTAGCCGTATTTGGGGTCGCTGAAGTCCGGGGCGTAGGAGAAGCCGATCGAGGGGGTCAGCGTGTGGCGGATCGCCTGGATCTTGCGGTTGCGGCTCTTCTTCGTGAAGTCGTACATGCCGTAGACCGTCGTGGAGGCCGAGACGCTGAGGTTGTAGTTGTAGAGGCGGTAGAAACCGTAGTTCGTGGGCAGCGTGTCGGTCTGGTTCGTGACGGGGTTCCACTCGAACTCGACCTTTTTGAAATACCACTTCTCGTTGTAGTTGACCGACGGCGAGACGTTGATGTAGTTGAACAGGTTGAACGACGCCGAAATGGGAATCGAGTGTTCGATGCCGTTCTTCATGTTTTCGAGCGTCTTTTTCGAGAAGATCTCCGACTCGGTGGTGGTCACCGAGTTGGTCATCTTGCCCGTGTACTGCATCGAAATCTTTTCATACCAGCGGTCCTTGCCGGTCTTCTCTTTGCGTTTGAAGGGGTAGAAGCGCGAGACGTTGAACACCACCGTCGGCAGCGTCACCGAGATCGACTTGTTCTGCGAGTTCTGCGAGATGGCCATGTTGGCCGAGAGCGAGAAGGGCGTGCCGGCCCAGTTCTTCGAGTAGGAGACCGTCGAGTTGGTCTGCGTGGCGAGGATGTCGTTGAGGTTGGTGGCCGAGTAGCGGCTGTAACCGCTGGTGGCGAAGTTCACCGAAGCCGAGAAGGTCGATCCCGGGTTGGCTTTGGCGTCCTGCGAGTGGGTCCACTGGATGCGGAAGTTGCTCTGTTTGATGTAGTCGTCCTCGCCCTTTTCACCCGTCTTCACGTTGGAGTACTGCATGTTGAAGCTGCCGCTGTACTTGTAGCGTTTGATGTAGCGCGAGGCCGCCGAGGCTTCCCACGAACCGAGCGTGTAGAAGCCGCCGCGTACCGCGAGGTCGGCGTATTCGCCCAGCGTGAAGTAGTAGCCCAGGTCGCGCAGGAAGAATCCCTTGGAGTACTCCTCGCCGTAGGTGGGCATCAGCAGGCCCGACTTGGGGCCCATGTTGATCGGGAAAAATCCCTCGGGGATGCCGAGGAAATAGATCGGCACGTCCTCCATCACCAGGTAGGCCGGGCCGGTGACGACCTTTTTGCCCGGAATGACCTTCGCCTTGGTCATCGCCAGGTAGAAGTGCGGATGATCCGTCTCGTCGCAGGTGGTGTATTTGCCGTGCTGAATGTTGATCGTATTGTCGGGCATCTTCTTCACGCTGCCGCCCACCAGCCAGCCGTCGCCCTGCTGCGTGGCCACACCTTTGATCTTGGCCTTCTTCGAGTCGAGGTTGTAGGTGATCGTGTCCATCTGGTAGGAGGCCGAACCGTCGGAAAACTCCGGTTTGGTGATGATGAACTTGCCCTCCACCGAGTCGGGCTTGCCGTAGGCGTAGACCAGTTTCGAATCCATGTCGATGCGCATGAAGTCGGCTTTGAGGTTGCTGTTCTGGTAAGTGACGTCGCCCTGATTATAGATGTAGACCAGTTTGTTGCGCACGTCGTAAACCAGCGAGTCGGTGTTCTTGCCCGTGATCGGGTCGTCGAGGAAAGCGCCCGCGGGCCGCGGTTTTTTGACCGAGTCGCGGTGCAGCGTGTCGACCGCGAGCGAGTCGGGGCGGGACATGCCCAGCGAGTCGGCTTTGCGGGCTATGAGCGAGTCGACCTGCGACGAAAAGAGCGAATCGCGCTCTTCCTGCGAAAGGGCGTTGAAAGCGTCGCGCCGCCGGGCCTCTTCACGGGCCTGCCGCCGTGCTTCGCGCCGCGAGGGGGTGACGCTCGGCGCCCGTCCGTTGTCCGGAAGCGGGCGCACGGTGTCGGCGGGGAGGGGATTCGGGAGGGCGTCGGATGCGGGGCCGTCGAGCGCCGCGCGGGGTGCCGCGCCGCCCAGAACGATCTGGGCAAACAGGAGCAGGACCGTTGCCGACAAGAGATATTTTACCCTAATTTTATCCAAAATCCCAAAAATTTTCCATACCTTTGCCGACAAGTCGGCAAAAACGCCCGGAACGCCTCGCAGGTACATTCTTGCCGCGTTTTAAGCCCGACAAAGATAGGTAAAAAAATACAGAAAGCTCACACTTGTTACCATTAAATATGCGCACACGACTCTTGTTGCTACTCCTCTTTGCAGCCGCAACCGTTTTTACCAACGTTGCCGCCGCAGGGAATATTGCGCACGGCTTCGAAGTCGTGGTGATCGACGCCGGACACGGGGGTAAATTCCCCGGGGCGCATTACGGGGGGATTTATGAAAAGGACCTGACGCTGAAGGTGGCCCTGAAGCTGGGCCGACTCATCGAGGAGGGGATGCCGGGCGTGAAGGTGGTCTACACCCGCAAGACCGACAAGGCGCTGGGAACGGACCTGGCTTCGGACCTGCAGGCGCGTGCCGATATTGCCAACAAGGCCGGCGGCGACCTCTTCATCTCGATTCACGTCAATGCGGCGCGCGCTACGGCGGCCCGGGGCGTCGAGACGCTCATCATGGGCGAGAGCCCCAAGGAGCAGCGTTACAACGAGAACGCCCTCTACGAGAGCAACCGCGAGGACCTGATCGACATGTCCGACGAGCGGACGGCGGCCATCGTGCGGGCCTATATCCAGAACCTACAGTTCACCTACGGCGAGTACAGTATGGCCATGGCCCGCTGTATCCAGAACAATTACCTGAAGGCCGGGCGCCATTCGCGCGGCATCAAACCGCAGTTGTTGCGTGTGCTTTACGCTACGGACATGCCGGGCGTGCTGACCGAAATCGGGTTCATGTCCAATCCGCAGGAGGCGGCCTACATGAAGTCGGAGAAGGGGCAGAATGAGATCGCCCGTTCGCTCTACCAGGCCGTGCGGGACTATTCGGCCTATGTGGTCGGGACGCGCACGGCCGAGGAGGAGCAGGTGAACGCGCAGGCGAAAACCGCCGCTCCGGAGCCTGAGCCCGCGAAAACTGCCGCTCAAAAGCCGGAGGAGAAGCCTGCCGGGAAGCAGAAAGAGAAACCCGTCACGGAAAAGCCGAAAACGGATACGTCGAAATCCGCTGCTGAAAAACCGGCGCGGAAACCCGCGGCGCAACCCCTGCGTTATACGGTTCAGGTGATGGCTTCGGCGTCGCAGGTGTCCGTCTCCTCGCCGCAGTTCCGCGATTACAGGGGCAAGGTGAAACAGTATACTTCCGAGGGGCGTTTCCCGTACAAATACGGTGTGGGCGAATACGAGACCCGCGACGCGGCCCAGCGCAAGGCGGCCGAGGTCCGCAAGGTATTCCCGGGGGCCTTTGTGGTGAGCTGCCGGGGTACGCAAATTGTAAAATAAAATTTCAGATATGAAAAGAGAAGTTAAAATCGGAATCTTCGCCGTGGTGATGCTCATCGCCGCATGGGCCGGAATCCGGTTTTTGAAAGGATTCGACATCTTCAGCCGCAATTCGGTGTATTACGCCGCCTATGACCAGATTAACGGCGTGCAGACGGCTTCGCCGATTATGATGAAAGGCGTGAAGATCGGCACGGTGACGGGGATTTCGTTCGATCCCGAGCGCAGCGACAACGTCGTGCTGCAACTGACCGTCAAACGTCAGTACCACATTCCGACCGACTCCGAGGCCAAGATTTTCAGCAACGGACTGATGGGCGCCAAGGCCATCGAGATCACCTACGGATCGGCGCACACGTATCTCGAAAAGGGCGATACGCTGCGTTCGAGCCGTGACCGCGACCTGATGGACGTGGCCGGGTCGGAACTGGATTTCTTCAAACAGAAGATCTCGCAGGTGACGGGCGACCTCTCGCGTACGCTGACGACCCTCAATAACCTGATGGAAACCAACGCGCAGAGCATCACCGGGACGCTGGGACACCTGAACACCATCACGGGCGACATGGCCGGTATCATCGATGCCGAGAAGCACAATCTGAAAACCGCTGTGGATAACCTTACGGCTTTCTCCGTGATGCTCGGCGAGAACGCCCCGCGTGTGGACAGCATCGTGGGCAGCATGAACCGCATCACGGCTGACCTGGCCGGTTCCGGGTTCGTGCAGCAGCTCTCCGATGCGGTCGGCGAGGTCAACGACCTGCTGGGCCGGATCGGCTCGGGCGAAGGAACCGTCGGCAAACTGCTGAACGACGCGGCGCTTTACGATTCGCTGACCGAGGCGAGCGACAACCTCGCGTCGCTGCTGGCCAACCTCGAACAATACCCGGGCCGTTATGTCCATTTCTCGCTCTTCGGGCGCAGTCCGGAGAAGATGCAGGAGAAGGCCGACCGGAAAGCTGCAAAAGCTGCCGCCAGGGCCGAACGGGATTCGCTCAAACGGCTGTAACGCCGCGGTTTTCCGGGAGGACCGGAATAAGGATTTTTATTTTACGTCATGATTTACCCTGCTACATTCGAGCAGAAAATAGGTTTCGACCGGCTTCGTGAGCAGGTTGCGGCCCGTTGCACCATGCGCGCCGCCCGCGAGCGGCTTGCCGACGAGGGCTTTTCGACCTCGCCGCGCGAGATCGAGCGGCGACTGGCGCTGGCCGACGAGATGCGCCTCGTGCTCGACATGGAGCGCGATTTTCCCGGAGGAGACTATCCCGATATTGATTACGTCGTCGCCAAACTGCGTGTCGAGGGTTCGTTCCTCGACGTGGAGGAGGTTGCGGTTCTGCATAAGGCGCTGTCGGTCGTCGGCGGCATCGTCGCTTTCATCCTCGGCCGCGAAGAGCGCTATCCGACGGTGTACGCCCGCACGCGCGGCGTGGCGGCGTTTCCGGAGATCGTGCAGCGCATCGAGGGCATCCTCGACCGCTTCGGCAACGTGAAGGACAACGCCTCGCCCGCCCTTCAGGAGATTCGCCGGGCCATCCGCGAACGCGAGGGACAGGCGGCCAAACGCCTGCAGGCCGTGCTGGCTTCGGCCAAGGGGGCGGGTATCGTCGATGCCGACGCCCAGATTTCGATCCGCGACGGGCGGGCAGTGATTCCGGTCGCCGCGGGTAACAAACGCAAGCTCAACGGATTCATCCACGACGAATCGGCGACGGGAAAGACCTTCTACGTCGAGCCGGTCGAGGTGGTGGAGATCAACAACGAACTGCGCGAGCTGGAATATGCCGAGCGGCGCGAGATCGTGCGCATACTCACCGAGTTCACCGAGTCGATACGTCCCGACGCCGGGCTGATCGCCGATTCGGGCGATTATCTCGCGGAAGTGGACATGCTGCGCGCCAAGGGCCGCTGGGCCTCGGAGAACGGATGTGTGCGGCCGATCCTCTCGACGGACGACCGGCTGGTGCTGAAGAACGCCCGCCATCCGCTGTTGCAGCAGACCCTAAAAGCCGCGGGGCGCGAGATCGTGCCGCTGGACCTGCAACTGGACCGCCGTAAACATATCCTCGTCATTTCGGGCCCCAACGCCGGCGGCAAGTCGGTCTGCCTGAAAACCACGGGCATCGTGCAGTATATGTTCCAGT